>Ga0208038_1000410_pt1 | contig 36461 bp, 21 predicted proteins | sample June2015DPH_16_1_FD_184714 | JGI IMG/M metagenome (GOLD analysis project Ga0208038, IMG submission 184714) | Peatland microbial communities from SPRUCE experiment site at the Marcell Experimental Forest, Minnesota, USA - June2015DPH_16_100... | ecosystem: Environmental > Terrestrial > Soil >...
GCGAGAATAGCTCGACGAATTTCCAGGGGATCGATCTCGCCCTGCTGCTTATAGACAACCTGACCATCAGGCCGGATGAGCATCGCGTACGGTACCGCCCCATTCCATTGCGGATCGAAAGCCGCCATTAGCGAGTAGATATCCGTCGATCCGAAAAGGAGGTTAGTGCTGGAGGCGTGTTCCCGTTCAAGAACGCGCATTACACCCGCCTTCGTATCTGGATCGTTAGTGCTCACTGTAACCAGGTTGAAAGAACGCCGGCGATACATGCGATACATGGCCTGAAATTCGGGGAACTCCTTGGTACAAGGTCCGCACCACGACGCCCAGAAATCGACTAAGAGAAGTTTTCCTCCCGAATTCTTGCGAAGCGCTTTAAGGTCCTCAACGCTCGCCAATTTAACAGAGACCGGCTCGCGCTCGATCTCTGCGAGCTCCGCCTTGCGCCCCTCCTCCTTGTATGCCCACTTGGTCGAGCAGCCGAATGATGGCGTCTTGGCGATGGACACGGGTTTGCCCGCTAACAATGCCTCGATTGCGTTGCGGGCGTCATGTTGAGTGACGTATGGCTCTCGGGGATTATTATCAACGCGGCCCTCGTAACGGAGACGACGTTCTGCGTCGAAGACAAAAACGTGTGGGGTCGCGCTTGGCCCATACGCTTCTGTGACGCGCTGCGTCTCACCATCATAAAGATAGGGGAAGTTAAAGTGGCGGTATGCAGCACGGATCTTCATTTCCGCAAACGAGTCGCCCACGTCGGTGTAGCCCATTTCATCCAACCTTACGGCTTGCGGATTATTCGGCTCAATGGCCACAAGCGCCACACCGCGGTTCCCATAATCAGTGGCTAGTTGCTTGAGTCGATTTTCATAAAGCTGCGCTGTGGGGCAATGATTGCACGTGAAAACAATCACCAAAACCTTGCTGGAGTCATAGTCCTTAAGGCAGTGGGTTTTGTCATCAATACCTGGCAAGCAAAAGTCGGGCGCCTTAACACCTATCGAAAGTGTCAGGTGTGATTCGGCTGGCCGAAGAGCAGATGGTGAGATCAGCGTAAGCAATAGTAAGTTCAGAGCAAGCAATGACAAATTTAGGGTGCGCTCTAACATGTTCGAGGTCGCCGAACCAGTTTTCATAATGCTCCGAGCTGGGGCCGCGAGGATTTCAACAACCCGCTTGAGCGTTTACTTCTTCTTGGCGTCCCAATGCAGCAGTTCTATAGTAACAAAGCCCACAACAATCTCAAGGACGACATTTTGAACAAATCGTTCAGTTGTGTCGTCGAATCCCTGAAAAAGCGACGCGGTCAATCCCCCTTGATGCTAATTTGATTTGATTGAAGATGACGTAGCCGGACTTCATAATCGCCGTGGGAAAGTGTTTGAACGGTGTAGCCATCTTCTTTCAGGTCTTCTCGTTCGGTCAAAGCTGCGCCCCCAGCCATTACGTGAACTGGTTTGAAGCTTAGCCGAAAGACTTCTGTTCCACTCTTCGCGAACGTCCGGTATTCAACACTTCGATTTCCATACTGCACTTTTTGGATGACTGACGAAGAGCGCAGCAAATGATCCTGTCCAATAGGGGCAAATTCAGGCATCGCGCCCAAAGCCCACATGAAACTCCGCCCGGCATCGGCATGCCCATCCTCGAACCAAAACATGCCTCCGGTCCCTTCTCCACAGCATGCGATTTCCCCATCCGACTTCGCGAAGTACGTGGCGTAGTTGAGCGAGCGGAACGCGTTCTCCCGGGCCGTGCCGTCGCCGGTTTTCTCATAGTACATCGCGTTGATGGCTCCCCACTGGGAAGTTCGACAAACCAGCCCTGCTCGTGAGCAACAACCGCGATTGTCGACCCCCAACAAAACACTGCCATGCGGGAGATACTCGGTGTCGACGGACGACGCACCCGTAACTCCACCATCCGGACGGAGTTGCTCGTCGATGGCCCATGCCCCAAAGAAGGGCCCCCGTCCCAGCAGCACTCGACTACGGTCGATAAGGTGCCCTACGTGGTGTTTCCATTCCGGATCGACAACGGAGGGGTCCTCATGTGAAAGAATGTAGTAGGCGGTCATTATCGACGTCATGTCGTTGACATTTACGATGTCCTTTAGAACGTCTTCGTAATACCCGCTCCATTTGTCCCATGCTGCGCTATCCTTATTAAGGGGATTATCCATGAGCCATTTCCAGGCCATGTCCCGCGCCTTCCTAAAGCTGGCCGAATCGCTTGCGCCCAGGCGGAGAAGTTCGTCGAACATACGGACGGGGCCGACGATCATTCCTCCGTACTCCTCTTCGTCGATGGGAGTGCCAGTATGGGCGTCGACACGAAAGGGCCAGGGCGTGTGTGTGGCATCGCCGGGACGAATATGCTTGGCCAACTGGTCGGCGCAATGGATTCCCGCATCCAGATACTTACGTTCTCCTGTTAATTCATAGAAGAGGACATATCCCAAGCCGAGTTCACCGATCTTGTCGGTCTCGATTCCGCCGTAGAATTCTCTCGGCATATCCTGGATGCAGCGACCGTATTCTTTGTCGTCCAGACAGGAGGTTGCGAACGGCACGTTCGCCCACTCCCAATCCGCGGGCGTCGTGCCATGCGCAAGTTGGTAGTCCAGCATTTCCCGCATCACCGGGACCGAATCTTCGTCTCCCGAGTAGGGATACCAGCCAACCAGCATGTCCATCAGGTGAGCGTAAGTCCCGGCGGGATTGTGTTGCCAACCTGCGCCCTGCAGTGTCACAGGGTCATAGATGGGGGCGGTGAGATAAACCTTGACGCCGGAATGCTTGTCAATCGGGACTTTGTGCTCCAAAAAGTCCCAATCCAAGCGCATGAACTTGTCATAGCCCAGATTCTTTTCGGGGTGATACCACGCAACCAGACGCCCTTGGGAATCCAGCACGGCTTTGTGCCAGGGCATATCGGCGTTCACGTAGAAATCTTCCTGGGCAGCTAGGGAACTCCCGGTGAGCCCCCCGGCGGCCATTAGCAGGACCAGCAGAAATTGGGAATAGTTTCTTGTCCGTTTCATTTTTCTTCACTCCTCTCCTTTTCGTATCTGAATCAGAATTGCACTCTTTCGAAGGGTTGAACATCGAGTTGTGTCTGGCTATTCGCTGGTGATGCAAATCTCGTTCGAGATCACGTGCCGCACGCGAACTATAAAATCCCCATCCGGCAGGGGCGGCACTACATACGCCTGCTCTTTCAGGTCACTGCGCTCAGCCAAACGAGTCCCCCCGGCGAGATTACGCGACCACAACACCGGCCCCTATTGCGACTCAAAAACTCCCCCCTGGTCCAAAAGACCGCACATCACAGTCTTACCCTAATTGACAAGCTCAAACCACTACGAGCATGAAACTGTCCATTTTCACGCCGGATTCAGGTTACGGCGCCGTCTACAGATTTCCGCTCAGAACCGAATATGGAGAATTGGCTAGATCAGAAACGGCGCGATTTCTAGTTTGGCATCTCGTTCCCATGAAGTTTGAGGAGTGCCTTCTCGGGTTGGAACGCCTGGCGGGCCTGGGACAGATCGTTGTCCACGAAAAGGCGCTCGCCCGTCACGCCCAAGAGCAATAGAAATACTCCCGTCCCCTTGGCGGCGCGGCTGTCGCGGATCGAAACGGTGCTGCCGCGACGCAGGGCGATAGCTGCGTTTGCAGAAGAGCCGAACGCCTGGCGACCCTCAAGGTCGGCCACGCTGAGGTCGTGAAAATCCTCACACTCGATGGCATTCGAGAAGTAATTGGGAAGGTCATTGCCCCAGATGATCTTGAAACCTTGAATCTTGAAGCCATCGGTATAGCGGCAGTAGATCGCCGGGATGTCATGCTTGAAGACCGCATTAGCCATGCTCGTGTCCACCCAGCGTAGATCGAAGTTGCCGCCCACGGATTGGGCGACGGAGGGCTTGGGGGCGCGGATCTCGAGCCTAATCTGGTCAAAGGTGATGTCACGGATGATGCTGCCGGGGCTGCCGTAAATCACGATACCGCTTTCCGCCTCCGCGGTGATGTTGGTGAAGCGCACGTCCCGGACCACGCCCTTCCCGGTGGGGCCGGCCTTAGTGGCGATGTAGATCGGCTCGGCCTTACCCCACCAGTGCCCGGTGATCAGCTCGGTTTCGATCGTGATGTTGGAAAACAGCACATGCGCGGTGACCCCTTCGCCGCTATTATCAAAGACGCCGATACCACGATTCGAGTGAATGGAGAGATTGTCGAAGGTACCGTAGCGTGTATCTTCCAGTCGGATGCCCGCCGAGTGCGATGTCATTGAACAATTTGTCACATTGACGTTCTCGCTCGACACGAAGGCGAAGTCGTCATCCCCAGCCTGGATGTCGCAGTCGGAAAAGTGAACGTTGTGGGAGCCGATGCAATCGATCCCGTCGTTGTTGGGAAGCAGCAAGCTGTTCTCGATATGGACTCCCGTGACCACTGCGTCCTCGGAGTTGGCGAGGTGAAGCGTCCAGTTCGGGGCGTTGCGCAGGGTCACGTCGCGAAGCAGCACATTTTTCGCGTTCGAAAGGATGATCATGGTGCCGGGACGGCCTTCGGGCTTCATCTCGACAGGCCCGGATTCAGTGCCGTACTTCGGATTCATGAAGTCCTTTCCCTGACGCGTGTAGCGGGCGTCATAGTCGTGGCTGTCATGTGGGCGTGAGAAGTCAAAGAAATCGTTGCCGTTGCCGTCGATTGCGCCGCGGCCAATGATCGAGATGTTCTTGACGTCCCTCGCAACGATCAGGCCAACTTTAAAGCCTTCGCCGGAGTAATTCACGCCGTAAACCCTGCCTAGGCCGTAATCGTAGATGGAACCATAGTCGGCGAGGTTCTTGCTGCCTTCGATCACCGCTCCCGCTTCCAAATCGAGTGTGACGTTGCTCAGCAACTCGAACGTCCCCGTAACATAATTCCCCGGCGGAAAGAGCACGGTGCCGCCACCGAAGGCAGCCGCCATCGTCACCGCCTTCTTGATGGCCGCCGTATCTAGACTTTTACCGTCGCCCGCAGCGCCTAAGTCCCTCACGTTAAGAACAACAGGAGCGTCGGCTGCAGGCGATTTGGTTTTCTGGGGGCCAACCTCCTGACTGGCCGCCCCTTTGGCCAAAAGAATGCAAACCATGGGGGTGCAGATGGATGCTAAGGTTTGCAAGCTACTGCGTCTTCGGTGCGACATGATTCCTCCTTGGTAAGTATCTCCCGGCAAAGCCGGGGGGCCTCCTAGAATGAACTAGACTGCTATTGATTCGGGGCACGGCCACCGTTACCTTAAGTCTTGCCCGGTCTGGCGGCCCGGAGCTTGCGCTCAGCCTTGGTCTGGAAGAAGAGTCAATCACGGGGTTGCGCTTGCTGTCCCGTCTCTTGGTTTCGCTGTGCCGCAGCTTCAGCAGCCCGTCTAAGTCGTGACGCGTGGTTTTGCGATTCTACCTTCCGCAATTGCTCCGATGTCGCAAGAGCCTTTTGTGCCAGATCGGTTTTCCCTTGCTCCCTGTACAACTGAAATAATTCGTAATGAATATCTCCGTATCGATCCACAGGCTTGGCCTCGGTCAGTTCGGTAATGGCTTCGCTAACAGCACCACTGTGCGCGAGGGACTTCCCCAGATCGGCGTGTGCAATCAACAAGTCGGGGTTTTGCGCAAGGGTCTTCCTGAGATAGGGAACGGCTTGCCCGAAACGGTGAAGGCGAACATCGATATCGCCGAGTTCGAAGTTAGCCTGCGCATTCTCGGGATCCAACTTTAATACCTTTTGCAGAGCTGTCTCGGCCTGCTCGAACTCACCAGTCTGCCAGCAGACTGTAGCGAGGCCCAGGTAGGGAGCGGGACTTGAAGGATTCAGTTCTGCAGCTGCCCGGTAGTGTCGAATGGCCTCGTCCCATTTCTTCCGTTGCCGATAGATGTCGGCGATCAGAATGTTGCCCTGCCACGAATCGGCCTTTAGCTGCACGGCTTTCTGGAACGCCGCTTGCGCGAGTCTGCGCGACGCCTCGGCCTGCCAAAAGAGACCCGGCCCGCTGGAAGATTCGCGACTGAGAAGAAGTTGGGCGGTGCGGAGGCTGATGAGAAAGCGGCCGGAGAGGAAGCTGCATTGGGCGACCTTCGATGCTTCCCCGATATTCAACTCGGGGAATTTACCGAGGAGCAATAGGCACGACGTGCGGGCCGCCGGGGCGCCCGCTGCCGGCAAATTTCCCGGGCCGGGTGCCTTCGTTCCAGTTCCGGGGCCTCTTTCGGCCGGAGGTGCCTCAAAGGTGCGTTCAGACACACCAGCCGTACCGGGGAAGGCAATCTCGGTTTGAAGTAGCGCTCGCACAACCGGGCAAGAGCGTGAAGAGTTGTTAGCAAGGTATGTGCTCACCCGGCTTTGAGTGTCCCGGTCGAGGCACGCCACAAGAAATCCCAGATGGCTGAGGAAGAAATCCGAATCTGCTTGATATATGGCGCATAAGGTGTTCAGTGCAGCAGAGCAATCAGCCCTCTCGAAGGCCACGGCGGCCCGCCCAAGCTGGCCCTCCAAGTTGCCCCGGTGAAGCTGGAGTTCCGTCTCGAAATCTTGACCAGCTTGATCCATCAGACCAAGGCGGAGGTGCGCGAAACCCAAAGCAGCATGAAGCCCCTCATCTTCCGCACCCGAGGATTTGAGGGCAAGACGGAGGGCTTCTTCAGCATCAATCTCCTGATCCTGTTCGGTGAGAAACTCCCCCACTAACCGGTGGTAATAAGACGACGTCGCCTCAAGCTTCGCCATTTGCCGGGTTGTGGTCTCGGCAAGATGCTCAAAGCACAGTCCCAGGCTGTACCAAGCATCCGCGTCATCCGGGCGAACTGTTACTTCAGCTTGGTAGACGCGCGTCGCGCTTGCAAAATCGTGCAGAGCAAAATAGGCGCTGGCCTCAGCGAGTAATGCGTCGCGATGATGAGGATCACGCTTGAGAACCTGTTGGAGTGCAGGGAGCGCCTCTTGAGGCTTCCCCAAGCGAACTGAATCTATACCCAGGATCAGGTTGGCCGGCAAACTATCGGGATTCAGCTTCAGAGCTTTCTTGAGAGTCTCTACCGCCTCAGGAAATCGGCCCGCCAAGTGATAGGCGACTCCCAGGTTACTTAATGTTTGGGGGGAGTCCGGCTGGATTGATAGGGCTGACTTGTAGGTTTCGATGGCGGCAGAGTATTTGCCGCTATTGATCTCCTGCGCCGCCTGCGCGAAAAGTTGAGCTACTCTTTCCTGATTCCCACTTTTTGGGGACCCAGTGCCGTTCTCCGCAGTCCCTCTGCTTCCGCAGAGCAAGGCAGCCAAGAGGAACATCGCCCACAAGCTTCGGTTCATTCGACGCCACTTCATGATATCAGCGGATCCTCCCAACCGCTGGGGTGATGAGCAATCACCTGATTGCCACTTCCGGGGGCACTGTTGCTCTCAGAGCAGAAACCAGGAATCGGCCCTGTGAGGCCCTCAGTCCCCTACTGCGGGAAACTCAACTTCTCGACTGCACTGGCCTCCCGTCGCTTGCGAAGCAAGTCAGACTCCCGCAAAGCCGCCATCGCCGAACTTGCGTCTCCCGCCTTCTTGTAAGCGAGGTACAACTGGTAATGAATACTCCCATCTCGATCCGCAGGCAAGGCCTGCCGCAATTCCTTGATGGCGTCCCGGGTTCGGCCCGTGCTGAAGTACGCCTTGCCGAGAGCCTCGTGCGCACGCAGGCCGGCCTCACCGGCAGCATGGACCCCTGTTTTGAGGAGAGGCTCTGCCTTTTCGAATTGATGACGAGTCACCAGGATGTTGCCCATCATATAGCTGGCTTGAGCATCCGAGGGATTGGCGGCGAGCACCAATGATAGTTCCGGTTCAGCGGCGTCGAACTTCATTTGCCGCCAGTAAATGGTCCCCAGGCCAAGATGAGCAGCCAAGTCTTCAGGGCGCAACCGGATTGCCCCCCGGTATTCGGCCTCCGCGTTTTCGTATTGCTTCATGACCCCGTAGTTCTCCGCCAGCAGGACGTGCATGCGATATGCATTCGGATCGATCGATCCGGCTTGTGTCAGAGCCCCCAAGGCGAGCTTCATGGTCGCCTTGGACAGCCAGAACAGGGCCTGGAGGTTGCCAGGGTCGCGAGCCAGGATGCCGCTCGATGAGACAAAAGTGGTCCAGTAGTCGCCGGCGTAGTAGCTGCAAGGCATCATCATCATCAGATCGCTTCGGTCTGGGAGCCCCGGCGTCTCTGCGATCCGCTCGGTGCAGGCAGTATAGTGACCTCCGGCGTAAAGCTGGGCGGCTGACCCGGAGAAGTGCGTACTGGGGCTTTCGAGCTTTCTCGGATCCCCCGGCGCAGTGATCGCACCCGGTGAGTTGATGTTTTGCAACAGATCGTTTGCGATGGCAGATTCCCGTGAGGCGGCAGGAACATTCTCCAGTTCACCCTGGAGGCTTGAAAATTGATCGGGAGTAAGTGCCGCCCAGAGTTGGCCGGCCTGAGAGTCGAGGAAGTTGCCATCCGTCTCTCGAATCTCTTCCAGCTCTTTCAAGCCTTTCTTCACCGATCCTTGCAGGAGGTCCAAGCCGGCCGATCCGAGCTGAGCGGGAAGGTAGCCGGGACGGTTCTTCAACTCGCTGCGGAAGGCATGTTCCGCGGCTTGCCAGCGGCCTAGTTGGAGATCGGCAAAGCCAAGAACGGTGTGGAGTCCCTGAAAAGCGGAATAGCCCGCGAGCAGCTTCTCACAGATGCGTGCTGCGTCGCCAGCCCGCTGCTGCTGAATGAACGCCTCCGCAAGCAGGATCTCCGCGTAGGGAGAGTTGTTCCTCAGATTAGCCAGCCGCTCAGCGACCTCTTCCTGCAGACTCAGGCTGGTGGTCCCCAGCCCATAGAGTGCGTCCAGGTTCCGGGGATGAGCGCGGAGCACCTCTTCATAGATCTCGTCGGCTTTTTCTAGTTGGTGAACGCCGGCATAGGCCTCTCCCAGTCCCAGCATGATGGTGGGGTTGCCGGGCTCGGTCTTATCGGCAATCTGGAGATACCGAAGCGCCTGTTCCGGCTGGTGCAGTTTCAGCAGGTCGAGACCCAGGAACAGATTGGCCGACAGGAGACCGGGATTGTTGTGGACGGCGGATTCGAGGCTCTGCTTCGCCTCGGTGTATTCGCCCGCCATGAATTCCATCAGACCCTCGTTGGCTTGGATCTCGGGGACGCCGGGACGGACCTTGAGAAAAGCGCGGTAGGCTGCCGCCGCAGCCTTGTAATCTCCGGCTCTCTGGGCCTGCTGCGCCCGTAGGAGGAACTCTTCCGGCGCGGTGTTGGTGGATGACTGGTTTGCCGCGGCCGGCAAGGCGGGAATGATCAGTAGGATAAGCAGGACCGCCGGGCCGCCGGCCCTGAAGATGGAGCACTTGGCGCCGCAGTTTTTCATGGACGGACGTACTCAGTGTGCATCTTTCGAGTGAGAAAATCCACGCGAGCTTTCCGAAGAGTGCCGCCCCGGGAGCGTGTCTCCCCCGGGGCGGCGAGGTTTCCGGAATCAAGGAGGGTGATCACCAGTAAAGTTTCAACCCGAGCTGGACATCACGCGAGGGCAGGGCCCCCGTGATCGTTCCAAATGCCGGGTCTTGATAACCGCTGTCCGGAGCATAGAAGTTCGCGTGATTGAAGGCATTGAACATCTCCACACGAAACTCCGCCCTGAATCTCTCCTGCCAACGGAAGTTCTTCTGCACCGCCAAGTCCCACGTGTATTCTCCCGGCGCCCGCAGGTGAGGCATGGTTCGCGGAACATTGCCAAAAGTGTAGGGAGTGGGTTCCGCGAAAGCAGACGTATTGAACCATTCGTTAATTGTGGGATTGCTTAGATTGGGATTCCCGATGAGGTCGGGCCTCTGCGCATTGCAGTACTCGTAGTTGCACGGTGCCGTGATTCCGAGCGGGAATCCCACCTTGGCCGTGGTAATGCCGGTGAGTTCCCATCCGCCTACCAGGGCATTGGTTACGCCGCCGGCTGAGGAGGCAAATCGCTTGCCCTTACCGACCGGCAGCGCGTACATGTAACTCGCTACAAAGCTGTGGGGAATATCATCGATGTCAAGGGAGTACTCGTTGTGCAGGTTGTAGATGGACTCGTAGTTTGCGCTGGATGCGGAGCTCCAGCCTTCAGCGCCCGAGGAATCATCCAGATATTTCGAGTAGGTGTAGGAGAGACGCATCTGGAGGCCGCCCGACCAGCGGTGGGTGAAATTCACTTGCAGGGCGTTGTAGTTGGAGTGGCCAACCACGGGCTGGACGTAGTTCACATTACAGTATTGCGGGAAGGGCAACAGCAGTTGCCCGTGCAGCACCGTCTTTCCGTCTAGGCCGCACCCGCTTGCGCCGATGGCGCTAGCGAACGGATTGGCGACATTTGCCAGAAGCCCCGTGCCTTGGGCAAGATCGGAGATGGGCATCTGATCGTAGTTCACGGTTGTGGCGAGCGGAAGCTTCGTGCCGTGATTGGCCACATAGGCGAAATCGAGCAAGTTGTTTGGGGTGACGGCATACTGCCCCCCAAAGGACCACTGCTCGATGTAGGGCGTGGGCCGGTTCCGCAGGACGGCGTTGGTGCCGTAGCCCACATTGGTCAAGGCTCCGGCGGAATTGCCCGGAGGCAGGAGCAGGCCGCCGGGGAAGGGATTGCTCAAAAGGCTAACCGGAGTGATACCGTCGATCGTCCCCACGTAGGGAGTGGTCTGACTGAATCCGTTGAGCGTCAGACCCTGGTAGTCGCCAAACTCAATCGCGGGAATATAGAACATCCCGAATCCGCCCCGCACCACCAGCTTTGAGGCTGCCTGGTAGGCGAAGCCCACGCGGGGAGCCAAATTGGTGTGCTGGGGATCATAAACCCCCCGGTTACCGGGAGTCACATAAGCCAGCTCACCGGGAGCGCTGGTGTTGGCTTGCGAAGCCACCGGATTCGCGGCCGTCGGGTCAAAATACGAGAGCCGGTTGAAGCGATCGGTGGGCGCCGTCTGGATGTCGTAGCGGAGCCCTAGGTTCACCGTCAGCTTGCGCGTTGCTCTCCAGTCGTCTTGAAAATACCATCCATAGAACCTCTTCTGGTAGGCGGCCTCAGCCTGCAACGTTACACCCCCGCTGCTGCCAGTGCCGAGGAGGAAAGAAGCGAAGCCAAAGCCTGTGCCAGTAGTGGCGTTCGTAGGGTCGGGGCCCCAGGTCATCCCGATCGGGAAATTAAAGCTGGCCTGGGGCGAATTCAAGGTGTTCACAATGAAACCCACCCCCATGAAGCCTACGTCGAAGGTGTGAGCTCCACGCACCTTGGTGAAATCGATGGAGTAGGTTCGCGCCTCCCGCGGAGTAGCGTTAATGTCTCCTGAACCCAGCCCATACTCACCATCGATAGTAACGAAGGGGAACGACCCCGTTGCGCCCTCCGTGTTCAGGAAGGTCGGCAGTCCGAGGGAAGCCACGTTGAAGGGAACTCCTTGCGGTGTGCGTCCCTCAACCCAACGCCCCCACCCGAAGTTCAAGTCCATCACCAGGGTGGGACTGAAAACCCGGGTGTAGCCAAGACCCCCATCCCACCGATTGTCAGGTTCCCCGGTTCCCGGTCCTCCGGGGTCGTTGGTGCCGAAGAAATCGCCTACGCCTTGTATGGTTTCGCGCTTTTGAGACCATCGTACATACAAACGAGCCTTGTCACTGATGTTGTCATCGACGCGGCCGGTGTAGGAGTCTTGGCTGCTAGGAGTGCCGCTAGCCGCCGTGAAGTTGTTGACGGTGCCGGGGCCGTTGGGGCTTGGCCAGTACTGCAAGAACTTCTTCGAGATCGGGTTGATCATTCCCGCGAGGTTATTGCCGGCGATGGGATCGCGGATATATCCGGTCTCTTTCGCCATCAGCCCCGTCACCGGATCCACATGTTCCGCGGTGATCTGCCGGGTAGTAAAGGGATTGTAGATCTGGCCCTGTAGAACCGGCCGTCCGAGGGCGTCTGTTCCTATCTGGTCGCCCAGTAGGGCGGAGAAATTGCCCTGCGTCATATCAGAGGTGGGAACGCTGGCCACGAAAGTGAGAGGTGACGCCGACCGTAATCCCTCGTAATCACCGAAAAAGAATAGTTTGCCCTTGTGGAGGATCTTCGGGATTTCAATCGGGCCGCCGATCGTAAGGCCGAACTGGTTCCGGTTAAAGTGCTCGATGGGAACGCCGGCGGCGTTATTGAAGAAGTTGTTCGCATCCATGTTGTCGTTCCGCAAGAACTCCCAGGCGTCACCGTGCAGGCCGTTGGTGCCTGATTTGGTGATGATGTTCACCACGTTGCCCATGCTCCAGCCGTACTGCGCCGTGAACCCGTTCGTCTGGATCTTAAATTCCTGGGTCTCGTCAACTCCGGGTACGTAAATCGGGGCGCCCCAACTGCCGACGGAATCCCAGGCGCCGTCCAGCAGGAAGGCGGTGGTTCCGAACCGGCCTCCGCCGAAGTTGAAGGCGCTGACATCCTGGTCGGCTGCTACTTGCATGCCCGGAGGAGTGAAGGCCTGGTACTGCTGGCTGTTGTTGACGCTGGAATTGAGCGCCACCAGTCCCAAGACGTTGCGCAGATCGAGTGGCAGTTCCGTCGTTTCCCGACCACTGACGGTCGACCCAATGTTGGCGTTCTGTGTCTCCAGGACCTCGGCCGAGGCGCTGACCGTCACCTGCTGGGTTACCGCTCCCAGTTGCAGGGTGACGTCCTGAGTAGCGGATTGACCGACCTCCAAACCAATTCCTTCCTGGCTGTACGTCTTGAAACCTGGCCCTCTAACAGCGAGGTCGTAAGTTCCCGGCGGCACGAGCGTGAAGGTATAGCGGCCATCCTGACCGGTAGTGAAAGCCCTCTCAACTCCTTGCGTCGGGCTTGAAAGGGTTAGCTTGGCATTGGGTACCGCAGCCCCTGAGGAGTCGTACACCGTTCCGCTGAGCGAAGCGCTGAAAGCTTGTGCCTGGGCTTTCAAGCTTGGAAGCGCTTGCAAGGTTAAGAGCAAAATACACACAACAGGTATACATGCATGTCGGCAACCGTCAAGTCGCCCCTTTTGAGTGCTCACTTTTGTCATAAGAATTCCTCCTGTAAGACCTGGACCCGTCCCGACCGACAGCCAATCAAGTACTAAGAGCTTATCCGTAAATAACAATCGTCTCGCGCCGGGAAATCATGGCCGCAGCCAAGGCCAACAGCGCGACGTAGCCTTCTTCGGTCTTTTCAAAACTCACTAGTATGGCTATGTTGAGTCGATGGGGAGTACAATCGCTGGAAGCCCACTTAAATAGCGGGCACGCCCGCAGTTTCGTGCTCCTTTTTCCCCGCTCCGCTCCGTGCAAGGCCGCATTTTTCGGGGTTTTGAGAATAACTTAGAACAGCAATACTAACAGCTTGCGAGATCGGTTTAGCCAAGAGTGGGTTCGCTCCACCACCCAGCGACGAGGCTCCTGCGTGGTTTTGCTCCCCGTTTCCGCCGGCAGCTAAACGGTGTGTCGCTTGCCCCCGTCTTTACAGGCCTGTCGTGTTTTCCCAGTTTGCATTGTACTTTCCCAGTTTTCGCCATCAAGCGGTGACCGCCTTTGAACTAATAACACTCTCTAATTGAGCTTTACGTTCAAGAATTTTTTAGCACTTGCCTTGGCCCATGTCAAGGGAATTCTTACAAGGCTTTCCCCTTTTTTTTGTGCCTGGATTTAGGCAAGTAATAGAACCAGCGTGAGTGGTTTTTTCTAAGAAGTGAGCGGGTACGAACTCCGTCTGACACGCTGGGAATGGGTACTGCTCAATCCGCCTGTTTCCTGAGAGTAACGACGGCCACCGTCAATCCATTGAGGGATATGCCATCAGCCGTCAAACTGGTCGTGGCTGGCGGGGATGAACCCGTAGTTTGGTCCACGACGTCGACGGTGCCCCCGGCTGACCCGGGCACGGAGACCTCAATCTGCCGGTCGCGCTTGTTAACCAGAAGGATTTTCCGTTCCCCTCGCGATGTTACGAAAGCCTGGGCAAGGACAGACGGAGATTCAAGGTGGGTTTCTACCGGTTTATCGCCTGGGCAGAAGTTATCGCGCAGGAGCTTCAAAACCCGATACCGGGCGTTGGGCTGCCCGGTGTCCCAGTTGAGCAGGGAGGTAGCGGCGAACTGGCCGGGATAATCAATCAATTCTGCTCCTCCGACGGCCTCGATGCCCATCGTCGCCAAGTGGGCGTATGTGTAAGCCCACATGGCGCCCGCCAGGTTCCAGTACGAATCGGGGATGGGACGGGCAAGCTGGGGCGCCTCCGGGTCAGGCAGCATCGATCCGAGTTCATCAATATAGGTCCCCGTACCCGGAGAAAGCCGCTTGCGGATGGATTCGATGTACCGGACGGCAGTCAGGAACTTGTCGGCCTGAGCGAAGATCGTGTACGGCATGGTTTCCGGCGTTTCATCCGGGTCCGGCATAGTGTAGAAGTGGTAGGAAATCATATCGATGGGGATGCCCGGCTGGCGATGCTTGGAATCGAGGAAATATTGAAAATACTGAGGGCCGCCAATCGGATCTGACAACGCCAGCCCCATGAACTTCATATTCGGTGAAACTTGCCGGACTCGCTCGACGATCGCATCATAGATGCGTGTATAGTACTCGGGCGTCATACTGTGCTGATCGGACCCATCACTCTCATTGAGTACTTCCCAGTAGGCGATTTTGTAATGATGGCCGGAAGCGTGCCATTTCCCCAGTTCGTCGTTGAAACCACCTTGGGTGTACCAGCCCACCAATCGGGCCTGGTAATCCGCCGCTTCCTTGAACGTGGGGTCCCGGAGCTACGTGCCTTGTGAGTAGTTCCAAGCGATTTCGTCAGGGTCCTCGGGATACGGAATCGGCGCCTGGGTTTTGATCATCCACTCGGGGATGGTGCCGAAGTCAAACACCACCGGATGCCCTGCGGTCGCCTGCATGAAGTCTTCCGTATATTCGTCCATCAAGGCAAAGTCCCAATAAGTCTTACCGCTCTCTGGAGGCTTCAGTTCCGCAACGACCATCTTGGGATAGGGAAACCAGGGTTGCAGACGGGGGTAATCCGCGTGGAGATCGCGCAGCGCCTTATAGATCGGATCATGGGTTGGCCGACCGCGCCGCAAGGGGGGTTCGGGGCAGTCCTGAATTGACACGGAAGTCTTCCATACCCTGAGCACCTTATCCCATTGGACCTCTGCTTTTGCCGGCGGTTCGCCGGAGAGCAGGATGGATGGGCCGGACATCAGGCACGACGCGAGACAGACGAGAAATGCAATGAATTCCCTCAATTGGACCTCCCGAAGATGGAATGTTACCCTCTGCAACGTTCTAGGTCGCAAGTCTCTGGAAAAAATGTAGCGGCGCATTGACCGAGACGCGCGGGGCGGAAATTCCAGCCGCCGTGGCCAAGCCAATCGCCGCTACAACGCTAACCAGGTCTTCTTCCCCAGCCGGCTAGAAAACGAACTTTAGCCCAAACTGCATGATTCTCGCCGGCCATGCGCTGCTGATTTCTCCATTGCCAAGATTGTCCGGCCCGGTGCAAGGTTGGCCGGGAGCCGTCGCGCCGCTGCAACCGACGCTCACGCCATTCCATTGTGGATGGTTGAAGGCGTTGAACGTTTCCCAGCGGAATTGGATGGTCCCATGTTCGCCGTTGAACCACGGAGTTTGGAAGTTCTTGAGCAGAGCCATGTCCCAGTTGTTACGCCCGGGACCCGTCAAGGGGTTTCGACCCATATAGCCGAACATGCCGGGTTCTCCGTTGGCGGGGAGTTGGTCCATGTTGATCTGGCCGAAAGTGCCGGTATTAACCCACGTGGGCGTGGGACCGAACTGGAGATCATCGTAGGTTCCCTTCTCAATGCGCACCTTGCCTATGGAGTTACACCGTACGCCTCCCCCCACGCCACTGCTCAGGCCGTTGATTCCACAACCGAAATCGATAGGCTGTCCGGTGAGGAAGTTGGTAATTCCGCTGATCTCCCATCCACCCAGTCCGTTCCGGAGGAAGGAGTTTGTGGAGTGGGCGAAGAACGGGACTTGATAAACGTAATTCATCACGAGCAGTTGCGCCTGATTCAAACCTGACGTCGCCTTCCACCGCGAAATGTCATAGTCGTTAACACCCCCTTCACCCTGATCATCGATGGTATGTGACCAGGTGTAAGCCGCTTGAAACGTCAGCCCGTGACCGACACTGTGGCGGAAGTTCGCTTGCAGAGAGTTGTAGCTGGAGACTCCTGCCCACTCTCGAATATTGATGCCCGTGTATCCCCGGTAGGGAACAAAGTAAATGGAAGGTTGAAGGTTGTTGATCAGGATGTTCTGAACGTCGCAGTTGCCAGACGCATCGCATCCGGTAGTCCCCGCCAAGGCAGGTACATTTTCCGTGCCCCCACCGGTTGGCACCTGGTTCATGTTCCGATTGTGACCCAGATGACGTCCTTGACTTCCCACATAGCTGACACTGACAAAGTTGTTGCCGGGAAATTCGTGTTGAACACCCAAGCTGAATTGCTGGACGCTCGGCCATTTCGCTTGCAGGGGAACATTATTCATGGATGTGGGTGAAATCGGTCCAGACACAATCTTGTCATATCCATCGATATTGAACCCGAAAGGCGAAGCGACACTGGGCGGGTTGCCAAAGAATCCCGAAGCCTGTTCATTACCATTCGAGACGTCATACGAAATTCCGTAACCACCCCGGATTACGGTCTTCGCAGAACCCGTTGGGTCCCAGGCAAAACCGAATCGGGGAGCGATGCCGCTTCGGGAAGGTTTTACGCAGCCGGCAGGAACTTGTCCTGAGCCGCACTCTTCGAGCCCGTTACCATAATTCAGAAACGTCGCACCTGTGCCGGGGATCAAATACCCATTAATATCGATCTGGGCTTCATTCGCCGGGTTGTATTGGCTCGGGATGAAGATCGAATCATTGGTGGGGGTCCGGATATCGTGATAGATCGTGGGCATAACGTAGCGAACACCCAGGTTAAGCGTCAGCTTGGGAGTAACCTTCCAGTCGTCTTGAAGATAGGGCTCAAAATCCCACTCGCGCCAGTGTCCCAGACCATATCCCCCCACAAGCTGGCCGCTTATCACGCGTCCGAATTCCCCGTAGCTGGCGATCTGCCCTATGTACATGTCAGCGAGGGCATTTCCCGTGCTCTTGGGATCGGAAGTGCTGAAGTTGAGGGACCCTTCAGCATAGGGGGAGGAATACGTGGTTTGGTTCAAGTGGGAGTCCTGTACATAGAAACCCATCTTGATGACCTGCTTGCCCTTGGTCCAAACTAGATTGTCTTTCAACGTCGTAATAGGTCCCCAGAAGAAATACTCGAAACCCGTGGATTCCGCAATACCCCACGGCAGACCGCCACCGATCGAGATCGAGGGAAGAAGCGGCACTGTCGCATTTGCGGGGAATATAGTCTTGACGGTGTATCCGCTTGGCTTATCAATCGAGCCGGCGGGGGAGGAAGGCCCTGCGACATTGTGTACAGTGTTCACGTCGGCCGAGAAACCCATGATGAACTCGTTCATCAAGTTCGGTTTGAGGCTGCGTGTGAAATGGATCACCGCGGACTTGGCGGGGCTCGTCCACTCCGTTTTGACGGTGTCGTAATTTGAGTTGGACCAAAGCGTGGGGACATACGTCTGTTCATAGGCATCCTGGGTGTAGCGGACGAAGATGGAGGTCTTGTCCCCAATGTTTTGGTCAACTCGAATCATGTCCTGCCGCCAATGGGTGGGGAGGCTGGGGGCTGCGGTGTAGACATCAACCCCACTATTAGGCAACGGGACGAGACCAGCGAGCAAAGCGGCTCCACTGGCGCCGATGGGCACGATGTCTCCTGGATAGGTTTGTTGTGTGGCAGGGTTGACCGGAAGCACGCACCCGGAGGCCACGACGGGGTTGTAGTTACCCGAAGCCGGATCGCATTGAGAGAAATCCCCCTGCCGCATCAGCGTGGTGGGGACCGGCGCACTGACGACTGTACCTTGACGGTTCTGCCGCCAGTCCTCCGACCAGAAGAAGAACGTCTTGGATTTGGTTGTATTGTAATGACCGGGGATATAGGCGGGGCCACCGATAGTGAAACCGTAATCATTTCGTTTCAAAGGAGTTTTTGGCGCCTTGCCGCCGGGTGGAGCAATCTGTCGGTTCAGGAACCAATCGTTGGCATCAAGCACGTCGTTGCGGACAAACTCGAACAAGTCGCCGTGGAACTGGCGCGTTCCCGCCTTCGTGGCCACCTCGATCGTCGCCCCTGCATTCTTGCCGAATTCGGCGCTGTAATTCGATGTGACGATGCGGAACTCCGCGAGTGAGTCAATGTTCGGGTAGGTCATGTTCGCAGTGGATCCGGCGCCCTGATCCGAGTTGTTGGTTCCATCGATCTCCCAGTTGTTGTAGACCGTCGGGACGCCATTGAAGGAAATGCCGGAGCTTGCGAGAACACCGATGCTTGAGGGATCATAGCCTCCGGGTGCAGCACCCGGGATCAAGGTGGCCAAGTTCGTAAAGTTCCGACCATTGAGATTGAGCTGGCTGATCTGGGACCCTGTCACCACGTCCGAAATCGAACCTGTCTCGGTCTCAACCTTTGCCACGTTGCCCTCGACAGTTATGCTTTGGGTTTGTTCTCCTACCGTCAGGGTAAGATTCACCCGGAGCGTCTGTCCAACGTCCAGAGAGATGTTGGTAAGAACTTGCCTCCGAAAACCGGGAGATTCGGCGCTAACCACATAGCTGCCAATGGGAATTTTGGCGGCCGTGTACTCGCCTGCCGAGTCGGTAGTAAGGTTACGCGTGAATCCCTTTTGGGAGTTAGAAACGGTGACCTTGGCAGTGGGCACGACGGCGCCGGAGGAATCTGTAACCGTGCCGACAATTGTGGCCGTATCCTGCGCCCAACCGCCTGAAAGGGCCCCGAAGAAACAAAAGATCACTGCTATCATCAGTCTTCTAAGCATGAGTTGTCTCCTCCTTGACTGGTTTTTCCAGGATCCGACGCCAAAGCGCATAGACTTCTGTGGCTGGGGACTGCCGTGCCGGTTTCCGGGAGCTGCGGCTCTTGAGCCTCACCTACAGAAGTCTGTGTAATGGGCGACCATGACTGGCCGCAAATCTTGCGGTGGCTGTGCTTGAACTAATAACACTCTCTCATTGAACTTTGCGTTCAGGAGTTTTTTAGCATCTGCATTGGCTTATGTCAAGGGAATTCTTACAGAGCTTTACCCCTTTTTCTGTCTGGATTTAGGCAAGTAATAGAACCAGCGTGGGTGGTTTTTTCTAAGAAGTGAGCGGGGACGTACTCCGTCTGACACGCTGGGAAATTGAGGAAACTTTTCGCTTCCTCAAACCGAGCTATCACCTCATTGGGTACTGCCCAACTCCAAGATGGTCACGGAATGCGCCGGAAATCGGTAGGAGAAAGGAAGGCGTTCGACGCGGACCGCCTTCTCCCGGATGTTGACGTTTTCAGTGCTACCGAACGGGTTGGCGGCGACCTTGTCTTTGCCATTCAACTCGAAGACTCGCACCGAGTCGCCGGGAGCAACTTTATAGCCGCTCACCCGAATTGCCGCACTCAAATCCGGGTCTTCGCTCCGGTTGATGACGGCGAGGTCGAGTGTGCGCCCATCCGCGCTCACGCTGCCGCGACATTTGAGGTAACCGCAAAACTGGTAAGTGCGCCCTTTCGTGAAATGCAGGTCGACCTGGTAAATACTCGCGTGCTGGGAGCCGTCTCCGTAAACTTCTATCGCCTGAGCGGCCCCGCCGCCATAGTATTCCTGATGGTCGATCCAGTACCGGTCGTACTTCCCCTGTCCGCCATTGAGCTCCCAATAGTGCTTGGTAATCATACATTTCTATTTTGAAAATCCAATTCTTAGAACGGTAACCGAATAAGCCGGGAAACGGTACGTGAAACTCGTGCCGGCAGCAAATGTACCTGTTGATGGAATTACTTTGGTTGGATTCGCAAGTGAATTTTCGTCCTCAGGCGCACCTGTTAAGGTCATGGAACGACCTGTAGAACCAACCTTGTCAGCACCTCTGAGAGTTATATCTACTGCTTCGGACGTGCCTGATTTATTGGCTACCTTAAGGAGAATATCATTTCTTCCGGATGCAGTGTCTACGGATGCAGACCAGAAACAATGGGCTGTAGTTTGAGTGAACGGCAAAACACGGGTTCCCTGATTATCGGAAAACAACATCTTTTGCATATAGTATGAGGGTGATGCAAAGTTACATACAGCGTCATTCCAGACGATACAGGGTCCAAAATTGCCGTGACCTACGAAGCCGGCATAATTGCCATATCCCGTCCACCACATTCTCTCGGAATTTTTCTCGCATCCCAGCATAAATACAGCGTCGCCAAGTGCATCGCCAAAATTGCCGATTACATTTCCTCCGTTTCCGTGGATGGAGGATGCATACTCCGCCACACATACTTTCTTCCAGGCCGGATCGATGGTGTTGAACTTGTCGTATAAGCCGGAAAGATCTTTCTGATAGAAATGCTGATCAACGAAATCAACAGGGTTGACCAAAGTGGGCGGAAGTACATCCTTCTGCCGAAGAGCGTTGAACATAATCTTTAAATCAGGATAATGTGCCAATAAAGCGTCATGGATCATGATATATCGTGGGCCATACTCACGCAGTGTTGCCTCCCCATTTTCATTGCCTATTTCAATATATTTCAGATTATAGGGCGCCGGATGACCGTTGGCCGCGCGCCTGGCTCCCCAGGTGCTGGATGTTGGCCCTTTGCAGTACTCTAATAAATCCAGAATGTCGCTGATGATCGGTTGCATTTTATCCAGCGGGCAAATACCAAACCAATGTTTGTCCCCCGGATTTTCACTGATTCCAGCCGAGGTGACATAAACGGGCTCAGCTCCCAAGTCTTCGCACAATTGAAGATACTCATCCAAACCAAAATACTGGTCGTTCTTATAATCCCATCTGTTTCTGGTGGAACCGGGCCTTTGTTCAAGAGGGCCGATGGAGTTCTTCCAATTCCAACTCACATCCATATTGCAAGACTCAGCCGTGCAACCTCCGGGAAACTGGATATATTTAAGTTTCAGGGCGACCAACTTTTCCGCCAAATCCAGCCGCAGGCCGTTGGGCCGATTCTTCCAGGTAGGCGGCATCACTGTCACTACGTCAAAATATACGTCCCCTTTTGTTGAGGCATATAATACGAAACGGTTGTCCCCCGAAACTTTTGACGGACCGCGGGTAGTGAGGTCGCAGGTAAAATGCTGCCAGCTTGCTGTCGGTTTGAAGTCTCGAGATTCTGCATAAACAACGCCGCCGTTGCTTTCCAGCTTTGCCTTTAAAGTACCCGTGAAATTTTGGCCTTTTTTGGCCCAGAAGGAGACTTTGTAAATTGTATTGTTTTTGAGTCCGATTCCCCAGTAACCACCATTTGCCAAACCTACGCTTCCTGAATCCACAGAAGTAACCTGAAATTTAATAGCATGAATCTGACGACTGTTCAGCATCCCCGTGTCGGAAGAAGTTTGTGGGTACAAGTTCGCATTGGAGGATCCGGTTTTCACCAAATACCACCCCGCTATAGGGTTCTTTAGCTCCTCAAAGGAAGGATTGTTAATGAGCTGCGCGTATAATCCTCCTTCGAATTGGTAGTTGAATTCTTCAAGTTGCTGCCCCCTGCAAATATCGGCAACACCTGCCCCCGGTCTTGAAACATCAACGATACAGGTACTTTGTGCATGGGCAAGAATCGATCCCATACTCCAGAGGGCTAAGGTCGCAACGATCATTTGTCCGTGTAGAAATCTCATCATATTTTTCACCCTTTGATAGTTTTCAAAAATATAGTCAAAGAAATGAGAATTCGGAGCATTCAAGTCAGACACGCGTCTTACCCAGAGGCGGTCCCAAATACCCTCTTTGAACGCCTAGCCACCCCTTACACCACTTGTAAAGTACGGTAGGCGTCACTTCGTCATGCTGGAAATGGCCGCACACTCCGGGTAAAGGTCCTTCACAGAATCGTACAAGGCCACATGCAACTTGTAAGCTTGGTCGTAGACAGCGCGGTGGGCGGGATTAGGTTTCACCTCCTCGCCCCCGGAAGCCATGACCTCGACGGCCGACGCGATGTTGGGGTACAAGCCGACGCCCACCGCAGCGAGGATCGCCGCTCCCAGGACTGCTGCTTCCTGCTGGGCTGGGACCACTACCGGAATCCCACAGATGTCAGCTTTGATCTCGGACCCCAGCCGGCTCTTCGCTCCTCCGCCCAGTACCCGGAGTTCGCGCGCCGCAACGCCCAGCCGGTTCAACCCTTCCAGGTCGCGCCGGATCAGAAAGGCCGTGGCCTCGAGCAGCGCTCGGACGAAGTGCGCCCGCGTGTGGGTGAGAGTGAATCCGAAAAAGACTCCCCGCGCGTTCGGATCGAACTCGGGAAACAGCGCCCCTTCCAGGTGCGGCAGCATCACCATGCCGTCGCTGCCCGGCGGAACGTTTGCCGCCTCTGCGGCGAGTGCATCGTAGATGCTCGGCGCCCCGAGTTCAGTTGGGACGGCTAATCCCTCCGCGAACCGATCCTTAAACCACTTGAAGGCCAAGCCACCCGTCTGGTTCCAGGGCAGCAGACAATACCTCTCCGGGACCGCATGGATGTGGCAAGGCACCGGTGTGGAGCGATCGAAGATGGGTTCGCGAATGGTGGTAAGGAGTGCGAGCACCGACCCGGTGCTTACAGTAACGACGCCGGGCTCGAGGTTGCCGGCAGCAACGCCGGCGCAAGTGTGATCCAACCCACCCGTGACCACCGCCGTTTTCACGCTCAGGCCGGTCTCCTCGGCGCAAGCGTTCGAGACGTGGCCGATGGCTGTTCCCGAGGGGAACAAGTCGGGCAACTGTTCGGTGCGGATGCCGCCAAAAGTCACCAGTTCGTCAGACCACTTCCGCCGGCTGATGTCGAGAACCAGTGAGGAGGACCACATGCTGGGCTCGGCCACGAAACGGCCACTCAGCCGGTACAAAAGGTAGTCCTCGGGAAGCAGAAATTTGGCCGTTCGCTGGACCGTCTCGGGTTCGTGCTTGCTCAACCAGCGGAACTTCGTGACCGGCCAAAGGGGGGTGATGTCCGGTTGCCCGCTGATTTCCAGGACCCGCTGTGGGCCGAATTGCCGGCGGAGTTCTTCCGCCTCGGGTTGGGATCGGTTATCCATCCACACCAGCGCAGGCCTGGCCGGTTTTCCCTCCCGCGTCATGGGGATTACCGTCTCTGTGTGGCTGGATACTGAGACTGCTGCGATACGCACGGGGTCGCCGCGCCAATTGGCGAGCAGGCGCCGGACCGACTGAACAACCGGAGTCCAGTAATGCTCCGGATCCACTTCCACCTTGTCCCCTTCGGGAATGATCAGGTACTCGTGGCTCTCCAGGCCGGCCATCTCGCCTGCGAGCGTGAACAGTCCCGCCTTCACCGTGGAGATGCCAAGGTCAAGACCCAGAAGGAAAACATCGTTATTCATGGCTGTTCCGCTGTGCACCCTTGGGATCATGCCCAAGCACAACCAGGCGACTCACCCCACAACGTCGATACCTGCCAACCCGCAGAAGTCCTTGACCAAACCCGAGTTGTTTCCGTACGAGAGGATGTAATGCTGTCCATAGACTTTCTGGGTGAACTCCTCCATATCCCCGTGCAACCGGATTTCCAGACCCGGCAACTGTGGCGCCGGCGGAGCCCAACCGGCTTCTTCCCAGGGCTGAGGAGTCTCGGCGTCCCCGGTGACGACGTGCATGGTGTAATGGTCGCCGCGGCTGGCCAGGCGGCACAAAGTGACTTTCCCAGTCTTCAAACGAGACGTATTGAGGAGTCCACCTGCCAATCCGCCAAAACTGGTGGGCGTGACTTTGACCAGGCCGTCAACTACTTCCGAAGGTACGTAATCGGGAACGCCCATCAAGACGCCGTGGGAAAAGAATTCGTAGAACTCCAGGTAGGCGCTGGCCTGCCCCGTCAGCGCGCGCATTACCAATTGCGTAACTGCCCCCAAGACGTCGTTTTCCGGAATCGTGCAGACATTGAGTTCGTCCGCCAACAACATAAAGACCATCGCGGGTGGGAATTGCAGCAGTTTCTTCATCCCGTCCACATCAATCAGCGAGACGGCCTGATACTTCCGCTCCTGGACTTTGTCTCGAAGGGCCAGGTAATACTTGACCCCCTTCTCGAGGACTTCCGGGTTGGCAGGTCGTTCAAAGACCCACTTCTGCCGGATGGTCTCCAGGACCTGAGCGACGGCTTCGGTTTTCAAGCGCTCCACGCGCTGGACCATTTCCAGCATCTCGAAAAACTCCACTTCCGTGCCCAGCCGCTTGCGCAAAGAGACGCCGTCGTACAAGGTGGCGTACAGGTTCATATCCCTGCATCCCATCATGCCAACCTTGGAATTGCGCAGGGCTTTCACCGCCGAGGCCGCCTGGGCAAAAGTGGCGATTTTGCTGAGTGGCGGAGGAGCATCCTGAAAGCTCGGAATGTATTTAAGATGCAAACCCAGATCTTCCATGGTTTGGCGCAATGCGGTGGTTCCCGCTTGGTCGGCGGTCGTAACCAGCCGCCCACCCTCCACGGCTCCGGACAAGCCCCAAAGTAAAATGGGATGCTGCGGGAACTCACTCGCCACACTAATGACCGCGTGGCTGGGTATCCAGCCGGCCAGGCAAGTTACCAACAAATCAAAATCCGCCCCCGCCAACTCGGCAACCGCCCGCCGCACGTCTTTTCCATCCGGATCGTCGCTCACGGGTGCAGTGCTGAGGACTTCCAGGCCAGCGGATTCGAGCCACTCGATGGCGCGCTGGCACTTTCTTTCAATGATCTCGCGGGGAGTATTAACTTCGCCAAAACCCACGAACCCAACTTTAGGCTTTAACATCGGAGTCTCCATGTCGAAAGTCTTTCCTTCCACAGGCTGGTGGCGTGTTGTAGCGCTGAGCTTTAGCTCAGCACCTGGACGTAGCGCTGACTTTCGGGTCAGCACGGCGGCGAAACGGCAAACCTGCCGACCTAAAGGTCGGCGCTACCATGTTTTTCGTCAACCTGCCAGGTCTGGGCCGGCTTGGGCAAGTCACGCCGCCGACTCGAGCCTGACGACCTGGGCCCGCCGGTGAGACTCCAAGGCGGCGGTTAAAAGTTCGTGGCTCAGGGCTGTTTCCTCAGGAGTCACGCAGCCCGCAAACAGTTTTCGCCGCTGGCCTGATGCCAACTCGTACACGAAGGCGGCCCACATCTGGAGGATCGCGTCCGAGAATCCGAACTCAAAGATTGAGCCCGTGATCGTCTTAAAGGCGGTCTCCTGACCCATATCCACTTGTTGCCAGGACTGCTCGCCCCCGCGATACTCGAGCAGTTCGAGTCGACGCGGATTCCTGGTGCTAAACTGTGCTGAGGCCTTCGTCCCATGGATTTCAAAATACCAGGTATTTTTCTCGCCCGGAGCCATCCGCTGGGTCTTCATCGTCAAGGGAAACACCCCCCCGCCCGCACCGCACTCGGCCTCGCAGAACAGCGTGGCATTATCCCAGGTCCGGCAAGGCGCTACGCCTCCTTTGCCGTCGGGACGCTCCGTGACGATCTTGGAAAGAATCGCCCGCACATTCCGCACCCGCCATCCCGCCCGAAAGGGGACGTGGCAGACATGCATCCCCAAATCCCCCATGCAGCCGTACTCGCCATTGAACTCCACTTGCCGCTTCCAATTGATCGGCTTATGGGGGTCGAGATCGCTGGAGTGAAGAAAACCGCAATTGACTTCCAGGACCTGCCCGAAAGCTTCTCGCTCAATCATGTCCCCGATTCTTTGCACGGCTGGGAAAAAGGGGAATTCCGACGAACATCGCACCAGCAGTTCCGGGTGCTTTTGGTGCGCCGCCATGATGGTTCGGTTAGCGGCCCGGTCTATGCCAAACGGTTTCTCGCCCATGAGGTGCTTGCCCGCTTCCAGGGCCGCGCAGTAGAACTCCTGATGCAAGTGGTGCGGGACGGCGCAGTAAACCGCTTCCACCTCGGGATTGGCCAGGAGTTCCTTGTAGTCCCTCGTAACCTGGTGGATGGAGGGGAAATTCTCCGTATACCAGCGGGCCAGGTCCGCACGAGTGGAGTCAAAGCGATCGCAAACGGCAACCAGTTCGGGGCGGGCAGGCATGTCAGGCAAGTGGCACCACCGCGCCAGCGCACTGGCAAACTCACGCCCCATCAACCCGCAGCCAATCAATCCAAACCGTATCCTTCTCATAACTTCCCGGCCGCTGCCCGCCGAACGCTCGGGACTCAATGCGAGTAGCCGAAATGGCGTTCCGCTTCCCCTAGGGCTTCATCAATGATATCCATGCATTTGGCGGCCACATCCAAATCCATCACAATCGGCGGGCTCATGCGCAGAATATGCCCAGCGGGTACCCAAGCCAGGCCACGGCGGAAGGCTTCCTTGTAAATGAACTCGCCCGCCTCGACAAAGGGTTCCTTGCTGACCCGGTCTTTCACCAATTCCACGCCCATCAGGCAGCCTTTGCAGCGCACATCGCCCACGATCGGGTGCTCACCCAGCATCTGGGCCAGGCGCTTGCTGAAGTATTTCTCCAGTCGTGCGCAATTCTCAAGCAGTCCTTCCTCTTCGATCGCCTCGATCGAGGCCAGAGCGGCCGCGCAGGCCATGGGATTCCCCCCGTAACTCGTCGAGGCGCTGATGCGCTCCACGCTGTCGGCATAAGGTTCCCGTACTACCATGGCGGTCACGGGAAATCCGTTGCCGAACCCCTTGCCCAAGGTCACCACATCCGGCAGAGTGTTCCAATGTTCCATGGCCAAAAACTTCCCGGTCCGACCCATGCACGTCAGAACCTCGTCCGCCATCAAGAGGATCCCTCGGGCGTCACACCATTGGCGCAGCTTGGGGAAGAAATCATCGGGAGGAAAGATCGATCCCGCCCACCCTTGAATCGGCTCCAGGACAATCCCGGCCACTTGCCCGGTTGTTCCCTCGGCAACAAATTCATCGTAAAAGCTCAAATAGGCGTCCGTGTCAATCGTGCCATCTGGCTTCTTGAACCGGGGTCGATAAGGATTCGGACGCGGTAACATGTAAAACCCCGCGGCGCGTGTGGCGCCGTACGCCGGCTTCATGCGCGCCAAGCTCGCCGCATGGCCGGTCTTACCGTGGAAATCGCCATAGCAAGACAAAAACTCGTGCTTGCCGGTCGCCGCACGGCAGACCCGCAATCCCGCCTCTACCGCTGTAGTCCCGTTGTCATAAAGCTGTACACCTGCTAAATCGCCTGGCAATACCTGCTTGAGTTTTTCGAGCAGCTTGAGCTTCCAGGGAGTGGTGAAGTCGTGGCAGTTCATCAACTGGCCCGCGGCTTCCTGCACGGCGGCGGTAACTTTGGGATGACAGTGCCCCAGCGTGGTCACATAAATCCCGGAAGAGAAATCGAGGTAGACGTTTCCATCCACGTCCGTGAGCGTGCACCCAAAACCCTTTTCAAAGACCACCGGAAAGAGCCTCACTTGACTGGAATAGCCCTTCATAATCGCGGCGGCACGCTGGTGCATCGCCTGCGACCTCGGCCCAGGCACTTCCCCACTGACCATATGCGGAATCTTCTTCAGATCAACCTTTGCCCACTCAATGGAAGTTTCGGTATAGGCTGTAGTCATCGTCTTGATCCCTTCTTCGTGGTACGCTTGGAGGCCATGACCCCGGAAAGCGCCAAGTCCCTTGGCGCTGGTCGGAGTCGCGATCATCGAAAGCTTTCGGGCCCTCAGGCGCAATAGGGTTCGGCGTCTGGACCTCGAGAAAGCTCGCTACAAATCCCCACAGGTTAGCGGCCGTCCTTTCCCTCCTGCGCCACCTCTTATCCAGCCGGCCCCCCCTCCGATCCAAGGCCGGAGCGGTATCCCCGGAACAAGGGCCCCGATCAGGATGAACTAATACAACTATCTTCCTGAACGTTATATTCAATTCCAGGAAAAAGACAAGGGTTTTCTTTCACTCCCCTCTCCCCGGGATTAACCCAGCGCCTTGAAGGTGGCGACGGGGGAACCCCATGGTGTGGGACGAGACTACCCGATAGAGGCCGGATTTCCGCCAGACTGACACGCAGTTCGTGCCACTGGCACGCGAAAAATCTTAAGGAAAGCCTCGTCTCGCCTCCCCCGTCCCACTCGGCCCAACCGCGTATTTATGTTTTGTGCGGCAATCCGGAGTGGTTCGCCTCGGAAGCACAAGCATGCCGTCGTCACAGGCTGAGGCGTGCTCAAGGATTAACAACCTTGACTGTCGTCTGCTGGCTGAACTGGCGAAGTTGCAGGGGATTTATCTTGGGTGTCGTGTACCAGATGTCGAAATCAGTTAGGCATCCATAAACCACATGAGCCTTGGCGCCGACCTTGGTGTGGTCGGCCAGCAGAATCCGCCGCGCCCCGCGTCGCAGCATGACCTCCGCCAGACGGGCAATGTCCGGATCTGAAACCAGGCAGTTTCCCCGAGCGTCCACGGCGTCTGTCCCCAGAAAGACACTGTCAAATTGGAGTCCCTCCAAAGCCTGTTCGGTCATGCTGCCGCGGATAAAATACATCTCCGGATTGTATTCCCCGCCCAGAATGTAAAGCCGCACGCCGGGAAAACGGCTGAGAACCGGAATGACCGCCAAAGAATTCGTGTGTACGAAGAGTTTTTCGAGGTGGCCCAAATGAGGCGCGAGATGGAATGCTGTCGACCCATCGTTGATGAGAATGACATCGCCACTTCTCACTTCCTTGGCAGCGGCCCGCCCTATGGCCTGCTTGAGTTCGAAGTTGAGCGCTACTCTATTATGATACGCAGACTCTACAGTGGCCCTCAACACGCAGCCGCCATGGGTGCGCAGAATCACTCGGTCGGCTTCCAGTTGGTCCAGATCCCGGCGAATCGTAAGGGAGGATACAGCGAATTTCCTGGCAAGTTCTTCAACCGTCAGCTCCGACTGCAACGCGTGCAACTGCGCAAGCATCTGCTCTTGACGCTCTTTGGGTTTCATAGTCCACCTAATCGCGACTTCACGAACTGGTCTACCAGAGATTATACGTTCAGAGGGGATTTCGCGTAAGGTTTCTACACAGGTTTCTACACAGGAGCCGATGAGCTACAACCTGGAAGGGTCCCCCGTCATGGTCCGAGCACCCGGCTCTGATGATCCCTGGAACCTGGATAGACGAGCTCCGGCGACCGCCAAGGCACATCATTCTGCGTGCCTCGCAGCAGATCATTCCACCTTGACGCAACTCGAAATCCAGATCAGGACAGGAACCAGGGTGAGGGTGCGCCTGGGAACTCCGAAGCTAGCCCCAGTGGGTGCCCCCCGGGACGTCAAGGCAGCCGGACTTGGCAACGGGCAGGGAAGACCGGGCCTCCTGGAGATCATCTCCCTCGTCGGGATAAGATTTCCTTGACACACGCTGCGCTGGATGTTACGAAAGGGGTGGCCGTAACATTCAAGATGAATGTGTTCTTAGTTCGGATTTGATCGGGGGGTCATATCCGATCGAATGAAACAGCATCGGGGAGACTGACGATACCATGCACTCCCTGGGTCAGCGTGCCCTAGTTCCCAGCCGTTCTTCGTGTGATCAAAAGGGAGAGAACACGTGCTTCCACCTTCCACTTCTGGACAACCAACCCAGTCTGTGCCCGAACCGCAACTTCGACGTGTGCTTACGTTGTGGGACCTCGTCTTTTACGGCATCGTGCTCATTCAACCCATCGCGGCGGTGCCCCTGTTCGGAATTGCCGACAAGCTTTCCCGTGGGCATGTCGTCACCACAATTCTGATTGCCATGATCGCGATGATGTTGACAGCCTTCAGCTACGGCCGAATGGCAACGGTCTACCCGGCAGCGGGTTCCGCCTACACCTACGTGGGCCGAGAATTAAATCCTCACCTTGGCTTCCTTACAGGGTGGGCGATGATGCTTGACTACCTCGTTATTCCGATCATCAACACGATTTACGGAGCCCTGACGCTGGCGCGGTTATTCCCTGGGGTTCCCTACATTGTCTGGGCCGCTATCATTGCCGCTCTCATCACGTACCTGAACCTGCGAGGGATTCGCTCGACGGCCCGCAGCAATATCGTGTTGCTGGTTGTGATGTGTGTCGTAATCGCCGCTTTTTTGATACTTGCTGTGCACTACCTGGTGCATGTGGGCGGTGTGAAAGCCTTATTCTCCATTCACCCATTCTATGATCCTGGGACGACAGACTTCTCTTCCATCGCCACGGCGACTTCCCTGGCGGCGTTGACCTACATTGGATTCGACGGGGTAACCACGCTCTCGGAAGAAGTGCACGACCCCAAACGCAACATTCTTCGGGCTACCGTGCTGGTGTGTTTCCTGACGGGAGTCTTCAGCGGCATTCAGGTGTACCTTGCTCAGCTTGTCTGGCCAGACTTCACGACTTTTCCCAATCTCGAGACTGCATTCATGGATGTGTCCAAGCGAGTGGGCGGCGTCGCACTTTTCAATGGGATGGCCTTCATACTTATTGTTGCTAGCGTTGGCAGCGGTTTGAGCGGCGAGGCGGGGGCGGCCAGGTTGCTGTTTGGTATGGGTCGGGACAACGCCTTGCCCCGAAAGCTCTTCGCCCATATCGACCCGAAATACCGCGTTCCAACCTACAACATTTGGATGATTGGATTGATTGCGTTTTTGGGTGCGATGTTTCTCAACTGGGAGAGGGCCGCCGAAGTCTTAAACTTCGGCGCTTTCCTCGCCTTTATGGGAGTGAATCTCGCCACCGTCAGACACTTCTATTTGCGTCCCGGCCGAAGAGACAAAAGACGAGTCGCAAAGGACTTGCTGTTGCCTGCTTTCGGCTTCCTCTTTTGCCTTTGGATTTGGTGGAGCCTGCCCCGTCCTGCGAAGATCGTGGGTGGAGCTTGGTTTGTCGGAGGCTTCATCTACAATGGCATAATGACGCGCGGATTTCGGACAAAGCCCGTGATGATAGATTTCAGTGAAGGTTGAGGGCAGCGGAACGTTCCTGAGTTCCACGGGCAGCCGCGCGCCTTGGTTGAACCCAAAATCGTGATTTGCCCTCCGCCAGGGGGCTGTCTCTTGCCAGACCATCCATTCGTGGGCTCCCGGCCGGTCTTGAGCAGCCGGGCCTGAAACGGCTTCGATATCGCCGTTGATTAGCGCAATGACTTTCCAGTTGGCCATGTGGTTGTCAATGTTCCTTGCGATGTATTTTAACAGAGTCGGGAATGTGCCGCTGCGGATCAACGATTGACCGGGTGAGTTTGCATTTGGGTCTTGCGGTGTTCTGGGTTGGCCATGGTTTGAACCTCGGTAATGGCAGTTGGAGGGAATACTCGCATGAGCGGAGAGAATTGTGAAGAGTGAATGATGAAAGGTAAATTATGAATTCTGGATGATAAACAAAAATCGGGCCAAAGGGAGTTTGTCCCCAATCGAGAACAAAAAGCTGGGGATCCTAACAACGGATCTGCTCTACACGCTGCTTTCGAGCGCAGAGTTCCTCCTTACGAGGGATTGGAAGGAAGATACTGCAAAGATTTCCCTCACGAACTGCATCTCCTCAGGCGATGGTTCTGTGAAGAGTGCCTGTGACGCGGCGAATTTCATCCGTCGTCGAATGCAGCGGCAAACCTTCTTGCTGCTTCGTGGCACACGACGCAACTCTGTCCTCCACATTCCTCAAATGACGCCGTCTGTGTTTAGTGGTGTCAAGCTGTTCGTTTAGCGAACGGGTCGCTACAATTTCATTTCCGTTCCTATTTCAAATGACACCAGCACCAGAGAAGGTTGCTGCCTGACAGTGCCCGTCTCTCTGGTATGCCCAAATTAGGTGTATGGTCTTCAGACAGCGAAACTCCACTGGGTTAAGGAATTCGTGCCTGCCGAGACATCACTGAGGGAAGACATGGTTCTTCAGAAGGATTTAAGAGGAGCCCCGCTTCGGGCGGTTCAATTAGGCCCTTTGGGTTTCGGCAGGAACCCACTTTGCGGCGCACTCCACGGGAAACGGAGGCGGCCAGCGAGTAACGTTTCGCACGCAAAACCCGCTGGCCGTCGATGTTGAGCACTTACGTGGGAGGCTCAGGATGTTTTATACATCCCCGCTCGGCGCCACTCAAGAGCAGAATTCTGGACACCTCGGAGGAGATAGGGGGACGATCAATGCACTCCTCTGGTCTCGGACGGGGGTATCGCCTGATTATTGGATGACGCCGCGAGGTATTTCAACTAAACGTGCAGGTTGACCATTACGCCCAGGAACGTAGCCAGCCCTCTGACGCAGTTGTCAACGTTTCGCGAGGATGCCTCTTTGGGATTCCGATCGCCCCAGTTCTTGAAGGCTGTTTTCAGCGGCGCAAGCGCGTCGCCACCCTGTTGCTCGAAGGCTTGCAGAGCAGCGTCCACCTTCTCGAGGTCCCCGGAACGGAAATGGCCGCTGCGCGCGGTCTTGGCCTTCCAGTCCTGAAAGGAAATCCAGCCGCTGGCATTCATTTCATTCCAGGAATCGGAGAACCGCGGCGCCGGGACCCGGTTGTGGGCGTAGAGAAATCGCCGGTCCTTGGAGATCCAGAGACCTGGAGTCGGCTTGGTCAGCTTGCGTTCGACAATATCCTCGGGGTTGGCCGTGGAGCGGTCGTAGGTGGGATCGAACTACATCATTCCGATCTTGCAGATCCAGTGGACCGGAAACAGGCATCTTCCATCCATCATCCCGGTGCTCTGCGCGCGAACGTTGCCGTGTGCGGCGCCAGCGAACACCCGCACGGCTCTGGTGATCATCCCGTCCCCGCTCAGGCAGCTCACTTTCTCGGCCTTGGGCAGTTCCTCCAGCCCCTTCGGACGCTTGATGAACTTGACGTAGCTCCAGACCGCGCAGAGGGCGCTCGACAAGTGCTCGCAGTTGCAGGCCGAACCGTCGTAGGCCCAGTGGGACTTGGCATAGGGCATGAAGTTGTTCGTGAACAAGGCCTTTGACAGCCACCGTCCGGGCAGCGCCGCGTTGAGCGGAGCCTCCCGGAAAATGGCGTCCACGATGACCTGGTTTCCAAACCCGGGACCGCGATACGCTTGGGTCAAATCAGGCATATTGAGATCTCCTTTTTGCCATCCTGGCCAGCGCCGATTATACATCCAACCGCCTCCACTGGAGGGTTTGTCTCAGTTCTTTCATCCCGCGGGTGGCGCAGACATCGGTTTGTGATGTCTGCGACATGCTGATGCCGCTTGAGGCTGAGGTAGAATCTTCTCATGCCTCGGCTGCCGCATTCTTACGGCCTCAATCATCTTCATTACCTGACCACCAACATCCCGCAGGGGGCATCGCGCCCGCCTCTTCGACTCGCAGCGGTTTAAGCGCAAATTCGTCACCACGCTCGCCGGCCTGCGCGGCGAGCTGGGCTTCCGCATCGTCGGATGCGTTCTCATCCCGCAGCGCGGGACTGTCACCTATTGCTCTGGCCCTCGGACGGCGCCAACCCCACCCGGATTCTGCAGCCCGCTTGTAGCGCAGGGCCCGCGGTCCGGCCCTGCGGCTCTTCCAGCGGTGCGGGCTCTTGCCGCGCCGCCAACAGAACAATTCGCTTTAGGCTTGGCCCCGCGCCGAATACGGTTTCTGAGAACATCCAGGCCGCGCCGTCAAAACCACGGCGCATTGGAAAAGCCACAAGGCTGGAGAGCGAGCCTTGCGCTACATTGCTTCACCCCCCCTTCAATGATTCAATGATCCAATGAGTCAACGAGTCAATTGAAGAAGTCCTGGGCTACGCCTGTGAACATATTGTCTCTTGACAACGCCGCGCCCCTGTGGTAGCCTACCAATGTGAAAAGTCCAACCCGCGGGGAAGTGCTTTCCTCGCTACCCTAACACCCCGTCCCAGGAGGAACCATGTCCTTACGCAAATCACCCCAACTTACGCCCGCGTTGCTCGCCGCCGCGCGCCAGAATGCCCAGCATTCCACCGGACCGCGCAGCCCCGCCGCCAAGCAGAACTCCAAGCTCAATGCCCTGAAGCACGGCGGACGCGTCAGGGATGAAAATCGTTGCCAGGCAATGCTGGCGCTGGGCGAAGACCCGGAACAATTCCAAACCCTCACCGAGGAACTCATGAGCGCCTTCGGCCCCGGCGACGCGCTCTGGGAGAAGCAGATCGAGGACCTCGCCTGGCTCTACTGCCGCCGCGAAAGGCTGGAGCGGGCGGAAGAAGGCCTGAAGCGGCGCGCCTTGCAGGCGGTCGAAGACTGGCAGCACCGCCGGCAGCAGGAGATGGCTCGTGTCACCTTCGACGCCTCCCAGCACGAGATGCTTAATGTCGACCTGCCGGAGTCTACAGATCGAGGGGTGGCGCTGAGAAAGATTCTTTCTTTTCTTGAACTCGTGGTGGAGGAGATCAAGCAGCGCACCTTCCGGCAGCGCCAGTACGCCGTACTGGAATCTCTTTACGAAGGTACGATGGGGTGGCGACCGGCGCTGATTTTCAGGCTGCTGCACCGTTTCAGTGACCCTCTGCACCTCCGCGAGCAACGAGAGGACGAGGAATACCGGCAGATGGTCCTGCGCGAAACAGGCGACGCCTGCGAGCCGCCTGGCGAGCCCGAGCGCCAGGAACTTCTCCGTCTGCTCGAGGAGGAAATCGCCAGCGTCCGGGAAGAATTCGAATATGCCGAAAAGGCGAATGAGGAGAGAGCGGCGATAGAACGGGACGCTTGCCTTGCTCCGGAGGGGGAGACGTGGAGCATGATGCTGCGCCAAGAAGCCGCCCTGGACCGCTCCATAGACCGCAAAGTGAGGATACTGCTGAGGCTGCGGAAGGAATCTACCAACCCCCCGATCGCTCCCACTGGTCAGGACGATGGCCCGAGGGTGGGGAGCATGGAGGAGATCGGCGACAGCGACATTCCGTCCTATAACTCGCAGAGTGTGGGGGCGGTGGAAGACTTAAAATTGAAGGAACAACGCGGGAATGTTATTGAAAACAAAGGATCCGGCTTGGACAACCGACGGCGAAGCGGGAATGTTGTTGAAAACAAAGATAGTTACGCGCAAGATGCAGGAATGTCATTGAAAAGAAAGGGTGTTATTGGAAACGCGGAGTTGCACGCGACAAGCAATAGGATTCAAGAGTCAAAAATGCAGGATTCGGGAGCCAGTCCCGCAGGGCGGGAAGGAGTCAGGGAAAAAGCACAAGCGCACTTTGCTGAATCCTGAATCCTGCTCTTCTGAACCCTGCATTTTCCTATTGACAGGAGGCTTGAGTTCTGGCCTGACAATTGCGTTCAGCGGCGGTAAGGTGTACGTTATCGGTCGGTCCAGAATTATGGGTCAGGGATCATTCGCGCTGCGGCGGATGAAGCTCATCTGATGCGGAGGAGAATTGCATGAACCGTCTATGGACTTTGTTATGCTTGTTGGCATTCATGGCGCTACCGGCGTCGGCGCAGTACGACACTTACGGCGGCTGGACCAAGATCAAAGGACGGAAAACCGGGTTCTTTCACGCGGAACGCATCGGGGAGCGGTGGTGGCTGGTGACACCCGAAGGGAACGTGTTTTTCTCCAAGGGTGTTTGCAACATCAATGCCAATCGCGAGAGCAAGTCTTCGCCTCCGCCTCCGGCGGACGCGAGCCAGTGGGCCGCCGAGACGGCGCGGCTGCTTAAGGGCTGGAACTTCAACACGGCCGGAGGCTGGTCCGTGGAGCTGATGTTTTCCCAAGGGCTGGTCTATACACCCGTATTGGATATCGCGGCCGGAGCAACAGGAGGCCTCTGGCTCAAGGGTGGCATCCCGGACTATTTCAGCCCTGAATTCCGCCAAGCTGCGGATCGCGCCGCCACCCGGGGGTGCCAACCGCGGGCCAACGACCAGTGGCTGCTGGGCTACTTCACCGATAACGAGTTGCGGTGGGGAGCGGACTGGCGCTCCAAGGAAAGTCTGCTCCAAACCTACCTGAAAATGCGGCCCACCGCGCCCGGATATCAGAAGGCGATCGAGTTCTTGAAGGCGCGGGGCCACACTCCTCAGAACCTGGACGAGGTCGATCAGTCCAGCTTCCTTGAGATCACCGCCGGGGAGTACGCGCGCATTGCCCGGGAGGCCATCCGCCGCTACGACCCGAATCACCTCATCATTGGCTGTCGCTTTGCCGGATACGCCCCCGAGGCCGTGCTGCGCGGCATGGGACCGTATTTCGACGTCATCTCCTACAACGACTACTCGCCCGATGCGCCCGTAGAGAAGCTGCGGCAGATCTTCGATCTGACCGGCAAGCCGACGATGATCACCGAATTCAGCTTCAAGGCCATGGACAGCGGGCTTCCCAACACCAAGGGC
>Ga0208038_1000415_pt1 | contig 36141 bp, 40 predicted proteins | sample June2015DPH_16_1_FD_184714 | JGI IMG/M metagenome (GOLD analysis project Ga0208038, IMG submission 184714) | Peatland microbial communities from SPRUCE experiment site at the Marcell Experimental Forest, Minnesota, USA - June2015DPH_16_100... | ecosystem: Environmental > Terrestrial > Soil >...
CTTTTTGTTTCTGCCGCTTCAAAACCGCGTATAACATGACTCGTGTTTGATATTTACTCTTCTATTATCTTGATCTCTTCTATTCCTTTGCACCAGGGAAAGTAAACTCCTGAAAGACCTTCCATTATTTCCTTTTGCAATTCTTTGTCTGTTTTCCCTTTGCTTTCTTCGAGGAGAGAAAGAATAATCATGACTTTCCTCTGTTTCAACCTAATCGCCGAGAAGAGATAGCACAGAACCAGAGAAAAGCTTTGTGTTCACACGTGACTCAAAAATGCGAGCCATCATGTTTCACTGTTGAGTGAAAACGCAAACAATTTGGTAGCGCGCAGCCTTTGTCCCTATCATGGTTAAAAATGGTTAAGAGTCGTCTTTTTGGGGATGTTCAAGTGCTAAACTAACTCTTGAGAACATAGCACAGCTGGGTCTTCGCGTTTGTTTTACATGGTGCCCAATTCGTTGGTAAAGTGCGAACCATTCCGTAAGAAGTTAAACAGCTCAAATTTGCCTCCAAATCAAAAAATAAGAGTTATAACCATTTTACACCAATTAAGGGACAAACCAGCGCGCTTTGATACGAGACCCCAACCCAAAAATAAACATTAACATACTTTAGGGACAAACCAGCGCGCTTACCGAGTTTGCCGAGAAAATGATTGAGTAATATTTTTCATATCCAAAGAGCACTATTCCATCCAATAGTATTTCTTGTGCTACGGTTGGTGTCTCTGATTTAAGCATTTTTCTGAGTTCGGTTGCTGTTGTGATTAATGGTGCGATGTCTTTTCCATATCGCATTTCCGTTGCGTCGCATATCCTTTCGATCTTGTCTCTGGTGTCAAATGTTGAGACGACAATGAGGAGGTCTATGTCGCTTTGTTCTGTCTGTGTTCCCTTGGCGTAACTTCCATAAAGGATCATGGATAGTAATTCATTGGGTATCGAGTCTTTGAGTTCTTTGATGAGTTCTTCGAGCAGTTTTTTAGTTATTATGTCTTTTTTCAGGAAAATCTCGGTTTTAGTGAGGCTTACTTTTTCAATTATTTTCCTTGCCAGATTACTCTCGAAGTTTACGCTAACGTAGGAGTAAGCGCCGACCTTTTCTACTTTTAATGCGTTTTCCTTGATGAGATAGTGGACGTGACGGTAGGTTGCATCATACGAAGACTTTGTTAGCAACGAAAGTTTTCTTACAGTATACTTCTCTGATAGTTTAGGCAAGAATTGAGTGAATATCTTATCGATAAACTCGGCGCTGACCATTTGATTCCACGATAATATTATCGTGAAAATGTGCACTTTAAATCTTGCGGCTATATATAGCAGATTATTTGAAAATAATTGACTACAAGCAAGTTTATATTAAGTGGCAGCAAGGCTTTTGATTACGGCTTTGATGGGTGAAGAGGGCGGTTTTATTCCTGATGCGCTTTACGATTGTATAGTGAAGTCATTCACGTATGATGGGTGAAAACTTTACTATTTCGGGCCTAGTTCCCAGAATAATGCAAATCTTAACTATCATCCTATCTTTTGTGAAATAGTTTCGGCTAAGTGGATGTTCCAAAAAGGTATGTGGGACAAGAGTCTATGTAGTAATCAATAAAGAAGGAACCATGAGGAAAGAATAGATAGTGATTTTGGGGAAAGATAAAGCGCCTAATTATGGTAAGCTTTAAATTTGTATTACATGTATTATTCGTATAAAGTTGATGATAATGCAGAAAGTTGTAGAAAAAGAAACGATTGTTCCCGTACGCTTCCCTAAACATGAACTTCAAAATATTGATGAAGCGGTGAAACGCGCAGGAGCAAAGTCCAGGAGCGCTTTCATTAGAGAGGCAACTGAAAAGTATGTTCAGGAAGTTGGCGGCTTGAAAGTTATTGAAATAAGAGAAAACGTCAGCATGCAGCAAGCTAGAACAGAGATTCTCGCTTACTTGAATGAGCACAAAGAGGCTGAAACTTTCGATATCGCCAATGACCTCAGGCTTGACTTGGATCTTACAGTTAAAGTTTTGAAAAAACTGTGGGAAGAGGGAAAAGTAAGTTGATAGGAAAAGAAGTTGGAGACGAACTTAGAGCCGAACAAATCGTCTGTGAATGTCGCAGGATGAAAGGTCCAGTCCTAATTCACAAAGGCTCTCATAGAGCGCAAAGGTACGTTTTGGAGGGTCTTCCTGCAGTGACGATAGTTACGAAGAAATGGCGGCTCAATGAGTAAACTTTCTTGGAATGTTACTACAGATTTATTTGTCGAAATTATTGAATTTATTGACAAAATCGAAAAGTACACAAAGGGCATGTCATACGACGATTTTTCCAAAGACACACGAACAGTTGAATCCTAAGTCTATTTGGAAAACAACATCAACATTAAAGTTGGGGAGATTCTTGCTGATTTTTTCTATAAAAATAAATTTTAGACCTGTCTGGGCTTGCTCTAAGAGAGAATTTATATTGTGTAGTCATCTGAGGTTTCTTCAGTCTTTCCTCGTCAACTACTTCGTCAGTTATGTAGCCTTTCTTGAAAGCATGAGCGAACACGGCGACCAATGCACCTATTAGGATTTCTTTAAAAAGTGTTTTCAATTTGTTGAGGTAGCCTAGCGTGTTTAGGGCTATTATGACCTAGGAGTTTAGGACAGCTTTACTCAAAGCATAAGCTCCTTAAGAGCCTCTTTGTCCGTGTACGGGTATGCTTTTACGCCTCTTTTTTTAAGCTCAACGAGAAACTCTTAGATAGGTATCTCAGCTATTTCTGCTGCTTTTCCAACACTTATTGAACCCTTAGAGAAAGCTTCTATCGCCGCAGCTATTCTAACATCCTTTTCGGACAGGAATTCTGGAACCTTAACCTGAACTACTTTCGTCAAGAAAACCACCCTTCGTTTTTATTCATATCATAACCGAATTAAAAAACATGTTGGAGCCTTTACTTGCTGAAAAAGAGAAGCTTGAGCGATTTGTTTGATTAAAGCAAACGTAGCCTTTGAGGAAGGTTTGGAATTTATATTGTGTAGTCGTCTTGGGTTTCTTGTGGGTTTTCTTCGTCAACCACTTCGATGGTTATGTAGCCTTTTTTGAAAGCCAAAGCGAATACAGCGACTATTATCACTATGGCTCCCACTATTAGTAGTTCCAATGGAAACGGCTGTATCAGCGTAGAAGTTATATTGACAGTGTGCGGTGCTGTCACGTTGTTGAAGGTGTAGCTGCTGATTTGCCCTTTCGGGGTGCCGTCGACTGCGACTTTGAAGTTGTATCCCTGCGTTGCGGAGAAGTTGAGGGTTTGGCTTCCCCCATAAGCAACTGTCACGTTCGAAGGCGAAGCACTCGCGTGAGCGTCAGCGTATGTTGTAATATTGTAGGTGTTCCAGTTCAGTTCCACCGTGGAAGCATCGTTAAGCGTTAGAGTTGTCGTGTAGTTTTGGCTGTTCCAAACGCCCGTGGTAAATGCGGGTGGCCCGAGGTTGGTCCACACATTTATGGTTGCAGTGTTGTTAGCCTGGAAAGATAGCCTTTTGGCTGCGAAGAAGTTTGTGCATGTAACGAGGGCAACGTTGTTGCTACTTGCGTTAGGGTTATTGACGTGGATTAGCATAGTATTGTTAGTGACTGGGTCGGTGTAGCTGTAGTAGTTGGCGAAAGAGGCAATGTCAGGCTGCGGGCCCATAATATACGATGCGGCGACTTCGGCTGCGGATAAGGCGCGGTTGTAAATGCGGACTTCATCAATAACACCTAAAACCCAATATTCCCCACCACTTTCACCAATATCCAAAGGGGTAGTGTTTGAAATAATTGACCCCCTTAGTGCAGTTCTATCCCCAGTTTGAGATACACCGTTCACATAAAACGTGACATACGAACCATCAAACGTAACAACTACGAATGTCCATGAATTATATGGAACAGTACTAACGCTATCGGCTCCTCCAAACCCCACATTAAAATCCAAGACACCACTTGATAAAACAACAAGCCGATAGCCCGAAGTAGCCCATATTATTTTATTAACAATTGATTGGTCATTACCAGTAGAACTGATGTTTAACCATGCCGCTATCGTTATTTGTGTCGGGTTTAAACTACTCGAACTTGGAACTTGAACATAATCATTTATACCATTAAAACTTAAAGCATCCCCATATTTCCCAGCAACCCACGAAGGTAAAGGCGAGCCTCCGAGAGTGCCGTTGTTACCGTTTCCGCTGCCATCATTGGCTACTGTTCCGCTGCCCTCATCAAACGCCCAGTAACCAACTAAACTATCGTCATGAGGCACACCCAGCTGGGGAGCAGAGGTGAAATTCACTGCCTGATTAAAACCAAAAAAACAGTTGTTCTGGAAACCCCAAGAAAAAGATGTTGGGTAATAGTCCCACCCGAACGTAGCGCCAACCATACCTAATAGTGACAAAGCAACCATTAGGCATGTAAATGCTTTCTTGATACGCGGAGACATAGGCGGACACGTCTAAAGGGAGTCCGTGGCAACTGAGCCACATATCTAACGCTAACTGTATTGTTAGCTGAGCGTACTTCAGAATTTAAATCTATTCTGACACCCATGACGAAAAACAAAGTCCATTCGTATGATGTTAAAAGCCGTTCGCAGACAGATTAACGAAGTTTCAAGAACCTCTCAGTGTACCAGCGGTTGCCTAGATAGTTTACTTGTGCTTTTCTTACCGATTCAGCTCGGCTGATTGATCTGGTCGATTAATCGGTAAGTTAAGTTTGTTTTTGATTCTTCTTTCTTAGCAACTCAAGCTTAATCTAATCTTTAGTGGCTGTGGTATGGCGCATTCTTTCTAGTGTAATAGAGATACATTTCACTGCCGTTTTCTTGATTCTTGAATAAATCCCATTCTTGCTCAGCTTTACGATTTATGTAGGAATTTGTTGAGAATGAAACGGGATAAAATGCTGCAAGAAGCAATTTTAGGATTGTTGCTGGCAATGTGGAACGCGGTCTTCGCATATTTTTGAGTCCTTCAAATGATATTGCTGGAAGCCTGAGAATATTAATACACAGTAGCTCGTTTCTAAGCCTTTTCAGCTCAATTTACGATTCTCTATTTTTCGCCCTCTTATAATCAGTGACTTTTAAGACAAACTCTGGAGTAGCAGATGTTATCCATTGTATGGCAGTCCAATAGTGACCACTATAGTACGCGTTAGATAAATTGAACCCGTATTTTCTTGCTAACAGGTTCATTTGTTTAGTATCGAGCCTTCGGAGGTGGCTTGGATCTTCATAGAATCTTCGCCCACTGCACTCATCGATTCCATCTTTAACAAGCATGCTGACAGAGTCTACTGTAAACTCTCTATAGTTTCTAGCAAATCTCTTGCTAACTTATCTTTATCGTATGTTCGGGCAAATTGTAATGCAGATGAACTCATTTTGAGCCTTGAGTCTTTATCGATGTTTAATATCTCTATGGCTGTAGCTAAATCGTCACTGTTTATTGGTGGAGTTATTAAACCAATGTGATTTGCCTTTATGGCAGTCGCTAGAGCGGAATTTTCATGAACGGTTGCCATTACAGGTAGCCCAACGGCGCAGTATTCAAACAATTTTGTTGAGTAGGTTTTCTGCCATAAAGGATTGTCGTCGTAAGGTATTATGCCGCAGTCAGCCGAGCTTAAGATTTTGGCTATTTCAGTTGGATTCTTGATCACTCCAAAGTATTTCACAGAATCACTTATTCCAAGGTTATTGGCCAGATCTAAGACGCTTTTCATGTCTCCACCTCCTGCAAGAATTAGTAAGTATTTACGTTTTGGGTTTTTTTCGTTTAGTTGCTTCAAGGCTCTAATGACAACGTCTACACGATAAGGCTTGTATATGTTTCCTATATACGCTATAACAAAACTGTCCTGAGGAAGATGGAATTCGGATCTCATCTTACTTTTATTGTATGGTTGAAAAATTTTGGTGTCAACACCATCGTATGTCACCTTAACATTATGAACACCTCTGCGCTTCAAGTCTTCTGCCACCGCAGGTGTTACAGGAGTAACCATTGCAGCATTTCTGTAGAGGCTTGTGAGGAATTTTTTGAAGAAGCGATAGAAGAAACCCCATTTTCTTGTGTTCATTATCAGATAATCTTCAAACTCATCTCTGTAGTCGATTATAATTTTACGCCTCATAATTTTTGATAACAAGAATATTGGCACGAGTTGATCGGGTGGGGGCACAGATATTATGACGGCGCTAGGTCTGAAAAAGAGAAAGGAAGGAATGGAAGCGATTGAAGCCAAAATATTGTTAAGAAACAGAATGAATGGATTGTTCACCTCAATGCACGGAAGCACATTATAAATGTAGACTTGCTCGTTTCGCACAACCTTCGGAGAATCAATGGTGCTAAGCGAAAAACAAGATAGAACACAACATTTATAATCTTTCTCGCCAAAATGTCTTGCAAAGTTAAAGATTCGCCACCAGCCAGCTCCGGGGAAAGGGCATGTAAATCCTATAATGAAAAGAAACGATTTTGTTTTTGTTACACTCGACATGCTACATAGAATCCTTTTTTTGGAATATGATACTTATCGAGAACGGCTTCATCCATTTGGTCCATTTTGTCTTCAGTAAAAGATATTCGAGTCTCTTAGGGATAGTGGTGTATAATATCCCAAGTATTCTATTTATCAATGGAGATCTAATATGCAAAAACAAAGTTGAAATCGTGATAGTAGATACGCACCACATTGAGATCTCTGAATAACTTCACCAAAAATGATTCATCGAAACTTCTCAAATGAGAGAACTCATATTTACATTGCAAGTAGGGGGTTAAATCTTCTAAATATGGCACATTTATTAATAGTAAATCGCCTTCTTTTAGTAGCCCAATTAATTCATTTACACATTCTCTCAAATCAATAACATGCTCTAAGATTGCACTTGCAATAATAAAACCAAACGAGCCTTTGCGAAAAGGGAGATACTCTGCAGCGCAACAAACGCTTTGAATTCCTTTGCTATTCATCCTTAGGCAATACTGAAAAGCAATGTCGCAACCGACACCATTTTCTTTAAACCTTTCAACCACTATTCCATCTGCTGCGCCGATATCAAGAATCCAGACATTTTGCGAGGTTGGCAAGCAGTACCGAAAATAGAAAGGTACTCTAAAATACCGAGATTTATCGCAGTTTTCTTCAAACTTATCGTTGGCTCTTTTTTCATAAGTTTCCTTGTATTTTTGTCCTATTAATGAGCTACCCATTCTTTGAGCGTCACCCGTTTGTCCAGTATTGCGTTGGCTTTATTTCTACACGGATATCTTGAATATTTTTGATTAAAAGCAAACCAGCATTGTCAACATTCATAATCTGAAAAGAATAGGAACCAATTATCGGAAAAGGTTCAGCGGTGGATACGGTAGTGAATGTCTTGCAATCGTACCAGAATACTCCTTCCCAAGAAGTATTTAATGATCCTTGATTTAACATAATTACTGGTTCTTGAAGTATTAAATTGGTTGTGAAATTTCCAGCAAATTCAAATTCAATAGAACCGTTAGTTACAGTTAGGCTTTTTTCCTGACCATTTTTCCTGAATGGTCAAGTTGATAGCAGATTTATCGACATAAATCTTTAGACTATTCAATGATATTTCGATTAATGGCAATTCATCGCCTGAAAGGTAAATTGTGGCGTCTTGAGCTGTTAATGTAGTGTTGTAAAACCCAGCAAGGCACAGATTTGCTACTGAAACGTTTTCGCGCGCAAACGCATAGGAGGTTCTCTCGCCAATACCCATTACGCCACAGTCAGTGTGAACCTCAGTTATTAAGTGGCTAGTTTCGCCAACTTCACCAGTACTTAAGCGAATTTTTACAGGAATCTTGAGAACATAAGTCTCTACGAATGTTATCTTAGCGCTCATCACTGCTTCACATCCATTTGTGCAACTTTCTCACACTTATAGGATACAGTTCAGTTACTCACAGGAATCATTGTTCTACATTTTTAATGTATTGTACATCTTCAACTTTAATTTGAACTCCACCAAAGGAATACATAGGCTGCAACGAAAGATTTCCGCTGATAACACACTGTTCAGGACTGATTTCCCAGCCGATGATGGCTTTATCGCCATACCAGAATATTCCTTGCCACGCTGACAAGTTTAGGGTACCATTAAGTTTGATTGTTGGTTGGTTAAGAGCTATATTTAGAGAACTCGACGCTGCATTTGGGATAGTAATTGTGAGATTTCCCGAGGTAAATAGGAGGTTCTTTGAATTAGAGTCGCTCGTGTTGAGTTGCAGTTCTGCGTTAATCAAACTTACGTGGATTGTAATTGACGTAGGGAAGGTAAGTTTAATCAACGAGTCGCTATAGCTGGGCGAAAACGATAGGTAATTTGTTTCTATGGAGATATTTGCGGAGCCTTTAAGGCTGATGTAAGAGAAGGTCTCATTTTTTACAGAAAAATTGTATGTCGCATTTGAAATGTCCAGTTCAGAGATTTTTGTTTGTTCCATTGTCATGAGAGCGTAATCTGACTCTACAATGCAGGAACCGTTAAGGGTTATCGGTGAGCCATAGACATAAATGTAGTTGTAGATATCTTTATTTGCCAACAATTGAGGAATATCATTACATTCTGTGAATTTGTACAAACCTTGTGGAAGGGGGGAGGTCATCGCTATTTTTGTTTGGACAGGTTTAGGCAAAGACGGCATAAGTGAGCGCAAAGATGAGTTAAGAATATCTTGGTTCAGCGCAACTGGTGGATTTGCCGAGTTTATAAGATCAGCCATATTTATGAACGAAAGCGTCCCTGCACCTATCTGTTTTTGAATAATATAGGGCGTTACTGTTTGATTATTTAAGGTATAGTTAGCAATAATTAAGTTATCGCTGTTGGTGCTAATCAGTTTTTGAATAGTGTAATTTGAGCTTAAATTGATTTGTTCATTCGCAAAGTTGATAGCGGAACATGCGGATGTAGCGCCTATGTTGACTTGAAGTATTGACGATAAGACGGAATTTTGTGGCGAGTCTAGTTCGTCGAAGGATCCAAATTGTGAATCGAGGAATATGACGTTAGCGCCTTGGGATATGTACGTTTGGAGGTTAGATAATAAGCTTTCAGGAACCTGTGCGTTGTAAGGAAAAACATACACATTACCAGTTTGCAGCTTTGCTAAATTCACATCAGACATAACAGTAAAATTAACTTCAGCAGCTATAAGCATATTTGATGCAGTCTGATAAGCTGAAAGGGCAGACTTTGAATCCACCGGCAAGATAAGAGAAGTTACGTTAACGTCACCGTAACACGTAGGATACCCAGTGTAAGCCTCGAAGCCAACTTTTCCTTCTTGCCCCGTTCCCTGCATTGTCGTAATTAGATTATCGTTGACATACAGTGTTATTGTGGAATATTCTGCTTCAACCTTTACGCTGTTCCATTGCGTAAGATTTAGAGTTGCAGGGAGATGGCCAGAAGCAAGCGTAGAAGTAACCCCGTCTAATGTTTCGTATATAAAATAAGTGGTATTTCCAAGGTAGTAACTGTAGTAGTTGTTGGCGTCAACATATCTGAAAATTCCCCAAATATACTGATACTGGGCAGTATTCGGCGGCACCATAGATTTTGCTTTATACTCATAGATGAAATTTGAGAAAGACTGATTGGACACAATTGTGCACCAATTGGCCACAGAGTCTTTTCCTGACGTGCACAATTCGTTCTGTTCAGTGGTCCAGTTACCTGAAATCACGGTCCAGTTGCTCAGGTTTCCACTGAAATCGTCGTACAAAGCTAAAGAGCTTTGCGTGGTAGACATGTTTAGTAGGTCTATTGTCGGGGATACCAAAACGTAATTTGAATCTTGGTATAAAGGATAATTCGGGGCTGCATACAAAGTAACGTTACCATTTTTGTAGGCTATGGGTAAAACGTTCAACAAAGATGTCAGATATGTATCTTGAAGATTTGTGGCTAAAAATGATGCATCGTCTGGTGTGATAAATATATACGATACACCAAGTTCTTTCAGCGAGTATAAAAGTGTCTCGGGTAGACATGAACTAAACAAAGCTTGAAGTGGCCATGATGTTGATGCATCTGAGTATCCAAAAGAGGGTCTGCAAGCTATAGATTCAAGTTGCTGGGCACTACTGCTTGTGGCTGTCAAAATGACCGAGTTTTCAGGCGTATTTTTCAGAATCCAGTTATAAACGTTGGCTTCGGAATCCGAAACGCTCTTTGTATATGCTGCGCTCTGGAAATATTCAACAGAATAAGCATACGACAAAAAAGAAAAGGATATGGCTAAAATTAGAAAAATTGTCAAGATATCACGCATTTTGTTCGAACTGAAACGAATCTTAACTCGATTAAACTTAAGCAGTATGCCCTTCACTGTTGATGCCGTGAAATTTATTGACGACAAACCAAGTGAGGCTAAGCCAATCAAGGGATAAGAAACAAAAGAGAGCCACCGTTTACCCCAAACAGCTGGAGGAAAGAAGTTCGGCATGAAAAGTGACAAAGACGCTAACAGAAATACCGTAAAAAGCAAGCTAAAAATAAACAAAAGACTGCGTGAATCGCCTCTTTTTACTATATATGGCAAAGTTACGATTATTAGAAAAGGAGTAATTCCGTAAGCAAGAATGGTTATATACCAATACTGAGGCAGCCATTCTGCTGAACTACTGCTAAAAGTTGACCAGTTTAACCTCCAAAAATAAATTGTTAGAATGAAAAAACCTATTGCAAAAACCCAGAGAACTATTTTAAATAGGCGCTTCTCAAAAAGAGAGAGAACTTTCTCAGACGCTATCGAAGGTAAAGAAGATTTTCTTCTGCGCAAAAATACAATCAGAGGAACTACAACTAAAAGGAGTAGTAACGGGAACTTAACAAGATTCATAAAATTAGTATAGCCAAAAACGCTTGTGAAGCTGAATAAATAGTCTGTGAGTGTGTATGTGTATACTCCTGTTGTGATTTCAAAGGGTATAAATATCAACAAAATGGACAAACAAATCGCTATCAAAGCTTTTGCAGAGTTCTTCACGGATGAAAACAATAAGAAAACTATTACAGTCGCTATGAAAACTGAAAACTCAAAAATGCTATGCGTGTACAAAGGAATTACTGCAAATAAACCACATAACAACAAGTCAGTAAGTTTTCTTCCTCTGCAGCAATATTTATAGGAAAACGCTAAGGACAGGAAGATAAGTGAATAACTAAGAGGCATTACATAAAATTGGTAGTCAAAAGTGCCTAAAGCGGTTGTTGAACTCAAATTTGATAATGCACTATTGATATTTTGACTACCACTGCTGTAAAGACTGAGGAAGTCAAAAATACCAATAGATGAAAGACCACTAGTTATAGAGATAAGAACAGCACCTATAACGGGAGTTTTCCTATCCTCTGGAAACAGTGACTTCAAAAGAAGATAGAAAGAGCAAGGAACTAGGAGAACAAGAAACTCAAGACTAACGTAAGAAGCAAAAATATGGAGCCCAGTAAAATGCTGAGCTACCGATATGAACATCAACAGGAAAGAGTAGCCACTCAGATAAATCGGTGTTATGCCAGATGTTAACGACGTGGAAACTGCAATGTACCGACCAATATCGCCTCCTAATGCAAGTGACCCCGTACCACTTGAAACAACGATAGCGTATGATGAAAAAAGCATAATCGCGAATACTACAAATAGCGTAAGGTAACTCATATATTCATGCGGCTTAGAAGATTGATAAGAAATAGTTGGATTCGCTCGTCTAAATCGCAAAGTTCTTATTACTATTACCAATGTAACAAATATCCACATGCCCAAAAGAAGATTAACTATTGTAAGTCCACCCAACCTCAAGAGAATTAACCCTAAAAAAGCGTTCACGCCGAAACTCAACGCTAAAACTACACCAATTTTTTCAATAGCATCTAAGCCAGACTTAGACAGAAAAGCATAATTTACCACATATCCAGGAAATATGCTCAGAAGGAATAAACCTAGAAGAACTCGTAAAAATGTTAAGGGAGACAGGTTCAAGAGAACTGTTGAAAACTGTGCATTAGAAAAAGCTGAATTAACAGGGATGACAACTATGGCTATGCTCGCTAAGAGACCTAAAACAAACATGACGCTGTTAGTTTTGCGAATTAGAAATATTTTGCTACATTTAGAAAGATGGTCGTTGTCGGTCTTCAAATCGAAAAAGAAGCTTTGAAGTAAATACAAAACAACGAAGAACAAAGATGAGTATACTACCCTTAAAATTAAAGTTTCAACCATGAATGAGACAACCAAAGCACCAATTGCTGCATTAAAAATTGCAAAAATCTTCCAACGCAATGAGTCATGCAAAGCCATAATTTGTTACTCCTTTAGTATTGTTGACAAAGTCTGGGATAGCAAGATAAAATTCATGGTTATATAGCTCTAATGTTTAAGTCATGAAATATATTAAGTCTCAACTAAATTGAGGAAATCTTCAGCAGCCTTATTTCTATCGAACTGCTTTTCAACGAGAGCTCTAGCTTTCGCGCCAGCTGCTTTTCTGAAAGACTCATTAGTGTAAACCTAAAAGATGGCTTCAGCAAGTTTCGCTTCATTCATTGGCGGCGAAGTCAAGCCTATGTCGTATTTTCTTATTAATTCGGCTAGTAAGGAATCGGCATAGGCTGTAGCAATCACGGGTATTTCACATGCACAATATTCAAAGAATTTGGCAGGGAGAGAATTTTTCCAAAGAGGGTTATCGTCATAAGGAATTAGACCTACATCAGATTCATTTATCAGATGCACCAATTCGGCTTTGTCGCTTATTGACCCTTATATTCTATATTGTCGGAGATGTCTAGTTCAAGGGCTAAGTCGAGTATTTTCTGCACTTCGCCTGCTCCAGCAATGACCAATTTAACGTTTCTTAATCCATTATCTACAAGTCTCTTCAGAGCCTTGACTGCAACGTCTAACCTATAATACCCACCGATGCCGCCTGAGTAAAAAATTGTAAAGTATGCAGTGCCTTTTTTGTTATTTAACGATTTAAATGTTCCAGCATCGGCACCATTCGGTATAAGCCTAATGTTAGTTACTCCTCGACGCGTTAAGAGACTTGCAAAATTTGAAGTTACAGCAACTGTGAAGCAACACTTGGTATACAAATTCGCCATGAGCTTTTTTATCAGAGAATAGAAGGATTTCCCAATTTGAGAATTAGCAAGATGTATAGCATTATTCTCCCACTCATCTCTGTAATCAACTACGCATTTAACTCCAAGTAACCTGCACGCCATTATTGCACCTAACCCAACGTCACCAGTCGGAACAGAAACTATAGCTATACTTGGTCGATCAGCAATTAGGTAAAACATTGTAACTATTACGGACATTAAGCTATTTATTGTGAAGACTAAGAGTTCCCTAAATTCATCTTAAAGATAAGATTAAAGATGCGCACCTTACCAAATTTCCAGCCGCCCCTTTTTTGAAGCGATTTATAACTGAAAGCGCTCAGCACATCCACTTCGTGTCCTTTATTAGACCAATTTTCAGCAAAAAAGCCGATTCTAGTCCAAGCAGCACCTGGAAAAAGATTAGGACAACCAAGAACAAAAAGAATTTTCAAAGTTAGCTGCACTACAGATAATGTTAGATTAGTTTATTTTTAGTTGATTTAGGATTTTTTGCTCGACTTGGCGCGCGTGCTTCTCTTTTCTCTTGGTTAAGAAAAGAAAGAAAAGAGGAAAGTTTACCTTTGTAGAGGTAATCAGGCATTTGGACATAACCAATCCGCCAATGAGAAATATCTGCAAGGTCACAATTTCACAGTCGCGTTTTCTATTGGATCCATACTGACATTCGTGTGAGATAACAGACTGGAGAATTTATGGATGTATCTAAAAAAACTCTCTCTAAAATAGCGCGTAATTTCCTCGTCAGCAATTTTGTTGCCTTTTGCAAGTCCAGTCAAGTAACCTGTCGTGAAACCCAGCGGTGATAAAGAGAGATTCCTCAATGCTAACCAAGGACCACTTATTAACGCGTTCATTTTATGGTATCCCAACATATAATTCGCAAACCCTATCCTACTATATTTGTCAAAAGATATGTTTCCCCTCAGGTGTATTACGTAAGTCGAGGAGACAACTCCAATCTTCCAGCCCCGATTTGCAGCCTTGAGAAGAGCTACTGTATCTGGGCGAGGGCATGTTGGAAAACCACCGATATCAATTAAGCAGTCTTTCCGAAAAGTCATATCAGCACCGCATATGGATAGGTTCTGAGCATTCTCCAAAAATGAGCAAGACGTGCCATTCTTCGATTCTATAAATGTGCCAGAAGCGATTCCTAATTGAGGCATGCTATCAAAAGCGTTAACTAACGCCTCATAGTGGTTCTTCTTGAGCTTTACATCAGCATCCAACACTCCCAAAAAATCGGGAGCATCACAGAAATTTAATGCATAATTGAACCCAGTATGTACCACCTGCCCATATCTGAAGACTTCATCATAAACGGAACATTCATTGAGCGAAATGTTCACGACAAACTTATAATCGCGTGCGAGTTGTTTGGCAACATCAGATGTAGCATCTGTACTATTGTCATCCACTATGATCCATAAGTCGGGAACTAGAGTCTGAACAACTAGCTGATTAGCCAGATCAATTAACCGTTCCCCTTCATTTTTAACTGGTGTCACCACTACTAGCATTATAGTCCTCGCTCAATTAGACGTGACATGGTTTACAGCCTGCACAAAACCCTCAGCCATGTGGCGCACATCGAATTCATTATTAACTATGTCTCTCGACTGCTGACCCATCTCTTTTCTACGCTTCACGTTACAAATCAGCTCCTTAAGGGCGACGTATAGTTCTTCCGAACTCTCCGCATTAACGGCATAACCGTTTATTCCAGAACGTACCATTTCACAGGCTGCTTGGGAAGCATATGTCGACACTACAGGTAATCCACATACCATAGCCTCATTTATAACAAATCCCCAAACATCTTCTAGAGTTGGCAATACAAAAATGTCAGCAATAGAATACAGCGTTATTAGTTTTTTTAGGTTCGACCCAGATTGGATAATTCTGAAGTCACGAAGCTCTATGGAATTAGCGAGTTTTCGCAAATTGGATTCTGAGGGGCCGCTTCCTAAAACTAATAGTGCCACATTAGGGTATTCTTTTTTTATCTTTGCATAGGCATTCAAAAGATATTTAACGCCTTTCCGCTCAATCAATTGACCAATATAAAGAATGAGAACTTTGTCCTTAAACCCTAACTGATCTCTCAGCTGATTCTTATGGGCTACATATTTACCTGAAGTTTCAACGAATAGCTTGTTATCTATGGCGTTTGGAGCAATGAACACTTTTTCTGGATCAGCACCTAGACTAATGACATAATTTCTTGATAATCGCCCAGGAACTATTATTGACCCTGATTTTTTTACGAACAATGCCCTTAAAGGTCTGCTTATTCTCCCAAGGATCGATTGCGGTTCCTTTATTCCTTCTGTCCAATAAATTAATGGGATCTTCAACAATTTAGCTACAGCAAGGGCAAGCCATATCGTCGGTTCAGTGTAATCGCTCAGTATTAGTACGTGAGGTTTATTTAAGATAAGTTCCTTTATTATCGATAAATTCAGACTTTGATCGCCTAGTGGCGTCCTTAGCGGTATCCTTGGCAGAATCTTATATTCGTAATCATAATTTCGTGGCCATAAATCCCACTTACGCGAGCTATGCTTAACTGAACAATAGTAAACCATCAAATCCAAATCTCGAGAAAGCGCCTCAAACAAAGGATGCCTGTACGGTGCTATCGTGTTATGTACTATGGCCAATTTTAAGCGGGGCATTGGTTAAACACAGGAATTACTGTCTTTGAAAACTCTGAGACCTCCAGCCACATCCATAAGCATGTATTGCTCAGCCTTTTCATTAGAGGCTAAAAGTTCCTCATCGTGATTTTCTTTCTTCAAACCTAAATATTTTGGATGCAAATATAGATTGTTCACGGATTATTACTGCAAAGTTTATTTTTGACTATTTTTTCTATAGACTCTTTGGGACTCGTGAGCTTCTCCAATCCTAACAGCCTTGAGACTTTTGTTATATCTACCTTTATTTTGTCTTTGTCCTCTTCGTTAAACAACAACGGCTTCCCTTGATCAATTACCTCTATCCGCGGATCCACTCTTCCACTCGAGTACTTTATTATCGCATCTCTAACAATTCCTGCCAGTTCCAATATCGTTACGGGGCTTGGATAGTAAACATTAACGATGTGCGATAAACTATTCTGGCTCTTTTCAAATTCGCCGTTCAATATTTTTCTAGCGAATTTCTCATAAGCTTGGCATACGTCATCTATGTCAACGTACAACATTGGCCTATACGCACTGTTTTTGTAAGGAGTTAGAGATTTACCTTTCAGACCCCGCGTTATAAATATGTTCGCAGCCGTCTTCTCGGGCATACCCTCACCCAAAACAGTTCCCATTCTAATTATGCCATAGATCTTATCAGACATTTCACTGTAAAAGCGAACTATAGCGTTTTGCGCCATCTTTGATAGCACATATAATCGTGCTCTATCTTCAACCTTGTCAGGCCTAAAACCAATTTCCTCATTTATGACGCCACTAAGGCCTCTTTCACCCATAGTGTGCCAAGTGCCAGATAGAATCATTCCTTTTACCCTTGGGCACTCTTCAACAGTTCTACAAATATTAGCCGTGCCCAAAAAATTAACTTCATACCCCAGACGTTTATCTTCGTTAATTAGAGGAATTTGAATAATAGCGGCGTGAATAACCAAATCACAATCCGCCAGTGCCTTTGCAACCTCTTCGTATTTCCGGATATCACATAACTCAAACACTAAACCAGCTGTTTTCTCTATTGGTGCCTTGACATCCAGTATTTTTACGTCAAAGCTCGAAGACAAATGCTTAGCCAGAGAAGAACCTATAAACCCTGAACCGCCGGTTATTCCAATTCTATATCTGTGCATATTTTTGACTCCTTTCTATTTTTTTTAAGCTATCCCTGAAGAGAACTTCAAAGGAATCCACTACTCTTTCAATTGAGAAATTCCTCTCTACAAACTCGCGGGCCGTCTTACCCATCTTTTCAGCCTCTTTTTCATTCGATAGAACATTTATAAGTAGTTCTGCCAATCTTTTTACATCGTTAGCTTCAAACAAAAACCCTGTAATTCCGTCCAAGACAATATCAGACATTGATTCGACATTAGAAGCAATAACCGGTTTAGAACAACCGTACGCTTCTAAAACAACGTTTGGAAAAGTCTCATAACGTGACGGCAAGACGAAAATGTCTGAATCCTGGTAAGCCTCAAGTTTATTCTTCCCGAATAATGGTCCTGTCAACAGAACATCATGTGTTAACCCTAGGGAGACCAACAAATTCTCCAATTCACCTAAATATCCATCATCTGACCCACATATAACGAGCACTGCATTGTTTAGCCGCAACGTTTTTTTTGCATATGAATATGCTTTAACCAAAATGTCTATCCCCTTTATTTCATGAATTCTCCCTAAATAGAGTATTATTTTCCTATTTTCTGGAATATTATGCTTTTTCCTAAAAGACCCCTTAGCAGGTAGAAAAGCATATTGTGACAAATCTAATCCATTAGGAATAAGAGCTATCTTTTCCTCAGGGACGCCCATGCGTCGAAGTTGATGACGTTCAGCGCGAGTGAGAGCAATAGTCATTGAAGCGTCTTTCAATAGTCTAAAACCAAAAAAAGCGTCAAAAACCCACTTTCTAGATTGTCGGCCTATCTTGGGTAAAGAACCGTGTGCTTGAAAAACATACGGAATCCCATGCGCTTTTGCATATCTTGCTACGACTAAGTTTTGAAAAGTTCTATATTCATGCAAATGAATAATATCAAATGCCCAACCCTCTTTCTCAATCAATGGAATTAATTGAGGAGTTATGAACAGTTTGGATTTGCTAACTGAAAACATCGACAAGTTTTTGATATAAAAAACGCTTACCCCATCGATTTTTCGGAAACGGGGTTTCAATCGCGAATTGAAATCTCTAGCGTCACTTGTGTAAACAACAACTTCGTGCCCTCGCTTCGCCAACTCCGTAGAAATTTGGCAGACCATTTTAATTGGTCCTCCGAAAGCATAAGCCGGGTAGAAGTAGGGAACTACTTGAAGAATTCTCATATTTTTAGACCCAAGACTACAATTTGAACGTGTTTATTCTGTGTTATAGCCTAAAAAGCGATACGTGAGTTATTCCGATACTGCGTCACTTGATTATTGAGTTCTGGATTTTTGATGCAAAATTGTCTCTAGTTTGCGAGCGAGTTTCACTTCATCATGGTTATCTTTAGCGTATCGATAACCCATTCTTTCCAACTTGTTCGCACATTTCAACGTCTTTCAAAAGTTTGATGATATTTTCTGCAAACTCCTGAATATCTGAATAAACCAAACCGTAATTCGTACCTTTCACACATCCTTGCAATAAGATTATTTAACAAATGATAATTATGCAAATAGACAATGGGTTTGGGGTCTTTCGAGAATATTTCATTTATGGTTTTGATATTTTTCAAATTCAAAGTATCTTTTAACATCGAAAGAATGCTAGTCGAGCGCCCAATAAAGACAGCTTTTTCCTTCACCCGTTTCGACAGCATCCACTCATACTCACGACTAAAAAGATACCTTATTGAATACCCAGATTCCTCACATGCTTCTCCGAATGCACAACAATGAGACTTGTACACTGGACTATACTTCAAACTTCCCACGTAAATCATTCCCTTCCGGTGATGGAACACTTTCTAAGAGCCAATTTTTTGATACCTTGTTTGCGGTAACGTTTCGAAGATTTCCTTCATTTTTAAGCCTACGGCTTCAACGGATGCCTCAGTTTCCACGTATTTTCTTCCGTTCTCACCCATCATCCGCGCCAGCTCTGAATTTTCCTTCAAACTTATCACAGCTTCAGCCAAAACCTCACAATAGCGCGCTTGGGCTACAAAATCGCATCCAACTATTGCAACTTTAATCTTGCCCATGCTCTTTCACTCTAATACAGCTCCATCTGTGATAACCTACATACCCCTAGCTGAAGCCCTCTGTGTTAAGGCTCCGAGGAGTTTTTTCATTTTGAAGCCTATCTTATCAATCGACAGGTTGTTTTCAACGTATTCTCTTCCAAACTTCCCCAGTTCATCAGCAGCGATTCTATTCCCTCTCAAGTAGAGGATTGATTTCGCCAATGTTTTATAATCCCCAGGTTTAACTACAATACCAGATTTGGTTTCTGACACGTAGCGGGCTGGCTGACCGTTAGAGCAACATATTATCGGTTTACCTGCAGCTTGATATTCATAGAGCTTAGAAGATATGCCCATTTCTATAGAGCCAATACCGTTCAAGGGAAGAAGCAGTGCATCAGCTTCATAGAGTTCTTTTACAACTTCTTGGCGACTAACAATTTTTTCAATCACTTTAACATTATTTGATTTTGTCTCTTCACTTTTGGATTTTAAAGCCGAAGCAAGTTCGCCCCCACCTTGGATAACAAACTCTATCCCTTCAGAATTAGCCAACAGCTTCGCTGCTCGAAATATCTGGCCAAAATCGTATGCTGGAGAGAAGGCACCAATATACAAAACTCTGAACTTACCATTTTTTGATCCAGTGACGCTCTTACAAGAGAACATTGCCAAGTCAACGCCAGCTGGCACTACACTAACTTTGCTTGGTTTCACATCATATTTTTGAGTTAATACCTTGACATACCCGGGACTGATTGGTGTAATAGCTGAAGCAAACCTATATGTTACCTTGGCTACGAATTCACCCAATTTTGCCAATAGAGACTTACTGTTCATGCCTAAATCGTAAAGGGCTTCAGGCCAAAGATCATCTACGTTCTGAACCACGGGACAGTTGTTAACCAGTTTATACATTAAACTTGGAATCATGGCAATTATGTTCGGATTCGAAGCATATACCACGTCAACTTTACGAACTAGTGGCAATGCGGATAAAGAAGAAAACATAAAAGATGTAAATAGCAAAAATCTCTTGGTAAACCCTTCTGACGCTACCGGGGGAATAAATGTCCGTATTACTCTTAACTTTCCTTCGTTTTCGATAGCCAACAATTTTCCACGATATTTGGCTGGTATGTTTCCAGTAGGATAATGAGGAAAAGCAGCAACTACTGTTACATCACAACCCGCAAGTGAAAGCCCCTTTGCCATATTGTAAGCTCTTGTGGCACCGCCACCCATATCAGGCGGAAAATATTGAGCCACCACTAAAACTCTCACGATGCAGAACCCACAAATATAACAGTTAGATATATCATTAATTGAACGCTTGCGAACCCGTAATGCTTTGCCAATTTTCTTTGAACCAAGCATGGACATGCTTTAGACCTTTTTTGAAATCCATGTTTGGTTCATATCCAAGAACGCGCTTTGCCTTTTCAATCGAAGCCAAGAGCCTATTTTTCTTGTCCCAATCTCTCTGCTCTTTAAACACTACTCCAGCTTCATTACCAGTTATCTCAATTATCCACTGTGCCAGGTCGCCTATTCTGATTTCTCGACCCGTTGCCAGATTAAAAGCTTCGCCAACGGCTTCTTCCGAGGATGCCATTGCCAACAGACCGCTTACGATATCGCCTACATAGGTGAAGTCTCTTGTTTCGTCGCCGGTTCCAGTAATCGGAAGAGGCTGCTTGTTTATTGACCAGTAGAAGAAGTTAGGTATAACGTTGCGGTATTTTCCTGGAACTTCGCCTGGACCATACGAATTGAAGAACCTTGCATTTACAATTGGGAGATTGTAGAGGTTGTAGAAGTAGTTGGTGTAAAGTTCTCCCAACATCTTGGTCACTTGGTAAGGCGTATAGAGCTTCATAGACACGTCATGCTCTTCAAAGGGCATTTTGGAGTCTGCACCGTATATTCCACAGCCTGAAGATGCATAAATGAAACGTTCAACGCCAACTAGATGAGCGTGCTCCAGAACCTTTAATGTACCCATTCCATTGACCATCAAGTCGGTTTCAGGATTATCCACTGAGTTCTGGTTGGCAAAATGACCTGCCAGATGATACACTATTTGAGGTTTCTCTTTAAACGCCCACCTTAACTTTTCATCATCAAGAATATTGCCTCTTATAAAAGCAACCTTTGGGCTTGCTGGTATATTCCATTCATAAGACGAAGAAAGGTCGTCTATGATTATAATTTTCTTTGTTTCCAAGTTACTTAGCGTTTTTACCAAGTTAGAACCTATAGCTCCTGCTCCGCCAGTTACCAGCACAGTTTTCTCATTGAATGCATCAAGCACTTTTTTGTTCATTCCAAACTTCTCTCCGTTAAGCACTTTGTTCACCATACAGTTTCTTGAACCATTCAACAGTTCTCCGCATGCCTTCTTCCGGAGAAATGATTAGCTTAAAATCCAAATCTTTTTTCGCCTTTGACGCATCAGGCGTTTTGATTCTAGTTGTGAAGGGTTCAGCTTCTTTGTAAGAAACTTTGGAATCGTCCTTGTTTAGGTTTTTTAGAATTAAATCGGAAACGTATTTTATGTCGTATTGGGTGTCGCCGCCTAAATTGTAAATTTCGCCAAGCTTAAAGTTATCAATTATGTTAACAAATGTTCTGCAGAGATCCTCAACATATTCAAGTGTACGTTTGTGACCCAAGTAAACCGTGTAAGGCTCATTTCTCATGGCTTTATAGATGAATTTTGGTATCCACCCACGGTAAGGGGTATAATGCTCGCCCACACCATAAACATTGAACAAGCGAACTCGAACTGATTCCGTCCCAAACATAGCTGCAGAATTTAAAATCTGCATTTCATTAACCCATTTGGAAATGGCATAATCGTTCATCTGCTTAATTGGAATAGTGTCCATAACGTCTTCCCGCATGACACCGTCATAATCACCGTAAACCTCAGCGCTGCCAAAGAAAATCATCCGAAACTTCTTCTTTTCCTGTACTCTCAGAATGTTCTTAGTGCCTACAGCGTTTGTAGCCCAGAGATTTTCAAAGTAGTCTTCTCCGTTCCATCTGCCATACTCGGCTGCGGCATGATAAACATAATCGAAGTCATGCTCTGCAAACAATCGCTCCACTTGCCTGAATTTGCTAACGTCACAACGAACATAATTAGGCTGCCAAGAATGCATCAAATCGCAAGCCCAAGTTTCATACCCACGCTTTTCCAATTCTCGAACTAGATTTGAGCCTATAAAGCCCAAACCGCCCGTTACCAACACTTTTTTAACCATTTACTTAACCTCAGTTACCCTAGTTAACATTCATTTTTTTTGATAACCTTGTTATCGCATACAGCGTTATGGCTGTTGATACCATGAAGAAACCTATCAGAATGAATGCAATAGATGCCAACGCGACATTTGTCACTATACTGTGTGTGGAGGCATATATGTCCATCATCCAAACTCCAAACAACGTGCCTAAAGCGATAAACATTATGCCGGGTATTCCAAGAAATGGGAGAGGTCTATCTTCGACAACAAGTTTGATTAACGACATTAGAAGACCCATGCCATGCTTGGCTGCATTTTCGGTTGACGTTTTTATTCCCACGGTGTCTGCATATTTGCATGAAATAGGCACTTCGCAGATTTTTAAGCCACTTTTATGGACTGCTCGGAGAAGTTCGATGCTGGCACTCATGCCGTTCTCAGAAATGTCTCCCAGTTGCTCCATGGCACGTTTGCTGTATGCTCTAAAACCGCTCTGAGCATCGCTAACGCCATTTTTCCCAGATCCATTAGCTAACGTTGTGATTACTTTCACGCCAAATTGCCTGTACGTCGGCATATCAGCGGTTCCATTCTTATCCATGAATCTGCTGCCTAAAACCACTTCTGCAACGCCGTCTTTTATAGGTTTAACTAGCCGCGGAATCTCGGCAGGATCATGCTGCCCATCCGCATCCAAAGTAACAAACACATCAGCCTTCAACGCCCACGCCCGCTTAAACAGACTCTGCATAGCCGCACCGTAACCAGCATTTCGTTCATGACGAACCACAACAGCACCCAGACGCTCCGCAATTTCCCCAGTCAAATCCGTTGAGCCATCATCACAGACAATCACAACATGCGCATGCTTCTGAGCCCCCAAAACAACCCGCGCAATAGTCTTCTCTTCATTGTAAGCTGGAATACCTGCAACAACAAGCAGATCCAACCTATCTAATAATTCCCTTATATCTCCAATTTCAACCAATTTAGCCAACTACCAATTTTTCTTCAAGCAACACTCGCAAACCATCCCGCAAACAAACCCGCGGCTCATAACCCAAAAGCTTTTTAGCTTTAGAAATATCCGCATAACTGTGTTTAATGTCGCCAGCTCTGGCCTTTTCATAACGAATCATCAAGTCCACGCCAGCCAACTCTAAAACCGTCTTAGCCAACTCACCGATAGAAGTGGGCTTACCAGAACCAACATTGAAAACTTCCCCCTCGGCACAACTGCTTTTCATAGAAGCTAAAACAGCATCAACAACATCATACACACAAACAAAATCCCGCGTTTGTGAACCATCACCATAAACAACCAACGGCTCCTTTCGTCTTACACGATCAACGAAACGCGTTATTACTCCACTATACTCATTCATACCTTGCCTTGGACCATAAACGTTAAAGAAACGCAAAACAACCGACCGCAAAAGCTGCCGCTCCTGAAAACCCAAGCAGTAACGCTCGGCTAAAAGCTTAGACTCAGCATAAGGCGAAATCGGATTAGGCCGATGCTCCTCACGCACAGGCAAAAACTCAGGATCACCGTAAACCGCACAACTAGAAACAAACACGAACCTATCAACATCCTCTTGAGCGTAAGCACGAATTAAATTCAAAGTTCCCACGACGTTAACGTCAAAAACTAAATCAGGATTCTTAACAGAAAAAGGCACACTCGTCAAAGCAGCCAAATGAACAACCACATCAACACCATCAACACTTTTTGAAACAAGCGAAGCATCACGAATGTCGCCTTTAACAAAATCAACCTTACCAGCACTCAAATGACCCTCAATATTACCAAGTCTACCAGTGGACAAATCATCAATAACTCTAATATCATAGCCATCTTTAACTAACCGGTCAACTAAATGGCTGCCAATGAAACCAGCCCCACCAGTAACCAAAACTTTCTTTGGCATACGAATTAATTACCAGTTAAATATTCCATGAAATCATCCGTTCGTATGCATTACAGCCAAGAAAACTGCCAAAGATTCATCAGTAGCCCAGTTTTTAGCAGAAGCATGACCCCATTTCTGAGCCATTAAACTAATTTTCTCAGCAAGAGGGCGACCGACCAGCCTTAACGAGCTTAAGACACTGCTTTCCAAAAGCCCTTCCAACTTACCCACAACAGCCAAGATACACTTAGCCAAATAATGACTGCGAATGTTGTCAGCTACTTTTATCGTTAAATCAACAAGCACTCTGTCAATCCTAAGTAAAGCTTTGAACCATACGCCAGCACGCATGGCCTTATGCTTGAACTGCAGTAGTTGCATTCGGTTAAGTATGCTCTGAGAACCATCTTTAACAGTCTTAAGCGTCATGTTTTTACCCCCTCAAGGAGCAGACAAACATACACATGTTTCCCAATAAAAAACTTGGGGTAGGTCTTCCTTTTCGCGCGCGCTATTACGCCCCTCTCAGCTCGATCTAACACCCTAAACCACAAGCCCCGCCTCAGGGCAGCCCTCTTAAACTCAACAAGCTTCCCGACAGACGGAACACCCAAAAACGTATTTTTCGGCCCTGCACTTGCCTTCTGCTCCACTCTACAGCGCACACTCATGTTATCGTTGCCGTCCTTGCAACCGCGGTGATTATATTGGCGATCGCTTATAAATCATTATTACGTATTCTGAATCGGAATACAAGTAGGAATAGAAAAATAGTTGAAAGGCATTAGCGCGCTGCTTTGTCCCGCGCGCGCTCAAAAGGGTTCAAAACCTTATTCAAACAAAAAGGAATAATCTTTCTCGTCTCAAATAGGAGCGGCCGGAAAGGGTACAGGCAACTTGCTACTCAATTGTTAATTGTTATCACTCAAAGGCGGGTCCGATCGGATTTGAACCCTCCCTCAAGTGGCGATATCGCCAGCTAGACGTTTTCTCCGCAACCTTTTTCCTCTTTTTCTTTTTTTGTAAATTGCTGGATAGGTGTTACCCAACCAATGGCATTTCAGAGTTCCGCCCAGCCGTGTTCACTACTCAGCAGACAAACTATGAAAAACGAATTGTGCGCACTTCTAAAGTCTAAATTATAGCAATGGCTAATTAGCTTAGCCTGATTTTGCAATCGTTACGAAACAAGTGTTCGGCATTTTGTCAATTTATTGTCATACTAGCGTACGCTATTTATCTTTATTCAGCCCAGAATTAGCTCGGAGAGAAATAGGTTGATAGATAAAAAAAACGGTTGATTTGCTCAAGGTTAGGGCTTTTTTACTTAAGAAAGCGAGAAGTTGGTTTGATAATAATGGTTATATTGAGGGTTCTGTAGAGTTCTTGAGGGTTTGTTTTCCATGTAAACTTTCGGTTGACATTTAGATTCTATCAAGTCTTCGTCTGCTGATTTTCTCTGTAAACTTTCGTCCGCTAAATAAAAAACCTATATGCTTAAATTCTTGCGCACCGCAAAAGATGCTACGATACAAGCTGACGCGCTAACCACGCAGGCTTGTTAAGGATTGCTATGGAAAGAACTCAGCATTACCGATAGCTCTATCATGAGAGGTGTGTAGAACCTCTCTTTCTGTTTGCATCGCTCAACCAGATAATTTCCGTATTCTTCTCGCCATTGCCTGTCGTATTGTTTTAGGTCATTTCGCTCTATCGCCTCAGCGGCTAGTTTGCCCGACCATAGTGCGTAGAGAATTCCTTCCCCAGTTATCGGGTCACCGTGCCCCGCTGCGTCTCCAACCAAAATCCAATCTTTCCCCGCACACGGAAGTATAAAGAAACTTGGGTCCTTTGCAAATGGAAACATAGCAGCAAATTCTGAGATAACTTTGATTTGAGGACAGTACGAGCGAATAAAATCATCAAGGAGTTTCTTTAGCATGCTCCCATATCTGAGTTCACAACATATGCCAATGCTTGAGTGGTCATCCCGAGGAAAAATCCAGATATAGCCAGGGATCGCATCCAGATACTTAATCGTGTTGAGTTCTTTCTCTAATCCTTTCACAAGATATCCATATCCCAACCCGAGATTCTCACGGGGAATAGAGCCAACCGTTTTTCGGCGGACCATGCTGCAAATTCCATCGGCGCCAACCAAGATTTTACTGGTTAGTGTGCGTTTTTCGGTTTTGATTTTCCAAGAATTCTTTTTTCTTCGAACTTCCAAGACTTTTTCTTCGATCAGATTTGCTCCGCTTTGTGTAGCCATGTTGAGAATTTCCTGATCGAAAATTCGTCTGGACACGTTGAACGTTATCCGGGATCCTTTTTCCACAACCTGCTTGTTTGAGCATGATATTATTTTGAAATCGGCAGAAACGCCGCCTCTTGAAGGAAACTTTTCCACGAAAGGAAACTTTTCTATGACTGAAGGCGAAATTCCGCCGCCACATGGCTTTTCTCTGGGATAAGAGTGGTCAAATAATGTGGCGTAGACTCCTTTTCTTGCAAGCTCAAAAGCACAATAAGCTCCAGCCGGTCCCCCTCCGACAATTGCCACGTCTTCAATTTGTCCCATAAACATACACTCAAACGTAGCATTATAAAAAGCCTCATGTTAACAAAGGAAAAAAAATTATGAGGATTTCAATGGCTAATTAGCTTAGCCTGATTTTGCAATCGTTACGAAACAAGTGTTCGGCATTTTGTCAATTTATTGCCATGCTACCGTACACTATTTATCTTTATTCAGCCCAGAATTAGCTCGGAGAGAAATAGGTTGATAGATAAAAAAACGGTTGATTTGCTCAAGGTTAGGGCTTTTTTACTTAAGAAAGCGAGAAGTTGGTTTGATAATAATGGTTATATTGAGGTTCAAGCGCCAATATTGGTACCTGCATTAGGAGAGTCGCCAAACTCTTTTGAGGTCAAGTATTATGATAAAAGGGCATACTTGGCTAAAGGGTTCTTGCCGTATGGGAAGGTTTTTGCTGATAAATTAGGGAAAGTTTACACCATTACGCCCAGCTTCAGAAAAGAGCAACCGAGTAAGAGGCATTTGACTGAATATTGGCGAATGGAAGTCGTTCAACACTGCGACTTAGAAAAAATTATGACCGTTCAGGAAGAACTTATTGCCTTTATTTGCAGTTCTCTGGCATCCGAGTTTAAGGAAACGCTCGATTGTTTTAATCGTCCCTACAGTGATTTGGCAAAAGTACAGAAGCCGTTTAAACAGTTGACCTATGACGAAGCTATCGATGTCTTGCAAAATGACGGTTATGAAATTGTATGGGGACAAGAAATAGACTGGGAATTAGAGCGGCATCTTAGTCTTAAGTTTGATAAGCCGTTTTTTATATGGAAATATCCTTATGGTCCTGAGACATTCTTCAGTAAAGCAGATCCGGAGAAGCCGGAGCTGTCATTATATGCTGATCTACTTGCTCCAGAAGGTTATGGTGAAATCGCAAGCAGCCTACAAATGGTAACACAAAAAGAAACAATGCTTCAACTTATGAAAGAAGCAGGACTAAATAATAACGACCAGACTTGGTTCTTGAGCTTTATGCAATCCTCCTTCTCCGAACCCTGCTCTGCATTTGCGATGGGAATAGAAAGAGTGCTCCAATGGATATGCAAACTTTCACATATTAAAGAAGCGATAGCATTCCACAGAGCACCAGACAATATTTATCCCTGATTTTTGAGTTTTTTTATTGTATTAATATGTCGTTTTAGTCTAATTCTTTCCATAAAATCAGTAGAGGCTATTTCAGGGACCATAAATATTGGGAAGATTGAAAGGAAAGCTATTAAGCACGTTAAAAGCGAACTGGTGCCAATTGGTAAGAAAGCTTGGGGAATAAACACGCCAATTCCTAGCGATAAGAAATAAGTTATTAATCCTAGAGAATACATTTTTGCGCAGTTGTCTTTATTCGCTAAATCCCCCCAAACAACAAAGATGTACATCACGAAAAGAATGCCCCAGCTCATACCATTAATGAAAAACACTGCAGAGAATACTTGAGGGTTTGTGAATATACCACCGAGTGCTGAGCTGGTTCCATACAGACTAAGGGTAACAGCTAAAGTTATCCGCCGACCAAAAAAATCGGCAACGAACCCTGCGATAATCGCTCCAAAACAAACGCCAATAACTTGTAAAACACTCAAGAACACATAGAATGAAGCAGATGTTTGCTCAAAGATAAGAGTTGAATTGTTTTTAGCTAGTGTAACATTAATAATTGAGAACAATAGCCATGGAACCAAATAAAGAAAAACTACCTTTTTTTCAAAATAATTTTGTACTTCCTTTTTACTCTCGACATTATTTACTTTTGTTTTAAAAAAAACAAGGAGGAATAACCCTAAGCTTAACATAGCAATAAATAAAATAAAATAAGGGGCATTCACGTTGCTTGGGGGTACTAAGCTTAAAATAAAAATACACGGTAATACTGCCAAAGCGACGACTTCTGCAACACGGGCTCGTTCTGTAGAAACGGTAATCTGTTGAAAGTAATTGAAAAAGATAAGTAATTCAACACTAAAGAGTGGCGCTATTGAAAAAATAAAGATAAGTTGAAAAGGTCCGTTTGTTATAAAAATGAAAATAGATACAATTACTGTTATAAGAGGCATTATATAACAAAAAATAATATCATTGATTTTTTTAACAAAGAAACTGCTAGCAAAAATAGCGATACATACTTCAAAATTTAGCGCTGCTGTTGCTGTTAAACCATGAAGATTTACTAGCTGTGCTAAGATGTAATAAAAAATAAAAATGTAAAAAAATGAATAAACAATAAATATAAACTTGCGTTTTGATATTTCTATGCCGCTTTTCAATAAGCTCACTTAGTATGGCACCTTAATTGAGATAGCAAGTAATTTCTTTTTAAATGCTATTACTATTACGTAAATAAGCAATATCAAAAAGAAAACTATTGTTAAATAAGATATATTTAAAAAGAAAACGCTATAAATAAACAAACGGTGATAAACATGAGTCATCTAAACAAAAATATAGCTGAGTTATCGGGTTGTCTACAATCGTTAACTGCCCCTGAATTTGCTTCCCAAGTGGAAGAAGCGGTAGAAAAAAAAGATAAAGACTCACTTATTAAAATCTGCAGAAACGCAAAAATACCAATCAAATATGTCAGCTCTGTTGTAACAATACTGTTCAATATGAGTTCACCAGGGCAGGTAAAATATCCAGAGCTCTTCTAAAGACTTACATTGTGCTATCAGTTGTAAAGCTTTCATTAAAAAGTGTAGACTGAACTCCAACAAATGCCTTTAGTGATTGGCTGGCTGCAGTTGCTGTTAAACAGTTTAACTCGGCGTCAGCCATTTTTTTGTATTTGTCAATGTTTTCTGAGATATAAGAAAATACTTCTGTATCCAAAAAATGTTTAATAAATTTCTTCATAGATGAATAATCAATTATTTCTTTTTGACTTAACCTTTTAAGTTCTAAGTCAAGTTGCCTTGAATGTTCCGTTGCCCATATAATAGAATAAGGTAATCTATTATTTCTTATTTTTTCAGGCAGCTCCAACGTTAAATTAACCGACACTTGAAAATCTTGACGTAATGCAAGGATAATTGAAAGATATTGGCCATATCTATCTAAGTGGTTGATTTCACTATTAGAGCCGTTTCCAATTATTGCGCCAATTTTAAGGCATGTGCCAAGGTCTATAGCTTCTGACTTTATTTTCGAAAATTTCTCATTACTTGACATGGTGCCCTTTGCTCTTATTTTAATGGTAGTAGCTTCCTCGGTGGCCATTTTACTCCATAGCTTCCAAATTTGTTTACTTATTTTTACGCGTTTACTATTTTCCATTTTAGCTTCATTAAGAATGGTAAATGCTTTCGCAGAGGCTATTCCGCCACTAATGATTGTTATGCCTTGGCCAAATTTCCCAAAGACTGTTGGCTTGAATGTCTTAGATTTTGCGTTATCTACTATGTCATCCCAGATAGTGAAGCTTAGATTCATTAAGCACATGGCTAACGCCGCATCATGCGTTTCTTCAGGTTTTCCGCCGACTGCTTCACATGAGAGACTCATTAATGCTGGTGTTATGTCCCGCCAATTTTTACTAATGAATTCCAGAGGTTTTCGCAGTTCTTGAAGTGCAGGATCTTCAAGCAAAATCATTTTAGCCTTGTCTGCAACTTCTCCTCCGTTGTCTTCGAGGATTTTGCGGTAGCGTTCTTCAATATTATGATTTTTGGTCATTTTGTTCGGGATGATTTTATGTTAATTCCTAGTTAATAATTGTGAGCTTTTCTTCGTATTTGGGACGTTTTATTCGGATTCAGAAGCGGATAAGGAAAAGCTTATAACATATGTATTATTGTATATACACTAATACGCCAGAGTGTTGGGCATGGGAGAGAAGAAAGAGACGAATAGTCGGAATTCGGAATTATTGTTGACAAAGTTAGTTGACGCAATTGATCAGGTGAATGAAAAGCTCGACTCGTTGATTGCATTGCACGGCGAGATTTTGAAGATACATGAAAGGTTTCAGCAGAAGTCAGGCGATGAAGCTTTTCCGCGAATTGAGCCTCATTTAGAGCCTGACGTGGTGTCTTTGTTGTCATTGCCCGCATCGTTAAGGAAGACTGTAATGGTTTTGTACAAACTGGATAAGGCAACTGCTGAGGGCATTTCGAAAGAAACGAAGCGGTTAAGGGCTGTGGAAAGTGCAGCAGCGAACCAATTGGCGAGGATGGGCTACCTGAAGAAAAAGCGAGAGGGTCGTGAAGTGTATTTCTATATTGATTCATCGATGGAGCGGGAAAAATGAAAAAAAAGACAATTTCGATTCATTCATCTCGAGGTGGGACTGGAAAAACTTTGATAGCGACAAACTTGGCTGTGATTCTCGCCAGCAGGGGAAATAATGTTGCTCTTTTAGATTTGGATTTTCGTGCGCCCAGCTTGTCCACCGTATTCGAAAAAGGAATCCAAGAGCCGATTAAATGCTGGTTAAATGACTTTCTAAACGGCCAGTGTACCGCAGAACAAACTATGATAGATGTATCTGCGAAGTTCAATTTGAAAGGAAGGTTGCTGATAGGGCTGGCAAATCCTTCTGTGAAAGCAATTAGTAATATTCTTGAAAAAAGCAGAGCATGGGAAGTTACAGCAGTGAAAAAGGTTTTTTCGTTGCTTTCTTCGCTTTTTAATGATATGAATGTGGATTGCTGCGTTTTCGATACTAGCCCAGGTGTTCAATATTCTTCGATCAACGCTGCCGTAAGTTCCGATATCTCGGTTATCGTTACATCTTTGGATACATTGGACTTGAAGGGGACGAAAAACATGCTTGACGAACTCTATGATGCTCTTGAAAAAAAGACCGTGATTTTAGTCAATAAATTCTCTCCTGAAATACGGATTAAGTCAAATGAAAATCAAGGCGTTTTAATCGAGTGGGTTGAAAAAATGCTAAAACATCCAGTGATTGGTGTAATACCGTGTTATTGTGATGTCCTTCAATCTGAAAGGAGTTCAGTGTTAGCGGTTGAGAAGCCAAATCACCCTTTCGTTGTTAAGTTAGTGGAGGTTGTGGAAAAGCTTGAAGATTTTGCTAAAACAAATGTGGAGGAAGGCATTTGTTGAAAAGTAATGTTTTGAAGGAAATACAGAGAAGTATGGTTACGAGTTTTCTAGACACTATAATTCTAGCTGAACTTAGAAATTCGATTCCGCTAGGCGCTAATGACATTATTGAGTTTGTTCACAAGAAATTTGGCTTCCTAATTAGTCCAGGCACGGTTTACTCTCTTATGTATTCGATGGAGCGAAAGGGACTGCTAAAAGGTATTGAGGTTCAGACGAAGCGGACGTATACTTTAACGGATAAGGGTGTTAAAACCATTAATGCTATCTTGGAGTCAAAGGTTGAGATCCAGATGTTTATGAGAGCTATCTTAGAGGTTGACCAAGCCATTCCTTCGCTTCCTTCACAGTGACTTTTTCAACCTTCTTGCACCAAGGAATTACTTGCCTACCTTCGCAAAGGTCGTTGAATATCTCTTCTTCAATATCTTTGTTTGCTTTTCCTACGCTTTCTTCAACCAGAGAGAGCACGATGACAACTTGTTTGGCCATTTACACGCGTCCTATTTTTTAATTATTGGTCTTTCTCCCTTCTAAGCTTTTTGTTCCTGTCATGTCAACTTTAGCGCGATGGTATGAGAAGTGTTAAACGAGCTGGGCGCTCATGCCGTTCTCAGAAATGTCTCCCAGTTGCTCCATGGCAAGTTTGCTGTAGGCTCTAAAGCCGCTTTGAGCGTCGCTCACGCCGTTTTTAGCCGAGCCATTACTTGACTTTGTGATAACATTCACACCCAACTGCCTATATGCAGGCATCTCGGCAGTACCATTTTTATCCATGAATCTACTGCCCAAAACAACATCGGCAACGCCGTCTTCAATGGGCTTTACTAGCCGTGGAATCTCAGCAGGATCATGCTGCCCATCCGCATCCAAAGTAACAAACACATCAGCCTTCAACACCCGTGCCCGCTTAAACAGGCTCTGCATAGCCGCACCGTAACCAGCGTTTCGTTCATGACGAACCACAACGGCACCTAGTCGCTCTGCGATTTCGCCAGTCAAATCCGTTGAGCCGTCATCACAGACAATCACAACATGCGCATGCTTCTGAGCCCCCAAAACAACCCGCGCAATAGTCTTCTCTTCATTGTAAGCTGGAATACCTGCAACAACAAGCAGATCCCACCTATCTAATAATTCCCTTATATCTCCAATTTCAACCAATTAGCATGCTACCAATTTTTCTTCAAGCAACACTCGCAAACCATCCCGCAAACAAACCCGCGGCTCATAACCCAGCAGCCGTTTAGCTTTAGAAATATCCGCATAACTATCCTTGATGTCGCCAGCTCTGGGCTTTTCATAATGACTGCGTAACATGCAATTAAACATCAAAATATTAGAAAAACCATAGTTCAATCTGGACGTTTTTTTCTGACAACAAACGAGCCCAAAACAGTTACCTCAAACAAAGAACACAAGAACGCTCAACTATCTACATTGTATAAGTACACTGCCATGTTTCCTGATCTGTAAATCTCATGGAAGCTTGATGGCAAAGATGGAATCCCATACCAACCTTCGCCACTTATCCACCAAACAGTATATGCAGCGTTATGACCATTGTTTAAAGCAACCCTTGCAGCATCAACCATACCATCTGCAAGTGCACTTTCATTCTGAAGATAACCCCACATAGAAGGACCTTGATTAACAGGAACAATTATCCTACCTTTAATGTAAATGTCAGCCAAATCATCCAACGCATAATGGATCAACACCACAGAATCAGCAGAAGTATTATTGTTTATCCAATTAAAACAATTAACCAAAGACGGATTATCACTAATAGGCAACGTATTCTGAAGCATAGAAGACGGAATAAACGCCAAATACGAATTATCTTTAGAGAAAAACGCAATTTGATTCTCCGGATTCACAGCCAAATAACACCCAGACAGCGTCAAAAGCAAGACTAAATACGTTATTACAAAAACCTTGGGAACTAAACGCCTAATTTTGCCTCTATGACTGGACCAGAACCTCCAAATGTTATCTAACCCATGAACCGCAAAAAACAACAGCGGATACACAAGTAAATACACCCAACGATTCCAAAAATAAAAAGGCAAATTAGGATTTGCCATCTCCAAAAACACTATACCCACACACAGCAACGCCCAATAATGCATAGCTGAAGCTTTAAAACCAACCAAACCAACCAGCACAAAAGGCAAAATAAGGACATAACAATAAACCAGCAGCCCGGCCATAAACAAACCCAAAGAAACCGAAGGACCCGAAGCCACAATACTACTAGGAACACTAAAAGCAGCAGTAGATAGAGAAACCCCTTGGAACAAGAAAACCGCACCAGCCAAAACAGCCGAACCCACCAAATAAACAGACTCTCTTACTGATTTTTTAGACAGCAACCGAGCCGCCTCAACCAAAATAACAAAAAGCAAAATAACCGCAGCAAGCTGCTGACTCAAAACAGTCAAAACCATAAACACACCCGCAACATAATATTTACGCGGCGAACCAAAAGACTTCAAAGAAATAAGCGCAGCCACCAAAAAAATAAGCCCCAGCGTCTGCCTGTAAAGATCCCACGAATCCCGCAAAGACACAAAATAAGTAGCCACCAAAACAGAAACAAGCAAAGACTTCGCATTACCCCAGCCCAATCCCTTTCTTGCATAAAGAAACAACATACCACAAAGCACAGCCAAAAGCACAGGCCCAAAAAACTTCAACACAAAAACAACATTACCAGTCAACCAGTAAAGCAAACCTGCAAACAAATAAAACATGCCAGTCGTATGGAGAAAACCAACTGGACCCAAAGAAAACACCCACCCACTCTGGATGTCTGGCACAACGTTAAGTGTATCCAACCCAAGCGGGTAAGGCCATGATAAAATCTCAGGCACGCTTCTTATCGCCAAAGGAATAATGAAAGCCGCAAGCGCCCAAACATTTTTTCTCAACAAAGACAAGAGCTTATCTGAGAAATTACCCAATTACACACCTCGCATGCTCAAGCGGTATAGGTTATCACCAAAAAATAATCGACAATTTATTGGTGAAAGCGCCAACGTGCAGCACATTATCCAACGCTCAAGTCCCTCTAACTTCACCGATTATTTCCCTACTGTTCATTCAAACATGTTATTATATCTATTTCCAAAAACACATAAAAAAATTCAACAAGGTTTTATCTGTCAATCAATTAAAGATGCTACAAAAGGATTCATTGTCACCTTAAAAAGTTAAATTCTTGCCTCCACTCCCGTTTGGCATCTTCTCGAAAACCTTGTCCATCTGTTTTAAATTCTAAGTTTACAAGTCAATTTCTGGAGATGCTCACTCGTTGAGTTAGCAAGCAGTCTCACCAACATTCTTCAACACGTAATATCGGGACAAGGCAGCGCGCTATTATCTTTGACGATAAATAACTTTGTGACTGGAGGTCTACAGTGACAAGATTGTTAATTTTTCGAGGGTTTTCTGTTGACCTGTTGTACAGTTCCTTTTAAGCCAAATAAATGTTTGAAATATTGGTTTTTAAGATCTATTTTACATATTGACATGTTCTTGTGTTCGACAACTATGGGTTCTCAGTGTGATTTGATATGCTTGTGTTATGTATGAGGGTTTATTTAGCGGTTTATGTATTATGAAGACATGAGAAATGTGTCTTAAAAAGACATGTTGCACCCGTGTAGAACAAAACTACACAAATAGAAGGAACATAAAAATGATTAACAACCAACCGAAAGAAATCCAAACCAAACTCACCAAAGGTCTACTCGACATGATCATACTCCAATTTCTCGAACAACAACCCATGCACGGCTACCAAGTAATCACCAAAATCCGTAAAAGCTTTGGCGTCTACTTCGGTCCCAGCACAATCTACCCCCTCCTCAACGCACTTGAAAAAAAAGGCTACGTCAAAAGCCAATGGAACATGGACACCGAACGACCCAGAAAAGTTTATAGTCTTACACATGAAGGAAAAACTATATTGAATTTCACCGAAGGATCACTAAATCTCATATGCAACACTATGTCTTCTGAGAACAAAGTAAGAATAGAAGCATCACCACTCCAAGCAAAAAGGTCCGAGTTCCCACCATTAGGAATCCATGTGAGATAAAAGCGCGCCAGTCTGTTGCTAATTCGATTGGTTTGTGTTAATTTCTGCTATCTTGCTAGCATGGTGATGGATCTGGTTTTTTCCGGTCTGTTCAATCTTAACGCTGCTAATGCATTTAGGAGCATGG
>Ga0208038_1000420_pt1 | contig 35855 bp, 32 predicted proteins | sample June2015DPH_16_1_FD_184714 | JGI IMG/M metagenome (GOLD analysis project Ga0208038, IMG submission 184714) | Peatland microbial communities from SPRUCE experiment site at the Marcell Experimental Forest, Minnesota, USA - June2015DPH_16_100... | ecosystem: Environmental > Terrestrial > Soil >...
TCTATGCCGAGCAGCCTTTGTTGGGAAGGTGTTTTCTTGTACATGCGGCATTCTAGCACTGCATATACTTGGATACAACAGTTTTCTCTTGGGAGTTACTTCTCAGGAATCACTTTCTTAAGAACGTCCCCTTGCCTACCCATCCCCTCCTCCGCTAATTCGATTTGGGCAACAGGCCGTCAATGGCTGACCCCGTTCAGGGACGCACGGGGCCTTTTCGAGCGAAAAGATTCTTTCCGAAAGGAAAAATTCTTTCCGGACGCAGTCATGCAGGCGCGGTGCACCACCCCGGCATTTGTGCCGCATTCCCGCGAGTATGCTCCGGGAACGGCCCTTTCGTAAGAGACGGCACAGTACTTGCTTACCTATAAGAACAACCGCTGAACCGACGAAAAAACAACGCCGAGGAGGTACCTATGCTTGAAGGGTTTGTACCGTGGCCGTCCGAATACGCCAGGCGATACCGTGAAGCCGGCTACTGGGAGGAGAAGACGTGGATGACGATGCGGAAGGCACAATGCAGCACATAAAAAGTCACAAGCACCAACAATCATAAATGAATTAGGAGGTGTGAGATGGGAGATACGTACCCCAAATTCAAAGCGGCAGCGGTGCAGGCTGCACCAGTGTTTATGGATCGAGAGGCTTCTGTTGATAAGGCATGCAACTTGATTGAAACGGCCGGGAAAGAGGGAGCTAAGCTTATAGCCCTCCCCGAAGTCTACATCCCTGCCTATCCATACTGGGCATGGTTAATGAGCATCGAGCAGGGTTTGGAATACTGCGCGGAACTGTATAAGAACTCTGTGGATGTGCCGGGTGAAGCCACGGCCAGACTGGGAGAGGCAGCCAGGAAGGCCAATGCTTATGTGGTAATTGGAGTGAATGAAAGAGAAAATAAGAGTCTCTACAATACGCTCCTATTTTTTGACGATGAGGGCAACCTCATGGGTAAGCACAGGAAGTTCAAAGCTACCCATGCGGAAAAGATCATCTGGGGTGACGGTGACGGTAGTACCCACAGGGTTTACGACACAAAGATTGGTCGCATGAGTGGGCTGATATGCGGGGAACACGTGATGGCCCTGCCAGGTTACACCCTCGCTGCCATGGGGGAGCAGGTTCACATAGCCGCGTGGGTCGGCTTCGCTACTGCCGGCATGCCTGCCTGGAAAGACGCTTTCCGGGTCCTCTCTGAGACAAGCGCCAGATACCACGCTATTGCCTACAACACCTACGTGATCAACGTCCAATCGCTGGTTGATCAAGGGGCCATAGATAAGCTTGGCAAACCGAAGCACATGACACCGGGCGGTGGTTGGACAGCTATCCTTGCCCCCGGGACCGGGGAGATCATCTCCGGGCCGCTAGTCGATGAGGAGGGAATCATATACGCTGACGTTGATTTAAACATATCTCCGTTCTACTATTTCACCCATGAAGCAACCGGACACTACTGGCCTAAACAACTGAGTGTGCTGTTCAACGACCAGCAGATGACGCCGATCCGGTACGCAAGTCAAACCGCTGAAGGGAGCCCGGCTAGCTTTCAGCATTTTCAGCAAATCCAGCGCGCCGTTCGAATGATGGCACAGGAGGTAGCAAAGGTTGAAAACAGTGAGCTCCGCAAGAGCTTTGAAAACCTGACGCGGGTTGTAGAAAAATTGGCATGACACTGGCGACGCAGCTCCAGCAAAATGATGTTACGATCAGGGAGGCAAGGTGAATGCCGGGAATATGCGAACGATGCTGGCTATGACTGAAGCACTCCGGCCGGTTTGGGCAACAGGCCGGAAAGACCTGACCCCACGGGTTTCCTATGACCCCACGGGTTTTTTCTACAATGAAACACCTGACTCCACGGGTTTCCAATGAAGGACCTGACTCCACGGGTTTTTTGCTCAAGGATAGATTTTGCTCGACCGAACAAATAGCAAGTGCTACAATCGGTAAGTGTGACGTGGGTGCGGACTGTCAGGGCCTAATAGCAGAAAATGCTACAATGAAAGACCTGACCCTACGGGTTTTCCCTACGGGTTTTCCCACTATCTGTCTTGCGCGGAAAACAGTTCGGCCCAAAGCCACTGCGCAACGGCCCGGTAGTCAGCCGCGCCCGACGAATAAGGCGCATAGAGTGCCACCGGCAAACCAAGACCGGGCGCCTCCGCCAAGCTGACGCTCTCCCGGACAACCGGGGCCACCTTACCCGGAAAGGTCTTTTCGATCTCGCTCACTATCTCCCTGTGTATCCGGCGCCTGGGATGCGATCGGCAGACGATGATGGCCAGCAGTTCGAGGGTGCGGTTATCCTTGCGCGCCGACGCGATGGTCTCGACAGTCTGTCGCAGGCTCCCGAGAGCCAGACGGTTGGCCTCAACCGGGATGACCACGTGGCGGCTTATGCGCAATGCGTTCAACGTGAGCATGTCCAGGCTGGGCGGGCAGTCGACGATCGCGAGGTCCCACGGCCCTTCAGTCCTCGAGACGGACCGGGACAGAAGCTCGGTTGCGAGGACTCCGCTGAACCTCTGCCTCGCCTCGGCAAAGACCGGTCCCGAAGGCACGAGGGCTAGCCTCTCTACGCCGGTCGATACGACGGGCAGGGCCACGGCGTTCTGCATGGCATAGAGAAGCCCGCTTCCGTCGTCCCGTATCCCGAGATGCACCGTGGCACTGCCCTGCGGGTCGAGATCGATGAGGAGCACTTCTTTCCCTGCTTCGGCGAAGGCGTAGGCTATGTTAACAGCCGTTGTGGTCTTTCCAACGCCACCCTTGTGGTTTGTTACCGACAGAACGCGACCCATCGCACACGCTCCTTTCGAGACGTAGTCGAGGAGGCATTGAACTGCGTGCGCCCTCACATAATCATGCCACAGGAACGATGCGTACGGCAAGGAAGGGAAAAAGGGGACAGGCTGCTTTTACGTGAAACGGGCGTGCAATGTGAGGGAGGGGCGGCTTAAAAAGCAGCCTGTCCCCTTTTTCAGTCCCTTGCGGGTCTACTTCTCGGGCACTCCGGCAACGCCCGGGCCGTACTTCAATGCGATGCGTCCCGTCCCCTCGCCCTCCCACTGGGCCATGTCGCTCTCGTAGCGCCTTACGTCATATTCGAGGAGTCCCTCAAGGTAGACCAGGTCGATGGGGCCTGTCGCCATCATGCGGCGGATCACTCCGGCGTTCCTTATTGGGTAGTACGATACGCCGTAGGAGAGGTAGGCGTCGATGGCGTCCATCGCCTCAGCCTGCCTGCCCTGCCTGAAGAGGACGAGGGACTTGTACGCGAGCATGCGCGGGGAGGCACTCAACTTCCCGTTCACTTTGAAGGCTTCGTCGATGAAGAGCGAGGCGTTCTGCAGGTCGTTGGCGTTGTATGCGGCAGTCGCGGCGAAGGCGTAGGCCGCCGCGCTGGGCTGGGCCTGCGCCGCCCTCACGAAAAGCTGCTCGGCACTCAGGAAGTCGCCCGCGTCGAGGGCACGCCTGCCCTGGAACATATCGTTCCTGGCACGCATGTAGGGCTGGGAACAGCCAAGAAAAACCACAGAAACTACGGCAATAATCGCAATAGCGGGGATTGCTCTTCCCATCTTCTGTCCCTCCATGGCACCCTCCTTATTTCTTTATTGTTGTCGCGCAGGGCAGGACACACGAACATTCCTACTGACTGTCAGGCACCCATGCCTTGTGGGGCGGCACCCACTGGCCGTTCACGGTCTGGCCCGGTACCTCTACCCATTGGCCCTTGGCCTCTGGCGGCGGAGTAAGCGGCGGGCTGGGATAGGCGTAGACTTGAGCGGGTGGCGGCGGGGAACCGTAGGCAACCGCAGGGGACGGGTAGACATAGACGGGCGCTGGAGCATAATATGGGCGTGCTATCACAGATCCGACCAGGACTCCCCCTAAGAACGCGGCGGGGCCCCAACCCCAGCCGCTCCATGCGCTGCTCGTGGAAGGAAGAGTAAGTGAGATTCCCAGCACAAGGACAACAATGAAGAGGACACCTTTGCTTCTCATAAGCACCTCCCATGTTTGCTCTTAATCTTATCACACTTTCGTTAAAAAACTGCTTCTGATTTCCTTAATCTTCTCCATCTGCTCTTTTGACAGGTTGACGAAGGATCGGTGATGCTGATGGACCCACTGATGCTGAGCGTCGGGCCGGGCGGTGCCGAGCCGTTAGCTGGAGCTGCGAATACGGCCGCAGCCCAACCAACCAGAAGCAATGCAAGAACGATCATGTAGTGCTTTTTCGTAATGCAACCTCCAGTGTCTTATTGCCCGAACTGGCGCTGTACTTATGCTTATCTACGGGAGAAGTCGGCGGGGTCTTTCAAAAGGTTACGCTCATATGAGGCAACTTTTTCTGTTTTTCAGGACTGTCCACGGTGGGAATTGGGATAGAGGGACATTGAGGGGACGTTGTTTCCCAGGGGACGGAAGATTGGGAAACAACGTCCCCACTGGCATTCCTGGTAGCTATGATTAACGCATGTGGTGAGAGGGAGATGGTAATTATTTACTTATTTACGGACGTCCCTCTCTGCATCTCGCAGGGCGGCGGCCTATCTCCCTCAAAGAGAAACCAGCAATTGTCATATGAGCAATGACATATTGCTCGTTTGGGGTAAAATGATGGTAGGGCATGATGGGCTCCTTTCCGGATCGAGTGTTGGTGGTGCTTCACCCTACCAGAAAACCCTGTCATGTCCTCTATTTATCTGTCATGTGGTGCACTTTGAAGTGGAATTCACCGATTCTGAGTAGTAGTAGGTGTTGTCGATGCGCGACAACTTCCTGAAAGAGAGCCGCTGAATGTTTTTCTTGCAATACAACATTACTGGTGGCTATGATTAACGCATGTGGTGGAAGTGCGGAGAAGGCGAGCACGGATCGAAAACGTGGCCTGTGCCCTTTTTCTTCCGGGGGGCCTGAGTTATTTACTTATTTACGGACGTCCCCCTCGTTGCCCCCTTAAGGGAGAGTTCGGGGACTTGACTTTGATGACAGTATCTGACCCCAAGCAGGCACTATGGAAGAACTGCTTTCCGCAGCTGGTCTTTTTGCCAGTACTTGTATTCAGGCCTTCGTGAGGCTCTTGGAAGCACCCACCGCTCCAAGGCCTTCGCTCCGACGCGAGGGGCGGGTTCTAAGTTGTCATAAATCGGGATCTCATGCTCCCCTTTTAGCAAAGCAGTTGCATTTGTAGCCAATTCGGAGACGAAGACCTCCCTTCTGATGCCGTGCCTAAGCAAGTCCCTACTAATACCCATCAGTTCCATTGCCGCTCTAATAGCCCTGAACTTCCAATTCGGCCCATTGCCGTACCTGTTGTTGGAACTGTAAACGTGGCCTTTAGCTTTAAGATATTCACGTATTCTCAGAAAAAGGTCATCAGGTATTTGAAAATGGCCGTAGCCAGAAGTATAGCCAATTGATTTAAAATAGTAAGTCCCGTCGAGCCGTAGTCGGTTGTAGATTGAAGACCTCCCTAAAGCCGATGTCGTCGTTACCATCGCTAGGCGGGCTCTCTTCGCCTTTCCCGATATGATCCCGACAGTTTTGGCATATTTCTCCGAAAACATGTCGACGATGTCGGTTGTTCTGATGAGACAGGCTATCAGCTTACCGGCCAGTAGCATGTTGTAGGGTGGCAAAGCCCCTAGGACATAGGCGTCCATGAGGTGAACAAGGCGATCCCTACGGTCATTAGATGTCCACCCAATTACTTCATCTCTGGCCCTCATGTTGAAGACTGGATCACCTAATCCGATAATGCCTATTAGCTTCTGGTTGTGATCGTCCCAAACGAGAAGGCGCATGCGACGCCCGAAACCCTCCGATACGGGGACACTCCAGGTCAACGAAGCGAGGCGAAACAATCTGCTCTCTCGCGTATCTGAATGAACTATTTCAAGCCGAGGCGATATCCGATCCGGCACAATATCTTTCCCGGACGCAAAGTACGGGAGAAGTTCGTCGATGTATTTGACAACGAATTGGGAAAGACGCTTTTGCTTGTCTCGGTACTGATAAGAATGCCGAGCCCTTATGGTGTCTTTGCTCGGCTGGAGCAAAGCACACGTTCCTTTGTCGGTCCGCAAGATGCCTATTCGTGATAGGTGGGCCTCCAACTCCTCTTTGATGTCGGTTTCCAGACATCCGGCTTGCTCTACAGAATAGTGGGCTTCTTCTTCACCAGGACTTTTCTGCTTGTTTCCATGGACGATTACGTTCACAGATATACATCCTGAGGCCGGATCAATTCAAATACCCATGAAACGCCGATTCCTTCACTAAAAGAATCCGCGAAGTATTTTTGTGGAATGCTGGTCACTACAGTCACCGATCTGATGAGCGAAGAGATTATCCAACAACCTATAGTTTGCAACTTTGATCCCAGTATAGCTAGATGAACATCGTACTTTTGTAAAAATCCAGGTTCGGAAAGCAATAGATTCGACAGGTGGGAAACTGTGTTTCGGTAGGAGAACGTGCTCAAGTCGACTACGGGCCAGTCTTTTGTCAGAATCCCATTTATTTCTTTGACTGCTGAAAGGCGCCATTCATTTTCCTTCAACCTGGGAACACCCGCTATGAAGAGCATTTCCGAATAGCTCTCCTTTTCAAGTACTGCCGCAAGACGCGCTGACTTGAACGGGAGAAAGCCAATGAGGGCCCGTCCCTGTCCGGGCGAGTCGTATCCTTCGTGACCCTCGACGAGTTCGACCACGTGCTCATAACCGAATAACCATTCAGCCTTGTCAACCAGTTCCTCGATCGAACTCTTGCCCAACTCTTTTCTTAGCTCGTTCAAATCCCCTAACTTGGGCCAGTATTGCTGAGGTTCGCTATAGGCTAGGAAGACTCTGCGATTTGACTGCACCGACCTATCCAAAGCCGCGAAAAGACTTCGATTGGACATACCGGTGATATCGACAATTACGTCTTCCGTGTCGGTTCTAAACAACGCTTCATTAAGCCAAGATCCGTCGTTGCGATTCTCCACGATGGAGTAATTGCTAGGAGACAATGTTCGGACCAGACTGTCAAAGCGGTCACGGTATTTCCGATTGAGATCGAGATTCAGGGCATATCGGCTCACAACAAGAGTGGAAGGTTTTCTTGAACACGTGGCGAACTTGGTTAGGATTCCCAGAGATCGCTCTTCAAAGCCCTCGGTCACTATGAGACTCACGGGCGACGTAAGACGCTGCAAATACTCCTCCAAGGGCTGTTCATCTTCGGCCAATTGGAGGTACCTTATGCATTTAAGCTGTTCCAGACTATGCGGTTCCATATTAAGTTCCAAGCAAAGGCGGCTCGGGCGTTTGCGGACTGCTCCATATGTTCTTGGGATTTAGCAGCCATCTCTCATATTCTTGGACTGTAAGATCGATGCATCCTTTTCTTGTCGGACTAAAAGGAAAGCATGGTGCATATAATCGACGAAAGTACACTTTGGTAGTTGGCAATCCTTTTCTACTCTTGCCGGTGCCCCCGGGGACTAAAACGCTATGTTTGAACAGTTCATCCTGCATCTCTTTCGCCTTCTCAGACAGCTCATTTGTTCCCTCGATTTCAATTCGTAGCCGCTCATCTGGTTTGTCGGCTTTTCCAGCAGTTAGCAAATATTGCTTGAGCAAGTTACCTAGCCCCTCAGCAAACTCATAGAGGGCGGTACCATAAGCCGCGGTAGACCGGAGGGCAGCGAGCTGCCGTTGGGCAAACTGCTTAACGGTCTCGTCTTGCCACATCTTGTCTATCTTCTGACTACTACCCCACCTTCCCGCTACCAACGAGTAAAGGAGTTCAAGAATGTAACTTACGTCCCCGGAGCACAGGCGACAAAGGAGTCTGAACCCATAGAAACGAGAATCACCCGGCCGTTTTTGTTCAAGGATATACTTGCCGAAGTTTCCGTCGCTTTCGTGCTCACCCAACATGGCTTTGAGTTCTTCAAGGCTTCCCTTGCCTGTCTCTTCGAAGCGGGCTTCTAGAATCTTTTCAAAAAACTCTAAACAGGTTTCTTCGGAGGCTTGGAAATAGACCTCCCCGAGGTTCACTTTTGTCAGCTCGCGGCTTTCCTTATACCTTCTTCCGAGGGAATCCTGCATCACAGGACCGTCGCCTTCGCTACTGAACTTAATTTTCACATCGCTCGAGAGCCGAAAGATGGCAGGGTTGTACGCATTGATTGCGAAAGTCGGAATAAGCATAGGAGTATAATCGTCAAGCAAGAACCACACTTCCTTCTCTCTCGCCCATCTCAGCGACTTAACTGATCGGGCCAGATGGTAAAGTACATCGTCGCCAGCGAGATTAGAAGGAGAGTAGCCCAAGGGATCAGAAAGATTAGACAGGTCCACCACGCGGCGCTCAACTAGTTCCAGCAGGTCTCCATAGCCGATAGATGGCGGTCCGCCCCCCTTAGCTAAGAGCGACAGACCGACAGGGATGAGCTGTGTCAGTTCGTCTTTTGATATGGCTGCAAGGCGTTCAGAATACAGCCATGAGAGGGTCTTCAGAACTTCATACAGGAAATGGATATTAATGAACTCCCTACAAAAGTCTTCGGCAAGAGGCTCGTTTGACCCCTGCAGTTTCTTGTAGGGGGACCGGATGAATGGTGTACGTAGGCCGCCTATACGGACGAGAAAGGCGACATAGTGCATAGAGACGAGGCGTTTTTCCACCTCCTCTACCGTGTTCTCGTTCTTCGTCGGCCTCCCTTGGCTTGATATAGAATGATATCGTAGTAGCATGGTCTTCCCGCAGCCTCTAGGGCCGACGACCAAAACTGGCTCGGATTTTTCGATTCTGTCTGACCAGCGAAGACTATCACGGAACAACAATGCTATATCTTGGGGCGCTAGATTTATCGCATTAGCGTTGGCGAGGGGCTCACTAAGGGACACGTGAGATTGGTTCTTCATTTCTTCAAAGGATGGAAACTCGTTTCCAACAGTTGCGCTAGTAATAAGATTTCTGAGTTCGGTCACAAGATCCGCAGGTTTGAGGTTTCTGCGTGACACATCTGCATCGGATAAGCGTTCGCCGATGCGCCTCAGGCTTTGTATGAACGAACGGTCAGCAGGGACCAGTACGGAGAGATTTGCCTTCTCAAAACAAGCGGCTAAGTTGAATACGTGCTTACTCAGGTACGCATAGTCTGATCTTTCTCCGTGTTCAGGCTCCTCCGGCCTCAGCGCCTTAGCCGATCCAAAGTCTATGAGCTTAGGCTCATAACGCTCAGAAAGGTTCTCGTCCGGGGCTATTTCACGAACCAAAATGTTGTCGTCATGCAGGTCGTCATGCCAGAGACCCCTGGCGTGCATCCGGGCCAATCCACTCGCTATTCCGGCCAAGATATCTATCACGTCCGTTTTAGTTGGCCTGAAATTTTGGTCTGATAAGAGCTTGCTCAGCGGTGTCGCATTTTCAACGTAGTCGAATACTAGACAGAGGACGTCAACTTGCTTGTTAAGCACGGTGAAGCGTCTGTTGAGGGGCCGGACAAACCTTGCTATGTTGCGATGAGGAGAACACGCTACTAATGCCCGAGCTTCGCTATCAGGAACTTCAGCTCTTTCTAATCGTTGCGTGGGGAGGAGTTTCAGGGCAAAGTTCTGGTATCCGTCGTTAACCTTTAGCGTCCAGCCGTAGAATCCGCGACCAAGAATATCAGTCGTCTGGTACTCATCGATCGCAATTTGTGAAAGCTCTTTACCTACGTCTATTGGCCTACCGCACTCTGGGCACACCCCATGCTGTTTTTGGGACTTGCCAGAGCAAAAAAAACAGCCGTATTCCTTCGTTGACAAGGTCCTATTCCTCCGTTTTATCAGGACCGCGGCCTTTTTGAAAGAGCTGTTTTGACACCGCCTCCAGCCTGTCTAGGACATGACTGACGGAGAACCCAGATACGAAAGCAACGGCAAAAAGCAAATTTTTCCCCTCAACAGAGACCTGATCAGTCCGAACGCTGGATAAGACGTGGAAACCGACATAACTGAGAGTAAAGGATAGGGCTCCTAAAATAGCCCCCAAAACAGGACGGGTAAGATAATAATAGATCCACCCCAATGTCCAATCCGAGGGAGCCTCGACACGTCCTGATATCCGTGCCGTACTCTCTGTTATCAGTACTCTATAATACCTTCGTATTGAAGCCGTGGAGGCCCCGAGCATACCAAAGCCTGCACAAAGAACGTGAGTTCGAAGCAGGTCCCGCGTCACTAAACCAGGTACAAGGTCTAAATGAGTGATGAGAATAATCAATAAAGCGAGGAAGACATACGCAACAAGTGCTATCCCCACAACATAACAGCCAGTGGTGTAACCATGTGGATGTTTTTGGACGGACATCCCTCCCCCCTTAGCCTCGGCCAAAATCTCATCCTCCATCTTCTTCTTACCAGCAAGTGATAGTGTACGATTTTGAGGTCAAATAAGTAAATAACTTTTCTCTTTCCCGGCTGGCACACGATTGGGGAAGGGGCTTTCTTCACCCTGTTCACTCGCCATCCCGTTAGAGGTACCCCTCTCGCCTTAAGGCGGTAATGTTGGCAGTCGCAGGTCCAATCAGTTGTGAAGAATAGCAGGTGCTATACGTAACATATCCTGCTTTCTCTTGTGATATTATGCAGTTACAAAGCATTTTCCATTGTCGCTTTTCTGTGCATCTCTGTCAAGACAATTCGCTGTATTTTTTAGGGCCATTTCACCTCTTCCGTCGCCGCCGTAATGTGCAAATGCGGGAAGGCGGTAGACTTTCCACATTTGCACATTTGCAGTTTATTCCTCTTCATGCCAGGCCTTCCCCTCTTTCACGTCGTATAGGTTGAAACGGGCGCCCTGGTTGTCGGTAGGATTGAGCCAGAGCATGCGAGTAAATACTTTTTCCGCGTCCCTCATCCGGCAGAAGCGCCATAGACAAAGGCCGTAGCCGTGCAGGCAGCGGAGGAACGGACGGTTGTCTATGCAGCCCCAGGGAAGTAGGCCGTTGAAGTCCTTGCCGAGGGAGAGCTCTCCGATCTTCACTCCTATGTCGTAATGGCGGACTGCTGTATCGGGATTGCGAGGGAAAGCGAAGTTCCCCAGATGGGCGTGAGCGTCGAGACAGCGGAGATCGGCGGCAAGGACGTCCATGAGCATCCGGCGCGCTTTCCTCAGATTGCCTGTCGCTTTCATATCGACGGCTTCGAGGATAGGGTCGGTATCGGGATTATCCGGGTCCTCGCCGGGAAGCACTTGCTCCATCTCGTACTCGGGTCTCGGACCCCGCTTAATGATCGGCTTTGCCCACGGTTCCATCGGCTCGTCGGGTTCTCCCCAATAGTGCTCCTTTGGGTCCCACATTCCCATTTCATGCAGTTTCAGAGGCGTAAGGCCCAGGGCGGGCATGTCTGTGCGAGAGGCCTTGATCTCGCCTGCGAGGTAGGGACGGCCGCCATAACGCCACTTCCTTCGCGGCAATACCTTGACGATCTCCCCCGGCATTGTCTCCCAGGCGCCCGAGGGCCGGAGGGTAAGAACATGCTCCTTCCCGAGGATGCGGCAGGAGACGGCGTTTCCCTTGAGGGCAAGGACGATAAGCTCGACGTCCTTGCTCATGTCGATCTCATCCTCTACCGCCTTCGGTTTCTTGGTCAATGGGACGTGCGGATACGGATCGACGCCGAGCCACGTGCGGTAGGCGGCCATGTAGTCGGCCCCTTTTGACCCCTCGGGGAAGATAAGATCGCTCGCGGAGAGGACGTGCTCGGAACCGTCCTCGCGGCGGAGCTTCGCCGTCAGTCCCCGGCGCTCGTTCCCGTCGTAATCGATCTCCAGTATCGTCGCCGGCTCTCCGAGCACAAACGCATCCGCCGGCATGGCAATCTCATCGTCAAACGCCTGCCGGAAGGCCCAGAGCTGCTCGTCGTCGCCGTCGGCGTCGACAACGATTTGATCGACCAGATCGTTCAGTTCCTCTTCGCTCTTTTTATCGCCTGCCATCCATGGCTCCTTTGTTCGTTTTCAATCAGCTTTATGTCTTCACGAAAACGGCTCTTCCCTGGGTCGTACGTTCCCTGAGTCCTTTGCATGACCAGTTCCATGGCCTTGTAATAGTCCCGCTGGACCTTAAGGTTGGCCACCCGGCAGTAGCGCTGGGTCGTGGTGATGTGCTCATGGCCCAGGAGGTCCTGGATCGTCGCGAGGTCGGCGTCGGCGTTCAGGAGCTGCGTGGCGAAGGTGTGTCTGAGCCGATGACACGATACCTTCAATCCGCTCTTTCTCGCATAGTATTCGATCCTCTTCTGGATGCCCCGGACGGAGATCGGTTCTCCCTTCATCGTCCCTTTCTGAACGAGGAACAGCTTTTTCGCCTTCGATGACCGTTTTTGCAGATGGGCGCCCAGAGTGGAGCGGGCGTCGTCGCTCAAATAGACGACCCTGTCCTTGGCGCCTTTTCCGCCTGCCACAAACACCTGCCTTTTCCGGTAATCTACCGCATCCACGGTAAGATGGGCAACCTCTTCGACCCGGAGGCCGCAGCGGAGCATCAGTATGAACATCGCCCTGTCGCGGATATCCTTAATGACGGTGAAGAGCGCGTTCGCCTGGTCGTCCTTGAGGCATCGGGGAAGGGGTTTCGGCAGGCGGATGGAGATCTTTCGAACCGGGTTGTTCATGGCCGCGCCCTCCTCGTCGATGAGGTGCTCGAAGAAGAGGTGCAAAGTCTGCAGGTGACAGATGATCGTTTTCGGCGCCCGTCGCTTTCGCAAAAGATGATCTACATAAGCCCCTATCTCGCGGCGGGTCGTCTTTTCAAGAGGGACGCGGAGCCAGAGGGTAAAATGATTTATTCTGTTCATGTAATTCTTGATCGTATGGGCCGACAAGTTCTTTCTTTTCAAGGATCTCCGGTACCTCTCAATAATCTCCATCGATCCCTCCCTTTTCGATGATCGCCATGGCCCGGAAGTATTCTTCTTCCCTCGTTTTGTCGGTGAGTCTCGCATAGCGCCGGGTTACTTCTATGTCTTGATGGCCTAAAAGCTGCTGGAGAACCTCAAGACGCATGCCGGCGTTGAGAAGCTCACTTGCAAAGGTGTGACGGAGGCAATGAACCGTGTAGCCTTTATGTTCCAACCGCGCTTTTCTGATGTAGTGAACGAAGCGGCTCCTCGCGGTGCTGTAGCAGATGGGGACATGACGGTGTCCGCAAAAGATGTAGTTTTCTTCCTTGTCCCTTATCGCGAGCCAGCGCTTCAAGGCAAAGAGGGCGTCGTTGGAGAGATAGACCGCCCTACCCATGTTGTTTTTCTCTCCTTCCATGAGATGGACCTTCTTCTCCTTGAGATCGACGTCGTTCATCGTAAGGTTTAGGACCTCGCCGATCCGCATGCCTGTCCTCAAAAGAAGAAGGATCAATGCCCGGTCCCTGGCGTCGTCTATAACTTCAATGAGCCTTCTTACATCCTTGGGATTTATCGCCCGGGGAAGTTTGTCGGGGAGCTTCAGTCTGATCGTTTTCTTCAAGACGGACGGGGAGAGAATGTCCTGCTCCATGAGGAAGTGGAGGAAAGCGATGATGGACGCTATCCTGGTCTTTATGGTCGTCACGTACATGCCCCGGCCCTGCTCATGTTCGATGAAGGCTTCGAGGTCGGAGCGTTGGAACTGCGCAATGTCCCTCTTGCCTAATGCTCCATAAAACTGGAGAAAGAGCATGATCGAGGCGAAGGAACCTTCGAGCGTCTTCGGCTTGTGATTCGCCCGCCATTTGTGACGCATATAGCTCTCGAAGTGGTCCTTGGCGGGAAGGTTCATATTGGAGAGCCTTCCGAGGACATGATCGAGTGCGTTACGCTCGGGTACTGCTTCAATCTTGTTGTTGTCCGGCTGGTTGGATGTGGGTGTCGTCTGGGTCATCATCTTCCTCCTTTTTTTGGAGAGAAAGCAGGATAGATGATGGACCCCGGCGGCCCCGGAGGTCAACAAATTTTGTTACGTATAGGCAGGTGTACTCGACACTCGCCTCCTTCCTGTGCTCGTTGCTCGGCAGCTTGGTAGAAATCTTCAAGATTACAAGCGGCATCAGTGAGGTATAGCCCTGTGAGCCTGGAGTATATGGGGGTTCGAGAGGGGCCTGAGCTATTTTCGACGGCGGGCACCCGCGAAGCGGGTCGCACGTGATCGAGGCGCCGCCCGGAAAGCTTCTTCAACCGGGGCCCGTCGTTTGCCTTTGTTCCTGTACTATTTGCTTTGCGTTGCTTGCGATTCGTGCAATAATAGAAAGGAAATATGTAGCTGGACTTCGGCCGCTGGACGTGAGAAAGGGGACGAAATGGGGAGTGATGCAGCGATTTGGACAGGTTCTATTGCCACCCTGTTGGCCGTTATTGCCGCCTTGTTTAAAGAACAACTGGTGCGGATTTGGCGCCGACCCAAACTCGAAACAAGGGTACGACTTTCGGCACCCGACTGTCACAAAACACAAATGACTCGTTTCGACCAAAAAACAGGGGTGGCTATAGAAAGGGCTGACTGTTACTATTTCCGTCTTTGGGTCGAAAACACCGGCAACCAACGAGCGGAAAAGGTCCAGATATTTGTGTCCAAGCTCTTTCGCCGACATGCTGATGGCTCGTTTGTGGAAGACAAATCATTCCTTCCTATGAACCTCCGCTGGTCTCATTCGCAGTTATCGCTTCTTGGCCCAGAGATTTTTGCGGAGGGGATATCGCCCAAAATGGGAAAGCACTGTGATTTGGGGCACATCATTGATCCAAGCAGGCGAGTAGCCTTCGGAATAAACCTGTCAAACGTCGTAGCGGGAAAAACAATACTCGAATTAGACCTCGAAGTTGCGCCTAACACCCTAACTCATTTGCTTCCCCCAGCGGTTTATCGGCTTGAAATGAAGCTGGCAGCGGCAAATGCAGAGCCCGTGACTAAGACAATTGAGATCAACCATACGGGTGATTGGTATTCAGAAGAAACTAAAATGTTCTCCGATGGATTCGGAATGAAAGAGATTTCTTAAGCCTCGGCACAGCCAATTGCCCTCACACTATCCGGCCAACTCAACTCTTTGTACGTGTACTCGACACTCGCCGCCCTCCTGTACTCGTTGCCCGGCAGCTTCGGCATCACACTCGCCCCTTAAGAGCTTTCAAGCCGGATAAGAATGCCCTGTGAGCCTGGAGTATACGGGGGTTCGAGGGGGGCCTGAGGAATTTTCGACGGATTTTCACGTGATCGAGGGGCCGCCGACCGGATCATAGTTTGACACTATGTGAGGACCGCGCGGCCCCTAGAGACAGGGAAAAGGCGCGACCGGGAGCGCTCCGTAGGCCCGCCTTGCGGCGGGCTCAAGGAGCGCAATAAATTGTGTTTCACTCCTATCCGGGAAGCCACGCCATAGGCCGGGCTTCCAAAGAGCCAGGCCCCTTATAGTTACCGAAGGGTTACCTGCACCGCCCCCGCATTCCCGCTCTTATGATCTACCGCCAGCAGAGTCACGCGCTGGTGCGGCTTGAGGGAACCGACAAGCTCTACGAACGATTCTATTCCCGTTATGGCCTGCCCGTTGATCTCCAGGATCATATCGCCCACCTCGAAGCCCGCTGCCCCAAGGGGCCCCTTGGGGTCTACCCAGGACACGGCCACGCCCTGCTTCGGGTCCAGCCCGAATTTCTGCGCGTCCTTGGCCGTGATGGCCCTCACCTCAGCGCCGAATCGCTCCTTTATGGCGCCCGCCGTATATCTGACCGCCTCCTGGAGGCTCCCCACCTTTACAACAAAGTCCTGCCTTCTGCCCTGCCGCAGGACAGTCACCTTGACGTCCTGGCCTACCGGCGTCATGGCAGCCATGTTCCTCACGGAAGCCCCATCGGTAATCTCGGTCCCCTGGAAAGCAACGATGACATCGTTCTTCCGGAGCCCGGCGCGGTCTGCCGGTCCGCCTTTTGCAACTTCGCCCACGACAGCCCCCCGCGCCGCGCCGGCGCCCAGCGACTTGGCAAGCTCCGGGGAGAGGTCCTGGACGCCGACGCCGAGCCAGCCCCTTTCCACCTTGCCGTGGGCGATCAAGGTCTTCACCACGTGGACCGCCATGTTGCTCGGAATGGCAAAGCCGATCCCTTCGGAGCCGCCCGACTCGGAGGCAATGGCAGTGTTGACGCCCACCACCTCTCCGTAAAGGTTAAGGAGCGGTCCGCCGCTGTTGCCGGGGTTTATCGCCGCGTCCGTCTGGAGGAAGTCCTGGTAGCCCGTAGGGTCTGTAATACCCCGCCTATGCTTGGCGCTGATGATCCCCTGGGTGACGGTCTGGTCGAACCCCCTCGGGTGGCCTATGGCTATGACCCAGTCGCCGACCTCCATCTTGTCCGAATCCCCGAAGGTGATGTGAGGCAGCGGCTCCTTCGTGTTGATATGCACTACGGCGAGGTCCGTCTTGGGGTCGCCCCCCACGAGCTTCGCCGGGAATTTCCGCCCGTCGGCGAGGGAGACCTCAATCTTTGTGGCACCGCCCGCCACGTGGTAATTCGTCAGGATATACCCCTTGGCGTCGATGATCATACCGGTCCCCAGCCCCCTCAACTCCCGCTGGAATTTCCTGGGGGACTTGGGATTTCCAAAAAAGTACCGGAAAAAGGGGTCGTTTTCGAAGGGGAAAAGGGGGTTCTCCACCTCCTGCCGCTCCATGATGTCGAGATGGACGACTGCCGGGATGTTCTGCTTTGCGACCTGCACGATTGCCGTGCTGAGGTCGACGGGCACCCTCTTCCTGCTTTGCCCCTCGCCCGAGGCGGGAAGCAAGAAAAGGAGCGCCAATATCGCCATTATCGCGCCGGCCCGCTCCGCGCCGGCCCGCTTCGCGGGTGCCCGGCCGCCGCCGCAGGGACAGGCCGAGCCCCGGAAAAAACCCCTTCGCCCCATAGAGGACCTCCTTATCGTTGCTTGCAGGATATAATAACCGCTTCTACCTGTGTATGCAAACGGCGGCCCGCTTCGCGGGTACCCGGCTGCCATTGGGAGCGGAAGAAAGCGGCGCGGGCGGCCGGAGGGATCATTTCACAGCAGCCCCGAAGCGGGCACCCCTGACCCACTACTCCCATCCTTTATTTCTTGAAAAAGGGAATCTCGTTATGCAATACTTGCCGCATGCTGAAAGGGGCGCCGCTCGTCACAGGGATTATCGCCGGGATGGTCTTCATGGCCCTTTTGATCGGGGGCTATCATTTATCCGCCGAGCCCGGGCTCTGCATAGCCTGCCATAGCATGCACGACGTCGGCTCCACCTGGCAGATGTCGAACCACAAGCAGTTCGAGTGCGTGGAGTGCCACCTGCCTCCTTCCAATACAGTCGCCAAAGTGTTCTACAAAATGCGCATCGGGCTCCACGACCTCTGGCACGAGACGATCAGGGACTACCCGGCCTCCCTGGCAGCATCGCAATCGGCCAGGACGATCGCCGGGCGCAACTGCGTCCGCTGCCATCATTCCACGATGGAAAGGGTCTCGGCGTTCTCGGGGACCCAGCCGGACTGCATGAAGTGCCACCGGCGCATCGTACACCGGGCGAGGAAAGACATAGGGGAGTGACATGAATAAGATAATCGGCGTCGTTGCTGTGGTTGTTCTCGTTCTGGCCGTGCTCGTCGCGGTCCGTCTCACTATCGCCAAGCCCGCCCCCGCCATCAAGGTGACCCCTCTCCCGTCCGGCGAGTACGACCCGGCAGTATGGGGCAAAAAGTACCCTTTGGAATATAAGAGCTTCCAGCAGAACCTCGATATGAGCCGGTCGCCCACGGGCTTCGGGGGCAGCATCGCTTATCAGAAGTCGGAAAAAGAGCCCGAGATCCTGGTCAACTTCAAAGGCATGCCCTTCAGCAAGGACTACGCCGAGGACCGGGGACACCCCTATGCCCTGGAAGACATAAAGAAGACGAAGCGCGTCACGCCCCAGACGGCCGGGTCCTGCATGACATGCAAGACGCCCGACCTGATCGACATATGGCGCGAGATGGGCTGGGGCTACGCAAAGGTCCCGGTCGTCGAGCTTTTCCCGAAGCTTAAGCACTCGATCTCCTGCGCAAACTGCCATGACCCGAAGACTATGAAGCTGCGGGTCATCAACCCGGCCTTCATTGAGGCCATGAACAGGCGCGGCATAGACGTGTCCCGCGCCTCCCAGGAAGACATGCGCTCCTACGTCTGCGGCCAGTGCCACGCCGAGTACTACTTCGAACCGGGGACGAACAGGGTAGTCCTGCCATGGGACAAGGGGTTCGACCCGGAGCAGATATACGCCTACTACGCGGCCGAGCCGTCCGGCTTCGCCCAGGACTGGGTGCACCCCGACTCCGGCGCGAAGCTCCTGAAGGCCCAGCACCCGGACTTCGAGACATGGCAGTTGGGCGTGCACGGCCGGGCGGGTGTCTCCTGTGCAGACTGCCACATGCCGTACAAGAGGCAGAACGGGCAGAAGTACAGCTCCCACTGGGTGACGAGCCCCATGAAGCAGGTCGATGCATCCTGCGGCACCTGCCACGAGCAGGGTAGCGCCTGGCTCCTCGAATCGGTGAAATCGACCCAGGAAAAGGTCTGGCAACTTCAAAGGACTGCGGGCAAGACCATCGCCGAGGCGCACCAGGTACTCGGCGCGGCCGGAGCGCCTGCCGGCCGCGTAGACATCGAGACGGCACGTGAGCTGCTCAGGAAAGCGCAGTGGTACTGGGATTTTGTAGCAGCCGAGAACAGTATGGGCTTCCACAACGCGCCCCAGAGCCTCAACCTCCTGGGACGGTCCGTACAGTTGTCTTATGAGGCAATGCGGACTGTAAAGCGCACCGACAAATAGCTGCAGGGCCCGCTCAGGAAAAGGGGAGACCGGGTCCCCGGTTTTCCCTTTGCAAGCGGCGTGAGACATCTTTAAGCAAGCGGAAAGCGCTGTCCACCGTAGCGGTTTTATCCACGTTCAACAGGTTGCAGGTCGCGGGGGCGATCATGCTGTTTCGGAGGACGACCTCCCGGGGCACGCCTTTTTCTTCGAGGCTGCGCCACATGGCCGAGAGCCTGATGGTGATGCTCTCGACGTCCTCACCTGTAAACTCCTCGGCAAGGGTCGGCACTATGCCCCAGTTGATAATGTTGCCCTTTTCGATGAAGCGCTTGACGCTCTCGTAAGTGGCGACGACGTCGCCGAAGGCATAGGCATTGAAGGAGATGATCTCCAGGGGGAGGGAAAAGAGAAAGTCCCAGTCGGGGTTCCCGCAGAGGTGAAGGCCCCGGGGCCCCTCGACCCCGTTGAAGAACTCCGTCAGCTCCGATTTTGCCTTGACCCCGTCGTATCCGCACATGGCGCTGAATACGAATTGGAGTCCGGGGTCGTCGAGCCAGACGAAGGCATTGGGGTTCTTTTCCGCGAGCTCCTTGCGCTGCACATTCACCTTTTTTTGGATGAAGGAGAAAAGAAGCTCCCGCATATCGTCGTTGTAAGCGATCGGCCGCCCGTCCTCGTCCGTTATTTTGAGGCCGAGGCTCACGGGGCTTATCATCTGACCCCTGACTGCCTTGTAGGAAGAAAGGTCCAGGGAAAGGAAACGCCTGTAGACAATAGAAAAGTCGGGGGACAGCCGGAACGGAGCGGGGGACGCCTCGTTTTCCAGATAGGAAGGCAAATCGTCCATGAACCTTCCGCTGTCCACGTATATCCGCCTGTTTTCCTCATCGATCACTACGCCGGGGAAGTTCTCCATGGCCTGGACGTACATGTCCTCGCGAAAGGACACCCTCGGGAGCTGGGGCCAGAAAGGGATGTCCAGGGCAAGGGCGGCATCGAGGGAGGCGGCCACCGAATCGTGGGGCATGATCCCCATGGCTGTGGTCGCCAGGTCGCCCGTAAATCCCAGCCTGCTTCCCATAGCCTAATATCATGCCATTATACGGGGCCGGCTTCAACGGGAAGAAATGTCCCCACTTATATACAAATTCCTGTCGACCGGCGGGACAGCAAATGTTACAATCTGTGATGATTGCAGGTGAAGCTCGCCACCGGGAGACTTTGAAACAACAAAAATTCTTCAAGGGGGGACAGTGAAATGAGCTATTCAAGACGTGATTTTCTCAAAACGGGTGCCTTCGTGTTGGGTACGACGGCGGTCAGCGCCGCGCCTTCTCCCGTCTATGCAACAGGGAAGGCCCCTTCAAAGGAAAAGAAGAACATGGCATCGAGGCAGCCGGCTCCCAATTATGAAATATATGCCCTCAAGTACGCCGGGCCTTTCAAGAGCAGGCTCGCCATGCTGCTCTGGAACGAAGGCTGGGACGAAGAGATCGAAAGAAATTATTACATCTGGGCCATCAAGGCAAAGGATGAGATCGTCGTCGTAGACTCCGGCACCGGGGTGACGCTGGCGGAGAAGAAAAAGCTCAAGAATTACGTGAACCCTGTGGAGATGTTGAAGAGGGTCGGCGCGAACGAATCGAATGTGAAAAAGGTGATAATCACCCATATCCACTTTGACCATGTCGGCGGAGTGGAGATGTTCCCCAAAGCGTTTCCGGATGCCAAGTTCTACGTCCAGAAAAAGGAGTTCGACTTCTGGATAAAGAACCCCATCGGGAAAAGGCCGCCGTTTGCGGGAATTACGGACCCATACGGGAACAAGACCCTTGCGGACCTGGTGAAGGCCGGCCGCGGCGTACTGGTGGACGGAGACACGAACATCATGCCGGGGATCGACGTCATTCTTGCCCCGGGCCACACCGTCGGCCTTCAGGCCGTGGTGGTGAACACGGAAAAAGGCAAAGCCATAGTCGCCTCCGACTGCGCCCATATAGCGAGGAGCTTCAAAGAAGACATCCCCAGCTGTCTCATCACGGATATGGTCGGGTGGATGAAAACGTACGACAAGCTGAGAGGCATCACGTCTCTGGACCTCATTTTCCCCGGCCATGACACGCTGATGCTTACGAACTACCCGAAGGTCGCGGAAGACGTCACGAGACTGGTGTGACACGCAAGGAAGGGGGGGTTCGGGCGGCGTCGCCTTGCGGGCGCTGCCGCCGAACCCCTTTAAAAAGCGGCCTTCTTAGGCTATAATTATCCCACGTGGCAAAATCCGACCGGTTCCTCAAGGCATGCAAAATGGAGCGGCCCGACTGTACCCCTGTCTGGCTCATGAGACAGGCGGGCCGGTACATGGAGGAGTACCGCTCCATGCGGGAAAGGCACAGCTTCGTCGAGATGTGCAAGACGCCTGAGCTTGCCGCAGAGGTCACCCTCCAGCCGGTCCTGCGGTTCGACCTGGACGCGGCGATCATCTTCTCCGACATACTCCTGCCTCTGGAGAAAATGGGCGTCGAAATCCATTTCGACGAGGCCGCGGGGCCCGTCGTCGAGAGGCCCGTCCGGTCGGCGCGCGACGTCGAGGCGCTCCGGCCCGTAGACCCCGCGGCCGACCTGCCTTACCTCCCCCACGCAATCAGGACGGCGGTTTCAGCCCTTTCGGGGAGGGTCCCCCTTATCGGCTTTGCCGGCGCCCCTTTCACGCTGGCCGCCTACCTTATAGAAGGGGGCACCTCGAAGCACTACCAGACGACGAAAGCCTTCATGTACGCAGACGGCGATGCCTTCCGCCTTCTGATGGAGAAGCTCACGGACCTCTCCGCTGCCTGCCTGGCCGCCCAGATCGAAGCCGGCGTCAGGGCGGTGCAGGTCTTCGACAGCTGGGTGGGGACGCTTTCGGCGGCCGATTACGAAAGATACGTGATGGACCACATGGTGCGCCTCTTCGAGTCCCTCGACGGGTCGGTCCCCGCCATCCATTTCGGGGTCGATACCTGCCACCTCCTCAACCTCATGAGCCGGGCCGGCGGCGACGTCATAGGCGTCGACTGGCGCCTCCCCCTGGACGAAGCGTGGGAGACCATAGGCCGCGACCGCGCCATCCAGGGCAACCTGGACCCTGCGGCGCTCCTCGGCCCCGACGCCTTCATAGAAGAGCGGGCGGCGGACATCATAAGGAGGGCCGGGGGAAGGGGCGGCCACGTATTCAACCTCGGCCACGGGGTCCTGCCGGAGACGCCGGTCGAAAAGGTAGACATCCTGGTGCGGGCGGTGCACGAATGCGCTCCTGAAGTCCCCGGTGAGGACCTATGAAGACGGCGGTCTTCCTCGTCAACTTCGGCGCGCCCCGGACCATCGATGAGGCCGGCCTCTTCCTCATGCGCCTTTCGGGCAGGGAAGCGCCGAAGGAAGCAGTGGAGGCGGTCAGGCAACGGTACATGGCCATAGGGGGCGCCTCGCCCCTGATCTCGATCACGCAGGAGCAGGCTGCCCTCTTGAGCGATGCGACGGGACTCCCGGTGGCCTGCGCTTTCAGGTACACCTCCCCCACCCTCGAGGAGGCGGTAAACGAGTGCTACAAGTCGGGCACGGACCGGATCGTCTTCTTCGTCATGTCACCCTACTACACGTCGAAGACGGTCGGCGCCTATGTGAGCGCCGTGGAGCGCTACGTCCCCCTTTTGCCCTACAGGCCGGAGACGGTTTTCATCCACAGCTGGCATGAAGAGCCCCTTTTCAGGCAGGCGTGGGTGAAAAGGATAGGCGACCAGGGCGGCCCGAAAGACGCCTTTTACCTCTTTTCCGCCCACAGCCTGCCCGTCTCTTGTAAAGACGAGCCCTATGCCGGCCAGGTGGAGGAAACGGCGTCTTACGTAGCCGGGCAACTGGGCCTTTCCGCCTGGGCCCTGGGATGGCAGAGCGCGCCCCGGTCGGACGAGCCCTGGATGGGCCCTTCCGTGGAGGAAGTCATCGACCGGGTCAGCCGGGAGGCGTCGGCCATAGTCGAGATACCCATCGGGTTCGTGAGCGACCACCTGGAGACGCTCTACGACATCGACATCGTCCACAGAGCATACGCAGAGTCGAAGGGCCTCGCTTTTTCCCGGGTACCGTCCCTCAACTCCTACCCCGCCTTCATCGCCGGCCTGAAGGCCATCCTTTCCGACCGGCTCGGGACCGGGCGATGAAGAAAGTCGCGATAGTCGGCGCCGGCATCGCCGGCCTGGCCTGCGCCGTAGCCCTCAGGGAAAAGGGCATAGATTTCAGCGTCCTCGAAAAGGACCCCGAGCCAGGCGGAAAGCTCCGCACGGAAGTCGTGGACGCCTTTACCGTGGAGGCAGGGCCCGACAGCTTCCTCCCGGAGAAGCACTGGACCGTGGACCTGATAAGGAGGGTGGGCCTCGCGGACGAGCTCCTCCCCACGAACGAGGAGCACAAGGGAACGTACATCTATTCCGGAGGCCGCCTCCACCGCCTGCCCGAAGGCGTCATGCTCATGGTCCCCACGATGTTCATGCCCATGCTGCGCTCGCGGCTGATCTCAACGACCGGCAAGGTCCGCATGGGCATGGAGGTGCTCGTGCCCCGGAAGAAGGACGGGTCCGACGAGAGCCTGGCCCGGTTCGTCGGAAGGAGGCTCGGCAGGGAGTGCCTGGAGAAGATAGCCGAGCCCCTCGTCGCGGGCATCCACACGTCGGACCCCGACAATATGAGCGTAAAGGCAGTATTCCCGAGGTTCGTCGAGATGGAGCGGGAAAGGGGCAGCCTTATCAGGGCCATGGTTGCAGGTGCGAAGAGGGCGAGACCGGCCGGGCCTGCCGCCATGACTTACTTCATGTCCCTGAAGGATGGGATGGGCAGCCTTGCGGCCGGGTGCGCCGCCTTCGCCGGCGCGGAGAACATCCGCACTTCCTGCGAGGTCAGGGAGGTCGCTAAGGCGGCCTCCGGCTACGACCTTGCCACCGGGTCCGGGCCCATGCATTTCGACGCGGTCGTCCTTTCCACGCCGTCCTATGTGACGGCGCGGATCGTAGGGCGGATGGCGCCCGGCCTCGCCGGCCGGCTTTCCGCCATCGAGTGGTCTTCAACTGCGACGGTTTCCCTCGCCTTCAGGGAGAAAGACGTGAAAACCAACCTGCCCGGCTTCGGCTTCATCGTACCGAGGGTAGAAAAAAGGAAGATCAACGCCGCCACCTGGAGCTCCATAAAGTGGGCGCACCGCGCGCCGCCCGGTTTTTTGCTGGTGCGGGCCTTCGTGGGCGGGCCGGGAGGGGAAAAGTTCATTGAGGCCGGCGACGGCGAGCTCGCGGCGGTGGCCACCGGCGAGCTCCGCGAGATAGCGGGCATAGACGCAAAGCCGCTCTTCGCAAAGGTCTACCGCTTCCCCCGCAGCATGCCCCGCTACACGGTGGGCCACCTCGACCGGGTCGCGGCCATAGACGACGAAGCAGCGGCCTGCGACGGCCTTTACCTCATCGGCGCCTCCCTGCGCGGAATAGGCATAGGCGATTGCGTGAGGAGCGGCTTTGAGGCGGCAGACAGGATAGCGGCGGAATAGGAATACGGCAAGCCGGCGGGAAAGTGTGGATTTTTAGAATCCACGAGCGTAATATAGATTTTTAGAGTAATATAGTCGTATAGGAGAAGAGATGACGGAAGGTCCGCCGACGAGGGTGCTTCTCGTCTACCCGCAACTCCCAGATACTTTCTGGTCCTACAAATACGCCCTAAAATTCATCTCGAAAAAGGCCAGCTCGCCGCCCCTCGGCCTCCTCACCGTTGCGGCCATGCTCCCCCCCGAATGGGAAACGAGGCTGGTGGACACCCAGGTGACCCCCCTCGGGGACGGAGAGATCGAGTGGGCCGACTATGTCTTCATCAGCGCCATGTCCATCCAGGAAAAATCGGTGAGACAGGTGGTCGCAAGGTGCAGGGCGAAGGGAGTAAAAACGGTCGGGGGAGGTCCCCTTTTCACGGCCATGGCCGACGCCTTTCCGGACGTGGACTACCTGGTGCTCGATGAGGCCGAGATCACCCTGCCCCTTTTCCTCAAAGACCTGGAGCAGGGGCGGCTCAAGCACGTCTACACATCCGGCGAGCGGGCCGACATCGGCCTGACCCCCATTCCAAGGTGGGACCTGATAGACATGAAGAAGTACGCCTCCATGAACTTACAATACTCAAGGGGCTGCCCGTTCGACTGCGACTTCTGCAACATCACGGTCCTTTTCGGGCAAAAGCCACGGACGAAGGGCAAAGACCAGATCGTCGCCGAGCTGGAGCGGCTTTACTGCACCGGATGGAGGGGAAGCGTCTTCTTCGTGGACGACAACTTCATCGGGAACAGGGCGAAGCTGAAAAAGGACGTGCTGCCCGCCATAGTAGGCTGGATGGCAGAAAAACGCTACCCCTTCGAATTCGCAACGGAGGTCTCCATCAACCTGGCCGATGACAGGCCGCTCATGGAGCAGATGGTCAAGGCCGGCTTCGACACGGTATTCGTGGGCATCGAGACCCCGGACGAGAACAGCCTCGCCGAGTGCCGGAAGGTACAGAACGAGAACAGGGACCTCATGGACAGCGTGAAGACGATACAGCGGTCGGGACTGCAGGTCCAGGCCGGGTTCATCCTCGGCTTCGACAACGACCCGCCCTCCATATTCGACCGCATGGCCCGCTTCATCCAGGACAGCGGCATAGTCACGGCCATGGTCGGCCTGCTGAACGCGCCCCGGGGCACCAGGCTCCACAAGCGTCTCGGAATCGAGGGCCGCCTGCTCAGCGAGATCAGCGGGGACCACATGGAGTCGATAAACTTCATCCCGAAGATGAACCTGGACGTGCTGATCCACGGCTATCACCGGATCCTCCGCACCATCTACTCACCCCACTGCTACTACGACCGGGTAAGGCGCTTCCTCAGCGAATACGCGCCCGGCCGGAACAGGATCGTCCGTTTCAAGGCGAACTACCTGACTGCCTTTCTAAGGTCGGTCTTTTTTCTCGGGATCGTCGGCAGGGAAAGGATCGATTACTGGAAGCTGCTCCTGTGGTCGCTCTTCACCCGCCCCCGCCTCGTTCCTCTGGCTATACAACTCGCCATATGCGGGTTTCACTTCAGGAAAGTGAGCGCCGACCGCTTTACCCGCCGGTAGGGCCGCCCTTAAATCAGTTAAAGGAATGTTCAATGTTCGATGTTCAACGTTAAAACCCTGAACCTTGAACATTCTTTTCGCTCTACCTTGAACCTTGAACCTTGAACACGCGCCATTTTCGGCGCCTGGGGTGGCGCCGCTTGTCGGCGCCTGGGGTGTCCGCCCCGTTACGAGCAGGTCGGGCTCCCAGGCCCCGGCAAATCGAACGCACAGAGCCTCAAAAAGGGCTAATCGTCGGGGTCACCGCCCGGATTGCTCGGGTTGCTGGGCTCCTCACTCGTGCCCGGGCTCATCTCGCCTCCCTCCTCTGCGGGATTCCGGCTTGTTCCGCCTGGACCCATCTGGCCGCTGCCTGGACCCATCTGGCTGCCGGTCCCGTACTGGCCGCTACCCTGATTGTCCGGACCCATCTGGCTGCCGGTGCCGTACTGGCCGCCCTGGGTACCCATTCCCTGGCCGGAGGGCGCCCCGGAGGACGGGCCGCCCATGGTCCCGCCGCCCATGGTCCCGCCGCCGCCCGCCGATCCGCCGGCCGCCTGCCCGGAGGCAGTGTTAAGAGCCGCAAAGGACAGGCAAAGCATCAGCCCTAGGATCGCGATCAATAAAGTCTTTCCCATTCCGTACCTCCTTCTTGCCTTTATGGCGTGTACAATTTCCGGGCGTAACCGCTTTGTCACGGTCCGCCCGGTTTTGCCGGAAGCCCGCTCGTGCCCTGGGGGGTTACGCTCGCGCCCGGTTCAGGTGTGAAGCTCTCGCCTGTAGGCACCTGACCGGTGGCCGGAAAAACCTCAGGGGTCTGGATGCTCGCCGGCTCCCCCTCGTATCCCCCCGGGGCCGCGCTCATTGGCCCGGAAGTGCTCCCTCCTTCGTAGCCGCTCGGACTGGTGCCCGACGGGTTCTGTCCCGCCTCCTGGCCGTACGCAGGGACGGCAGGGACCGCAAGCAGCCAGCCGAGGGCCGCGATAAGACAGGTCAGCGCGCATAGAGTGGTTCCGCCTTGCGCTGCATTACTCATAAATGTCTAAGATAAACACCATCCGGGCCATGTCAACCTCAGCGGCATTCTACGTTCAATGTTCGATGTTCGATGTTCAACGTTAAAACCCCCTCTTTTCTGAACCCTGAACCCTGAACTTTGAACCTTGAACCTTGAACTTTGAACCTTGAACATTCTTTTCGCTCTACCTTGAACCTTGAACATTCCGCCTCGATGCTTATGTTCGGGTATGCGTAAACTGTCCGGTACGGCTATTGCGATCTCTGCTATTTTCTTTATGGTGGGGACGCTCTTTCCCCTCGGGGGCGCTGCCCAGGACATGGACAGCATCGAAGGCGTCTACAGGCAGCAGTACGGGCAGTACACGGCCCTGGAGAGCAGGCTCCAGGACCAAATGGATGCCCTCTCCGCACTAAAGGCCCAGGTGGACAGCCTCATCTCACAGGTGGCCGGCTCGACCACGGAGAACTACGCGCAGGAGGCGGAGAAATACCGCCAGCTCCAGCTCCTCCTCCCATCGGCCATACAGTACAGCGTCCAACTCGGAGATCGGGCCAGGCAGCTTGCCGAGGTAGAGCGGCGTAAGGACGAGCTGAGGTCGAAGATACTGGAGCGGCAGAGCGCGCTGCCCGTGTGGTGGACCGGCAGGTAGGGAGGCGGTTCCCTAGGTCTCCCAACTTCCGTCCCTGCGGAGCTCGGCGCCCATCGAGTGCGCCTTTCCGAGATAGGGACCGAGGCGGTAATAGGTGCGCTTCCCGGGCACGTAAAGGAACTGGTCGATCTTTTCGATGTCGAGCGTCCCGTCTTTGCCGAGGACCGACCCCTCCGCCTTTACGTCCAGGACCTCCCCGATAAAGCGGGTATGGAGCCCCAGCTCGATGGCGTGGAGGAGCCTGCACTCGATGACCAGAGGGAACTCCGCCACGTAAGGGGCGTCCACGAGGGTGCTTCGCTCGGGCGTCAGACCGGTGGCCTGCCATTTGTCCGTATTTTTCCCGGAGACTATACCGGCGTAATCCGTTTCCCTGGCGTATCTGGCCGGGGGGACGCTTACGGTAAAGGCCTTTCGCTCGGCCAGGCCCGCGTAGCTGTATGTGGCCTTCCTGAGGGAGACACCTATGCAGGGAGGGTCAGAGCAGCAGACGCCGCCCCATGCGGCTGTCATCAAATTGGGCCTTCCTTCCCTGTCATAGGTCCCTACCACCCATACCGTCGTAGCCCCGACAAGGGTGCTTGCGCCGAGAGACTGCTTCATCTTCCACCCCCTCCATTTGCCAACCAATTTTTTGCCCTGCCGCGGCCTGCTCGCTAAACCAGGCTCGCCTCCATCCATCCCACTTTGACGATCTCTATCCTGCGGAGGTCGCTCACTCCCAGGTGGTATTTCCTGTCGGCCTCCAAAATGTGGATGGGCTCTACGTCGAGGGGCCTGTCCTCTCCGAAGGTCGCTATCCGCTTCAGGCGCAGTATCTCGGCCCCGACCGCGTCGATCGCCACCGGGTCGGTCCCCACTATGATCCCCTTGTAGGGCCAGACAAAGCGTTTGTCGAAAAAGCCGGGCCCCCGTCCATAGAACTGGGGTGTCAGGGCGACGAGGACGTTGAGCCTCGTCTTCCCCTTGACCGGCGGGAGGGTCCAGATACGGCCGAGGTCCGCGCAGCCGTTGGGATGATAGTCGGACGGCCTGGGAACGAACTGGATATAGTTCTTGAGCAGGGTCCCGACGCCTGCCCAGTGGTGGGTCCTGACAGGACGGGTATTCACAAGGGCCGTAGACCTGACGAAAACGGGATGGCTGAGTACCCCCCGGTCGGCCACTGCGATATTCTCCCCGGCGATGCCCACGTCGAGGAGCCTCCGGCGGATTGCCTCCTCCATTTCGGGCGGCGTGGGCAGGCTGCGCCACTCATTGCTCTTTATGCCCACCACGTCCGATTTCCTGAACAGGGTCTGCCATGCAGCGAGGCCTTCCTGCGCGCCGACGAGCTTTTTCACACCATCGTCGAGCATCTTCCGGAGCACCGGCGCCCGTATCTCCCCTTCGGGGCCCAGGACGTCCCGGTCCCTCACAAGGATGACCTTCGCCGTCTCCGCAGCCGCCCCCTTCCCCGGAAGGCCCAGGGCAGTGGCAGCGGCAAGCCCTGCCGTGCCCTTCAAAAAATCCCTGCGCGTGATCTTCATGGCCCCTCCTTCAATTTCATCTTCCCGGAGTCTATCAGCCGCCTCGCTACGGCCCGGTCCTGCGCGCGGAGCGCGATGATGACTTGCCGGCCCTCCGCCTCCGCCCCTGTCCACGCACCCCCGGCCTCTCCCATGCCGTCCGCGCCCAGCTTGTACGCCTTGGCGAAAGAAGCAAGAGCGGACCTCGCCCCTGCCTCTGTGGGATAACCGACGATGAGCACGAAGGTCCTCTCTTTCCCGAGGTCGTACCTTGCAAAGACGGCTTCCGTGTCAGTCCCCAGCCGCAGGATGTTCTCGTTCGAGATGAAGCACCGCTGGTTCAAAAGGACGTGGCTCCTGACGAACCTGACGCTCCCCTCGACCCGCCCCTCGTCCGGAAGGGACCGTATCAGCCGGGGAGGCTCTCCAGTCCCGGCGATGGACGAGGCGAGCCCTCGGCCGATCTCGAGGATGGCCCGTTCCTGTTCCTTCCCCTCGCCCTCTCCGTAAACGCTGACGAAATGCCTGCCCTTCCAGAACCTGAGGAGGCCGCCGCCGAACTCGGACCCCTGGCCGATGCCTGCTTCCGGGTCCTGCCTGTCCCAGGAAAAGACGCCGAAGGCGTCCTGCGCCGTCCCCATGTCGTAGAGCTCCGCGATAATCGCCGCCCGGTCCTTCCTTTCGTAGCGCCTGACCGAGACCTCCCTGAAGTTGTACGTCAGGTAGACCTCGCCGGCGCCGTCAATGTAATCGAAGATAGCCCGCCCCCGGTAGCGGACCGCCTCGCCCTTCCCCGTCCAGCCCCCTGCGCCGGACGGCCAGGCCACTGTCTCGTTCATAGCTCCCTTCTCCGCGGCAAACGCAAGGCCGGCCCACGCCAAAAGCGAGAGGGCCAGGATGACTGTCAAGGCCCTTTTTGTCCTCCACCGATGCACTACCTGCCCTCTCTCTCGCCTCTTCCAGCCCCGGGCAAGGCCCGAGGCCGCCTTCCGGCGGGCCATACTAGCCTGTCTTTCGATTATAATACGAAGTCGGCGGGACGTAAAGGAGGGGGGAAGACAGGACCCGGCCCCGGTGCGGCGCCGATTACGCCGCCTATCGCCATATCCCCTTGCTTTTCTGTTCCTTCAACACGGCAATGGTCTCTTCGCTGATCTGCTGCGGCCCCTTCCGGAGGATGCCCCCGGCAACCTCGCGCAGCTTGACGTCTTCACCATTTTCCAGGGCTTCCATTGCCGCCTTTACTTTAGGATGGGTCCTTGCGTTGCTCGCCAGGGACCACCTTGCCGTCGCCGCCGCCAGATAGCGGACCATATCTTCTCTTTCGTCGAGGTATTGCAGCTGCCGGACGATCTCGGTCAGGTATACGGTGTCCCCGCTCGCGAAGAAGAGCGCCCAACAGACATCGTTCCTTTCGATGCCGTTCCGCGATTCGTCAATGAAGCGTTTCGGAGCGGATTGCAGGGCCGTCATGAAAAAAGCCTGCGCCGCCGGGTCCTGCTCGCCTATTTCTTTCTTCCATCCGGTTGTCAGCGAAGGATTATCGGCAAAGAGCCTGCTGAAAAAAGCCGACAAAGGAAGCCTGACGTGGTCGTATTTCGACAGGATCTGATTGGCTGTTATGTATTTGATTGCCTGGGGGACCAGCTCGGGCCGGGGCGACAGGTAGTAGGTATTCGTAAACCGGTCCAATTCCCCGTCGGTCGTGATTGCCCGCCCGTCAGGGGCAATGCCTGCCAGCGGCGCATTTTCCCCGCCCCTGACGGTACCCTGTAATGCAATAAGAAGAGCAATCGACAGGAATGCGCATAGACTGACCGCCCGCCCGGTCTTCTTCACCATGCCCGATTCTAACATCTGTCCTTCATCCGGTCGAGTGAAATCTATAACCTCCCCCACCTGCGCCCCCGAACGATTCAATGGTTTGTAGTGCGGTGGTATCTGATGGGGGCTTGCCGCCTCTTGCATTCCCGTTTTCACAGTTAGTGATGGCTATCCTTGGCAGTGTCCTTATGACGAGATTGCTGGAGTCACCTACAAGTGACGCATCCCAAAATCTCAAACAAGATGCAAGATTTCCGCTCGAAAGCATTGAGCGCAGAGTTCCCGCGAGCGTAAGCGATTCGGCGAAACGTCATTTTCGGCGGGCCTACTCAAATTTCACAATCTATCTAGTCCACGAATCTCACGAGACGTTACGAAGATGCTTATATCGAACCAGTCCTGCGCGTTTGTTAGTTGAAGAATCACGTTTCCGTCTGGAGTGTCCCAAAAGAGATAACCAGCTCTTTCTTCCGTTGTTGCACCGAGCGATCGTATGCAATACTCAATGACCTCGTTGGCGATTGAATCGACGTCTTCGTACTTCCCCACTTCGACACTCGCCGCCCATTTATAGACTTTATTATGTACCGATGAAATCATCAATGCCCATTCACGACCCAGGAACCGTATGGGCGCAGCATGATAGATGATCTCTCCCTTAAATTGGCGAGGGAAGAACGCATACTCTTGCTCTGATAATTCGTTCAATTCTTTAACGTCAGTAGCCTTGTCAGGCAATCTGTTTTGCTCGAAGGAAAAACCCCTCGCTGCCCGGATAGCAGGATATAGCGACCTCTGAAAAGCACCGTCGAAATACGGCAACAAATCCGGACTGGCCATCAAGAATTGAACGGCTGTGTCGTAACAAGGATTCTCTTTGAAACGCTCCCAGCCTTCGGCGAGTTCTTTTTTCGCAACTAGCTTATGCCCTTCCGATTCTGCTTGTTGATTAGCAACGTGAAAGACGTAAGCAATGGCCCGCCGAGCCATGAAGAAATTGCATCCATTAAGAGTTCGTTTCCAGTTGGGTGGCAAACCAGTTGGTGGTTGCTTACGTATCCTCGATAGCAAACCCATCGCTATGCCTCCGCATTCCATTCACTTTATTTCGCCAAATTGTTTTGAAGGCTTCTTTCTTTGCCTCAAACGTCGAGCTATTTGCTTCAACCGACTCTTGACCGGGCGAGCCCAGAAGTACGCGGACAACTCCCGTTCGAAAATCTCTTGTATCTTATCCATGTCTTCATTGACCTTTCTCAGTCTCGTGTCTCCAAGATCAAAAGTACTGTAGCGGTCAACATAGTCCTTTGCTCGTTCATAGAACTCGTCTCTGGTGTCGCTTGGCAGGTAAAGTCTGACGATGCGGACATAGGTCATGACCGGCAAACAAAGCTCACTGAGCCTCAGATTCTTTTCCTGTTCCTCAAGTTGCCTATCATAGATCGTGTCGCTCATGGATCGACGAGCTTCCTCGATCATCTGAAGGAACTTAGCGAACGCCTCGGCTCGTCTTTCGAGCAGCCACTTGTGGTGCTGCGCCTGTTGAGTAAAATACAACCCCAAGAAGCCCCCAAAGAGCGCCGCTGCTACAGTAGTCAGTACCTGGATCATTCTTCAACCCCAATAGACGACCGCAAATCCCAGCCAGCTAAAGTCGACAGTTCCTTTGGCGAACGATAAAATCAGCCGCGACCGTTAGGAGTCGGCTGGATTGACGTGTTAGGCCGACGTATCTTTGCGTGCAGAGGACGCCTGTAACGTCAGATTCCGAAGCCGAAGGGGACATCTTCACTCCCTACACCTGTCAACCCGACCACTTTCCTCCCACCTTACCACTTGTATTCAGGCGACGCAAGGGAAACCTGCATATTATCGAGTACAGGAAGGACTATTCGCTCCGCTCCGCCTATCGCATTTCCAATGTTACAACATGTAAGAATCGACCGCAGAACGTTTGGTTGAAATCTTCTTCTTCTGTCCTTATGTCAGTAAATCGAGGTAGATTACGTAACCGTCCATAATATCTAATTTTTTCTTTTTCGTCCCCTTCGAGCTCGTTATTCGCTTAAAAGAGCGATCCGCGCAACGGGCAGCCTGCTGCTCGACCCTGGCACATATACTTACCGCCGCGGCCATTCATTCATTTAATGCCTTACGGAAGCCAGGTACCTGACCGGGGCCGGAGCAATTTTCGACGGGGCACCCGCGCCGGAGGCGTGGGTCGTTCCCGTGATCGAGGGGCCGGCCGGCGAGACTATACTATAGGCGGGGTAGAACCTGTGAAGAAATCGATATTCAGAAGGTTATGTTCTTGGTGTTATAGGGTCTTGAGCGCTTCAGCGGGAAGATCGTTGCCTGTTATGGAGACATAACCACTCCTTAGGAAAGCCTGTCCGGTTGAAAGCCTGGCAGCTTTGCATCTTCAATTCGGGTTGCGATCTTCTTTATCCTATCCCGTTGCCTGAAAGCCGGGGTCTCCAGCAAAGCCGTATCCATAGCTTGATGTTATAGGTAAGGCATGCCCACAGCGCCTCTATCCCTGCCTTGACGAGACCTCTTAAATGGAACTGGCTCAAGCCGAACTTATTCTTGATCCAGGCATTGGGGAACTCCGCCACCTCCCCTCGTTGTCTATAGATTGCCCTTGCCTCATCGGTCTCCATCTTTTTGATGAATGCGTCCACTCTGGGGTCGTTCTCTGTGCGGGTCACGCTGCGTCCCTTTGGGGCCTGAGGGCAGCAGAAAGGCTTGGAAGGGCAGTTCCGGCAGTCCCTGCTTTTGTATGCGAAAATCGTCTTCCCTCTTTGCACCGATCTGCTGCTGGGGGTAAGGGTTTTTCCTTCGGGGCAGATATAGACGTTGCGCTCGGGGTCGAAACTGAACTTCTCGGGATAGAAGGCTTCCGCAATACCCCGGCTTCGAAGGGCCGTCTCCCTGGCAACCTTGGCGTCCGGGAAGGACCCGATAAGATCTATATGCTTCTCTTCGGAGGTAAGGATTGTCTCTCTTGTAGTAAAACCGGCGTCGACTACGAGCTGGTCGGGAAGTTTTCCTGTTGTCGCTTCGATCTGTGAAAGGGCGGATGAGAGAAGGGTCTGGTCGGCTGGAGACTGCGATAGGGAGAGGCCGACGATGGCCTTCTCTTTTGCATCGGTGGAGATCTGAACATTGTAGCTCGGGCCGTAGCCTCCATCGGGCAGGCCCATGACCCTGCATTCCGGATCGGTTGCGCTCACCTTGTCCTGGGTGCTTCTTCTTTGGGATTTGATCTTTTCGAGCTCCTCCAGTGCGTGAGACAACCGTTCCTGACGTTCCCGGGATGCTCTTTCCCGGGCCTTCTTTATCCTGGGAGTCATTTCTTCTTCTGACGCCTCTTCCATGGCCTTAACCTGGTCCTGCGCCCTTGTCAGGTGCTCCCGGATCGTCTCTTCTTTCCTGAAGGTATCCCTTCCGGCAGAGGCCTTGATCCTGGTGCCGTCGTGCATGACCCGCTCCATGGTAACGAGCCCCTCGGATGTCAGCATTGCCAGTACCTCTATGAAGAGCCGGCGGAGGGACCGGCCATGGGTGCTTCTAAAGTCGGCGAGGGTATGGTAATTGACGGGGCGCATGCCCGTGAGCCACTGATAGGCGGGGTCGTATTCTGACAGACGGGCAATCTCCCTGGCCGAACTTATCCCCTTGCTGTAGGCATAGACCCACAGACTGATAAGGAGGCGGGGATCGAAGGCGGGGGCGCCTGCATTGCCTTCTATAGAATCGACCTGGTCATAATAGCATGATAGATCGAGGGAACCGACGAGCTCCCAGATAGCGCGAGCTTCGTGGTCCTCGGGAATAAGGTGTTCGATATCCATCGGGTGAAGGACCATCTGGCGTCTGTCAATGGGACGAAGGCGGACTTTCCCCTGAGGTTTCTTCTGATCTTCTGTTGCAGCAGACCGACTACATCCCGGAAGAGGCGCTTCGCTCACTTGATCCTCCAATACCTTGTATTTGCTTGCTAATTCTAGCAAAACAGGGGGGTGTTATCCACATAAAAAGGCAGGGCTGGAGGGAATATTCTTACCTTGTGACGCTGAAGCACCCGCTTGTCTTCTCTCGGACTGTAAAATCGGACATGATTGTCCGGGGGGATTATTTCACAGGTTCGTACCCGGCACCATGGGAGCGAAAAAAACCGTGCGAGCGGCTCGGCCATGAACCAACCCCGTTTCCCGTCGTCAAGTAAATAATTACCTAGTTTTTTGTTTGCCGAAAGATACAAGTCGTGTTATTATATATTATGTGCTGAGACAGGTCGCATCTTGCCCGTTCACCCGAAGAATCCGTGCGCTTTTCTTGCCGGCACCAGGGAGTACAGTGATGGGACAGCCGGAAACCGAGAAAACCCGTATTCTCCTGGTCGACGATGAAGTCGTGGTTTTAGAGGTCCAGGCCGAGATACTCAGGCGCCTGGGCTACGGCGTGGCTGCGAGCAAGGACTCCCTGGAAGCTTTCGACCTCTTCAAAGAAAGCCCTTACGGATTCGACCTCGTTATTGCGGACGAGATAATGCCCCGCCTCCGCGGCACCGAGTTGGCGGCGCGGATCAGGGACATTCGCCCCGATGTCCCCGTGATAATCTTAACGGCCGGCCTCGATCTCGTGGGAACGCAAGAAAGGGCGGAAGCTCTCCGGATCAACGATGTCTTTCTCAAGCCCGTCGACAGGAGCGGCATAGCAGCCGCCATCGAGACGCTCCTGCGTCAAAGAAGGGAAGAGGAGACAAGGTGCGACTGTTCCGCCGCCCCCTGCTTTACTCCGGAGCTGGAGCCCGCATAACCGGTCGCTACCTTTTCTCCAGGCGAACGCGCCAGCCCGCAACCTCGAGTTCGAT
>Ga0208038_1000424_pt1 | contig 35677 bp, 31 predicted proteins | sample June2015DPH_16_1_FD_184714 | JGI IMG/M metagenome (GOLD analysis project Ga0208038, IMG submission 184714) | Peatland microbial communities from SPRUCE experiment site at the Marcell Experimental Forest, Minnesota, USA - June2015DPH_16_100... | ecosystem: Environmental > Terrestrial > Soil >...
GCGAGACTTACAAAAGTGAAGTCCTCAAAAAGGCTCAGAAGAGCCGCAATCCTAGAGCCAGAACCTTGGGCGATTTGGATTGGCCGTCTCCCTTTGCGCAGTAAGAATAAGGAGAATCTCAATGCCCTACGTGAATGTCGGTAAAGAAAACTCCGGTGACATCGATCTCTACTATGAAGATCATGGCTCGGGTGACCCCGTAGTCCTTATCCACGGATATCCCCTGAGCGGCGCTTCCTGGGAGAAGCAGGTCGCGGTGCTTCTGGCCGCAGGCCACCGTGTCATCACCTATGACCGCCGAGGGTTCGGCAAGTCCAGCCAACCAACAACGGGATACAACTACGACACCTTCGCTGAGGACCTGCACAAGCTCGTGACGAAGCTCAAGCTGCATGATTTCGCGCTGGTCGGTTTCTCGATGGGTGGCGGCGAAGTCGCCCGCTACTTGGGGAAATACGGATCGAAGGGCGTGAGCAAAGCGGTATTTATCTCCGGAGTCCCGCCGTTCCTACTGAAGACGCCCAACAACCCGGAGGGCGTGGACGGCAGTGTCTTCGAGGGAATCCAGAAAGCCATCGTCGCCGACCGTTATGCGTTCTTCACGGAGTTTTTCAAGAACTTCTACAACACAGACCTCTTGCTGGGCAAGCGTGTCAGCGAACAGGCCGTTCAGTCCAACTGGAACATCGCAGCTGGGGCCTCGGCTACGGCCTGTCTCGCTTGCGTGGCCACATGGTATGAGGACTTCCGCAAGGATCTGACGCGCATCGACGTGCCCACTCTGGTCATGCAAGGCGATGCGGATCGGATTCTGCCTATCACTGCCTCGGGGCTACGCATTGCCAAACTGATCAAGGGATCTCGCCTAGTGGTGGTGAAGGATGGACCGCACTGCATAACCTGGACCCATGCGGACGAAGTGAACTCTGAATTGGTCAACTTCCTTGGGAAAGGGATTGCGAAGCATACGACTTCAGCTCCCAAGAAGGAAGCAGTCGCATAGACAGACTGTTCTTTAAATTGTTGCTTCACCGGGGTGCCGTATGAGACCGGCACCCAACCTTTTCGCGCGACGCCGGTCACGAACCGCTAAAATCCGCCGCTTCGCAGTAAAATCCCGTTAGCCACTGAAGTTGGAGACTGGATGAAAGCGTTTCGGCCCCCGCTGCCATGGTAGATGTGCAACGTGGCGCGTTCGCGCTAGTCGGACTCTTCAAGTTCCACTCCGTATCGCTTTGCGGCAGACTGTATCCGCTTCCACGCCGCACGACGTTCCGCTTCCGTAACGCCCTTCACCTGATTGAAGCGCGCAACAGCGTTGCGTACGTGAGAGGCATTTTCCAGCGGCTCCTTGCGTTGCTTCGGGAAAGCGAACTTGGTTGCGGATATCCGATCGCGAGCTGGCTTGGTTAGCTTTGCCATTATTTTTCTCCCTCGGGAGCTCGCTGCGCACGGGCGGCTCCCGGACTCGTTTTCACGTTCGAATGCGGCAGCTTTTCCAGTTCCTGCCGCGTGGTCTGAGTCACGTCTTTTCCCCGCGTGGATTCGGCCATGCGCGGCTCATCCATTTCCTTCTTGACGCGAGCGAGTGTCGCTTGGTTGGATTCTTGCTTCGGCTCGTTCTTATGCATACTTGTACGATGTCACGAGTGCAAAGAGATTACAGGTCAATTTGGAACAGGGCCGGCAGTTTCAGCATTGTTTTCATACTGAGCGGTTTTGAACAGTCTCTACCAATCTGCAAAATGTAGCATCTCAACTGTAAAACATCGTGCCCCTATGACACGGTGAGAGGGTTGGACTATCGAAGACGAACAGTGTCAGAAGATCGGCGGAGGGTATAAGGCAGTGAAGTTCAGATTTTTACTGTTTCTCTGAATGGAGCCAACATTTTATCTACGCCGATCCAGAGTCCAATGACATGAAAGCTGACAGGAACGCTCCCTCACGTGGAAGAGCGGCGCCTCAGCGCCGCGTGAGGCGTCCAGAAATCAACGCGGGCTGCATGGAAAATCGGGGTCGCGTATCAGTCTCACAACCGATGGCGACGTCCGGGCGCAACACGTCTTGATCCAGTTATTCATGCCGCCATTTGTTCAGTGAGACGAACCGTAAGAACCGCTCGCAGGTTGCGTCGCTATCGCAGCCGTTTGGTTCCTCACAACTTCGATCATGGAACGAAGGGACTTCAAAAAACTGGTCAAAATCACGCACTCCACCTCGACAGATCCAAAGGTCCGCTGTAGCCGGTCGGCCGGAACTGACTGAAAAGTGGACACTGAAATGTTGACGTACTCGCGGTTGATCGGTGCCCCCGCCGGTTTGACGCTGGAAACAGGACAGTCGGTGCCAAACTATTTGGGAGTTTCACCGCGGTTCGCTTCGTCTTGCACGGACTTCGTCGTAGCCGACTTGTCGATCGTCGACTTGGTGGACAGACCACAGGCGGATGGGGGATTTGTCATCTGCTTGGCGAATACACGGTAGCTCGGGCCGTCTGGATGCAATGGCGACCAGTATCCCGACCGGGTCAGCAGCGGTTTGTGCTGGACGATGATCTGGTTGAAAAGAATCTTCACTCCACATTCGAGATTGTTCTTCGGCTGGAGAATGGTTTTGGCCGGATCGTGCGGCTTTAACGAACGGTCCACTTGCGAATTGAAATTGCAGCCATAACGCTTCTGGTCCGCGTAAGCAAGCTGCAACAATCCTTCACGGCGCATGGCCATTCCGCTCACCTTATCGCGTTTCGCGCCTTCCGGCTCGGCGTGGCGGACGCTCGTGTTCGGATTCAGGCCGGCTTCAGCACCCGCAAGCGCCTGGAAGAAGTAAGCCCAAAATGCGCGTTTGTCGGTTTCGCCCATCTCGTAAAATCGCGGGCAGAATCGACGGACGCCCTGGGGGACCTGCGAAGAAAGCATTTCAGGCGGCAGGGCTTTTTCGATGAACTGGTCCCATTGTGGATTCCAAGGCGTCCCACCAAGCTCGACCTTCTTCTCATCGATCGGGGTGGGCGGGGCTGGTTTGGTGGTCTGCGCATGCGAAGCTGTGGCTATTCCCATGAAAAATACGAGACCCACGATGAACGATGTCTTTAGCGCAGAGATACTCATGTTTACCCGTCTCCGCTACTTGCAAGGATCAGCGCGATCTTTCCTGGTCCAACACACCCGCCTGTCCGGAACGGACAGGGCAATAGGGCCAGCTCTGGTCGGCCAACACAGTCACGCGATCTTGCGGACTTTCGTTGCCGTCTTTCGCGCGACCCGCGGTTTTTCCCGAGCTGCTGTGGTTTTTCTCTTTTTGGGTGTCGCTTCAATTGGGGATGTCAATTCCAGTTCGGGCTGTTTCGCCGTGCGATGGTGGCCATGGTGCAGCGGTTGGATGCGCGCAGCTTCTGCTTCCATCCGCAGCTGATCGTCTTTGCTTTTTTGGCGCTCGTCCTCAAGGTATTCCGGAATCGATTTGGTTGTCATGGCCGCAGTGTGGCAGAACAAGCGCCCTCCAATCTGTCCAATTTTGGCCACTCGGTGACGATTCGTGGGCCACCGCGCAGTAGGGATCAGGAGGCACACACCATGGCCTCCCGGTGTTGGGACTCTACTGCTCTTCTTTAAACTGCACTTCGTCGTCCGCTCAGTAAGTTAATGACCAGAACGACCAAGCCCACCACAAGCAGCAAGTGGATCAGGGCTCCGCCGATATGCAAACTGAAACCCAACAGCCACAAAACAAGCAAAACAACGAAAATAGTCCAAAGCATGTTAGCCTCCTGGTCGCCTAGGTAAGCTGAACCTGATGAAACCCTTGGTCCCGCTCACAAATGACTTCACCACGGAGTTTCTCATTTCCCCAATCTCAAGTCTGGTCAGAAAAGCTCGATTTGGGCATTCGTCCTAACAGCGCGAACAGTCCGTCGGGTATGAAACCAGCCTGTGGACCTCGTGGCGCGTGGCCCATCTGATCGAGCAGGAATGCGGAGTGAAGTACCATCCTTCGCAAGCCTGGCGGATTCTGCGGCAACTGGGTTGGAGTTGCCAGCGTCCAGTGGGACGGGCGCTGGAACGGGACGAAGAAAAGATCCGGCAGTGGAAGCAGCGGCGCTGGCCAGAGATTAAAAAAAAGCCCAAAAAGAGCGGCGAACTATCGTCTTCATCGACGAGAGTGGATTGCCCGTCTTCGAGACCACGGTGAGTTTCACCTTGCCGGTCTGGATATAAAACACTGCATCCGCGGCATCCCCTTGCGCAAAGATTCCTTGTTTCCTCTGGAAAAGCACAGATTTCCTGCCCTCGCCGATGGTCGCGAGGAATTCATGGGGATTGAAATCGCGCCTTTTCTTGGTCGCTAGACGTGGAATTATGGCGTTTCGCTCTGGTTGGAGTGTTGGGTCGATTGGGGTTTGGCGGGCGATTTTTCTTTCGCGTGGAGAACCGTTCGGTTGGCGAGCAGGAGACATAGGCAGCCCCTTCTGCCTGAACAACGAACACCCATATTTTACCGCTTTCCTGGGACAGCGTAAATATCCGAAAACCACAACCACAGGTACTAGGTCAGTTTGAATATCCACAGGCCACGATTGAGTGGCACGGGCTTTCCAGATTGTGCCACACTATTTCTCGTCATGGCGGAGTGCAGCTTCAAAACCCTCATGTACGTGGACAAAGTCCCGTCTATGGCCTCTTGCACTAAATGCCAGCGCAAGTTCTTTACCCCAGGCAGCACCTTTCGGGGTGACCGCGTAGGCGCGGAGGAATATCTGCGAGACAAGTTCGTTCAGCATCAATGTCCAAAAGAGCCCGCGAAATGACAATCGCAAGGGACGCTGGCGAGGTTTCATGAAGGAGAGACTGGGAGGACGTGTTGAAATCCAGCGTCCGGCACGGGTTTTGGAGTGCAACCCTTTGCACACAGTGTGAATCGGACCGGCGCCGAGGCAATTTTCACCAACTATCCTGCCGACACGACCGTTAAGCCACTGCGGCTAAGCGATATCTCGTTCACCTTGTCACGCACCTGCTGGCTGCGAGACGGCTTCAGATATCGCATGGTCGAATCCATGTCTGAGTAATCCACTATCGCGCGAAATTCGTTTCTCGTTATTATGAAGCTACGGTCATTGTCTTATGCTGAACGTTCCTGACGCCGGGGCATCCTTTTTTCGCATATGGCTAGCCCTCAAGCCGAGTTCTCCCAGTCATCATCGAATCGGAAACTGGTCCTGGCCGGCCAGATTGCCTTTTTTTGCCACCGGCATTCTCACGACGCTGCTCGGCCCCATGCTGCCGATCCTGATTGCACGTTGGGCGATGAATGACACTCAGGCCGGCAATCTGTTTTTGGTGCAATTCCTGGCGTCGTTGATGGGCGTGCAACTCTCGGGAGTTCTGCTGGTGCGGTGGGGATTCCGTCCGGCGTTTCTGTCGGGCTGCTGTGGATGGCGTTCGGAGTGGCGACCCTCTATATCGGATCGCTTTGGCTGGGGCTGGCCTCAGTGGCCGCGTACAGTCTGGGACTGTCCTGCTGACGACCGCCAGCAAGGGTCGCGCCAAGGTCATGGCGATGTCCTGGCATATGATGGTCGAGTTGGAGCCATCGCTGTTGCCTGTGTCATCAGCAGCGCGATCACAGCTTTGCCGCTTTGCGGGCGACGAAAGAGTGGGTGATCGCAGTTCCGGCGCTGAAACTGGCACCCAAGGTCGTGGAAGTCGGCAACTGCTCGGGCCGGGACGTCGAAAAAGTTCGAGAGATTCGGGCTGTCGCCCGCGCCAGCCGAGCGCGTGGCGCCGCCTGTAGTGGCCGAAGGTATTCGCCCCTGGGCCAAGCTGGTGGAGGTTCTGACAACGAATGATGAGGAGTTTTATGCGTGTCCCTGAGTTGCATGCCTTAGAACGATTTTCGTCCCTATGGATGGACCGCAGGCCCATGCGAAACTCGAGAGTTTTTGCTTCAAAATGGAGCTCAAATTGAGGAAGAGTAACAGGACGATCGGTAGGAATTTGCTCCATTTGAGCTTCCTGGGAAGAGACCCGGCACAAAGATACGGCGACGACGCCCCCCCGTTGCGGTCTGAGCTGTTCAGCGCCGATCAGATGCAGCAGCATGGCAAGACCCTGGCGGGCTCACACAAGGTGAGCCCTGGAGGCGCTCCGGACCGCCTTTTGGCACGGCTAGCTGAAAATCAAAGTGTTCTGCTTGGAGTCCGCAGCTTGCTGACGGCGGCGGTTAAGACGAACCGCCGCATCACGCCGGCAGGGGAATGGCTCCTCGACAACTTCTACCTGATCGAAGAGCAGATTCGCACGGCTGAGAAACACTTGCCGAAGGCGTACAGCCGGGAACTCCCGCGCTTGCTGAACGGCCCTTCGGCCGGTCTTCCGCGTGTGTATGACATCGCGCTGGAGACGATCTCGCACGGCGATGGGCGAGTGGATCCGGAGAGTCTCAGCAGCTTTGTAGCGGCCTACCAGACGGTCACCACCCTCAACTTAGGCGAGCTGTGGGCACTTCCCATCATGCTGCGTCTCGCGCTGATCGAAAATCTTCGACGTGTTGGAGCCCAGATTGCCGCCGACAGGATCGGCCGAAACCGCGCCGATTATTGGGCGGACCAGATAACGGAGACCGCCGAAAGAGACCCGAAGAGCCTGATTCTGGTGATCGCCGACATGGCGCGGTCGAGCCCACCGATGGTGGGCTCGTTCGTCGCGGAATTTGCGCGCCGGTTGCAGGGACAAGGCCCCGCCTTGGCCTTACCGCTCACCTGGATTGAGCAGCGACTTTCCGAATCTGGGCGGACGATCAAGCAGTTGGTGCACTCCGAGAACCAGCAACAAGCTGCGGATCAGGTCTCGATGAGCAACAACATCGGCAGTCTCCGTCTCCTGGGCGCGATGGACTGGCGCGAGTTTGTCGAGACCTTGAGTGCCGTCGAACAGGTCCTTCGTGAGGACCAAGGCGGAGTCTACAGCAAAATGGACTTCTCGACGCGTGACCGTTACCGCCACACGGTGGAGAAGATCGCCAAGAGCAGCCCGCGATCCGAGCCCGAGGTGGCGCGCGCGGCGATCCAACTTGCGCTGGAAGGCGCGGCCAGGAAGGGCAGCGATGATCACGCGGCGCATGTCGGCTTCTACCTGATCGACAAGGGATTGGAGCAACTTGAGCGCAAAGTGGAGGTCCGCTTTACTGTCTCTGAAGCGTTTCGGAAGGCGAGCCGCGAGTTTCCTTTGCTGCTGTACATAGGCACGATCACGCTGATTACAACGATCGTCGCCGGAACCTTGGTGGCAAAGGCGCATGCCAGTGCCTTTCATGGTTGGGTGCTCGGTCTGTTCAGCATCCTCTCGCTGGTGTGCGCAAGTCAGCCGGCCGTAGCCCTGGTCAACTGGCTGGCGACGCTGCTGGCGACTCCGCATCGGCTCCCTCGCATGGACTTCTCCAAGGGGATTCCGCCGGAGCACCGTGCTCTGGTGGTAGTCCCGACAATCCTTGTGAGCGCTCAAAACGTCGAGGACCTGATCGAGGCGCTGGAGGTGCGGTTCCTGGCCAATCGGGACGCCAACGTGCGCTTCGGCCTGCTGACTGATTTTCGCGACGCGCACGAGGAAACACTACCGGAGGATGAACCGCTGTTGCGGTTGGCCCAGAAAAAAATCGAAGCGTTAAATCAGAAGTACAAGAGTACGAAGGACGACATGTTCTTTCTCCTGCACCGTCCGCGCAAATGGAACCCGCAGGAGCGAATATGGATGGGTTACGAGCGGAAGCGAGGGAAGCTTGCGGAATTGAATTCATTCTTGCGCGGCGGTTCAAGGGATCGCTTCTCGCTCGTCGTTGGCGAAACGGCAATCCCCGCCAACGTGAAGTATGTCATTCCCCTGGACACGGATACGCAGTTGCCGCGCGACTTGGCACGGCAGCTAGTGGGAGCGATGGCGCACCCTCTGAATCGTGCGCGGTACGACGAAGACAAGCAGCGGGTCTGCGATGGGTACGGCATCCTTCAGCCCGAGGTCGGCGCGAGCCTGTCCGGAGCGAACCAGTCGAGATATGCAGGCCTGTTCGGAAGTGAACCAGGCATCGATCCCTATAGCCGCGTTGTCTCCGACGTTTACCAGGATCTATTCGGCGAGGGTTCGTTCATTGGCAAGGGGATTTACGATGTCGATGCATTCGAGAGGGCGCTGAAGGGGCGTCTCCCCGAGAACCGGATCCTCAGCCACGATCTTCTGGAAGGGTGCTACGCGCGGTCGGGGCTGTTAAGCGATGCGCAGTTGTACGAGGAATATCCGTCTCAGTATAGCGCGGACGTGAGCCGCCGCCGCCGTTGGATTCGTGGCGATTGGCAGCTTGTGCCGTGGCTGCTGCCGTTGGTCCCGGGCTTAAGCGGGCGTCGCGAGAAGAATCCGCTTTCCGCGCTCTCGCTGTGGAAGCTCTTTGATAATCTTCGGCGCAGTCTGATGCCCGCGGCCTTGACGCTGATGTTGCTGCTGGGCTGGACCGCTTCGTCACCGCTATGGTTTTGGACCCTGTCGGTGATCGGAATCATCCTGATTCCTTATTTGATTACCTGTATCCTGGACCTGCTACAAAAGCCAAGCGATGTACGCTTGAGTCAACACCTCGCTGCCGCAGTGGGCTGCGCATCGGAGCACTTCGCGCAGGCTGCATTTACGCTCGCGTGCCTCCCTTACGAGGCATTCTTCAGCCTGGATGCGATTATGCGCACCGCCGGGCGGATGCTAGTCACGCACAGGCGGCTTCTCGAATGGATTCCGTCGGGCGACCTGACAGGGAATCGCCGCACGGACTTCGCCGACTTCTGCCGAACCATGTGGATTGCCCCCGCTGTTGCTACTGCCGCCGTGATCCATCTAATGCTCTCGAGGCCAGCCGCATTGGGGATGGCTGGGCCCATACTGGGACTCTGGTTTGCCTCGCCCGTTATCGCGTGGTGGATCAGCCGGCCGCTTGCTCGCCGCGCAGCGCGGCTAACGGCCGGCCAGACCGTCTTTCTCCGAAAGCTTTCCCGGAAGACTTGGAGGTACTTCGAGACATTCGTCGGTCCGGAGGATCACTGGCTGCCGCCCGACAATTACCAGGAGCATCCCGTTGCCAGGCTCGGTCATCGCACGTCACCGACCAACATGGGACTTGCGCTACTCGCGAACTTGTCGGCGTGCGACTTCGGTTACATTTCGACCGGACAACTCATCGAGCGCACGGCGAATGCGCTTCACGCCATGGAAATGTTGGAACGCCACCGAGGCCACTTCTACAACTGGTACGACACACAGTCCTTGAAGCCGCTGTTGCCTATGTACATTTCGACCGTAGACAGCGGGAACCTCGTGAGTCACCTGCTGACACTGCGACCGGGGCTGCTCGCGATTCCCGATCAGAAGATCCTGGGTGCGCGATTATTTGAGGGTCTCAATGACACGTTAAGTGTCCTCGTGGACGCGGCCAGAGAAGCCGACCCAGTCCAACTTACTCGACTCCAGAAGGATTTGGAATCCGCATGCGAGTCCCCGCCAGCCTCACCCGCGGAGGCGCGGCGCAGCCTCGACCGGCTGGCTGGGTCCGCCGCGGAATTTGCCAGCAGCCTCACCGCCGATCCTGAGAGCGAGGCGAAGTGGTGGGCATGTGCGTTCGCTCGCCAGTGCCAGGACGCCCTGGATGAGCTGACGTTTCTCGCTCCAGATGCGGTTGAAGAGATCCCGACGTTGCGCCAATTGGCTAGTCTCGCGGGGGACCTCCTGCATAGCCACCGCGCCTCGTCAAGAATTGCTGCCATCGAAAATCTCGCGCGCAAATGCGGCGAATTCGCCCGTGTGGACTATGACTTCCTGTTCGACGACGCTCGCCATCTACTCACCATCGGGTACAACGCCGGGGAACACCGGCAGGACCCGAGTTACTACGATCTGCTCGCTTCGGAAGCAAGATTATGCAGTTTTGTAGCAATTGCACAAGGACAACTGCCGCAGGAGAGCTGGTTTGCCCTGGGCCGCCTCCTCACCACGGCAGGTGGAGATCCGATTCTCCTTTCCTGGAGCGGTTCGATGTTCGAATACCTCATGCCGCTTATCGTGATGCCGACATACGAGAACACGCTGCTCCATCAGACGTACCGGGCCGCTGTGGCCAGACAGGTCGAGTATGGGACAAAGCGCGGCGTGCCTTGGGGTATTTCGGAATCCAGTTACAATTCCATCGACGCTCGTCTCAACTATCAGTACCGCGCGTTCGGCGTACCTGGCATGGGCCTCAAACGCGGGCTCGCGGACGATCTGGTCATTGCGCCGTATGCCTCGGCGTTGGCGCTGATGGTAGCACCCGAGGAGGCCTGCCTGAATCTTCAGGAACTCGCCGCGGACAGCTTTGAGGGGAAATACGGCTTGTATGAAGCTATAGACTATACTCCTTCGCGTGTGCCCCGCGGGCAATCGAACGTCGTGGTTCGGTCTTTCATGGCGCATCACCAGGGCATGAGCCTTCTGTCGTTGGCCTACCTGCTTCTTGATCGTCCCATGCAAAAGCGATTCGAGTCGGATCCGATGTTCCAGGCGTCCGCGCTATTGCTCCAGGAGCGGGTGCCAAAGGCCATGGCATTTTATTCGCACCTGGCCGAACTATCCGACGTACGTGCTGCTTCCAACGGTCCGGAAGCGCCAGTACGCATTTTCACCAGTCCTGACACGCCGATGCCGGAACTGCAGTTGTTGTCGAACGGCAGATATCATGTCATGGTCACAAACGCCGGTGGCGGCTACAGTCGCTGGAAGAATATTGCGGTGACGCGCTGGCGCGAAGACGGTACCTGCGACAACTGGGGCACATTCTGCTATATCCGTGCCGTCGCGAGCGGCAAGTTCTGGTCAGCCGCATTTCAGCCGGCGCTCCAAGCATCGGACAGCTACGAAGCGATCTTCTCCGAGGGGCGGGTGGAGTTCCGTCGCCGCGACCACGAGTTCGAAACCTATACAGAGATAGCCGTTTCGCCAGAAGATGACGTCGAAGTTCGCCGCATCAGCATCACTAACTGCTCTCGAGTGCGCAGAGCTATCGATGTCACAAGTTACGCGGAGGTCGTTCTCGAATCGCCTGCGGCGGATGCCCTTCACCCGGCCTTTGGTAATCTGTTCGTTCAGACTGAGCTCATCCGCGAGAAGCGGACGATTCTCTGCACTCGCCGACCCCGCTCTCGTGAAGAGCAGCCGCCATGGATGTTCCATTTAATGGCCGTTCATGGGGGGGAGATCGGAGAAATCTCCTATGAAACTGACAGGATGCGGTTCATCGGACGAGGACACACTATCGCCGATCCACAAGCGATGGCCGATGCAGCGCCGCTCTCGGGCCGCGAGGGGTCAGTGCTGGATCCGATCGTCGCCATCCGTCATCAAATAGCGCTCGATCCGGAAGAAAAGGTGACGATCGACATCGTGTCCGGCATTGGCGAAACGCGGGACGCCTGTTTGGGCCTTGTAGAAAAGTACCAGGATCGGCGTCTCGCGGATCGCGTGTTCGATCTCGCGTGGACACATAGCCAGGTGTTCTTGCGACAGATAAATGCCACAGAGGCCGACGCGCAGCTCTATGCACACCTGGCTGGCTCTATTGTGTACGCCAACTCCTCGCTCCGCGCTGACGCGAGCGTCCTCACAAAGAACCGCCGTGGGCAGTCCGATCTCTGGGGCTACTCCATTTCCGGCGACTTGCCAATCGTGCTGCTCGAGATCGGAGATCCCGCCAACATCGACCTCGTTCGCCAACTCATCCAGGCCCACAGTTACTGGCGCCTGAAAGGACTGGTGGTGGACCTGGTGATCTGGAACGAAGATCACTCCGGCTACCGGCAGACTCTGCAAGACCAGATCATAGGATTGATTTCCGCAGGGCTTGAAGCCAACTTGAAAGATCAACCGGGCAGCATCTTTGTGAGACCGGGGGACCAGATATCGAGCGAGGACCGCATTCTGTTCCACTCGGTCGCCCGTGCCATCCTCAGTGACAGCCGCGGAACGCTGGTGGATCAGATGCAGCGCCGCAGCACCGGAGCAGTAACCGTTCCGGAACTTCCGCTGGCCCGAACCCACCAACCCGAGCCCGCAGAAGTAGCCGCCTCACCTCGCGACGATCTGATTTTCTTCAACGGAGTGGGCGGATTCACCCCTGACGGGCGCGAGTACATCATTACGACCACCGAGCGGAAAATGACTCCGGCGCCATGGGTGAATGTACTGGCGAACCCGCGCTTCGGAACCGTAATTTCAGAGAGCGGTCTTGCCTGCACCTGGAGTGAAAATGCCCACGAGTTCCGCCTCACTCCCTGGTGCAACGATCCCGTGAGCGATTCGTGCGGAGAGGCGTTCTATATCCGTGATGAAGATAGCGGCCACTTCTGGTCACCTACGCCGATGCCCAGACCCGGCGCGACACCTTATACCAGCCGGCACGGATTCGGCTACAGCGTCTTCGAGCACACAGAAGGCGGCATCCGCTCCGAAGTGTGGGTTTACGTGGCCGTCGACGCGGCAATCAAGTTTACGGTATTGAAAGTGCGAAATGAGTCGGGTCGATCACGCCGGCTCTCCGCCACCGGATACGTGGAATGGGTTCTTGGCGACCTGCGGCCGAAAACCGGGTTGCACGTGATAACCGAAATTGACCCGAACGGCGGCGCACTGTTCGCGCGGAACCCCTACAATACGGAGTTCGCCGACCGGGTTGCCTTCTTCAACGTGGACGATCGAAGCCGCACCATGAGCGGCGATCGGACTGAGTTCCTTGGCCGCAACGGCACGCTTCGGAGTGCGGCTGCAATGTCTCGATCCCGGCTGTCCGGGAGAGCGGGGGCTGCTTTGGACCCCTGTGCCGCGATACAGGTTCCGTTCGAACTGGCGGACGGGCAAGAGCGTGAGATCATCTTCACTCTCGGCGTAGGCCGTGGCGAAAATGACGCTCACAACCTGGTGGATCGTTTCCGCGGATCTACTGCCGCCCGTGACGCGCTCGAAGCAGTATGGCAGTACTGGAAGCGCACGCTTGGCGCGGTGCAAGTGGAAACGCCCGACCAGTCCCTCAACGTCCTGGCTAACGGCTGGCTCCTTTACCAAACTCTCGCGTGCCGTTTTTGGGGGCGGAGCGCTTTCTACCAGCCGGGGGGCGCCTTCGGTTTCCGCGACCAGTTGCAGGACGCAATGGCGCTTATCCATGCCGAGCCGCATCTTCTTCGTGAGCACCTGCTCCTCTGCGCGTCCCGTCAGTATCGCGATGGCGATGTACAGCATTGGTGGCATCCCCCATCGGGCCGAGGCGTGCGCACGCACTGTTCGGATGATTACCTATGGCTGCCCCTGGCGACGTGCCGGTACGTTCTCAGCACGGGGGATACCGGGGTATTGGACGAACCGATCCACTTCCTCGATGGCCGGCAGGTTAACGCGGAAGAGGACTCGTATTACGATCTGCCCAGCCGGTCTGAAGAGACGGCCAGTTTGTACGAACACTGTATGCGAGCCATCCTGAGGGGCCTGCGCTTTGGTGAACACGGCCTGCCCCTCATCGGTTCCGGTGACTGGAACGATGGGATGAACCTTGTCGGGCAACACGGTAAAGGAGAAAGCGTCTGGTTGGGGTTCTTCCTCTATGACGTGCTTCTGCGATTCGCTGAGGTTGCCTGCGCGCATGGCGACGTGCCGTTTGCCGAACGCTGCCGCCGCGAGGCGGCTCAGGTACGTCAGAACATCGAGCTGAACGGCTGGGATGGCGCGTGGTACCGCCGCGCCTACTTCGACGACGGCTCACCGCTTGGATCTGCGAGTAACCCCGAATGCCAGATCGATTCGATTGCGCAAAGTTGGTCCGTTCTATCCGGAGCGGGTGATGCCGAGCGCACGCGCATGGCGATGCGGGCGGTGGATCAGCACCTGGTTCGCCGCGACTGGCGGTTAATCCAACTCCTCGATCCCCCGTTTGATAAATCGGAGTTAAATCCCGGTTACATTAAGGGCTACCTTCCGGGCGTGCGAGAGAATGGCGGGCAATACACTCATGGGGCCATCTGGGCGGCCATGGCGTTCGCCCAATTGGGAGATAACCAGCGAGCCTGGGAACTATTCGCACTGATCAACCCGGTGAACCACGCAGAATCAGCGGAAACTATTGCCACCTACAAAGTGGAACCGTACGTCGTGGTAGCTGATGTGTATGCACTGTCGCCGCACATTGGCCATGGTGGATGGACATGGTACACCGGGTCGGCCGGATGGATGTACCGGCTTATTTTGGAATCGCTCTTGGGGCTGAGACTGGACGTGGACAAACTGCACTTTGCTCCGTGCCTTCCTGACAATTGGAAAGAGTTTAAGGTGCATTACCGATATCGTGAAACTGTATATCACATCGCTATCGTGCAGGTGCCAGCAGGGCATGGCCAGACGAGTATTGCGGTTGATGGCGTCACGCGGCAAGGTAACTTCATTCAACTGGTTGACGACCGGCAGGAGCACTCGGTCGAGCTGAGACTAAACACTCCCGATGCCGGCGCTGAGGGATAGCTCAACTTCATAGACAAGCTAGCAGACCAAAACCATGATTGAATACGTTGGACCTATCGAAACCCGGTAGTCCGAAAAAGTCACTACTAAATTCTTAAGGATTTTTCCGAGCGTGGCTGGGGAAAATTCTGGGGAGCAGACTGGTGGTGCTCAGATGAGCAAGGCGAAAGCGTAAACGCTCCGGGTTAGAAGTCCGCGTCATTATGGCGCTGTGTGCGGTGTGAGATTCTCCTCAATGTCCATTCCAGATGACTACCTCAAGCAGCTCGATGTCTGTTCCAGATGACTACCTCAAGCTCGTACCGGCTCTTCGACCCTACTTCCACCAGATAACGGGAGTCGTGTGGGCTGCATCGTGGAGACGGGATGTCCGAAAGGGGATATTCCATGACTCGCTGTCCACTATCTAGGCAGTTGGCACAGAGAACGTTTCGTTCCAGAAGCCAGTAAGCTTTGTCATGTGGCCTGTGACCCGCAGCGATTGCCTGGGCAACCTGCTCCGCGCTGTTCAGCCACCCGCTCAGTTCCTCGGTTCCGTCCCCGCGGACAATTCTGACCTGATATTCACTACCGTGGTTGTGCGCCATTTGTTTTCTCCCTAGCGCTACCCAGCGTTGTGCTTTGTTCATCTTCGACACTACAGGCGATTAATTGTCGCGGAATCGCGCCCACGAAAAATGTTCACTTTTGCACACAATTGTTAAAAACCGCTGGTGGACCCAATGAAACCTGACGCTTGGCTAATTATTTACGGACTCTCAATCGGAGGGCCGACCGCAGGGTTTATTCTGTTTAGTTTTATTCGTCAGTTAAACACATCGCTACTTCACATGTTGCCGACGCCAGGCGCCTGGGGATATAGTGACCGCCCTGGAGTTACACATGGACTTCCACAAGACCTGGCAAGAGCAGTGCGCGGCAACCCGCACGATTCGTGAGCGGTTCGGTGTTAAGAGCGCACTAGATTATCTCGTCGGCGAGAAGCTGCTGAACTTCGCTAGGGAAGCGGACCGGAGCCCCGAGTTTGCTGCCGAACTCCCACGCTTTCAAGCAGCAGTATGAGATGTCTTCAACCCCACTTAACTCACCGGCTGTCTGGCCAGTCTGAAACCTTCCGCGAGAAAGAAACTCCAGAAACTCCTTTACGTTTCTTCGTAAGCGGTTGAGACTTTTCTCCGCGCAGAGAGCCACTTGTCTGGAAGCAGCTCTTCGAGTTGACTGCTGGGATGGGTGCTGATGCGTTCGAAAATGTCGCGCAAGTAGGCGAATGGATCGATGCCGAGTCTTTTGCACGTGGTGATGAGGCTAGTCAGCACCGCCGCCGTCAGCCCGCCGTTGTCGCTCCCATAGAACATCCAGTTTCTCCGACCTACCGCGATTCCACGCAGACTTCGCTCGGCACCGTTGTTGTCGATCGCCAAGTCGCCGTCTTCGCAGTAGCACCTCAACGCTTTCCAGTTCAACAACGTGTAAGCGATGGCTTGCCCCTCCGGGCTCTTCGGCAGCACGTTGGGCCGTTCGCGCTCCAGATATGCCTTGATATTTCGGGGCGGGCCAGACGGATTTCTAGTGTGCGGTAATCCGACTATACACTCAAGCTTTCTTGCTGGGGGGCGCGCAACCAACGTGGCTGCTGCCCCCGTCTCCGGCGCTAGACAAGCGCATCTCGTCCCCGCTACACCACGCCGCGGCGGGACCGGCAACAGAGACGCAGGACGTTGGCCCAACCGGCAGGGGGCTCGGCTCCCTGTCTGATGGCCGTAATGATCGTTGATTTGCTTTAACCCGTCCAGCTCAAGGAATAGTTGACAGGGTGATCTCTTTGTGAAGAACGTCCACAAAGTGCTGATGGCACGGACTTGATAACGCACAAAATGAGCGGCTCATAGAATATTCTGCGGGACGCTCATTTGAGTTTGTGGATTCGGTCCTACGGGACCATTCAGGCCTTACCAGGATTAGGGTTTTCTCTCCGGGCTAGGTGCACTCTGATGCGAAGGTTCGGACCTTGGCGCGGCTGCGGGCTTCGCCGCAGACTGATGTTGTGTGGCAGGCTTCGGCGCGCTTTCCGCGCGAGGAGCCGCCTGATGTGACGGTTGTGAGCTAGTGTTTGTGCGAACGGGTTTAGCCGCCGGTTGCGCTGCGGCGGTCTTTGCATGTGACGGAGCGGGCTGTGCCGCTCTCTGAGTGGCTGCCTTGTTCTCACTCGTGCGAGTTGCAGCGGCTTTATTCTCGGCTGTCTTATTCTCACTCGTGCGAGTTGCAGCCGCCTTATTCGCAGCGGCCTTGTTCTCACTCGTGCGAGTTGCAGCGGCTTTATTCTCGGCTGTCTTATTCTCACTCGTGCGAGTTGCAGCCGCCTTATTCGCAGCGGCCTTGTTCTCACTCGTGCGAGTTGCAGCGGCTTTATTCTCGGCTGTCTTATTCTCACTCGTGCGAGTTGCGGCGGCTTTATTCTCGGCTGTCTTATTCTCACTCGTGCGAGTTGCGGCGGCTTTATTCTCGGCTGTCTTATTCTCACTCGTGCGAGTTGCGGCGACTTTATTCGCAGCCGCCTTGTTCTCGCTCGTGCGCGTTGCAGCTGCCCTGTTCGCGGCTGCCTTGTTCTCGCTCGTGCGCGTTGCAGCTGCCCTGTTCGTGGCTGCCTTGTTCTCGCTCGTGCGCGTTGCAGCTGCCCTGTTCGCGGCTGCCTTGTTCTCGCTCGTGCGCGTTGCAGCTGCCCTGTTCGCGGCTGCCTTGTTCTCGCTCGTGCGCGTCGCGGCTGCCTTGTTCGCGGCTGCCTTGTTCTCGCTCGTGCGCGTCGCGGCTGCCTTGTTTTCGGCAGACTTGTTCTCAGCTGACTTCTTCTCCGCCGCCTTGTTCTCGCTCGTGCGCGTTGCGGCTGCCTTGTTCGCGGCTGCTTTGTTCCCAGCCACACCACCCTTGGTTGCCACAACACCCTTGCCGGTAAACTCTCCCGGTTTGGAGGTTGCAGCGATTGGCGGCTTGCCATGATTCACGGATGCCAACAGTTCGTGGTTCCCGCCGGCGGCCTTTTGATGTCCTGTTTGTGCGGCCGTTGCCGGAATATGACGCTCATGAGCCGCGGTCTCTTCTGCCGCGCTCGCTCGAGCGGTTGTTCCTCCGGTTCCGCCGTTGTAGCTGACGTTGTTTCCCGCCCTTTCGTTGCGTACGGGCTTATCGTAAGTGTTGTGAAAGTTCCGCTCATCTACGTTATTCACGGACCTGTTGTAGCTGAACTGGTTGTTTCTCCAGTATCCGCCTTCGTAGCCGGAACCACCGTAACCATAGCCATAGTTAACGCCGCCATAAAAGCCGACGGTGGGGCCCCAGTAGCCGTCGTTCCAAGCATAGGCATCGCCACCCCAACCCCAGTAACCTGGAGTCCATAGCAAGCCAATGGCAGGTGGCTCGACCCATGTGCCGGGCACCCAGAAATAGCCGTCCGGGCCGTAAGCCCAGTAACCGGGCGTCCACAGATAACCTTCCTGAGGACAAATAGGTTGCGAGTACACCACCAATTCTGGTGGAGCAACCGAGATAGAGACGCCGAACTGCGCGAACAAAGTGGCCGGTATGGCCAGGATCACAAAAAGGAAAAGCAGATAACGAACGGGGCTGTGAATACGCATCATTATTATTACCTTGCCAGATCATCCTTCGCTTGCCCGATGTTGCTGCACTTCTGCGGGTTGCGCGGATTGAACGGCTACATCACGCACTTAAAGTGCCACATGCGGATTCCTGAAGCTGTCCCATATGGCGCACTTCTTGCAAATCCCTGAAAAGATCTGTCTGCACTGGAATCTGCCGCGTTGGGTGGACCGTTCCGCCATTATTGTGCGGAGGAAATGCGGCTTGAGGCGAATGAGCTTTTACGTGGTACAGATCTGCCGGATGTGGCTCGTAACCAATGACTTGAAACCCATGATCTTTTGGCGTTTGATTACGATCAGAATGCGCCTTCTCGCTTCGCCTGCTTTTCTCACCCCCCGCCAATAACGTACCTGTTTATACGATGGAAAATAGGAAGCGTCGCAATCTACCTGGCGCTGACATGGGTGACCAACAGCAATCCCAGAGATCAATAGCGCTGGTCCCAACTCTGAGGTGCCACCCCAAGAGGGGGGAACCCAACGGAGTGCTATCTACGGCTGCAACGACGCGACCAATATCACATTGTGTTCCTTTCTGTACAGAAACGCTTCTTTCTGGTGACTAACATCTGGGCTGGGATCATCCGCTCCTGATCCGAAGTGGACAGAAGAGAAATGGTCCCTGCGAAAGCGAGGAAGTGTGCCCACCCAGTTTGTTCGTGGGCGACGTCGTCGGGCAAGTACCACAGCGTCGAGTGCGCGGCGATGGAAAGGACGCGGGGCATCGATTGTTCGTGCGGATACACCGGATGCAAAGGCAACACGCAATCCATCGCTTCATCACCGTTAGAGATTCCATCTCGAATTCAGTAAAGGAGAAAGACACATGAAAATGCTCAGATTGTCAGTAACCATGCTGACGCTGCTCGCTGTCGGGACCCTGGCCGGATGCTCCGGGACGCCTAGGAAATCACCTGATGTTTCTGACAGTCTTCGGAAATCGCTCGATCAAGCAGGCTTCAAAGACGTTTCCGTCAGTCAGGATCGCGACAAGGGCATCGTGACCCTCGGTGGACAAGTCGCCAGTGAGAACGACAAGTCCCAAGCAGAATCCATTGCAAAGTCCATCGCGGGCGCCCAGGTTGTCGCGGATCAGATTGCCGTGATTCCTGTGGGCGCAGAAAAAGAAGCCAAGGCCGTGAACTCCGATCTGGATGCCGGCATCGAGAAGAATCTGGATGCTGCGCTGATCCGGAACAGGATGCACGACAGCGTGAAATACGAAGTGAAGAACGGCGTGGTCACGCTGACCGGAGAAGTGAACTCGCAGTCCAAGCGCGACCGTGCGGAGAAGGTGGCAACTGGAGTGCCGAACGTGAAGCAGGTCGTGAATGATCTGCAGGTTAAAAATCAAAAGGCTACTTCATCACAGTAAAGGATGCGAGTCTCGCTGCCACTACAGGGCTGTGCATTTAAGAATCTGGCGGGAGCACTGCATATTGAGGCTGTCGGACCTGCGTTCATCAATCGGCCGGGGAGTCAAAAATGACCGGTCAGTATTTTCGATCTCCAGCCAACGACGCATCTACGCGCGGAAAACGTATGTCCGATCAGGTTACGAATAAGAGTGCGGCTGCCGACCAAAGTCAGGTGGGCTTGGTAGAAATGGCGCTGCCGTCTTCGACCGCACCATCCGATATGCTGCTTCGCAGAATCTCGACTCTGCTCTTCATATTGGTGGCGGGCTTGCTGACGGTGTTCGGCTACTACGCCAGCTCGATTTGCATCACGGTTATCCTGGCGGCGTTTCTCGCGATCCTGTTCGACCCTGTCGTAGTCAAACTGGAGAAACTGCATCTGCCGCGCGGTGTGGCTGCGGCGGTCGTTGTGCTCGCAGGCATGGGGTTAATCAGTCTGCTGGGTCACGCGCTCTACGGAAGAGCGGTCACCTTTGCAGAAGAACTTCCTGTGTATACCGCGAAGATTCAGCAAGCCATTGAGCCAATTAGCCGGAAGATTGAAAAAGTTCAGCAAAGTGCCGGGAGCCTTACGAACGACGTGCAGCCCATCAAGAAAGTCCCCGAGGTTCGCTTGCAGGAGCCGCCAAGTTGGCCTGCTTATCTGGTGCGCGGAGCGGGATCTGTGTGGGGAGTGCTGATTATTGCCGGCGTGGTTCCGTTTCTAACGTTTTTCATGCTGTGCAGCAAGGAACAAATGGCCACCCGGATGAACGCCCTCTTCAGTTCGAGGATAGACACGGCTCGATTCGTCACGAGCCTGAGCCAGATGATTCGCGGCTTTGTTGCCGGCAACCTTATCGTTGGCTCCGTGATGGCCGTGGCGACCACGCTGATGTTGTGGGGTATTGGCATGAAAGGCGCCATACCCCTCGGAATCGCCAGCGGGCTCTTGAATCTGGTGCCGTTCCTCGGACTGATCTTTTCGCTTGCGCTTCCTCTTGCTGCGGCCCTTCTTCAGTTCAACACACCAGGACCATTTATCGTGATCACTCTGACCATCCTTCTCCTGCATGTCGTGTCCGCCAATCTTCTTATCCCAAAATTTATTGCTACTCGCGTGAGTATCGGGCCGGTGGCGGCAACGGTTGGGATTCTCTTCTGGGGCTGGTTGTGGGGCGTGATGGGCTTGCTGCTGGCTGTGCCGCTTACAGCGCTCGTCAAGCTGGTCGCGGATTTGCATCCGTCCTTATGTCATTTATCCAACATGCTGGCGCTGACGCCGCGCCCGACGCCACGTTGGGTGCGATATGGCGAGACGATTGTGGGGCGGGCGATTCCTTACCTGGGTGGTCGTCCTGGAATGAAACCCGGAGGGAGCGTGTAACCGGCTGGACCGGCTAGTTCCTCGTGGTACCAAAGCTGTGCCACGATCCCGAGTTGCCTCGTTTCGGATCTACATTAATGATGCGCACGACGATTCCAGATATAGGAACCAAGCGGGCTTTAGAGATACGCTCAGACGATCTTATCTTTTGAGATTCGCCAAGCTCGAGGATCGAAACACTTCATTTACTTTGCCGAGAAGACTCTCCCGCGTGAACGGTTTTTCAAGAAAGACGCCATCCTCAACAAGTTCGCGGCTCTCTTCGTTGTGTTCCAGGTAGCCGGACATAAAGATTACCTTCATTTCAGGGAGAAGATTGCCAAGTCGCGTAGCTAGTTCCGTTCCGCGCATGTTTGGCATCACCACATCCGTCAGCAATGCGCTGATGCATTGGCCGCAACCTCTAGCGATCTGTAGCGCTTCAACTCCGTCTTTCGCGGCGAACACATGGTATCCAGCCGTTTTCAGGAAGTTACTGGCAAGTTCCCGGACTGCGGCATCATCTTCCACCACCATGATTGTGGGCGCCCCCGGCACAGGGGAGATCGGGACTCTTTCAGGCGCGACCAGAACACCCTTTTCAGAAACCTTGGGAAGATACACCTCAAAGCGGCTTCCTTTCCCCGGAGCGGATTCCACCCAAATGAAACCGCCACTTTGTTTAACAATTCCGTACACCGTCGCAAGCCCCAACCCCGTGCCTTTGCCCACCTCTTTCGTTGTGAAGAAAGGTTCAAAGATCCGCGCTTTTGTCTTTGCGTCCATTCCCTGTCCCGTATCCGTGGCGGAGAGCAAAACAAAGGGACCATGCTGCAGACCGGGACGCGTTTGCGCGTACTCTCCATCCACGGTCAGATTGCTGGTCTCGATCGTCAGTTTTCCACCCTTCGGCATGGCGTCGCAGGCGTTGACGGTCAAATTCAAAAGTACCTGCTCGATCTGTCCCGGGTCGGCCTTCACGCTTCCCAGTGCTGCACCCGGCAGAAAAACGAACTCAACATCTTCGCGAATCAGGCGTTCCAGCAGTTTGTCCATCTCCGTGACAAGAACGTTCAAGTCCAGCACTTTCGGCTGCAGTACTTGCCTCCTGCTGAAAGCTAGCAACTGCCGCGTCAGCGACGCTGCCCGGTCAGCGGCCTTGTGGATCTGTTCGCAGCTTTTGTAGGACGCTTCGGAGGCCTTCAACCAGTCCAGCATTAAGTCGCTGTGACCTTTGATGATGGTGAGTAGGTTGTTGAAATCGTGCGCGACTCCACCCGCCAGTCGGCCCAGCGCCTCCATCTTTTGCGATTGACGAAGCTGTTCCTCAAGTTGTTGTCTTTCGGAATCGTTCCTTTGCAGCGTCCGGCGCATCCGATCAAAAGCCAGTGTTACGTCGGCGACTTCACCCCCTCCTTGCACTTCCAATTGATAGTCGAAGTCGCCTTGCTCCAGCGCGTGTACACCTTGCACGAGTCTGCCGAGTGGCTTGGTGAACGTGTTGGAGATCAGGAAAGCCAGGAAACCGCCGGCCAGCACGGCAAAAAGGCCAACTCTTAGCAGAAGGCGATTGAGGCGTTGCAAAAATGCCATCGTCTCGGCGTCCGATCTAAGAACCATCAGGCTCGCCCCACCAGGCAAATCGGGTGTTAATTCTACCGAACTGGCGAAAAATCGCTCGCTTCCGAGGTACATCTGATCGGGCGTGATGCCGCCCTGCAATTGAGACGAGAGTTCCTCTTCCCGATAAGGATCGAGGGTACTCGCTACGGTGCGTCCTTTGTACCGAAATGCTACCTCGCTCGACAGAAGGCGGCCCAAATCGCGCACACCACGCTCATCGAGTTCCTGTCCCACAACAACCGTAGCTGATTGAGCACCTTTTACCGTGGCGGCAGGTCCAATCGGTTGGAGTTCCACTTGATACAGGTGGCCAGCGCTGAACCACCAGTCGGAACTGTGGTTCCTGGCCAAAGAAGAACGCAAGAGTGCTTCCACGCTTTGCGCCGAAAAGCCGGAATGCGTCGTGTGCAGCGCAACAACCTTGCCGCTAGGGTCGGCAAGCGCTATTAAGTCGCTACTCGACGTGTCCAAGGGATTATTGGTGGAGTCCGTGAATTCACTGGCGTCGCTATTCGACAGAAATGCGGAGGTGGCGAGAAGATCCGCCTTGCGGCTCATTACCATCTGGCGCTGATGTTGCAGTATCTCGAAGATCACCAGAGAGTTGTGAGCACTGGTCGTCAATTCCTGCCGCGCGCGTTCCTGAACCGTTTGGCGCACAACAAGCAGTGCAACCCAGGTAAGGCCGGCAATCACCAATACCATAGACAACAGAAACTTAGTCCGTAGCCGAAGGTTGGCGAGGATTTTATCCATATTCTTCTGAAGACTGCCACAGATTTGCATCTTGCCGAGGTTGGGTTCGGCAACCTTAAGATTGCCATTGCCCCCTGGAAGCGTAAATGGAACTCCCGTACTCTTGGCTAGCTCCTAGGTACTACCGCTAAGAATCCGGGAGGCTGGTGGCGCTAAAATCCGGTGTCAATTCTGGCCGCAGTTACGGTCCCCAGGAAGGACCAAATAGATCTAAAGGGAGCTGAGTTGGCCAGATTGCTGTTGGCGAGGATCAACGTTGCGTAAACTACACTGAGCGGGATTTCTTCCATTGCAACGGAGGCAGTTCTGAGTTGGCGACGCGGCGCAGATATGCCAGTGCATGCTCTGCCGCTCTGTCTTTTCCCTGTTCGATATCATCCACAGATTCGGAGGGTGCAATCCAGTTCTTTGCATTCACGTTGTACACAGATGCCTGCACTCCGAGCGCACTCTGCTCCGAGAATAATCGCAGGTGTTCGCCACCCACTTTGACTTCGGCCCAGACACCCTGATCCAACATCGAGGAGCTCCCGAAAAGCGTGATGTTGCCGTGCAGCTTAGGAATGCCCAGTTTATCGCGAAAGCTTTTTCTTTCGAAGGACAAGCCAACGGCCTAGCGACTCGATGCTCCATCCGCTGCGCGCTGGCAGCCGGTCTATTTCGCACACCCTGGGCATTTGGGGCTCAGGGTGGGGGTGGTTGGGTATGTTTAGCTGAAGAGTATTTTGTTGTTTTACAGCATACCGCCTGAGGACCGACTCGTCTGTACTGGATTGTACAGTTCGCAGCCTGTAGCCTGGCGCTGCCAGGCCGGATAAATGCTCATGTGGATTGAACGACAACTATCTGTTCGAAGTCCTTCTCCAACTCCAGAATGGAGCCTGCACTGGGCGCTAGGAGTTCATCGATAGGCGCACTCAACGGTTCCCTTGTCCTTGCCGATCCAGAGCATGAGACTTCGATCCTATTTCGAGAGAAGGATGAACCGGCGCATTCCCACATCCAGCGGACTTTGGGTATCCTGCAAATACGGTGATCGTTGCACTACACTACGCGTCCAGAACTTCAGTGTTTCCGGTGCTTTAATCGTTACCGAAGAAACCATCCCGGTGGGCACTCGGCTCGAGTTGCTCTTTTCGGTGCCGGAAGGTGAGATTCGAGTACTCGCCGTCGTCCGCTCCTTCACGCAGGGCAGGGGCATCGGCGTAGAGTACGTCGCTATGGAATCCGGAGCATTTGACTCAGTCCTCAAGCTGATGAACCGTCTGCTCGAGTGATCGACACTCGTCTCCACTGCATACCGGATTGCTGGTGGGAGGACCTTCGCTGGTGTCCCAGAGGGCGTGAGGGGTGCTGGAACAAAGGTACCAGCGGGTACGCAGCTGTTTCGGTACTGGCCCTCTATTCCTAGGGCGGCGTGCAAAATCTATGATCAACCCAATGTGGGATTGCTTGGTTATTGATCACGTCGATTCTTTCGTTGACCTACCTGGTAACGGCATACCTTCGCATTGCGAAATGGAATCCGACTGAGACCACAGAGGTTTAGGAGGCCGGGCCAAAATCATGCGAATCAAGAGGTACGAACCACTATGGGAACACTGCATTTCCGCAGGATCGAACGCCGTCGCACCTCACGAGTAGTGCTGTGTGTGGACCTCATTGTCCATGGGGAGACGGAGAGCAACGGGAAATTCAGAGTCGAGGCAAAGACAGTCTCCGTGAGCCGGCACGGGGGCATGATGGCGCTGGAGCCAGAGGTGACGATTGGGCAAAAGCTGATGTTGATGAACATGAACGCCGGACAGAAGGCGGAGTGCAAGGTAGTGGCGGCGAAGCCCGGCGGTGATGGCAAGAGAAATGTGGCGTTTGAGTTTATGTCGGCCGAGATCAATTTCTGGAGGATGTGCTTCCCGACGGGTGGAACGAAGCCCATCCGTCGAGCTGTGCAAGCGGCGTTTGGACCGCTTCCTGCGACACAGATGTCCGGTAAGGCGAGTAGCTAGGAGTTGGCCGTGTAGCCAGATCGTTCGCATTTGGGGGCGCTCACCGAGGCGCGCGGCTATGGAGGGGTTAAAACTTTCCCTCGACCTCAGATCGATCCTGACAAGGTCAGCGCAACACGCCGAGCAAATACAATACCAACGCGATGAGCACGACTGTCCCGACTATCCCCAGGCCCCCGCGTCCTCCCCATCTGGAATACCCGTAATATCCGCCGCCTCCGCCGAACAGTAGCAACAGAATAATAATTAGTAGTAACATCGCAATTCCCCTTTCAGGATTTCAACTTTGCCGGGGCAATCTTGAATCCATCCCGGTGGCCCTGGCAGCAAAATCATCTAAGAATGGCATGTTCGTTTGTCGTTAGTGCCACTTCTTAGCGTTGGCTGCGAAGGTCGCCATCTTGACGACATGGGGATCGCCGGATGCTTTCCCCTTTGCAATGTCGGCTGCCGTGATCGGCGAGTCCGGCTTCTTGCCCAGCCACTTGTGGAATGTGCCCTTGCGGATGTGGAACGCCGCGCGGTATGTCGAGTTACGCTGTCCTGTGGCCATTCGTAAGTCTCCTCGGCGACTCGCCGTCATTCTCGGGCCGTCAAGCAAGTTCCAACCTGAACTATGACAGCGCACTGAGACGAAAACTGTTCCCTACTGCACAGTGTCCGAGCACAATCCACCCGCGTTGTCGGCTACCGACAGGCAGTGGCCTCCCATTTCGCAACTGTGCGAAATGGGACTGCATGGCTTTCATCTCGGGGTCATGATGGACGCATGCTGTACAAGAAAGTCAGGAAAGAACGCGGCAACGCGACATATGCCAGCATCAAGAAGGAAATGGCGAAGCCGCGTATGGCCAAGTCCGCAAGAATAGCGGAACTGAATCAGGATACCGCGCGAATTCCAGAACAGCCGAGTACCACCATGCACGGAATCGTCGACAAAATCATCCCCTCTACGCGTCCGAGCCAATCGGAAAAGGCACAGATTGCTGTTGACGGGCCCGACCAGCAGTATCGAGGTCTACGAATTGAAAATACGTTAACTGACGAACGTGGCGATGAGGTGAGGCTCAAAAAGGGTGCTCACGTTGAGGTTACAGTCACAGCCAAAGAAGTCAACAGCCAGAGGTAACGAAGACGGCCAACCGACTGGGCGCGATACAGTCGGTCTGGGCTTTTTGCTGCCACAATTCCTTGGGTCCTTATCGTCGCGTCCGTGAGTGGCCAGGTTCATCATTCATTGATCTGACAGTCTCTTTCACTACCCGCGGCGCTGCGGCCCTAAGATCAACTCGCGCTCAGTCGCGCGCAAAATCAATATATCCGCGCTGGATATCAGTCCTGATCAGCTTTACGCGCAGCTTGTCTCCAACGTCTGCTCCCTGCTGTCCTTGTGACAATAATCCTTCTACGGCGGGCCTCAATACACGAATAAACGTTCCGCGTGAAGTCACTCCCGTAACGATGGCATCGAATGTCTCACCGATGCGACTGCTCATCGCGACGGCAGCGATCCGCTTCGACATCTCGCGCTCAACCTTTCGGGCTGCATCTTCTTTCAATGTACAGTTGAGCGCGATTGCGGCGAGTTCGTCGTCTGAATAGGGAGCGAGTTGACCCGCGAGCACTGCTTTAACCAGTCTTTGCGTGACAATATCCGCGAAGCGCCGATTTGGGGCTGTGGAGTGGGTGTAATCCTGCACCGCGAGGCCGAAGTGTCCTTGTTCCGGGTCTCCGGGGGGCGGTGTTCCCACCTTTCTTACGACTACGGGTGGGCGCAACGAGATTCACGCTTTTCCGTCTTTCCTGTCAGATGGGCGACATTTCACTTATTTGAAAGCACCCGAAAATCCTGGTATCTACATGGGGTCACTCGATGCTAAACCCGAACAACAAAGTTCCAAACGAGTTCTCGCCACCCCCCTCATGGCGGTTTATGCGCCTCCCTCTGACGGTGGTTCGGGACGACTACTTTTTATGCGCGATGGCACGCGGCTGGCTCAGCTGTTCGATGAGCGGCGACTGGAGCCGCTGGGCGAGCCAGTTCCAGTTGTCGAGCAGGTTGGGACCTTTCTCCTCTCCGCAAGTTTTTCCGCATTGGCAAACGGTGTCTTAACATACCGCGCCGGGAAGAGTGCGACTGCGCTTTCGGCGCTCGGCTGGTATGACCGGCAGGGCAAAGAACTGGGCGACGCCGGGGAACCCGGAACATATTCTTACAGCGATCTTGCGCTGTCGCCAGATGGAACGCGAGTGGCCGCCACGCGAATCGACCCGAAGTCGTCGGGTGCCGGCCAAGTCATCTGGCTGCTTGACTTGACTCGCCTCGTGAGTGCCCGCTTCACCTTTGATCTCGCTCCGGATCTCGCGCCGGTATGGTCTCCGGATGGCAGCCGAGTGGCCTTTGCTGCTGGGCGGGCGGGGGGGACGGGGATTTATCAGAAAGCCGCGAACGGTGCTGGGAAAGAACAGGTGTTGGTCGGTCCAACAGAAGATGCAAAATTCCCGAACCATTGGTCGCGCGACGGGCGTTTCCTGCTGTATACCCAGCAGGATGCAAAGACGAGTGCCGATTTATGGGTCCTGCCGCTGACGGGCGATGGAGTGCCTTCTGGGGAGCCTATGCCGTTCGCGAATACTGAGTTCAGCGAGGGCCAAGGCCAGTTTTCTCCCGACACCCACTGGATCGCCTATGCTTCGGACGAGTCCGGCAGAGTCGAAGTCTATGTTCAGCCGTTCCCGGCGCCTCCGAGCGGAGGAAGCAAGACGCCGGTCTCCCGCGACGGTGGTAACCAGCCACGCTGGCGACGGGACGGCAAGGAATTGTTCTATCTATCTCTCGGCGGAAAACTGATGGCTGTGGACGTCACGGAAGGACCGATATTCAAGGCGGGCTCCCCTAAACCCCTGTTCCAGCTTCCTGTAACCAGCATGTACGATAACGCGGCATTGAATGTTTTCCGCGGGGATACCACCCCGGACGGCAAACGGTTCTTGATCGACACGGCCAAGACATCATCTGAGCCTCTTACAGTAGTTCTGAACTGGACCGCAGAGCTGAAGAAGAAATAAAGCTCGCAGCGGAGCAAAACTTGGAGCGGATGAGATGCAGTCAGCGCTGGGCTGGATCTATCGTGCACGGTACGCGCCTTGAGTTGATCACGGTGATCAATATTCTTACCGAAGAACTGTTGTCGGATAATCGGAAATATGGCTCGCCATGTCGCCTTGGCGATTATGCCTAGATCACGGCGCACTCGAAAGTTATTCTGCCAGTTGGGCGCGCTCGCTCGGCACTTGGCCGCAACTCTGCAAAGCTGTCCAGAAGTCCCGTTGGAGGAAATGTGGGCGATGCGGAGTGCTATTCGCACTCCGATCTCTTCGAACCCCGTTTCTGACCGGTGAAGCGCAGATGAACTTAAACTCAGGTTCGGCTCGCTTGCGCCCGGGCCGGCCACGATAGTGTCGCACTCAGCAGCTTAGTTTCTATCACACGAAATCTAACGGATTGAGGGCATCCTATCTCGAAACTGGGGGAGGTTGCTCCGTTGCACCTGCACTATTCGCTATTTCTTTCGCGACCAATGGTAGACGATGCCAGCGCCCACCAATAGATTGTTTTGGTGGTCGTTGACGGCGTTGGCGAAAGTGGTGAGATAGTAATCGATCTGGATGACCCGGACTGCGAAATGGGAGTTTACCGGTACGTCGATGCCGCCACCTATGCGAGTGGCAAATTCATAGGATCCATCGGCGACGCCGGCAACTCCGCCGCCCGCATGAGCTGCTCCTATCAGGATTTGAGCGAAGGGCTGCGGTTTATGATTTCCTTCCAGCCAGGGTTGCGGAATTTTATAGCGCGCACCCGCTAGATACGAAACCAGGGTCAGCGAATTGCCGGCAGGTGGTGCGCTGCCGTTGTGTTCGGCGCTGATATCGGCAACCAAAGACCACGGACCATGAAAGTTCCACGAGCCCGATAGCCCCCCGCCATTCATGCCAAAACAGCCGCACTCTCCCGGACCTGCATTGGCGCGGACCCAATGATAGGCCGCTGCAGCGTCTCCGTTATACAAGTCCTGAGCCACGGCCGCTGAGGCGCCGGCGAGTAGCAAAATCGTGGAAAGCAGAAATGATCGCATACCCAATTCTCCTGGAGCGGCTCGCATTAATTTGCAGGCACCGAAACAGTGGCTGAAACGTTGCTGACGACGGTGGTTTCGTAGGAGCCACCTGTGGAAGCGGTGATAAACAGATAAGCCACCGGCGGAGGCGTAACGGTTCCGGAGAAGAGTTGTACGCCGTCCATCGTCACGGTCATCTGCCCCTGCACCAGGGAATACGTGTAGTTATGCGTGACGGGCATGCTGCTGGACACCACGGCAGGGATGTTGGTGTTGACGTTGAAATAAGGATGCTCGAAAAGTGCGGTTTCGCCTCGACCCACAGCTATGTAAGGCACCGGCGGTTCTCCGCCATTGTGATAGGTGTCCAGCTCGAAGAGTAGGCCGGGAATGCCTTCCGCACCCAAGCCCATTCCGATGGCGCCCAAACTCGTGGGTGTGGCTCCCAGCGACGGGTCGGCCAAAAGCACGGTGAAACCGTCGGCCGGGAGTGCGCTCGGATCGCTGAGGGTGACAGTGAAGTTGATCTGGATGTTGCCCGTGGAAATAAGGGTGGGCCAGATAATTTCGCCATGCTGGTCGTAGGTAGAGGCAGTAAGTTGGAAACTGCACGACGGTCCAGCCACGGCATTGCCTAACGCTGACCAACTCGTGTTGCAGAGATTCGGAACGCCTGCGACCGGGCCGACGAACAGCCCCGCGGAACTGCTGGTGACGGGCGAAGTGACGCCGTTGCTCACCACAACATAAAAGACATCGCCATTGTCCGTGCTTGCGGCCGAGCCCACCGTGTAGCTCGAACTCGTAGCTCCAGCAATCGCCGTGAATGTGGAAGTTCCGGGGGCGGCCTCGTACCACTGGTAGGTCAGCGGGAGTGAAGAGGTCGCAGTGACCTGGTACGTGGCGGAGCCACCTTCATCCACATATTGCGTGACCGGCTGCCCCGTGATCTGCAGCAGGATTCCATTGCCAACCGCGAGTGGCGCGAGTTGCGAAACGGCTTGGCCGTAGCTATTGCTCACGATGACGTAGTAAGAATCCTGATCGTTGGCGGCGGTTGTCGCGGTAGCAGGAACTGTGTAAGTGGCAGACGTAGCGCCCGCGATCGCTGTTCCGGCGGTTTGTCCCGCGGGAATTCTGTACCACTGATAAGTAAGGGTTGGCGTGCCAGAAGCGACGACGCTGAAGGAGGTCGTGCCGCCAGGAGCTACCGTTTCGCCAACAGGCTGCGTGAGGATCGTGGGTGGAACATTGCCCGCCGTAACCGTGAGCGTGGCGTTCGTGCTTGTCAGCGTGCCGCAGGAATCTGTGACCGTGGCGTAATACTGGTCGCCGTCATAGGTGGTGTCCACGGGCGGCGTAACGTAATTTGTGGAAGTGGCGCCGGAAATCGCTGCGCCCGTGCTTCCACCTGATGGGATTTGGTACCACTGATAGGAAAGCGTTCCCACGCCCTGACCTGAAACAATGAACAAAGCCGTTTGCGTCGGATAAAGGGAAACGCTGGCCGGATTCGAAGTGATCGATGATCCCACCGCTACAACGGCAACGTTTGAGGTCACGCTTCCTAAACCATTCGTGACGGTAACCGAGTAATTGCCGGCGTTCGCCGACGCGACCGCCGAAACGGTATAGCTTGAATTCGTGGCGCCCGGAATGGCTGTTCCGTTGAAACTCCATTGATAGCTGGAAGCGTATGAGGCAGTGACCGTCAGCAAGAGTCCGCTGCCGGTGCAGATATGCTGGCTGGCCGGTTGAGCTGTGATCACCGGTGCGCTGAGCGTGACCGTTGTGGAAACGGAAACCGAGGACTCATCCACGCTGGTTGCAGTAATGGTGTAAGTGCCGGCCGTCGTTGGAGACGTCCACACATTACCGCTGAAAGCTCCTGCCGTCGCGCTCCACGTCAGGTTATTCGTTGCGCCGCCCGTCGCGGTGGCCGTAAACGGAATCTGGCCCGGAGCCAGAGTCTGGTTCGCGGGAGAAATCGGAGTGATCGTGACCTGCGTTGGCGTGACTACGCATGTGGTGGAAACCACGTTCCCCTTGGGATCCGTGACTGTCAGCGTGTACGTGGTGGCCGCAGTTAACAGTGGAGTCGGATACGAACTGCCGCTCACGGCCGAGGTGGTGATGTCTGAACTCCCCACGCCCGTCGAGCCGATCACTGCCGTGCCGCCGGAGAAAGTCGGAAAAAGCATCACGGAGGAGTTATACGGCGGCGTTGCGGAGCTGGGAACGAGAGTCTTGGCGACAGGAGTCGGAAATTGAATCGTGAGCGTTGCTGGCCCGCTGGTTGCGGATCCCGCAGAATTGGAGACAGTCACCGTGAATACGGCACCATTGTCTCCCGCGACGGTTGCTGGCGTGGTGTAGCTGCTCGAATTTGCGCCGCTAATCGCAGCACCGTTCTTGTACCACTGGTAGGTAATGGTGCCGGTGCCGGTAGCTGTAGCGCTGAATGTCGCAGTCTGCCCAAGGGGGACAGTCACGCTCGCGGGTTGCGAAACGGTGGGAGCCACGGGCCTGTAGCCTTGAAACCCGCCTGCACATCCCGAGAGATCTAGCAGGCCAAGGGCTACAGCGAGAACAGCCAGGAGTTGAAGAACCACCCTATGTGGTAATACCCGAGCAGATGATTGCGCAAGCTCTTGGTCACTGTGGCACTGTACGGTACGAGATCCCGCGCCACTAAACGGCACAGAGCAGGATTGAGAGCTGAGCAGGCCGTGAGGACAGACAGGCAGATTACGCCGAACACACGGAGAAACAGGTTGCATCGGGAGAAACTCCTAATCTGACTATATCGAGCTCAGCAGAACTCGTCATAACAACGGCAGATGTGGTTGCGCAAAAGGCTGATAATACTTTCGTGTCAACTCAGATCCATCGAGGGGCCGAGGCTGGACGCCACATCAAAGGTACTTCGCTTCAATCGATAGCAGTAAGCGTCCCCAAGTTTTCCCCAGTCTGATTCGGGTTTTGACTCTTTTAGTTGTGAATCTGGACGCCCTAACCGGAAAAATCTCTCCGACGCCCCTGAAGTCCCGTTCGGGGCTGTAAGTTCTCAGTCAGACATCTTCCAGTCCCAGGTTATCATTCACCGCGTGTCGCAGTTTCTGTTTGCATCCCAGATAATGCTCGGTCGTCTGAACCGATGCGTGACCAAGCAAGAACTGAATCTGTTCAAGTTCTCCCCCGGCCAAATGGCATAGTCGTGCGCAGATGCGACGCAAGTCGTGCGGAGCGAGATTCTTGATGTCGGCACGTTTCGCAGCCGCTTTGACGATGTGCCAGATAGCCTTCGGTGTGAGGCCAGCGCCCCATATCTTTCCTAGCCTGCTAACTTGCCGGAAGAGCGCACCCGTACTTATCTTGGCTGCATCGGTCCACTCATCAACGGCGCGCTTCGCCCACACCGGAACTGGGACTGTGCGGATGTGCTTTCCTTTACCAATCAGGTCGGCGATCACCCAGTGCTCCTCGCGGACCTGAAAATCTTCCAGTCCGAGTCCTACCAGTTCGGCGCGTCGCAGGCCGCATCCAATGAGCAACGCTAGAATCGCTCGATCACGTTTGCCTCGCAGGTTATATTCTTGCGGTTCTGCGAGCAAGGTTTTGGACTGCTCGACGGTCAGCCAGTTTCCGATCCGAACGCCCAAGCGTTTTGCGCCTTTAACACGACCGATTCCAGCTGCCAATTCGGGACTCAGGAGGCCTGTATCAGCTGCTTCGTGTGCGAGTCGCCTCACAGCCGCTAAGCGCACGTTGATTGTCGAAGGCGCCAGATTCTTCTGTTCGAGAAAGAATCGATAACGAAGGACAACACTACGGTTGAAGGCCAAGCGCGGCTCGGAACAGTACCAACCAATGAATTCATCGATGGCATGCGCATGCGATTCTTGCGAACTCGCCGCTGCGAGCGAGTTCAGAACTGCGTTCTTCGACTGCTCCAAGTCGGGCAGCCGAAGTATTGTTTTAGCCCGTGAGCGTTTGCTTGTCTTTTTCCGACGTCCCATACTGGCGGCCTCCTGCGCCGCGTTCAGTATGGTCATCCACTTAGAGGCTAGAGACCGGAAAGCCGTTTGTGGTACAGGACCCTCGGCGCTCTCGACTGAGCGACGCTACTCCTACCCTGCGCGCTATCAACAGCCGGTACACAATCTACGGATGGTCACGCCGCGAGCGGAAAGTTCTCCAAGTAATTGCGCCACTCCTTGAGAAACTTCACGGTCGCCAGGGACAACTACTGCCCATTTAAGGTTTTCCTGGAACTCTCTATCGCGAATCTGCCACTGGCCGAAAGACGATGATTTTACATCACCAATTCGGATGATGGACCAGTGCCGCACCAGCGCCAATGCGGTGGCATCGTCGGGTAATGGCCCGGACAGAATAAAGTGGTTATTCCCATGCACCAGGATGCCAACCATCGAAGTTTAAGCCTCCAGGCGCGGATCGGGTACCGGGTAGCCAATTGCGAAATGGTAGACGACTTGTCCTAGCTCAGGGGACAGACAAAGATATCGGTTCACTTCCTCATCAAAAAACGCTCCGATGCCTGTTGCTCGCAGGCCAAGCGCCTCGGAAGCAAGATACATTCGTTGACCAATAGCACCGGCCTCGAAATGCACGTATCGATAACCACGATCGCCGTAACTCCGTGCAGCACTCTGAAAATCGCCGATCATGGAGAATGCCAGGCAAGCGTTACCTGCCAAGTCTTGTCCCAAACTGAGAGCTGCCGCGACCAGGCGTTGGTCCCCTTCCTTGATTTTCTCCAGCTCTGCGTGTTCCGGCCAGTAACGGTAAACACCCGGCGCCAAGCCTTCGACGCGGTGGACGTAAAGATACAGATGGACGAAACGAGCTGTAGCGAAATCGGCGAAGAGAGCCTCCTTTGTGCTTGAGAGAAGAGTCGCAAGTTGCGGGAAGGAGATCGACGCGTCCCCACCCTTGAAGTCAAGAGCGGAACGCCGCGTACGAACGACGTCACCGAAGTTGCGGCTTGTGGAGAGATGAGGCGGCAGACTGATATCACCGCGGCCGGATTCCTTCGGCTGCCCAAGAGGGGGGATAGTGGCTTCCATGGTGAGCTTCGTGACAGCGTGAACCGCCTCGATCAGAGGATAAGGTACTTGCTCTTCCGACAGCCGGTTGGGCTGACCACCAAACAAAATCGTCTCGACTGGATCCAGCACCCTTACGGGAATGGATGGGCCGTGAAGCCCGACGATCAACATGGGCCATTCATCCTGACTGAGGAGACCCCATTCCGCCACTCTGTCATCTGAGAAATGGCCAAGCGCAAAGCTTTCGCATCCGATGGATCGAGCAGCAAGGGTAAGAGCCTGCCATGCATGTCCGATGTCGTGCAAACAATATCGATACGCCCGGTGCCTGTATTTCCAGGCTTCGCGCCAGGCAATGCTCGTCAGAACGAAAACCAGCGGGGCAGAGGTGCCGACAAGTTTCCCGCCAAAATCTCCGATGGCGCGTTGTTCTGCCATGTGGGATGAGGGACGGTAATGATAGAGACCGTCGGACCAATCGACGAGGCCATGGGTGGAGAAGTGAAATTCGGTCGGGTGGAGATTACCAGAAGAAGGATTAACGCGCAGTGTGTATGTGTATCCCGTTGACGGCACTCGTTTGGACGCGCTAATCGAGGCTGAATAGAACATCAACTGGGAGAGGAATTCCGCACCGTTCCGCGCCAGAGTATTTCCTGTTTTGCCCTCGAGTACTTCAAGAGCTGACATCTGCGGAGCTGGCGGGTCGGCCGACAGATCGAGGATGGGTACGCCCTCATAATGCCGAAACGGGTTGGGCATATTGGTCCAATCGAGATAGTGCTGAGTTCGCCGCAGCGATTCGGCACTGTGCTTCGTCAAATCATGGTATTCGCGCCAGGTCATATGGGGTGAATCCCGAGGTGACCGTACTGGTAAAACCGACAAGCGGGTATTGTCTGATATCAATTGTCAGCCAAAAGAGGGTATTAAATGAAAGGTTTTCATTCCTCAGCTCGGGCATTCATGAGTGTGAGTGGTCCTCGATTTCCTCGAACGCCGTTTGAACCAAGCCGCCCGGCGGCGGACGCTACGCGTGAGGTGAGCGGATCGGTGGTTGCCTGAGGGCTGAGATAAGTTTGGGTCACAAGGAGGTCCCTGTGACCCATCTAA
>Ga0208038_1000428_pt1 | contig 35602 bp, 57 predicted proteins | sample June2015DPH_16_1_FD_184714 | JGI IMG/M metagenome (GOLD analysis project Ga0208038, IMG submission 184714) | Peatland microbial communities from SPRUCE experiment site at the Marcell Experimental Forest, Minnesota, USA - June2015DPH_16_100... | ecosystem: Environmental > Terrestrial > Soil >...
GCCGAAGACGTCGCGGCTGGCGGTGCCACGGCAGGCGAGGACCTGGGTGCAGGCGGAGAGGACGCCGCCGAAGCGGCGGGAGCCGCGGGCGCGGGGGCCGGTCTCGCGCTGGGCGGCGGCGCCGCGGCTGGTGCGGGAGCCGCGGGCGCGGGAGAGGCTGGAGGCTTTAGCGCGGCCAGCCTGATTCTGCCCGTCATCACCGCGCAGATCGCCTCACTGGGGACGAAGCTCATACCGGGGGCCGCGGCGGGCGAGGCCGCGATGCCGTCGTGGATGAAGGACGTCTCTTCGATCCCGTTCGTCGGCGCGATACCCAAGATCGGGGCCGACCTCGCGGGCGGTTTCCTCGACGCAATCGGCGCGCTGCCCAAGACGGTGCCGAGTGAGAAACAGATCGCAGCGAACGCGGCACTCGGCAGTTACGACACCGGGCGGTCGGACATCGAGCTCACGAAGGCCCAGAAGGATCAGGTCGTCGGGCTGATGAAGATGGGCGAGTCGCTGAAGGAGGCCCAGCAGAAGGTCCTCGGGATCAAGACCTCGACGGACAAAACGACCATCGCCGTGAACTCGCTCGGGTCGAAACTCGCCAAGACGCCCGACATCGCGGCGGTGACTGCTGCGACCCTGAAGCTCGCCAAGCCTGTCGACATCGCCAAGGTCACCACCGCGGTCAACACCGCGACCACCGCCGTCAAGTCCGTGAAGTCCTCGGTCGACGCGGGCCACACGGTCAACGTCTCGGGCGACCTCCACACGACCGTCGTTCTCGATGGCCGCACGCTGGCGACGGCGGTCCAGAAGTACATGCTGCGCGGGGCGCGTGCCACCGGCCAGAACGTCCTCAACTCGCGCTCGGTCGGCCGCGGGACCGGCAACCCGTAGATGGCGACCACGCTGACCCAGTCGGCGCACGCCTCGAACGCGGGCGCGACGACGCAGACGGTCGCGCTCTCCGGCGTCGGCAAGGGGCACCTGCTCGCGCTGGTGGTGTTCACCGGGAACGGCGTCGCCACGGCATCCGTCACGGACTCCCAGGGCAACCCGTGGATTCGCAACACCGACGCCTACGCCTCGGGCTCCCTCGGCATCGAGGAATGGAGCGCGTCGGGCGCGGTGGGGGGCAACACGACCGTTACGGTCACCCTCGCCTCAGCCTCGGCGACGGACTTCACGCTGGTGCTCATGGAGTTCACTGGGCCACCGACCGTGAACGCGATGGACCAGGAGAACGCTAACGCGGGGACGTCGTCCGCGCCGGAGATCGGCTTCGCGATGCAAGGCTTCCAGGCGGGCGAGTTGTTCATCGGGGTCGCCAAGACCTCCGTCGCCGTGACCTCCACGCCCACGGGCTTCACGCCGGTCGCCACGGGGACCACCGGGGATTCAGTCGTGTACCTGGTCGACTCGGGGACGAGCTCACACCAGCCGACGTGGGGCCTCGGCTCATCCGTGCTTTGGCTGGCGCTCGGGGTGAGCTTCTGCGCGGTCCTCCCGGGAACCCCCGCGACGAACACGCCGGGGGGGAATATGCCCCAGGTCCAGGTGGAGATTTCCGCCGACCCCTACCCGTTCACGAACAACTGGCGCAACGTGACGCGCTACGTGCGGTCCTTCAAGACGACGCTGGGGCGCCAGCACGAGCTCGACCGCATCGAGGCCGGGACGCTGGACATCGTGCTCGACGGCAGGGACGGGACGTTCGACCCCTGGAACGCCTCGAGCTTCCTTTCCGCCTCGGGAACCGGGATGCAGCCCATGAACGCCGTGCGCGTGACCGCGGCGTGGCAGGGGGTGACGTACCCGGTTGCCTGGTGCTACCTCCAGTCGCTCACGCCGGGCCTCGACGACCAACTGAACGTCGAGGTGACGCTGCACGCCGTGGACGCCTTCCAGTTCTTGTCCCTGCGCTACCTGGCGGGGGACAACTACGCGCAGCTCATCGAGGCCGAATCGACGCTCTGCGCCTACTGGCGCTGCGGCGACCCGGTGGGGGCCGACACGATGCAGTCCGCGACCAAGCCCACCCAGCTCCGCGACTCCACCCCCTCGACCGCCTCCGGCTACGGCCCGTTCCCGGGTCAGCTCCTGAACGGCCCCGGCGGCCTGCCGCTCTTGGGTGCGACGCCCCAGTTCGTCTACGACCCGTCGACCTCGCTCGACCTCTCGAACGCGACCAACGCGCCGAACGGCGGGTTTGCCACGCTCGGCAACCCGCTCGGCTCGGCCTCCGCCTGGACGTTCGAGGCGTGGATTCAGTACCTGGGCGCGCAGCCCGTCGGTACGACCGCGACGTCGAACTCGAACAACGAGCTCACGAGCGTCGGATCAACCACGGGCGTGGAGGTGGGCTGGGTCGTGGTCGCGGCGGACGTCCCGAACAACACGACGGTCACAGCGATTGTCGGCTCGACGGTCTACATGAGCGGGAACGCGACGGGGAGCAACGTCGGGGAGGCGGTGACCTTCGCGCCGCTCTGCACATTGTTCTCGGGAACCTGTACGGGGGGAACATTCAACATCCTGGTCGGAGCCTACTCGACAGGTTCCGGAGCAACGGCATCCACCAACTACGGGCGCCTTCTTCTCAATGCCAGTTACCTCCTCGATGACCCGTACTCGAACTCGCAGGTGCTGATGGACGGCTCTCTCCACCACGTCGTCGTCACCTTGTCTGGTTCGTTATTTTCGTTCTATATTGACGGTGCATTCGACGTATCATGGGGGATCGGGCCGAGTCTGACTGACCTCACCGCGGTCACCGTTGGTTGTTCTGCTGGTCCCTCCCAGGGTTTCGCGGGTCTCATCCAGGACGTCGCCCTCTACTCATCGGCGCTTACCCAGCCTGACGTTGCGTCCCACTACACGACCGGCTGGTGGTTCCAGGGCAACGACCTCGGCGCGTCGAACGCGGCGGGGGCCTCGGCGCGGCTGAACAAGGTGCTCGCCGTTGCCGCGTTCCCGGCGGGCCTCACGGCCATCGGGACGCCGTTCAAGACCTCCGTCTACGGCGAGACCCAGCCCGTCACCACGACGACGGCGCTCGACTACGTGCAGCTCATCACCGAGACCGAACCGGGGCTCATCTTCCAGGGCCAGGACGGGAACATCTACGCGCTGAACCGGCAGTACGTCATCGGCCAGGGGGGCGCGGTGGGGATCATGAACTCGGCCCGCGCCTACACCTCGCAGGGCATCTTCGGCGACACCGCGGCCTGCACCTACCGCTTTGTCGCCAAGGGGTTCGCCCTCGGCATCGACGACCTGGACGTCTGGAACGACATCCAGGCGCAGAGCGCGCGGCCCTCGGCGGCGAACGACAATGGTAAGTCGGCGAGCAGCGGCAACCCCATCCAGGTCTTCTCGCAGGTCCAGGACGCGCGGATGGCGGTCTCGGCCAGCCAGTTCGGCGACCGGACCCTCCAGGGGCTCACCTCGCTTTTGTTCCTCTACGACTCGGACGCCCTGCTGGTCGCCGAGTGGTACGGGGTGATCTACGCCGCGGCCCAGGTCCGCCCCTCGGCCTTCACGCTCGACCAGACCTTCAACCTGGGGGCGAACCTCCCGCAGATGCTCGGGCGCACGCTCTACGACCAGATCACCGTCGAGTACCAGGGCATGGCCGGCAGCCCCGCGTTCTCGCCGGGGAGCGAATACACGGGCAACGTGCTCATCGAGTCGATTGAGCACGACGTGGACTTCGGGACGAGCGGGGACGGGCCGTGGTGGAGGACGACGCTCGTGACCAGCCCGTTCGAGCTGGCCCATGTCTCCGGGTCCTCGGCACCGCTCACGGTCAGCGCCACGGTGCCAATCGTGCTGGGTAGCTGGCAATTCGGGTCCGCTACAGGGGTCCTAACGTTGTGAAGCGCTCTGACCTACACTGACACCGATGCGCGTGCCCGGAATCGCCCCCGTTCTTGACCACGCAGAGGTTCACGCCGCGTATTTGCCGCGTCCCGGCATCGACCGGCTCCAGATGGCGGGCAACGTCGCCGACCAAATCCGCCGCCACAAGCACGAGAACCCGGCCGACCACATCCACGACAAGCTGGTGGACTCCCTCGTCGCCCACGTCCGCGCCGTCGTCGCCGACCCGGCGCAGCAGCCCGAGGACCCCGCCTGGACGCCCCCCCAGCGCATCGTCTGGCGCTCGGCGGCCGAACACCGCGGCCAGGTGCCACTGTCGCCTGAGCGCAAGCTGGAGGTCATCGCCGACCGCTCGGTGCACCCCACCGTCAAGGCGATGGCCTACGTGAACGCGGGGCGCTGGGTCGTCTCCTGTTTTGCTGGCGAGGAAAAGTTCCTCACCCCCGATGGCCCGAAGACGTTTGCCGAGACGGCTGGAACGATCCAGACTGTGCTCACGACAGCTCAGAATGGTGGCGTATGGGTTCCAGCGCCAATCACTGAGCGCGGGGTGCAACAGCTATACGCGCTCAACCTCGTCAGGAGCAAGCGACACAGGACCATCTACACGACAGCGGAGCATCGTTGGTTGGTCCGTTCCAGGGCCGATCCGTTGCGACGTGACATGCACTCGGTGCTCACCAAAGACCTTGTCGCAGGACAACGCCTGGCTTCATTGATGCCGTGTTCGTTATCCCGTGGGAAAGGACTACGCCCATCGCAGTTCGGTATTGCTCGGGGGTTCACGTTCGGCGATGGGGCGCGGTACGCGCTGGGTAGCCAGGTCACCCTTTATGCGGAGAAAGACGCCGCGTTGCTCAAATATTTCTCAGAGTCTCATACTTACGAAATCTCAGGGCGAGACGCCCTACGCGTCGTTGATCTTCCTGCGTACTTTAAGGTGCTCCCGTCGCTCGATGAGTCGCCGTCCTATCTCTATGGCTGGTTGGCTGGCTACTTCGCGGCTGACGGTCATGTGACCAAGAAAGGCCAAGCGGTTCTATATTCTGCTCGACTTGAACACCTGCAATTCGTCGAACGTCTGGCGTTGCGTCTCGGACTCGGTACATACCCGATCATCTCGCGGACACGCAAAGGCATCAAAGGTGTGTGGTCTGAGATTCATAGCATTGGTTTCGTTCGTTCTCGGCTAACCCCAGAGTTCTTTTTGATTGCCGAACATCGCCGCCGCTATGACCACTGGGCATCGGTTCAGAATGCTGAGGTGATTGACTACGAGGTTGAAAGCGTCGAGGCGACTGACCGATATGAGCCGGTGTATTGCGCGACGGTCCCTGGAACAGAGAGCTTTGTTCTCGACGGTTATATCCATACCGGGAACTGTCCCTTCCCTGGCTGCAACTCCGCGCAGATGGCGAGCTTCACCGACCGTCGGTTCTTCTGCTGCGACTGCGCCAACGCCGCGGTCGGAGGTCAGTGGGTCGAGGTGGTCTGGCCGGCGAATCACACGGAGGTGGAGAACTGGGTCGCCAGTCGGCCGTTCGACGTGCGGCACTGGTTCCCCGGCGAGACGGCCGAGGACATTCGGTGGCAGGACGATGAGGCGATGGGGCGGGGGTTCGCGCCAGGGCCGACCGGAGGCAAGCCTGGTGAGTCGGTCGCGACCCACGTCGCTCGTGAGCGGAAAGCGAACCCGCGCTCGGGGCGAAAGGCGAAGGTGTAGCCGTGGCCGTGTGGGGGACGCCCCCGGTACACGTTACGGGTGACACCCTCGCGGTGAGCGATTGGAACACAATCGCCAACAACGAAACCTTCCTGGCCGAGGCGCCGTATGGACTGTATTACAACTCAGTAGCGGTGACCTTAGTGCTCGGTGCGTCAACCCAGATCACGCTTGGCGGGACTGAGGCGAGTGGTTACGGCTTCAGCGTCGCGTCAAACAACGCTGTGGTGCCAATCGCCGGTCTTTATTCCACAACCTGTAGCGTATACATTTCGGCCGCTGAGGTCCTGTTAACCGCTCTCACTTACCACAATGGGTCGCAAATCCGCCAAGGCTCCTCGGGGACCCTCATCGGGAGCACCACATCAGGGCTTGTGAAGTGTGCAGCAAACGACACCCTGGGGTTTTATGTCTACCAGAATGGTGGCGCACCGGCCACTATCGCCGGGTCGGGTAGCACCTACCTCCACGCCTTTTACGTCGGCTCAACCTAGCCCCAGCGTCTGCCTGCCCGCCGACCCGACCAGGGCGTGCGTCAGGTCGTCGGTTCGTAGGTGACGGAGAACGAGGCACCCTGCGGCTGGCTCGGCATCGCCTCCACCGTGCCGCCGGATGTCTGCATCTCGATCGCGTCGGCGTAGGTGAGCGCGCTCGTCGGGACGACTTGGAGGTTGGTGAACGTCACGATCCCGAAGTCGGCGAGTGGGGTGAGGTCCGAGCTGCCCTGCACGGTAGGGTCCTCGGTGACCCACTCGGCGGAGGAGCCGGCGTAGACCGCCGAATCGCTCGCGGTGGCGCTCTGGCCCGAGGTCACGTCCGTGACCGTCGCCGTCCACGTCCCCGAGGACGACTGCTGGACCTCGGCCGAGATCACGTCGCCCGCGTTTACCGCGAGCTGGTCCTGGGCGACGTAGCCGAGCGCCGCGTCAGTCCACCAAGCGTCATTAGCCTGCACGCCATTCACGCAGGCCGACTCGCTCCCCGTCTGGAAGAGGTTCGCCGAGCCGTCCCAACCGTTGACGCCAACCCAGTCCACAGTGACCCCGCCCGGGACGACGGCGCAGTTGAGCGTCGGGACGGTCCACTCACCGCTCACCGCCTGGTACTCACCCGTTAGGACGTAACCGGACCAGTTTGTCGAGGCAAGGCCGGGGGTCGCGACGGGTGCCGACAGGGACGAGACGACCGGGTGCCAGATGCAATCGACGTAGCCGCGCAGGATGCGCCGACCGCCGACCGTGACCCAGTGGTGCCGGACTAGCCCGCGGTAGCCGACGTGGCACGACAGAGCGTGACCGCGCGGGTAGCTCGCGTGGGTCACCGCGCCCGCGGGGGTCGCGAGGCCCAATGTCGCGAGGGCGAGGGCTGCGGCTACGGTGAGCTTTCGCATGGTCGGTTCCTCTCTGAATTGCCTAGACGTCTAGGGTTTTCGAGGTGGGCGCGGTGTCATGGTCGATCGCCTCGTCGAAGTGCCGCCGGACGACGAGGTAGCACGGGAACACGACGATCCACAGGCATATGGCGCCGATAACCCACCCGGTGACGCTCCCCCAGGAGCGGCCCTTCTGTCGGGCGTCGGCAATCATCCACACGATGGTCCCGAGGACCACCAACACGACCAGAGCTCCCATCGCTTCCTCCCTCCCAGGACACCCCTAACGGTAGCCGACTCCCGTGGCAAAGTAAAGCCGCCAAATCCCCGGTCGTCTGGGCCGCCGCGGTTAGCATCTCACGCGTGGCCCTCACGCGTGGTGAGTACGTAGCGGCCTGCCTCGCCGCCGTCCCGTCGCCCGCGACCGTCGAGCACCGGGTGGCGCTCCAGGCCCGCGTGCTCCAGGAATGGTCCGAGGCGACCGACCGCGGCCCGACCGACGACGCGCTCGACCTGACGGAGTACGAGCCGGGCGCGGTGCCGTTCAACTCGTTCGGCAATCCCCCCGAGCACGTCTGGAACTACCCGACGCTCGCCGAGGGAGCCCGGGCGTTCCACGACATCCTCCAGGCCCGCGAGTACGCCGCGCTGGTCGTGATGCTCCAGTCGTCCGCCTCGACCGCCGACCAGATCATCGCCACGTGGAACAAGACCGCCTGGGGCTACTGCCATCCGGCGCTCGTCGCGATGGCGCGGGCCAACCTCGCGGCCCTCGAAGCGCTCGTCGTCCCCGGCGCCGGGGTGCCGGTCCCGCCCCTCGTCCCGCCGCCCTCGGGACGCCCGACCGCGGACCAGCTGGTCGCCCGCCAGCTCGTCGTGCTGGGCGACAGCTTCGCCCCAGGCATCGTCTCCCAGGACGCCACCGTCGCGCGGCGCAACGGCTGGGCCGTGTTCTACTTCGCGGGGGACCATTTCGTCGCCGTCCCCGCGACGCATCCCATCCCGGCCGGGACGTGCTGGCTGTACGCGAACGAGCACTACGCGAGCAAGCGGGAGGGCTGAGAGTGGCCGACGTCGTGACCATCGTCGAGACGGTCTGCACGACCATCGTGGCAGGGGGTGTCGTCGCCCCGTTCGCCTGGAAGCGGTTCGGCAAGGTCGCCGCTGAGAGGCACACCGACGACCTGTTTCTCCACGGCTCGCCCGCGGTCCCCGGAATCCGCCCCGTCCTGGAGACGGCAGGGGTTCGCTTGGAGAACGTCGAGCGGATGGTTGGCGAGCACGGCGAGATCCTGACCGACATCCAGAAGTCCCTTAAGATGAGCAACGGGCACACCTTGGGCCAAACGGTCGAGATCGCCGCGAAGGAAGCCCGTACCGCTGCGGCCGCCGCGAAGGACGCTGCCGTTGCTGCAGCTTCCGCTGCTGAACTTGCTGCAGTTTCCGCTGCTGAACGTTGCGAAGCACACCGAACCGCCCGGCCCCGTCGGGCACAGACAGGAGGCACCAATGACAACCCCTAACCTGCTACCGCGCTGGACGAACCCGGCCTCGGTGACCGCGTTCCTCCTCGCCATCGCGGGCTACGCGACCGCGTTCATCGTCGCCATCCACCCAGGGTTCGCGCCCCCGACCATCGTCGCCGCGCTGATCCCCTCGGCGGGCGTGGTTGTCGCGGCCCTGGCGACCATCTTCGTCATTGTCATCCACCGCAAGACCGTCTCGGCCGTCTCGGCCTCGGGGGGCACGGTCGTGCAGCTGCCGACGTGGACGGACGCCGGGAGCGTGCTCGCGTACTTGACCAGCATCGTCTCGGCCGTGTTCGCGGTCGTGACCGGCCTGCACCCGGGGTTCACCGAGCCGTCCGTCGTCGTGGCCATCCTGCCCTCGGTCGCCGTCCTGGTCGCGGTGGTCGCGCAGCTGGTCAACCTGGCAACGCACCACGCGGCGGTTGCCGCGGTGAGCGGGGGGCAGTTCCTCGAAGCCTCCGCGGTTGCCGTGCAGCCCGCGCCGACCGTCACCGTCACGATTGACGGCCGGAAGCTGGCCGACGCGATTGCGACGCACCTAAAGACGCGCGCATGACCGCGGGCCTGCGCGGCCTGCTCCCCGAGACGCGCTTCGCGCCGTCGTTCGAGGAGCGCCTGACCAAGCCCCTGCCCGCGGCACCCGCGAAAGCGTTCGACTACGCGGCCAAGGTCACGGGCGGGTTCCCGATGGCGGACAACGACTCCATCGGCGACTGCACCATCGCGGGCTGGGTGCACCTCTGCCAGCTCGCCTACGCGCTCGTCGGCGTGCCGTACACGTACCCGGGGGACGACGCGGTCGCCGCGGCCTACTGGGAGCTCGTCGGGCACGGCCCCGAGTACGAGGGCGACCCTGGACCGGGCTTGCAGATGACGCAGGTGCTCTCCGCGGCGTCGGCGGGCGCGGGGCTGCTCGGCGTGAAGGCGGTCGCCTGGGGCTCGGTGAACATCCACTCCAAGGCGGCGCTGCGGAACGCGCTCTACAACTTCGGCGCGCTCTACCTAGCGGGTGACATCCCGCAGGACGCAGAGACGCAGTTCCCCGGCTGGTGGCACCTCGTCAGCGGCGCGCACCCGGGCGTCGGCGGGCATTGCTTCGTCGCGAGCGGGGACCTCGACCTCGGCTCGTTCGCTGGCCTCGACAACATCACCTGGGGTGGCGAGAACGGGTTCACCTGGCCGTGGTGGACACGCTATTCGGTGAGCGCGTTCGTGGTCATCCCCGAGTGCTACGTCACCGCCGGGCACGGGCCGCTCGACGCGGTCGACGTGGCCGCGTTGGAGGCGGACGTGCACGGGTTCGCGGCGAGCGCCTAGCGCGCTAGTCTGCACACGTTCCTTTCTACCCAGGGAGGAAGCAAGGACCCCGGCCCGTCCGGGGTCCTTGTGCGTCTGGGGGCTCGTCATCGCCAACTACCATGAAACTTGGTAGTAGGTTCTTGGCACCCCGCCGTTGTCGGCTAGGAAGGCAGCGGTCAGCAGGGCCCCGATGCTCGGTCTCCTAGAACCGGGCTCGGGGCCCTTGCGCGTCTGGGACACCCCCGCGCTAGAGTGCGCGGTGCACGGTCGTTTCCGCCCACACGGCCGGTGTAGCCAAGGGGGGCGGCCCGGAGTCAGAGCCGGGTCGCTCCCCGATTGCCTAGACGTCTAGGGTTTTCGCGGCGGTACTGGACACGGCGGCGGGAGTCGGCTACCGTGTGAGTGTTCCTGGGGAGAAGGGAGTGCGATGGAATCCCGCACGCAAGTATCGGCGGAGTTCGACAGCGGTGCCCGGCTGACCGTCGATGTCCGCAAGGACGGCTACTCGGTCCTCGACCTGCTCGGTGCGAAGGACGTCACGGTCCAGGTGCAGGGCACCGGGACGCGCTACGTCACCGTCCGCGCCAAGGGCAAGTTCGGCCTCGCCGACGTGACGGTCCTGCTCCCGCTCGGTTACGCCGCCGCCATCGGTGCCGCGGCCGAAGCGGAACTGGAACGGCTCGCCGGGTCCGCGGCGACGCTCGCGGCCGAGCGCGCCAGTGTCGGGGCGACGTCGTGAGCCGCGGCGACGTGGTGACTGTCCTCGTCGATTCCGGCGCGGGGACGACGCAGCAGTTCGAGGTCGAGGCGACCAAGAAAGGCCGCAAGGTCGAGGTGCGCGAGCAGGGCCGCACCACGTCCGTCGTCGAGATCGACCACGGCGGCAACACCGTCCGGACCAGCCGGTTCCGCAACGACCGCATCATCGCCCTCGTCGAGCACAAGGTAGACGAGGAGCCGGGTGCCGTACAGCCGCCGCTCCCCGGGGTGGCATTGTGACCGTCCTGACCATCGAGGACCGCGTCGCCCGCGGCATGGCGACCTACGACGCGTTGCTGCCGGGTGCCACGCCCGAGCAGCGCGCCGCGGCCGAGGAGAACGTGCGCCGGTCCGTCGCGCGCGGCGACGACCTGCGCGGGGTCGGCATCGCGCCCGTCGCCTGCCAGGCCAGCCCGGCGTTTGGCGCGGCAGTCTGCGCCCACGGGCGCAAGCCCGCCGAGTGCGAGGACTGCGCCCTCATCCGTGACTGCAACGACCTGGAGGACGCCCGATGACCCGCCCCACCTACTACAAATGGCTGTCGCCCCAGAACGCCGGCGTCTACGGCCACGGGGACTACACCGACCACCTGCCGCACGGCAAGCGCCCTGGCAAGTGGCTGCCGCCCATTGCTGACCCGAGGCCATGCGCCCGCGGCTACCACGTCGTCACCGCGTCACACCTGTTCGACCACTGGGGCCGCGAGGGCTCGGTGCTCTACGTTGCCGAGGTGCGCGGGGCCATCGCCACCGACACCGACAAGCTCGCCTGCGAACAGACCCGACTGGTGGAACGCGTCGGTGTGCTCACGCGGGGCGTGCTCGTCACCTTCGCGGCCGACTGCGCGGCACGGGTCCTGCCGATCTTCGAGGCGAAGTTCCCCGACGACGACCGGCCCCGCAAGGCCATCGAGGCCGCGAGATTGGGCGCCGCCGACGCCGACGCCGCCCACGCCGCCTACTCCGCCGCCGACGCCGCCCACGCCGCCGACGCCGCCGACGCCGCCAACGCCGCCGCCGCCGACGCCAAGGAGCGCGCCTGGCAGGGGCGGCACCTGCTGGCGCTGCTGAGAAAGGACGCCTGTGACCGATACGAGGAGGAGGGGCTGTGAACGAGACAGGAGAGGTCACCGAGACGGCCGTGGTGCCGTCGAGGGCCGGGTCGGCGCTGATCGTCCCGGCCGCGTCCGGGGCGCAAATACGGGCGCAGCAGGAGGCGTACCAGGAACTGGTGAAGGACCTCCTGGACGCGAAGGAGGACTACCAGACCATCGGCGGGAAGGCGTTCAAGAAGAAGTCCGCCTGGCGCAAGCTCTCGCTCGCTTTCGGGGTCGACCTGGAGATCAAGTCCGTCACCCACGACCGCGACGCGACCGGGCGCATCGTCCGCACGGAGGTCATCGCCCGGGCGACGGCACCGAACGGGCGTTTCGCCGACGGCATCGGGTCGTGCAGCGTCCGCGAGAAGTGCTGCGCCGGGCAGGGGGTCTGCACGCGCCCCGAGCAGTACGCGGACAGCGGGAGACCGACCGGCCACACCCACTGCAAGCCGGACTGCCCGGGCTGGGTGCACTTCTCGCACGCCGAGCACGACGTGCCGGCCACGGCCGCGACGAGGGCCACGAACCGGGCCGCGTCCGACCTGTTCGCCGCGGGCGAGGTCTCGGCCGAGGAGATGGCCGACGGGGGGACCGGCGGACAGGCGGCCGACGCGGGTCGCGGGGACGACCGGCGCTCGCCGGACTACCGCGACGCAGGCCGCTCGGCCATCCAGAACGCGACCGCGAAGCAACTCGACACGGTGCTGAACATCGCCCGGCGCGAGAACCCGGACAGCCAGACGCTCGAAGGCGAGGCCCGCGAGGCGCGCGACTGGCTGACCGACCGCGCCGAGGGCGAGTGGCCGGTCACGGACGACCTGGACCGCTGGCTGACCGCCAAGCTCGGCGTCGCGGTGACGTTCTCCGCGCTCACCAAGGCGCAGGCGTCGCTCATCATCGGCGGCGCGTCGAGCAAGGGGAGCAACGGCGGACGCAGCCGGTCGGTGCCGAACGAGCCGCCGGATGACGAGGAGCCGTTCTGATGGCGACGTGCGTGCTGTGCGGACACCCCGCCGAGCGCCATTGGGGCATCGGCGAACGGCGGTGCACGGTTGGCCGCGAATCGCCACAGGGCGAGGGGACGAAGGGCTACCCCGGCTGCGAGTGCCCTGGCCTACTGCTGCCGCTAGGCGTCGCCCTCGACGCGTTCGAGGCTGCGCCATGAGTTCGCCGGGGCGGGCGTCAAAGCGTCCGACACAGCGCCAAGGCGGGGAGGGGCTCTTGACCTTTCTATGCCCCGTAGAGCCGCCTGCGCCCGCCCTGGGTACGTGTAACCGGGACAGGAGGGAGACATGGGCCTAGTCGCCGTCGAGCGCACGCTGGCCGTCCCAGGCGTCGTCTGGGGGCCGCTCGCGCTGTGCACCGCCGCGGTGCTGGCTTGGCATCGCTGGGCCGCGCCCAGACTGGTCGCGCGTCGGCAGCGGAAGCGCCGCGAGGAGGTGGAGTACCAGCGCGTCGTGGCAGAAGTGGCCCGACAGTTCGACGACGTCCAGACCACGCTGTGGGCGACGTACGCGGCGTGTGAACGTGCCCGACGGGGCCGACAGGAAGGGATGAGGGGATGAACAAGAACCAGCGGGTAGCAGCCATCCTGGACCGAGCGGTGGACCGCCTTAGCGCGGACCCTTCCCTGTCCATCGTGGCCGCGCTGAACCCGCCCGAAGGGAAGCCCGGCCATCTGGAGGACTTCGTGATGGCGCTCAAGAAGGCCGGGCTGGGGAACCTCCCGGCGGATAAGGCGTGCGGCTGCGAGGCCGTAATCGGAGCCCTCCGCAGCGCTTCAAACGCGCTGAAACCGAGGCTGGCATGACCGTGTTCCGCGTGAAGGTCCTACCGCAGCAGCACTACGACCAGCCGCACCGCGAGGTCTCGGTCTGCGTGGTCGAGGGGGACGCGCTGCGCGGCTGCGGCGTGGTGAGGATGCGCCCCGACGAGGCGCGGGCGTTCGCCGCGTCGTTCGACGAGCTGGCCCTGTCGCGGGAGATTCTGAGCGAGGACCGGCTTTCGCAGCTCGCCATCTCAGACGACATCGCTGGGCTACGGATGCTGTACCTCACCGCGCGTGGGCGGGCGACGGAGGGGACGACATGAGCCGAGAGACAGCGCGGGTACGGCTGGACATGGCGACCGAGGGGTTGCCGTGGATTCGACCGTGGCAGACGTGGCAGAGCCTCGCCATTCACTCCCCGGTTGGTGACGTCGCTTTCGCCGTGACGCAGGAGGTAGGGGACTTCATCGCCCACGCGCCAGAGGACCTGCGACTCGCGCTCGCCGTGGTCAACGCGGTGAGGTACGACCCAAAAACCGAGACAGGCCACGGCCACGTTCACGGCATCGTGAACCTGTGCACCTGCGGCGCTGTTAGTTGCGCGGCCCTCGCCGCGCTCGACGCGCTGGAAGCGTCACTGTGACAATGCCTAGACGTCTAGGCCATCTGCCGCGCCAAAAAGCCACGCGGTGTCCGTACGGGAGGCGTATGGTCGCGGGAGTAAAAGACGAAGCGGCCCGGGCTCGTCATCCGGACCGCTTCTGAGACCAGAGGAGGTGTAGTCCTCGTGTCGAGAGTGATCCTAACAGGCATCCCGGGTGGTCAAGCGCCACGCTGGGGACGCCCCACCGTCTACAAAGGCATCCGGATGCGGTCGCGTCTCGAGGCGCGGTGGGCTGCATCCTTCGACGAGGAGGTCGTCGACCCGACCTGTTGGCTCGTCTCGTGGGAGTACGAGCCATGTGCTTTCGCCAACGAGTCGGACCAGTACCTCCCGGATTTCCGTCTTTCCTATCGGGGCGAGAACGGCGAGCCGGTCGAGAGCCAGTCGGGCACTGTCTACCTCGACGTCAAGGGGATGCTCGAAGACCCGTTCCCGGTCATGGCACGCATGGAGACGATCCTCTCGTCAGAGAGGGATGTTGGGCTTCACTTAATCGTCGGGTCGCCAGAGGAGCCTTCCCGGTGGTGGAGCGGCATTGTCGAAGACAATCGCCTTGCCTGGTACAACGTCAACGACTTCGATACGCCAGTCAGGATGCGCCCGCTATGAGTGACGAGGGACGCGCCTACGTCAAGCTCTATTCAACCTTCACTGGCACGACATTCTGGGTGCATTACGTGTTCGGTGATATGGCAAATGCACAGCACCGATACGAGCTATTTTGCGGCGACGCGTATATCCGTCACGAATGGCGCGCCCTGTCCCTACGGGCGATCAAACGAGCACGGGCCGAGCTGGTCGCGAGCGGACACCTCACGGTCATCGACGACCGACGCCACGCCGGGCACCCCGCCGTCTATCGCTTCGAGTTCCTGGGCCACGAGGAGATGCGAAAGACAACCGGGGACGATTTGGCCCCGGTACAGGGGCCAGACCGGCCACCAGCGGGGCCAGACTCGGAAACCTGTCCTCTTATAGGAACTGAAGGAACCAACACCCCAGAGAGTGACCCCTTCGACGAGTTCTACGCGGTCTACCCCCTGCACAAGGCACCGGACGCGGCGCGGCGTGCTTTCACCCGAGCGCTGAAGCGGGCATCCTTCGAGGAGATCATGAACGGGGCGCGGTGCTACCGCGATGACCCGGCCCGCAAGCCCGACTTCACGAAACACCCTGCGACCTGGCTGAACGCTGGGTGTTGGCAGGACTACGCCGACGACCCCGCGGGCCACGCCGAGGCGCTGCCACCTGGGGGCATCCGCCCCTTCCCGCCGGCCGAGGTCGGTCCGGACTTCTCCGTGGACGCCGACGCCCGCCGCGCCCAACGCGAGCGCCTGGCCGCGCTGAAGGCGGGGACGTGATGACCGACATCATGGCTGACGGACCGTTCCACGACAACGGCGATCTGATCGCCCACGTCGCCTCGCTCGGTTACATCGAGGGGCGCGTCCTCGATCTCACCTACGGGCGCGGGAAGTTCTGGACCGATTTCACGCCGGAGCGCCTGTGGACGAACGACATCGACGAAACGACCGACGCCTTTCTCAACCACGACTTCAGGGCGACCGGGTTCGAGACGGGCGCCTACGACACGGTCGTCTTCGACCCGCCCTATCGCCTGCGCGGGACACCCTCGCTCGGCGAGATGGACGACAGGTACGGGACGACCGACCCCGCGACGCGTCGCGACGTCATAGCGCTGCTCGTCGGGGGCGCCGCCGAGGCGTGCCGCCTCTCGAACAAGTGGGTCCTCGTTAAGTGCCAGGACCAGGTCGAGGGGGGCCAGGTCCGCTGGCAGACCGACGTCGTCACTGCCGTCGCCTGGGCAGCGAGCTTCGACAAGGTCGACTGGTTTATCCTGAACGGCGGTCGTCGGCAGCCTGCAGGACGGTCCCAACAGCACGCCCGCCGGGAGTTCTCGACGCTCCTCGTGTTCCGGCGGAAGCCGCGATGACCGTCGCCAGCCATCGGTTCAACAACGACCTCCGCTACCGCGACGCGGCCCACCCGAACAATACGCAGTTCACGCCTGCCTACGTGCTCGACGCCGTGCGAACGGTCCTCGGTGGCCGTATCGAGCTGGACCCGTGCACGACCGCCGACAACCCCGTGGGTGCGGAGCGGTTCTACTTCCCACCCGACATGGACGGGCTGGCCCTGCCGTGGGACGCCGCCACCATCTACGTCAACCCGCCCTACGGGAAGGCCCGCGAACCGTGGGTCGACCGCTGCATCGAAGCCATGACCGAGGGGAGCAAGGTGGTGCTGCTCATCCCGGCGCACACGGACACGAAGGTCTTTCAGAAGGCGTGGGCCAGTTCTGCTGGGGCTGTGTTTATCAAGGGCCGCGTGAAGTTCGGCACCCTTCGGCCGAACCGTCGCCAGGTCGCGGCGTCGCATCCCAGCGCGCTAATCGGCTGGAACGTCGAGCTTTGGCCAGCCGCGTACCTCGGATTTCAGGCGCACAATGAAGACTTCTAGGCCCCTCCGTCGCACCCGCCTGCGCCCGCGCTCCGACAAGGCCATCGCCCGCGACGAGGCGCGCCGCGCCTGCGTGGCCGCGGTCATCCGCCGCGACAAGGTGTGCCAGTTCCAGCAGGCGGTAGGTGCGTATCCCGGGTACATCCGCGAACTGGAACTCCCGCCGTCATGGCGCGGGTGCGTCGGGGCGCTCGACGCGCACGAGCCCAGGGAACGCTCCCACGGGGCCGACCCGACCGACCCTGACCAGGCAGTATGTCTGTGCCGCAAGCACCACGACTGGGTGCACGCGCACCCCGCGGTCAGCTACCGCCTGGGCCTGCTGGTCCGGGGCAACGCCGAGCCGTACCGGAGGCGGGGATGACACTGCGCCACGACTATTGGTTCTGCCAACTGACGTATTGGTGGCGGAAACACGCGCATGGCTCACCGGGGCTTTATTGCCCGTGCAGGTGTCACCGGAGGCGGGGATGACCTGGTTCATGGTCCAGGCGGCCGTTGACTGCATCCTTTTCGGCGGGGTGCTCTTACTGGCCTGGGCGGTTCAAGACCAAGGGAGGCGGGGCTGATGTTCGCCAGCCGCGACGACCTGCTCCGCTGGGCGCGCACCGAGTGCCCCAAGGCCGTCCTGGAGACGGACCCGAGGACCGGCGAAATCTGGGTCGGGACGGGACTGGAGGACACCGCCGACCCGGCAAATCCGCGCCCGAAGCACGATTCGCGGCAAAGCTCTAGCAGACCCCCAAGGCAAGGAGACGCGACATGACTACCTACCGTGGCAGGAGAAGCGAGGCAGCGAGAGGCACCGAGACGGAAGAAGGGCGAGATGGGTGAAGGCGGCACGCCGCAGGGCGGCGCACACCCGGGCCGCGGGCCTTGTCCTAGCGGCGAGCATGATGATTTTCTCCGCTACTTCCTCCCCGGCGATGATGCGGACTTCGCCGGTTGGGCGCTCGTCTGCTGTCACTGTGGCGGCGTCGCTGCGGCCCTCCCCAGTCGTGTGGTCGGAGGAGCCGACGTGGTTGGGGCCGCTCAGGCACTACTCGCTGAAGCCGACGCCGCTGACACCCGAGCAGCAATGGCTCGCCACCCGGGCGGCCAAATGCGTGAAGTGGGCCGAGAGCCGGGACGAGTACCGGATCGGGGGCGACGAGCCTCACGGTGGCGCGTGGCAGTTCTCGGTTTCCACCTGGCATGGGATCGGGGAAAGCGGGATGCCGAACGAGGCGAGTCCGGCCGAGCAGGACGCCGCGGCCTACAAGCTCTGGCTCCTGGCGGGCTGGGACCAGTGGGAGACGGCGGCGGGATGCGGGGTGTGAAATAGGTGGCGCCGGGCGCGGGAGTCGGCTACCGTTAGAAGCATCCTGGGGAGAGGAGCACGGGATGGGCGCAGAACCGCAGCATCGGCTACGGGTCCGGATGGAACTGGACGACGAGCACCCCTACATCGGCATCGTCTGTCCGTTCGACCCGGACGACCCGGCGCGGCCGTGCCTCATCATCGACTGCCCGGTCTGCGTAGAGTCGGCAGCTCGGGAGTGCCTCGTGGAGCACGGCGCCACGGCCCAGTCCGGCTGCAACTTCCGGGAGTGGCACCAGGAGGACGGAACGCGGATGAAGTTCCTAGTCGAACTGCCGATCACGTCCGTCGAGTGGACGGGAGAAGGCTACGACCTGATCGTGGAGGTGACATCGTGACCGCTGAACCCCTGAGCAACGAGGAGCTGGCCGGGCTGCGGCGAGCGTGTCGAAAGGGCGTGACTGCGCCTGACAATCGCTTGGCGGCGCTGACCTACCGAGAGGCCCGTGGGCTGCTCACCACCATCGACGCCAGGGACGCCGAGATCGCGTCGCTGCGCGACTCGTGCGCCGAGGCGATCAACGTGGCGGTGCCGTTGAAATGGGACCGTGACCACATGCTCCACGAGCTAAAGCGCATCGGCGAGATGGCTCAGGAAATCATCGACTTGCGACCGCCTCCGAGCCCAAGCACCGTCGCGTTGGCGAAGGCGGTTAGCAAGAGAGTCTCCGCTGGGCTTGCTTTACCGAACGTGTCGAACAACTGGGGGACCGAATGACGCGCGACGCGGCCCGCTGCCCCACCTGCGGCGCGAAGATCGTCCGCTACCGGCACACGATGAACCGCGGGCTGGTCGAGGGCCTGGTCGCGCTCGCCGAGGTGGGGGGCGAGGCGTCGCTGGCCGACCTCGGCCTCACGCGCAATCAGGTGGACAACTTCCAGAAGCTTCGCTACTGGGGGCTCGTCGAGAAGGTCCACCGCGACGACGGGACGCGGGTCGCGGGCGTCTGGCGGGTGACGCTGGCGGGGTATCGGTTCCTCGTGGGTGACTGCGTGCGTTCGCCGAGGCGACCCAGGGGGTGCTTCTCGATGCCTAAGCGCGTCCAGCTCTCGCGGCGGAAGGGCTACCGGAAGCCCGAGGGGGCGATCAACGTCGCCCGCCCGACGAAGTGGGGGAACCCGTTCCCGGTCGCGGCGGGTGGTCGCGAGTGGGCGGTCGCCTCCTACCGGCGGTGGCTGAGGAGCTGGGTGCTGGACGAGCAGATTCGTCGCGAGCTTGGCGGCCACGACCTCGCCTGCTGGTGCCCGCTCGACCAGCCCTGCCACGCTGACGTGTTGCTGGAGCTGGCGAATGCGTGACGACCTCGCCCGGGCCCAGGCCGACCTCGCCGCGTTCGAGGCGCTGGTCGCCCGCCGTCGCGAACTGACCGCCGAGTGGGTGGAGCTCGAAGGGCTGATCCGTCGCCCCGACGCCTGCCCCCACTGCGGGCGCGCGCTCACCGTGGACCCGTTCCCGGATGGGGCGGAGCGGGCAGCGGCGATGGCGGGGGAAGCGGCGCGGGTCTTCGCTAGGACCGCGAAGGAGGTGTCGTGACGCTCGCCGCGGTGGACACGCCCGTCGCCTCCTGCGTCGAGTACGGCGAGACGGGGCTGACGTTCCCGCGCGAGCTCACGTTCGACGAGTGGCAGGCGCTCGGCGCGACGCTCGGGCGCATGGCCGAGTCGGTCATGTTCTGGCTCGGAGACTGGTGGCTGTGGGGCGAGCACCACTACGGCGAGGCCGCGGCCCAGGCCGCCCCCACCGGCTACGCCACGGGGACGCTGCAGGAGGCGGCGCGCGTGGCCGACCGCATCCCATCGCCTAGGCGTCTAGGCAGTCTCTCGTGGTCGCACCACCAGGCGGTCGCGGCGCTCGACGAACCGGCCCAGGACGCGCTGCTCGGGCGCGCCGTCGCGGAGCACCTGTCGGTTCGCGACCTGCGGCACGAGGCGGCGCGCGCCAAGGCCCTCACCGCGCCGGAACCGTCGCCGGGCGACATCCTGGCCGCGGCCGGGCGGGAGCTGCGCGAGTGCACCGAGGCCATCGAGGCGGCATCCGCGCGGCGCGCTACAGCCTGGGCGCGCTGGGCCGCGGTGGGCGTGACGGTCGCGGACCTGGCGCGGATGAGCGGGGTCACCGCCTACGAGGTACGGTCGGTGCTGGGAGAGAGGGGGCAGGGATGAGCGCATCGGGTCTGGACTACGTGCCTAATAACCCAGTGAACAGGGAACTTGTCCAGGTTGCCGCGGTCGCCGTTGCGACACTGGAAGCTCGCGGCTGCGGGCTGGGTAACGTTTTCGCTGCGATTCAGGACGAGCGGCAGCGCCAGGATGAGAAGTGGGGGGCTGGCCGTCACTTGCCGATGACGACGTGGCTCACCATTTTGACCGAGGAGGTCGGAGAGACTGCCGAGGCAATTCTGAAATCGGGCGAGTTCGACCAGTGACCCCTGACCTGCTCATCCAGGCCGCCCGCGAGCTTGGCCCCGTTCAGGCCCGCATCGACGCGGGGGACGCCCAGGCCGCCGCGGCCCGCGACGAGCGCGCGGCCATCTGGCGCAAGTACCTGCGCCTGGGCGTGCAGATGACGCGCCTGGCGGAATTGTCGGGCCTCGACCGCACGGCCGTCCGCGACGCCCTGACGATAAGGAGGGGACGATGAGTGAAAGCACGTTGGCAAAGCGACTGCATTTTCATGACCAGCAGTGGGGCTGGTGGCGGTCACGGGCACGTTGTTGCTGTGGTTGGCGAGGGCCTTGGCGCTATTCGCTGCGCGTTCCTGCTCCTTATTGGCAGGCAATTGAGGATGACTGGCAAGCCCATTTTGATGAGCAGCCAGAGGAGATTCGTCGTGAGGCCCGCCGTTACATGGTCGATATCCCTGCGACAAGGAGGACGCCATGACTGTCGTGTACCTGATGGTGGGGCTCATCGTCGTGGCCGTCGTGGGGATGACCGTGCTGGCGCTCCGCGACTTGCCGCGGAAGGCGCACCGATGAGGACGCGGGCCAGACACCGAGGCAAGAGGATGGGCGACGGCGCTGCCGGTGGTTGGGCGCCCCCCTACCGTGTCGCCCGTCGCGCCCGCGTACTCCATCGCCGCGACGCAATCGACGCGCGCCTCCGGCGCCTGGCCGCGGTGGAGAGACAGCGCGGGCGTAGACTGCGGGCGCTGGCGCGGATGGTCGAAAAGCCTAGACGTCTAGGCAATGTGGAGGCACCATGCCGCTGACAGTCGAGGAGTTCGAGCGTGCCTACGCTGAACGGTCTGGCACGACTGTCGCCAAGCTTCATGCCTGGGGCCGGTACGGCGAGCCTTGTGACTGCGGCGATGACCTCTGCGAGGGCTTCCAGATGACGCACGCCTGGGAGGACGCCATTATCGAGGACGTGCTGAGAACGGGCGCGATGCTGCTAGCGCGGGCCGACGAGCTTGCCGCTGGGCTGAGTGAGGCCCTGCCAGAGGGGTTAGAAGTGCGATGGCTGACTTGACCGACGACCAGCTGGACGACCTGGAGCGCATCGCCCGCGCCGGTTCCCCCGGACCGTTCCAGGCCGCGTTCAGCTACCGCGACCCGGGGAACGTCCTGGCACTCCTGGCCGACGTCCGCCGAGCGCGCTACCTGCTCGCTCGCGCCGAGGTGCGCCTGCGCAACAACAAGACGAGCTGGTCGCAGGCTGACGAGATTCGAGCGTTCCTAAACGGGGCCGAGGAGGGCTAATGGTCGGACCGACGGATGAGCAGCTGGACGAGATTGAGGCGCGCCTGGACGCGGCAACGCCGGGGCCGTGGACGTTACGTGTAATCGACGGCTCTAACGTGGTCACGGCTGGCGAGTATCCGATGCGTTCTATCATCGGCCCGAATCGTGCCGACCTCGGCTTTATCGCCAATGCACCATCTGACCTGCGCTTACTCCTGGCGGCGGTTCGGAGGGGACGCCGCATTGAGGCCGAGCGCGATAGGGCGGTTGAACTGCTCATTCACGTGCTGGAGGCTGAGGTGCAGCAGAGATGGTCGGCTAACGTCAGCCTGCACGGGGAGATTCAGAATTACCTACTGGAGCTGCGCGCCGCCCTCGACGGTGCCTGATCGTGGCTGACGAACCGGCAAAAGGCGACCCGGCCGTTGTGGTCGGCGTCGATGAACGCTACGGCGTCATCTTCGCGGACCCGTCGACCTGGCCCGAGACGGACGACCCCGAGGACATTCGGCGTGCGCTGGCATCGGGTGGCATCGCGCCGACCCTGCGGACCCGGCCATCGCTGCCGACGGACTACAGCGAGCTGACCCCGTGACAGACCCCCAGCCCTCGCGACCCGACGACAGCCGCTGGTGCCTCGCCAAGACCAAGGGCGGCCCCGGCTACTGCCACCGCCCGGCAGGCTGGGGCACGCCGCACCCTGGCATCGGGCGCTGCAAGCTGCACGGCGGGTCCAGCCCGAACGCCATCCGCGGCGCGGAGAAAGTCCTGGCCCAGCAGCGTGTCGCCAAGGCTGTCGAGGTCGCCAACGCCTTCGGAATCGGCATCACCCCCGGCCACGTCGACCCGTTCGAGGAAATCCTGATCTCCCTGTGGCGGCGCAAGGTGGCCCTGCGCTACATCGAGGGCGAGGTGGGCAAGCTGCGCGCCGAGGAGGTCGTCTGGGTGAAGGCCGAGCAGGACGAGTCGCAGGCCAAGGTCACTGAGGAGGGGACGGGGACCGGCGCCAAGGGTGGCGACACGTCGATGGAGCGGACCACGAACGAGGCGCGCATCAGACGCCGCGCCGAGGTGAACGCCTGGGTGCGGCTGTGGCAGGAGGTCCAGCGCGACCACGACCGGCTGGCCGTCGAGGCCGTCCGGCTAGGCTTGGCTGAGCGCGAGGTGCGCGTGACGGAGCTCCTGGGCGGCCAGATGTACGACGTGCTCCAGGCCATCTTCGCCGACCCGGCACTCGCCATGACCCCCGACCAGCTCGAACGCGTACCCGAGGTCGCCAGCCGCCACCTGGAGCTGGTGCCGGCGTGACCGTGGACGCGGAACCGCTCGTCGACTTCCCTCGGCGCCTGCCCGCCTACCCCAAGGCACCAGGGCGGCCCCGCGTCGGCATCGTGCACGTGACCAGCGTGTACGCGGACGGGGGCGCGGTGGAGTGGTCCTGCTCCTGCGGGGACGGGGGCGAGGAGGCGACGCGGGGGGAGGCCATGCGCGCCGCGGCGAGGCACCGGGCGCTGGCGTAGTATCCCCGCGCAGTATCGCGTGGTAGTATCACGGACATGGCACGCGCGAAGAGCACGAACGTCCTCGTCCGGTTCCCCCCCGAGACGCACGAGGCAGTGAAGGCGGCGGCGGCCCGGCTCAGGTTGTCGTTCAACACTTATGTCGTCCTCGTGACCGGTGGCGACGCGTCGAGAACGCTTGCTGAGCCGGAGCACCCAGTTGGGGTCGTCGCGGGGGACGCGGGTGCCGTGGCCATTGAGCATGTCGCCGAGCAGCGCCGTGCCGTGCTGGGCCAAACGCAGCACGAGCCAGTTCGGCGGGGTCGCTCCTCCAAGAAGGACGCCTACCTCAGAGGGAGGAAGACGTGAGTGAGCAAAGGCCAGAACGCCCGCGCGATCACCTCGACGATGTGTTCGACCGTTACGCGGAAGTCATGCAGTGCGAATACTGCGGTAAGGTCGCGCCGTGCCGCCCCGACCCCTACGGCCAGCGGCCCGCGTGCAAGACGGACTGGGACGGCATCGTCGGCGGGTTCGACGAATAGTCTAGACGTCTAGGCAATCGCGACCGTCCGTGACTCGCGCCTCCCCGCGTCCTAGCCTTGTCCCCGTGGCCGGGCGTAGGGTGACGCGGTGACCCTCGTCGACGACCGCCAGGTGTTCCTAGCCGCGGCGCGCGCCTTTCGCCCGCGTACGGCCGAGCAGGTCCCCTACTGGTCGGACCCGGTGGGCTGGGCGCGGGACTGCATCCGCTGGCCGCGGGGGCAGGGGCTCCGCGAGTCGCAGGCGCGGTTCATGGCCAACCTCATCGAGCACAAGCGCGAGGCGGTCCGCGGCCCGCACGGCCTTGGCAAGACGACCGCCGCCTCGCTGCTGGTGCTGTGGTTCGCCCTAACTAGAGAGGCCGCGGGCGTCAACTGGAAGATCGGCACGACCGCCTCGGCGTGGCAGCAGCTCACGCACTATCTCTGGCCTGAGATTCACGAATGGGCCGAGCTGGTCGACTGGGCCAAGGTCGGCCGTAAGCCGTTCAACGACCGGCGCGAGCTGCTGAAGTGGGAACTCAACCTGCGTCATGGTCGGGCCTGGGCGATGGCGTCGGACCGGCCCGCGGCGATGGAGGGAGCGCACGCCGACCACCTGCTCATCATCTTTGACGAGGCGAAGGAAATCCCGAGCGCGACGTGGGACGCCATCGAGGGCGCCTTCTCGACTGCTGGCGAGGGTGGCACCGAGGCGTTCGCCCTGGCCATCTCGACACCCGCCGAGCCATTGGGACGGTTCTACGAAATCCACGCCCGAGCGTTCGGGACCGAGGACTGGCACACGACGCACGTCCGGCTGAAGGACGCGATCAACGACGGGAGTGTCACCGACGAGTGGGTAGAGCAGCACAAACGCCTCTGGGGCGAGAAGTCCGCCATCTACCAGAACCGGGTGCTGGGCGAGTTCGCCTCGTCCGCGACCGATGGCGTCATCCCGCTCACCTGGCTGACGGCGGCCAACGACCGCTGGCGCGCCATGTTCGGCGACGAGCACGACCCGGGCAAGGAGCGCGACCCGACCGATGGGACGTGGCGCATCCTCGCCGACGACGCCCCGGTCGACCGGCTAGGCGTGGACATCGCCGAGGGCGGAGGCGACAACTCGACCATCGCTTTCCGGGTCGGCAACGTCATTACCGAGATCAAGCGCTACCCGTTCGTCGATAACCCGGTCGACCTGGCCACGATCGTCATGGAGGAACAGAAGGCCCACCAGCTGCCCGAACCGACCGCGACCGGCCAGCGCTATCCGAAGGCCATCGTCGACTCCCAGCCGTCTGGCGTGTTCCATTTCATGCGGAAGGCCCACCGTCCGGTCGAGGGGTTCGTCGCTGCTGAGGGCACGAAGATGAAGGACCTGTCCGGCGAGTTCGGCTTCCTGAACAAGCGGGCGCTGGCCTGGTGGAACCTTCGCGAGATGTTGGACCCGTCTTGGACGGGCGAGCCCGTCGCCTTGCCGCCCGACGACAAGCTGACCGGCGACCTGCTGGCGCCGCGCTACCGTGAAATCACAGGCGGCCGGATTCAGGTCGAGATGAAGAAGGAAATCCGGAAACGGATCGGGCGTTCGACCGACGACGGCGACGCCGTGGTCATGGTCATGCTGGACCGGAACGCCGGATCGGGGTTCGCGTCGTACATGCTCGCGGAGGTTCGTAAGCGCGACGAGGAGGTGGGGCAGATGGCCGACGAGGGCAGGCCCTTGTCCAAGGGCGAGCTGGCAATCGACCGGGAGCGGGCGCGGCTCGCGCGGTTAGCCGCGCGCCCGACGCGCGTCCCGCGCCACGACCACCTCTACGTGCGCCAGCCGGACGGGGCGATACGGTGCAACGTGTGCCAGCAAGTGCCGCCGTGGCAGCCGCCGGACAAAGCCTAGACGTCTAGGGTGTTCAGACAGGAGGCAGGGGTGCTCCACCTTGCACCGTTGAAAGAGGACGACGAGCCGCTGTGTGGGGCGATTGCTCCCGATACGCCCGAGGTTATCTTCTGCCAACGCGCCGAAGGTCACGACGGGTGGCACACGGCCGCGGTGCGCCCAGCCAAGGCAGACGGCACCGAGCCGATGCTGGTCGATGAGGACGACGAGGTCGTGCCGCTGACTGTTTATGAAACGTGGCCCCAGTGATGAGACAGCTCCGCGCTCGGTGGATCGACTTCCGCAACGGCATCGACAGCGGCTACCCGTTGTGCTGTGTGCTGCGCTTCGCGTTGTGCCGCTACGCGAACCAGGGCGCGCGCCGGGGTGGCGAGCATGAGTGGGTGGCCTGTGGCATCTTCCACCGCAAGACACACGACTGGGATTGGGACGGCTACCTCGGCCCCGGCTGGCGCGCCGAGCGCTACGACCCGAGCAAGGCCCGTCGTCTCTGGCGCACCTGACAATCACCGCTGCGCTCCAGCCGCGGTCCTACACTGAGGGGCAGCTAGTCACCGAAGGAGGCGCGTTGCCCGGATTCTCGACTCGCTTTCAGAGTGGCTTCGTGCAGCTGGTCGGCCTCGGCGTCGCCGATGCCGCGACCTGGCGCTTCGCCGGGCCGAACGCCGGGCTGCTCGTCGCCGCGGCCGTGCTCGTGCTCATCGGCTTCGCGATGGACGGGGGTGAGATAGACGCGGTCGGGGCCGTGGGGAAGCTGCTCGCGCGGCTGGGCGGGCTGTTGAGCCGCCACGAGGCGTCTGAGTGAGCCTCGTCCGCGACGCCGTCAGGGGCACCCGCTACCGCCCATCGGCCGGTGAGAAGGTCGTCCAGGCCAAAGCCGTGAAGGACGCGGCGCGCACCGCGGCCTCGGCCATCGTGGCGACGCACACGGCCGACGACATCGCCTCAGGCCGGGTCAACCTCGCCGCCGTCGCCGCCGCGGCCTCGGGCGCCTACGCGCCGCGCACGACGCTCACACCCGCGGACATCGAACTGGCGCTCATCGAGCAGGGCATCTCCTTCCAGCCCCCGCTCGGCCCGGGGACGCCCATCCGGCCGTTCCACGGCTACAACGAGCCCCCGCGGCTGGCTGATTACATCCCCGGCTCGAACATCGCCGTCGAGACGAGGTCCGGGCGCATCCCGTTCCGCACGCTGACGCAGATCGTCGAGGGCTACGACATGGCCCAAATCTGCATCAGCCACATCATCGCCGACCTGTGCTCGATGCCGCTCTTGTTCCGTGCTATCGACGGCTACGAGGGCGACGTGTCGAAGGAAATCGCCCAGGCCAAGCAGTTCTGGAAGAAGCCGGACGGGAAGCACCCCTGGCGCGTCTTCCTAACCAAGCTGCTCTACCAGCAGCTCGCCTATGACTGCGGGATGCTCTATAAGGTCCGCGACAAGGGCGGGAAGCTGAAGGCGGTCCAGGTGCCGGACGGCCGGATGTGGGCACCGATCATCGACTACTGGGGCGAGCGCCCCGACGCACCCGCGCCGGCCTTCGCCCAGTTCGTCGAGGGCCTGCCGTGGGGCTGGACCGACGAGACGCTGGTCATCTACGAGCCGTACACGTCGCGCCCCGACGACCCTCGCTATGGCCTGGCGCCCATCGAGTGCATCCTGCTTAACGCCAATACCGACGTGCGGTTCCAGTGGCACTTCCTCAACATGTTCACGGGCGGCCAGGTGCCGGAGGGATTCGCCGAGGCACCGCCCGAGCAGTCCGACCCCGACCAGCTCAGCCTGTGGCAGGAGCTATGGGATGACTGGATGTACGGCGACCAGTCGAAGCGCTGGGGCGTTCGCTGGCTACCATTTGGGGCCAAGTTCACGAGCTACAAGCCGACGACGTTCGATGCCAAGTTCCCCGAGCACCTGATGCGGAAGACGGTGGCAGCGTTCCACCGGACGCCGCAGGACCTCGGTATCCTTGATGACGTCAACCGCGCGACCTCGGAGACGCAGGTAGACGAGCAGTTCCGCATCTCGACACGGCCCCGGACCGGGTTCATCGAGGACGTCTTCCTCGACCCGATCACCCAGGACGAGCTGGGCCTGCCGATCCACTGCTATTTCGACCTCGGCCAGGAAAAAGAGGACCGGGTCATGGTCATGCAGGAGCAGGTCGGCTACATCAAGGCGGGCGTCATCTCCCCCGACGACGTGCGCGAGCGCATCTTGGGCCTGTCGGTCGACCCGGAGAACCGCATCCCCCGCTTCTACGACGCGGGCGGGCGGCTGGGCGCGACGCCGCTCGGTTACATCGAGGCCGTCTCCAAGTGGTTCAGCGACTGGGATCCGACGACGGGCGCGCCCATCCTCGCCCAGGTGGAGCCGCGCGAGTTCATCGTCCCCGGCGAGCTCGCCGCCGCGCCCGCCGCGACTGGGGGTGCCACGCCTGCGCTCGGTCTGCCACCTGGTCAACCGCCCGGACAATCTGGTGGACAAAATCCGCCTCGAAATCCCCTGAAACCGCCTCCGACCAGCCCCGCGGCCACGCCTGCGCCGGGCCAGGAACCGGCCCACGACGAGACCAACGTCGCGCCCCCGGCAGGCTTCACCGCGCCGCCCAAGACCGCGCCCGCGGCCAAGTCGGTCGTCGACGTCGGCGGGCTGGTCGTGAAGGCGATGGACACTGGCCGCGTGCTCATGATTCAGCGCGCCTTCACGCCCGACGACCCCGCGGCCGGCACGTTCGAGTTCCCGGGTGGTCACATGGAGGGCGACGAGACGCCGCTGCAGGCCGCGGTCCGGGAGTGGCAGGAGGAGGTCGGCGAGCCGCTGCCCGACGGCTACTTCGACGGCTCGTGGACCAGCCCGAACGGCATCTACCGCGGGTTCGTCTACGTCATCGCCTCGGAAGCCATGCTGCACCTCAACCCGGACCCGGAGAACCGCGGCGTGCTCAACCCGGACGACCCGGACCAGGACAACATCGAGGTGGTCTGCTGGCTGGAGCCCGCGGACATCCCGGCGATGCCGAACCTGCGCGAGGAGTGCCACACCTGCGACTGGGTGGTCATCTCCCAGGCCGGGACGGTTGCCAAGTGCGAGACCGAGGGCATCACCGCGGAGACGGGCCTCACGGGCGTCGACCTCACCGGTTTCGACGACGAGGACGATGACGACGCGGAGGAGCAGCTGCAGAAGGTGCTCGGCCAGTGGCAGTCGAACGCGCTCCTGGCGGTGCGCCGCGGGCGTAAGCCGCGCTACTTCCACGACGAGGTGATCCCGGTCGAGGTCGGCCACCGCATCTACAAGGCGCTCGCCAAGGCGAAGACCAAGGAGCAGGTGCGCGCGGTCTTCAAGGCGGCCAAAGCCGACCCAAAAGGTTCACGGTGGCCGGGCTCGGGCCTCCGCCACCGAATCCCCCAGGCGTACGCGCCGAAGATCGCCGAGGCGCTGCGGGCGGGGACGAAGGGGATCGACGCCGCGGTGGCCTCTATGGTGACGAGGGCTACCAAGGCTTCACCCCCTACACCCCCGACGAGCGGGCCCAGCGAGGCGCGGGCCGCGGTCGAGGCGAACGTCTCGATTGACGCCGACCGCACGGGCGCGGTCTTCGCCCAGATGTACGCCGACGCCTACGGGGGCGGGGTCAAGGCCGCACGCGCCGCGCTGGGCGTGGACGCGCGCGCCCCGTCGTGGCTCTCCGGCGACATGCTGACGACCGTCTCGCGTGACTGGGAGGCGTGGACGCCGGGCTGGTCCGACGCGGCGCTGCAGGACGCCGGGGGCGGGCTGGCGACGCTCCTCGACGCGCGGGGCATCACCATCCAGGGCATCACCTCATCGGCGATGGACCGCATCGGCACCGCGCTCGCCGACGGCATCGCCGCGGGCGACGCGCCCGCCACCATCGCCCAGGCCATGTCGGACGTCATCGCCGACCCGCAGCGGGCGTTCACCATCGCGGATACTGAGTGCGCCCGGTCATTTACAGCGGCGAGCATCGACACCTACACCGAGAATGGCGTGGCCGAGGTGGACCTGCTCACGTTCGACCCCTGCGAGGAGTGCGAGGAGATCGAGGACTCGAACCCCTACCCGATTGACGACGCGCCTGACGTGCCGATCCATCCCAACTGCCGCTGCGCGCTTGCCCCGGCGAACATCCCCGGCGCGCCATCGACCGAGGAGGGCGGCGAATGAGCCGCGCCTCGCGTCGCACGCCCCCCGTCGAGCACCGCGGGCGCGTCACCGTCCGCGCCATCCCGCAGGCGTCGGGCGCGCCGTCGGCCACGGCCGCGATGCGCGCCAAGGCGGAGCAGGCACGCAGGCGCGGTATCCGCGACTTGCTGGCGCGGTCGCGTAACCTGGCGGAGACAGGAAGGGGTGAGGCGGATGCCTGACGAGGAACGGGCGGCGCTGCTCGCCCAGCTACGCGACGCGAACGACGAGCGGGCGCGGACGATGCGCGCCGAGACGGGCAAGGCCCTGGCGGGCATGTCGAACGTCTACATCGTGGCGCTCTTGGAGCAGCTGCTGGGCGGTCCGGGCTCACTAGCCCACGTCGAGGCGTGCGTCCTCTACGAGGAACGCCGCGCCGAGGCGCTGGACCAGATCGAGCCCCAGGCGCGCCAGATGCACGACGCCGAGGTCGAAGCGGCGAAGGAGATGGCAAGGAACCGGGCGGGCCCGCGGCTCGTCGTACCAGGGAGGAACTGACCGTGGCCATCCAATTCACGGACATCACCAGCTTGCAGGTACTACTGGCGCCAGAGCAGGGGGCCGAGATTCACGCCACGGTGCTGACTGAGCTCGCCCTGATCAAAGCGGACGGGGCCTCGCTCTACTCGTCGCAGTACTCGTTCACCTGCGAGGACATCGCCCAGGCGATGAACGCGTGCTGGCTCGCCAACCCCAAGGGCGTCGGTATCTTCGACGCGTCGTGCTACCACGATGACAGGCTTGACAAAACCTGCGTCGGCATCGCGACCGCGGGCATCGCCGCGGCGCGGTGGGCCGTCGGGTCGATGCCGGGCAACGAGATCGTCCACGACAAGCTCTACTGCTCGCCTGAGCTGGGCCTCGTCTTCACCGGCTCTTATAACTTGTCCAGCTCGGCGTCGAAAGAGGCGAATAACGCCTTGTTCATCACGTCGAAGTCGATGGCCGCCTTCTTCGCCGCGGAGATCGAGAAGAACCTGGTCATCGTCCGCGCCAACCCAGGACTGTCGGTCGCGACACCCGAGAAGCCGAGCTACTAGATGGCCAAGAAGAAGCGCGTCACGGTGGAGTGGACGGACAGCACTGGTCCGCCTGGTGGCAGAACTACGGTCTGGACTGACCTTGCCAATTACGACTCGGCTCCCAGCAAGATCGTGACGAGCGGCTACATCGTCAAAGAGAAGCACGGCTACATCGTGGTCGCGTCTTCAATTTCGAGCACTGGACACGTCGCGGGCCTTATGACCATCCCCAAGAGCGCGATCACGAAACTGCGGAAACGCTGATGGCCTCCGCCAAGCGCATCGACCCCGAGGACACGGTTGACAACGTCATCTTCGGCATCGTCAAGCTGCAGAAGGAGGGCTGGGCGCTAGTGAGCCTGTCACTCGACTTTGCCTACCAGGAGCCCCAGCCCGCCGGCCAGAAGCCGAAGAAGCACAAGCTGCCCGTCGAGGCCACGATGGTCGTCCGGCTCCGGCCCGCCTGATGCCGCGCCGCAGCGGGTCGTCGCGTTGGAGGCGCCTGTCGTGGTGGCCGCCCAGACGCCGCGGCTCTGGCGCGCACGGGCACCAGCAGTGGCAGCTCTCGCGCCGCAAGCCACGGGAGAACCGCGTGCCGGTCGTGCGGAAGGCGGTGGAGCGGTAATGCCCGTCGCCTGCTTCGACCTCGACGGCACGCTGGACAGCTACGTCCCGACGTTCGTCCCGCTGCTCGGCGCGATGAAGAAGGCCGGGAACTGGCACATCGTCGTGCTCACTGGCGACGAGCAGGACACCGTCACCGCGGAGAACATCGCCCAGAAGCAGGAGTACCTGGCCGAGCTGGGCTACGGCGCGTTATACGACGAGGTGACCATCGTCGCCAAGCCGACAGCATCGAACAAGGCGCTCTACATCGCGGACAACCACGTCGTGCTGTTCGTGGACAACAGAGCCAAGAACCTGAAGGCCGCGCTGGACGCCGCGCCGGGGTGCCTGTGCCTGTTGCCGTGGGCGACGCGGGAGTGAAATGCCTAGACGTCTAGGATTTTGGCGGTGCCAGATAGCGATTCCCGAACTCGTGCGCCTCAGCTGGCAGGGTGGTGTTGAACGCGCCGTTGTTGTTCTCGTCCTCCACCCACGCCCATTCCTGCGGGCGGTAGGAGTGATGGGGTGGCTTGCTCATGTCGCCATAGACGTACAGCGTCCCATCTGGGTCGACCGCAAAGCTGGAGTCGCCGTGACGTGCGAAAAAGCCGTGGTCAGGGACGAACTCGTAGCCAAGCGGGTCTTCCGGCGTTGCCGCGGGGTCCAGAACTCGGACGCTGATCTCGCTGCCGACGTGACCATGCAGGATTTTCATGGTGTTCCCTCCGTTGGTTTACCTTCCGACGCGCGCCACCCTACACCTGCGCTGTATCAGTGTGGTCCGGTGTCTGACTCCCGCGTGAATCCCACGCGTGACGTTCGATGGTGCGTAGACTCGCCCCAAGCGAGCGATGAGGTGAAGGTGGTGACCCGGCAAGGAGCGCGAGCGTGAGCGACGGGCGCGCGGAGCGCGCGCACCAGGTCGCCCAGCCGTTCCTTACCTCGCTGGACCGGCACCGCCGCCGCGAAGTCCTCGACAGTGCCCGGCAACTGCTCCGCGAGCACGGCCCGGAAGGGCTGCTCAGCGACCCTGGGGCTGTGCCCAAGATGACCCGCGCCCAGGTCCGCCAGATGTACCGGGCGATGGGCTGGCGGGGGAGCAAGGCGCACCGGCACAACCTCGACCGCCAACGCAAGCGCGTGGCGCAGGCCCTCGCCCTCGACCAGGCGCTCACCGCGGCCGACGCCGAGGCGCGCATGGGGCCAATCGAGCACGCGCGCTATCGCATCAGGGAGGCCGTCTCGTGAGCGGCCGCGCTGTAGTCATCGAGAGCCCGAGCGACGAGGTGCTGGCGAAGCTGCTCGAATCACCTGCCGCGTCCCCGCCGACGTTGCCACCGCACATTGAGGCGTCCCAGCCTGGCACGGTCATAAAAGCGCAGGCTGCCGACCGATTTCTCCTGGTCGTTGCGTACCCAGCGATGAAGGCCGACGTGGGGGTGGCCAAGGACGGGTTCCGCGATTTCGCCCGTGCTGATGCCGTCGAGAAGGCGTGCTGGGCCTTCGCCCGTCACGGCCTGCAGCTCGGGCTGTGGCATGAGAAGGGCCACGAGGATTGCGGCGAGGTGGTCGAGAACTGCATCTACCGCGGCCCGGACTTTACGGAGAACGGCCAGTCGATTTGTAAGGGCGACTGGCTGGTCGGCTCCATTCTCTCCCCTTACGCCTGGGAGATGTTCGAGAAGGGCCTGATCGGAGGGGCCAGCATCGAGGGGCCGTGTCGCCGGAACCTCACCCCGCCGCCCGAAGTGCTCGCGTCGCTGAGGAGCTGAGATGACCACGGAAATCTCCGAACTCGAAGACCTGGACGTGCACACGCTCCACTTTGTCAAGGCTGGGGCCAACGGCTTCCGCGAACTGCTCGCCAAGGCCGAGGGTGACACCCCGTGCCCGACGTGCGGAGGGAAGAAGACGATTCTCCAGGGCAACCGGAAGTGCCCGGACTGCGCCGGGACCGGGAACGCGACGACCGTTGAGAAGGCGCTGGCCTGCGAGTGCGACGCCTGCCTGGTGCTCTCGACGCTCCAGAAGGCGCTCGTCGCGGGCGACGACGGCGAGATCGCCAAGGCCGAGCTGTCGAGCGCCAAGATCAACGACCTGCCGGACAGCGCATTCGCGTACATCGAGGGCGGCGGCAAGAAGGACGACGAGGGCAAGACCACCCCGCGCTCGCTGCGCCACTTCCCCGTCCACGACGAGGCGCACGCCCGCAACGCGCTCGCCCGCGCGCCCCAGTCGCCGTTCGGCCCCAAGGCGATGCCGAAGATTCGCGCCGCCTGCCACAAGTTCGGCATCGAGATTTCCGACGAGGCCGACAAGGGCCTCACCATCAAGGACGGGGGCGCCATCGTCTCGGCGCTCAACCAGGCGGGCAGCTCGGGGCCGTACCCTGGCTCGCCTGAGTGGGAGGCGCAGGACGCGCAGATTCTCATCGACGCCGGCACGTCCCTCGCGGACGCCGGTCGCAAGCTGCAGCAGGTTCTCGACAGGGAACAGACAGAGGTCGCGGTCGGAGGCAAGCCCCACGACGTGGAGGATGTCTTCGACCTCGAAGACGCGCTCAGCGCGTTGGACGCAGTGCTCGGCATCACAGCACGGATGGCTTTCACGGAGCAAGCCGAAGGCCAGGCCGCGGGCGTGTCGAAGGCTGGACGGAGGTTGTCGGGCGTGTCGGTCGACAAGGTCGTCGCGGCACGGACAGCGGCCGACCAGTTGCGTACTCACCTAACCGACTTGCTCGGTCCGGACGATCCGGCCGCGGCGGGCGGTAAGACCGCCACGAAAGGGGCGTTCGACATGGAAATGACCCAAGAGCAGTTCGACGCGGCTGTGACCGCCAAGGCCGGAGAGGTCGCCGCCAAGGCGATTGCCGACCACGAGGCGGAGAAGGCCAAGGTCGAAGCGGATGCCGTGAAGGCGGCAGCCGACGAGAAGGCCGCGAAGAAGGCGGCCAAGAAGGCGAAGCAAGAGAAGCGGGCAACCAAGGTCGCGGCGGCAGCCAAGGCCGAGGCGGACCGCAGGGCGACGATGAGCGACACCGAGCGGGTGGCGGACGACGCGGCGAAGGCCGAGGCCGACAAGGCCAAGGCGGACGCGGCGATGCTCCGTACCCTCGCCAAGCTCGTCGCCAAGAAGGGTGACGCCGACGCGCTCATCCGGGCGGCCAAGGCCGTCCAGAGGGGCGAAGCTCCCGACGAGACGCGGAAGGAAATCGCAGAGCTCCGCGCGACGGTCGAGAAGGTTGCCGGCGAGGTCCCCCACTCCGGGAGGTTCCCACTCAGCCCCGGAGCAGGCACGGACGCAGCCGCGGCAGCGTTGAAGGCGTTGGCGGGGTTCACCCGCGGTGACGGCATCGGCGGGGAGACCCAGGAAGCCGTCGCCAAGAGCTTCGACGACCGCATCGAAGCGGCCGTGAAGGCTGGCAACGACATGGAGGCCGACTGGCTCCGTGCCGAGAAGGCCCGCATCATCATGACCAGGGCCGAGATCGGCCGCGGTTTCCCGACGGACGGCGGACCCGAGAAGGTCCCGTCCCCGGCGGTGCCGCGGTAGCAACACCCACAGAAGGCGCGCGCGATCCCGCGCGTGCCCGGACATCGACGTAAGGAGCACAACCCAAGATGAGTGCTGGAGCCGATCTCCTCGGCGTGACCGAGGAGACCTTCAACGCGATCAAGGGGACCCTCACCACCGGCCTCACGGCCTCGACCGGCCTGCAAGGTGTGAACCTGCAGGACTACGTGTCGTTGGTCCCGTGCAAGACGCCGACCAGGGACTCCCTGCCGCGTGTAGCGGCACCGCAAGGTGCCCAGTACGCCTACTGGCGCACGTTCCTCAACGTGAACGCCCTCCAGGCGGACGGTGCCGAGCCCACCGACTTCGGCGGTTCGGCAACCGAGATGGACCTGCAGAACGTCTTCGCGCCCTTTGGTCTCATCGCCAAGCACGGCATCGTGACCGAGGACGCCATCGCCCTGGCCGGCGGCTACGCCGACGCCCTGGCGGTGCAGACCCTGGAGACGATGAAGCAGGAGTTCATCACCGAGAACATCAACGTCCTGCACTCGCAGGCGTACGCCGTCCCGACCCTTGGAACCATCTCGCTCTCCGTGAGCGCGACGAATGGCTACATCGGCTCGGGCGCGACCGTCTACGTGTGGGTCGCGGCCCGGTCCGGGAAGAACTACTTCTACGGCGGGTCGGGACCGGCCAGCGCGTCGTCCCACACCTCTGTC
>Ga0208038_1000430_pt1 | contig 35401 bp, 33 predicted proteins | sample June2015DPH_16_1_FD_184714 | JGI IMG/M metagenome (GOLD analysis project Ga0208038, IMG submission 184714) | Peatland microbial communities from SPRUCE experiment site at the Marcell Experimental Forest, Minnesota, USA - June2015DPH_16_100... | ecosystem: Environmental > Terrestrial > Soil >...
TACTTCTGGCAAGCTTCTTCGGTAGAGAACATCGACTGGAACTCGCGTAAGGTTTTCGCAAACGCTGGGCGCGGCATGCCCATATACTACTAATTGGGGCTTGCTGAAACAACCGGATAAGCATGAGGTGACTATTGAGACGTGGACTAAGACGCCGTTTTCATTTTGTTGCTACCCGATGCAACGGTTGATATTCTTCTTCTCTGTATGCCGAAAGTTTCCCGGAAGTATCTTGTCGTAACAATTTGTTGTGCAATCACTTTCGCCCTTTGGCTCGGGTTCTTTGCCCCGACGACTCTCCCCCTGCCATTTGCACGAAGCCCTATCAGCGGGAATCACAAATTCGTGCTCTTTAATCCCTTTCGCAATCGTGGTCCCGAACTTGCGGCCCGACGATTTTTCGACGTTATCAAATCGGGAACCTGCGGAGATTTTCCTGCCTTAGCACCCGGAGCTACTCTTCCAAATAATGCTACCTGCGAGGAACTCCACGACATAGTTTCTGGCCCCAGGTACAAAGGCGTTCTGGACCAGCGACTGCGCGACCGCGTTGATAACGGCATTTCTAGTTCACTCTGGTTTTCAGACGACGGGTACGGGGGAAATCAGGTCACTCTCGAAAAGCATGGAAACCAATGGCACGTTGTGGGGTTCTGGAAAGTTTGGTGAGTTAATTCCTGGTAGACTCCATAACCGCAAACTGACCTAGTACCCTAGCACGACGGAACTTGCCGAGATGGGATACAGCCCTTCGCAACTCAGGGTGAACAGTGCTGGACCCCCTACGAGGAATTCACGCCGATCACACGGCACGCCACGAAAAAAGTTTTGCAACGATTTCCTTCGCGATGCACAGGCACGCCAATTGACGCGCGCAGGCGATCCGCGCACACTCCCGATAGAACTCCGGCGCACGGGGTTGTCCCGCCGGTGAAAGAATCCGCACTTGCCTTCTCAGGGGAATCGTGCTACCTATAGCGAAGGAAAAGCGAAACAATAGGAGCCTTGTCCCCTCTCCATGCCCGCTGATTCCACTCTCGAACGCCCCATGCCCAGCAATCTGGATGCGGAGCGCTCCATCCTTGGCGCCATCCTGCTGGACAACAACGCGCTGAACACCGCGATCGAAGCGCTGAAGCCCGACGATTTCTTCATCCCGCAGCATCGCAACATCTTCAACCAGATGATGGCGCTGGGAGAGGCGCAGCACGCCATTGACCTTGTGACGCTCACGGAGGAACTGCACCGGCGAGGCGAGCTGGAGTCCTCGGGCGGCGCGCCGTATCTGGCCTCGCTGGTGGACGGCGTGCCTCGCGTTTCCAACGTGGAGCACTACGCGCGGATCGTCAAGGAAAAGGCGATGCTGCGCAACCTGATCCACGCTACTCACAATATCCAGCAGCGCGCCTTCGATGGCGAGGACGGCGCGGACACGATTCTGGACAACGCGGAATCGAGCATCTTTGCGCTGGCGGAAGACCGCGTCAAAGCCGGCCTGCTGCCGATTAAGGATATCGTCCGCGACAATTTCGAGCGCCTGGAGAAGATCTTCCGGGAAGGCAAGAGCGTTACCGGCATCTCCACGGGTTACGGGGAACTGGACAAGCTGCTCTCGGGCTTGCAGCCATCGGAACTGGTCATTCTTGCGTCGCGGCCGTCGCAAGGAAAGACCGCCCTGGCCCTGAATATGGCGGAGAATATCGCCATCCGGGGAGGGCTGCCGGTGGCCGTGTTCAGCCTGGAGATGTCCAAGGAATCGCTGCTGCAGCGCCTGGTGGCTTCCGTGGCGCAGGTGGACGCCCACAAATTCCGCTCTGGGCATCTGAGCCGCGAGGATTGGCGGCGCATGACCGAAGGCCTGGGACAAATCTCCTCCGCGCCGTTGTGGATCGACGACGCGGGTTCCATCAGCGTTCTGGAAATTGGCGCAAAGGCACGGCGGCTGAAGCGGGACAAAGGCCTCTCCCTCCTCATCGTGGACTACCTCCAGCTCATCACCGCGCGCGGGCGCTTCAATTCCCGCCAGGAAGAAGTTGCCAGCATTTCCCGCGGGCTCAAAGGCCTGGCGAAAGAGCTGCAGATCCCGGTCCTGGTTCTCAGCCAGTTGACGCGCGCCCCGGAACGCGAGGAGCGCGGCCCGCAGCTTTCTGACCTGCGCGAATCGGGCGCCATCGAACAGGACGCCGACGTGGTGATGTTTATCTACCGCCCGAATTTCTTCAACATGAACGCGACGCCGGAAGAGCGCGACATGGCCGATATCCTGATCGCCAAGCAACGCAATGGGCCCACCGACAAGGTCAAGTTTGTGTTCCGCAGCCGGCTGACGCGATTTGAAGAAGCGGCGCCGGACGCTTTTTCGCAGTTTGCGGGCGGCGACGAGATGTAAGGTGACACACAGCGCGTCACGCTGCCCACAGCCCCGTGGGCCTTTGCGTGGTCTGCGTGTTTTCGGCAGAGCCGTTTCAGCCCTGCGCCTCAACTGGCAACCCGTTTAAATTCAGCCACCTCTGGTTCGGCTCAATAATTACAGAGTCCCACTGGTACGCCGCACGATAAGCACGCCCCGTTGGCCCTGCGCGTGCTCTCCTCTCTGTTGTCATTCTCGCGCAGGCTGGTGCAGTGTTTTTGACGCCGCGCGTGAATGCCGTAAACTAGAATCTCCAGGAAATTTCATGCCCCGCGTGGAAAAAAATCCCGCTGATTTTATCGGCCGCCCCGTCTGGGCGGAGGTTTCGCTTTCCGCCCTCGCCAGGAACTTTCAGGCGATTCGCGATTATGTGAATCCCGCTTCGGAGAAACGCAAGACGCCGCGCAAAGTGTTGAGCATCGTCAAAGGCAATGGCTACGGCCACGGCGGCGCACAAACCGCCAAAGCTCTGGAGCAGGACGGCTCCGACTGGTTTGGCGTGGCTTCTTCGGGCGAAGGCGTGGAGATTCGCGAAGCCGGCGTGCGCAAGCCGATTCTTGTGCTCGGCGGCTTCTGGCCCGGCGAAGAGAAAGTTCTCCTGGAGCACAAACTGACGCCGGCGATTCATCGTTGTGAACAGTTGCTGAGTTTTGAAGCCGCAGCCGCCAAGCTGCGCAAGAAGAACGTCCCCATCCAGTTGAAAATCGATACGGGCATGAATCGCTTGGGCATTTTGCCCGGCGATATAGATTGTTTCGCGCGCCAGTTGGCGAAGTGCCCGCATCTTTCGCTTGGCGGGGTGTTCACGCATTTCGCTTCCTCGGAGGTCCTCTGCGATCTCCGCCCCGGCCCGCAGACCTGTCAGCAAATGGAACGCTTCCATGCGGCCATAGACCGGTTGCGCGCGCTGCGCATCGATCCGGGCATTCTTCACTTGGCGAACAGCGCCGCCATCGCGGCATTGCCGGAAACCTGGGCGGACATGGTGCGGCCTGGCGCCCTGCTGTACGGGTATCATCCGGGGTTCGATCCTCCGGAGCTGCGCACAAAATTTGAAGCGGCTTTGCGGCTGCACCCGGTGATGAGCCTGCGCACGCGAGTGATCAATTTGCGTTCGATTGCCGCGGGAGATGGCGTGGGTTACAACGCCAGTTGGGTGGCCCAGCGGCCTTCGCGCATTGCCATACTGGCGGCCGGGTATGGCGACGGGATCCATCGCTCCTTGGGGAATCTTGGGAGCGTGATCATTCGCGGGCAGCGCGCGCCGATGCGGGGCATCATTTCGATGGATGTGACCATGGCGGACGTCACGGACATTCCAGACGCATCGCTGGGGGACATCGCGACGGTTTACGGAACGGTGGGCCAGCAAGTATATCCGGCCAACGTCATCGCGCGGAGCATCGGCACGGTCACTTCCGATTTGCTGTCGGGGGTGAGCCAGCGAGTGCCGCGTTTTTACGTGGATTAACCCGGAGTTCTTAACAGGACGCGGCGGCCAGCACGGCTCGCAAGCATTGCTCCGAAAGCGATCCTCTGTAGTTCTATTACTGGGACGGGCGCACCAATTCATCGGGTCGAAATTCGGCCCGCGGGGTTTCTCTTCCTGTGCCCGCTTGAGGTACACTCGACTTTCTGCAACCCGCGCTTAAGCCGCGAAGACACCGCTTCAGCCGGACTGCTTTCATCCTATGACTCATATCACTGCAATACTTCCCGCTGCAGGTCTCGGCACGCGTATGGGCGCGGAGACGCCAAAACAATTTCTGGAGCTGGATGGCGTGCCCATCGTCATCCTCAGCCTGCGCCGCATCGCGGCGTGCCCGTTGATCACGGAGATTATCGTGGTCACGCGCGCGGACAATGTGGAGCGGCTGGAGGCGCGCATCCGCGAAGAGAAATTCAAGCAACCGGTCCGCGTAATCAAGGGCGGCGACCTGCGGCAAGATTCGGTCGCGCAAGCTTTGAAGCTGATCGGCGACGAGACGGAGCTGGTCGTAATTCACGATGCCGTGCGGCCGTTTGTGACCGTGGAGCAAATCACGCGCGTAATTGATGAAGCGCGCCGCTGCAAAGCCGCGATTCTGGGCGTCCCGGCAATGGATACGGTGAAGGAAGTGAAGCGCGCCAGCCTGCCGGAGGATGTGGCGCTGATCACCGCGACGGTTCCACGGGAACGCATCGTGCTGGCGCAGACGCCGCAGGTATTCGAGACACGCTTGCTGAAGGAAGCCTTCGCGCAGGCGGAAGGGGATGGCCTGAGTGCCTCCGACGAAGCCGGGCTGGTGGAGCGCCTGGGCCACGACGTTTATGTTGTGCAAGGCTCCGAGCGCAACATCAAAATCACCAAGCCCGCGGACATGGACCTGGCGCGCTTCTATCTCCACGCCGAGCAGAAAAAGGCATGAGCTACCGCTGCGGCATTGGCTATGACCTGCATCGCTTGGCCGAGGGGCGCAAACTGATCATTGGGGGGGTTGAAGTGCCGTTCGAGAAAGGCCCAGTGGGGCATTCGGACGGCGACGTGGTGGCACACGCGCTTTGCGATGCGCTGCTGGGGGCCGCGGGCCTCGGCGACATCGGGACGCATTTTCCGGACAGCGATCCCCAGTGGAAGGGCGCGAACAGCCTGCTCTTTCTCGAGCACGCCCGAAAGCTCCTGGACGAAAAGCATTTCACCATCGAGTACGTTGATGCGGTGGTGATTTTGGAGCGCCCCAAGCTCGGCCCGCATTTCCCGAAGATGCGCGAAGCGCTGGCCAAATCCTTAAGAGTCCCCGTCGAGAAAATTCACCTGAAAGCCAAAACCAATGAGGGCGTTGACGCCGTTGGCCGCGGCGAAGCCATCGCTGTCCACGTCATCGCCACGCTCTCGACGCTCTGATTTTGGATTGCACCGGTAAGGAGCGAGCTAGGTCTCGCGCTCCAAGGCTGCGCTAGAATTCCCAAATGTCCACGCCCGATCACATTTCGCCCCATCCGGTGCGCGAAAATCTCTTTCGCGCCGACGACCTTCTTGCGATTCTCCGCGAGCAACAGTGGCTCTCGGCCGATCCCTCGCTGGAACAACTCGCCTTCTGCGAACGCGCCGCTGCGCTGCTTGGCCATTTTGTGGAAGATCGCATCGGACTCGAGCGCTTGCTGCGGCTTGTGTTCACCTACGACGCCGCGGAAATCCTGCGCTCCACGGAAGCTCACGCCGTCCTTGCCCGTTATGCCGCCCGCGACGTCATTCGGCATCTTGCCTTGCTGCTGCTCGAGCCGGAGCCTTTCACGTCGGACCGCTTCAAGGAGGTTGTGACGCACCTGAAGGAGACGCTTGAGGTACGCGGCCGCGACTTGTTTCATCTTATCCGGCTGGCACTTGCCGGGCGGGCTGGCGAGGGCGAACTCGACCGCGTCATTCTCCTTGTGGACGAAGCCGCCGCGCTGCCGTTCGCCGTGCCGGTGAAAACCGTGTGCACCCGCATCTTGGAATTCTGCGCCGCGCTGGATTGACAGCTCGTCTGCGTGGCTTTCGCGCGGAGATTCGCGGTGTAGAAAAAGGCGGAAGAGGGATTCCTCGCTTCGCGGACTCCGCTCGGAATGACGAGTGTGGTTAAGCGCAAACGGCCCAATGTCATCGCGGTTTATTCGGTGGCCGCGACGCAGACTGTGAACTGATCACTGAAAACTGTAAACTTTATCTCCATGGACCGATTCACCGGCATTCACGCCGTACGCGAAGCCCTCGAAGCGGGAAGCGCTTTCGACCGCATTGTGATCGCCAAGGGGCGGCAGGATTCGCGCATCGAAGAGATCGTCCAGCTTGCCCGGGAGCGCGGCGTATCGGTGCGCTTCGAGGATCGCGGACAACTCGACCGGCTGGCCAACTCGCGCGACCATCAAGGTGTCGTCGCGATTGCAGCCTCGCGCGAGGCGTCCACGCTGGAAGACATTCTGGCGAACGCGAATCACTCCAAGAATCAGGCGGGGCTCATTGTGCTGCTGGATGGCGTCGAGGATCCGCACAATCTTGGCGCGGTGATTCGTACGGCGCTGGCTGCGGGAGCGCACGGCGTAGTCATCCCCGAGCGGCGCGCGGCGGGCCTGACGGACACAGTAGCGCGCGCTTCCGCGGGAGCCATCGCGCATCTGCCCATCGCCAAGGTCACTAACCTGGTGCGGGCGATGGAAGAACTCAAGGAAGCCGGCTACTGGCTTGTGGGGCTCGATGAAGAAGGGAAGCAAAGCTACACGGAAGTGGATTACACGTCACCTACGGGGATTGTGATGGGCAGCGAGGGAAAAGGTTTGCACGAACTGACGCGGAAGCGCTGCGATTTTGTGGTGTCGCTGCCGACCAGCGGCCCGGTGAAGTCGCTGAATGTTTCCGTGGCGACGGGCGTGGTGCTCTTCGAGGCCCTGCGCCAGCGTGGCGCGCACAAGAAGTAGGGGCGCGCCACCGCAGCGCCCGCTTTCCGCGTCACTTGTCGTATTGCATCAGGGAAAATACGTCCAGGCCGGGGAGTTTTTCGCGGCCATGCAGGAAGCTCAGCTCCACGGCAAACGCGGCGCCATCCACTTTACCGCCCAGCGAACGAATGAGCTGAACCGCGGCAGCGGCGGTGCCGCCGGTGGCCAGCAGATCGTCGCAGAGCAGCACATTCTGGCCCTTTTGCACGGCGTCTTCGTGAATCTCCAAAGTGTCGGTCCCGTACTCGAGCCCGTATGAAATCCGCGTGGTCTTGGCGGGCAACTTGTTCGGCTTGCGCACGGGAACGAATCCCGCATTCAGGCTATAGGCGAGGGCGGGCGCAAGAATAAACCCGCGGGCCTCGATTCCCACGACGAGATCAATTTTGTGGCCTACATAGTGCGAACAAAGCCGGTCAATGAGGGTCCGGAAGCCATTCTTGTCTTTCAAGAGCGTGGTGATGTCATAAAAGAGGATTCCCGGCTTTGGGTAATCCGGGATTTCGCGAATCAATTTTTTCAGATCGTCCATTGTTGCAGCTCTCCGTTAGATGGTTATCTCAATCGTGAAAATCCCGGCGTACCGGGTATCAACCACGTCCGGCTCCTCGTTCAGCCCATCCACATCGGACATCATCGGGCCGCGTTCCAGCGCCACGCGGAGCTGCCCGAGCCTTTCCGGCGTGCCCATGGCGAAAACTTCCACGCGGCCGTCGCGGCAGTTGCGCACATATCCGTGCAAGCCGAGTTTCCCGGCAACGTGCTCGACGAACCCGCGGTAGCCCACGCCTTGCACCCGTCCGGTCACAAAAAAGCGTCGCGCATGAAGTTCCTGGTTCACGGTTCCTGAAAAATCGGCGCTGAGAATCGCGCGATTCCCTTCACGGCGGCAATCTGCCCTGGGATTTGCGTTACACTGGCAGTATGCCAGGGGCCGCGGGCGGCGCAGTTGCAAGCTCCGCGCATCCAACTAGTCATGAAGAGCCATCGCTTCCGTCAAACAATCATCTTACCGCGCACGGCGTTTTTTCTTGTACTGTCATTTTTATTTTTCCTGACGGCGCGTGGTCTTCCCGCGCAGGAAAATGCGCCCGGCCCGCTCACGCCGCCGCCGGAACACAGCGTCCGCCGGGTGGTGGGCGTGCCGGAGGCTGAAGCGCCGCCCTCGCTGCCGCCCGCGCTAATCATCAAGTCCTTCGCGCAAAAGGAAGATCTCTACCAGTCCACGCGGCCGCAGTACGCCTACCGGAAGACGATCCGCATCCAGGAATTTGGTCCTGACGGCAAGCCCACGGGAGAGTACAACGCCACGTACGATGCGGTGCGCTCCGGCGACGGCAAGCTCTACGAAAAAGCCATCGCCGCTCCGGAATCCACGCTGCAGTACCTGCAATTCGAGCCGGAAGATGCGCAATACCTGACGCGCATTCCTCCCTATCCGGTCACCCTCGGGCAAATGGCCAAATACGACCTGCAATACCTGAGCACGGAAAAGGTGGACGAAGTGGATTGCTACATCTTTCAGGTGCACCCGAAAGTGCTGGACCGGCAGCACCCGCTCTTCGACGGCATCCTCTGGGTGGATCAGAAGTATCTGGAAGTGGTGAAGACCTACGGCAAATGGGTCACGGATCTGGGCGCCGTGCACCCGCCGACTTTGCCTTTCGGGATGTTCGAGATTTACCGCGAGAACGTGGACGGCAAGTACTGGTTTCCCGACTACGCGCGCGCCGAAGAAACTTACAAGTTGAAGGACCGCGACATCCCGATCCGCGTCACCATCAAGTGGATCAACTTCAAGCCATTTCCGCCGTTGGCCGTACCTGCCGCTCAGACGCCTGCGCCTTACGCGAACGCACCGCAGACGCCAACTCCGGCAGCGAACGCGCCGCAGACGCCCAAACCCTGACGTAGCTTCTGCAATTTCGTTGCGTCAGGAACGAGTGCGCGGACGCCGCGCTTTGCCATACAATTCGCGCAACAATCCCGGCAGTTTCCGCAGATCGTCCAGCAGGAATTCGGGGCGCACCGCGCGGAGGCGCTTCTCCGTGGGAAAGGGTCCCAGCACGGCAATCGCGCGCACTCCCGCAGCGCGCGCCATCTCCACGTCTTCCGGGGTGTCACCCACGTAGACGCATTCAGCCGGCTCGATAGCCATCTGTCGCAGAGCCATCTGCAACGGTGCGGGATGCGGTTTTTTCTCTTCCAGATCGCCGCCGCAGACGCGCGTGCGAAGGATACGCAGCAATCCAAATCCGCGCAATTGGCCCATCACCCGGTTGCGGTCGCCGCTGGTAACCAGGCCCAGTTTGTGCCGGCGCGCGAGTTGGCCGAGGACGCGGCGCGCACCGCTCATCAGCTTGGGCCGGTGTTTTGCATAATAGGTGCGCCAGGTGCGGTCGGCGTCCGGCCAGCGAACGTTTGGTATCCCTGCCGCGCGATAGACAACATACCAGTTGGGTGAATAATGGCGCTCGAGTTCCGGCAAGCCCCACGGCACGCCCATCTCGCGGAAGAGCGCCAGATAAGCCTGGGAATCGGCGTGGTAGGAATCGATCAGCGTGCCGTCCCAATCGAAAAGCACAGCGGCGAGTGTATGGGGGGCAGTCATCTCCCCAAGAATAGCAGAACCCTGCTTGCAGATTTCCACACGGAAGAGAAAGGAAAGGAGTGGCGATCAGTCCGCGGCGAAGCGATTAGGAATATGATCGTCGCGGTCGAACGCAAAATCACTGAAGCTTGCGGCGATGCCGTACCAACCGGGCATATTTGCGGGTTCGATGCGCCGCACGCAGGCCTTGGAGGAGACGACAACATTGCCGTAGCCCAGCGGGCGGCTGACCAGAACGATGTCCAGCTCGATTTCCGTGCCGGCTTCAAGAGGTTTGGGACAAAGGAAATAAACGCCGGACGCGCTGATGTCGCGAGTTACGAGCGAAACCGGGAACTCCTCAAGCGCACCGGCGACGCTTCTCAGCTTCAAGGGTAACTTCAGGGAGGCCCGTGGAGATTCGCGCTGCTCGATGTAAACGCCCACGGCGTGGGTAGGCACGCGCACGAATCGGTGAGGTTGCGGGGAGCACAACAGCGGCATGACCCGCAGGGCAGGTCTCCGCGAAGGTTCCAGAGTTTCCGGGAACGCGGGAGAGACGCCCGAGCGGGCTGCCGTCTCCGGCAACGAAGGCAAACTGTCCCAAGCTAACGCGCGGTTTCTGACACCCATCTCGCCCCTCAGAGAGACGAACAAACAAATATAACTACAGTAGATATATTACCCGGTATGACACTGACCCAAAAAGCTGTTAGGAGGCCAACATCCCACTTTGGGGCAGTGAAAGTCAACCTATGGAAAAAGGTGGAAGTGTCCTAAGATCAAACAGATAGTTATAGTACCAGCTCCCTCGGCGGCCTTTGTGGATGGTTTTCCTCCCGGTCCCCGTTCCAATATGGCGCTGGACATAGCATCATGGCCTCGTATCGTCGATTGATAGACTCGAAATGTCCGCAGGAACCCTGGAAGCTACGCCCAAAGCCCCGCCCAAGGCAAATGCCGCCCCTGCGCGAGCCTCTTCGCTCCTGCTGGCCTCGTTCGCTGCGGTCTATATCCTGTGGGGCTCGACATTCTTTGCCATCCGGATAGGGGTTGAGAGCCTCCCGCCCCTCGTGCTGGCTGGATTGCGTCATCTTTCGGTCGGCCGCCTGGTGTTTTACCCCGTATTCCGGCGTGTAAGCAGGGAGAAGCCGACCTTGACGCCCCCCAGTGGCGCACGGCGATTGTTACGGGTGTCCTGCTGCTCCTATGCGGCAATGACACGGTGAGCTGGGCGGAGAAGACCATTCCCTCGGGGATTGCGGCGCTGCTGGCGGCGACGGTATCGCTTTGGATGGTCTTGGTGGATTGGTTCTGGCCTGGCGGCTCGCGCCCCGGCTGCTGGCCGGCTTGGTGTTGGGTTTTGCGGGTATGGCGCTGCTGGTCGTCGCCGGAATCAGCGGTGAGTATCGCGAGCTGCATCTGGCGCAGGTGACGCTGCGCTCGTGGCTGGCGCTCGGGTATTTGGCGGTGTTTGGCTCGGCGCTGGGCTTCAGCGCTTATGTGTATATCCTGAAGCACGGCACGGCAGCACGAGTGGCCACGTATGCCTTCGTGAATCCCGTTGTGGCGCTGTTTCTTGGCTGGCTTCTGGGCGGTGAGGCACTTACCTTGCGAACAATTTTGGCCAGCACGGTGATCTTGACGGCGGTGATCCTGGTGATCACCATGCCGCACAAGAATCCGATTGAAGCGGATGAAGCGATCCCCGCTCCCGGAGAGCCCTAGCACCTTTCTTTTTGGCCGGCGGCGGCGCAAAATTTGGCGTCAGAAAGCGGATAGAACCGGACAGCGGCTCGCGGTAGTCTTAAGCCATGAACACGGCACAATTGGACAAGCAACAGGGAAGTATTTCAGCGCAAGCCGCGGCTAGATATTGGCAGGCCACGCTGCAGCGCGATGCGCGCGCGGATGGAGCCTTTGTGTTTGCCGTGCGTTCCACGCACATTTACTGCAGGCCGTCTTGCCCGGCGCGCAGGCCGCTGCGGCAGAATGCCGTCTTTTTTCGCACAGCCCAGGAAGCCGAAAACCAAGGTTATCGTCCTTGCCAGCGTTGCCGCCCGAAAGAACGGCCGCAGCTCTCCGCGTTGGTGGCCAAGGCAGCGCAGGCATTGGGCAATTCGGAAGAGGAAAGCGTGCGGCTCGATGCGCTGGCGGCTCAGATCGGCGCTTCTCCTGCAAAACTGCGCCGGGCGTTTCGCCGCATGACCGGGCTGACGCCGAAGGCATTCGCCCAAGCGTCGCGAATGGCGCGCTTCAAGAAAATGTTGCGCGCGGGGAGCCAGATTACCGACGCGCTTTACGCTTGTGGTTATGGCTCCCCGAGCCGGGTTTACGAAAAAACGAACACACACCTGGGCATGACACCCGCCGCTTATCGAAAAGGAGCACCAGGCATGCAAATCGGATACACCGTGGCAAATTCCTCGCTCGGAAAGGTGCTGGTGGCGGCGACGCCGCGCGGCGTGTCTGCCGTGTACTTGGGGGAAAATCAGGAAAGACTGGTGGACGCGCTGCACAAGGAATATCCGCGCGCGGAGATCCGCCGGACGCGAGAAACGAACGAGCAATGGCTGCGGGAGATTCTCCATCGCATCGAAGGGGATGCGCCGAGCGTAGACTTGCCGCTGGACGTGCAAGCTACGGCATTTCAGCGCCGCGTGTGGCAGGAACTGCAGAAGATTCCGCGGGGTACAACACGGACGTACACGCAGGTGGCGCGCGCCTTGGGCAAGCCGAGATCGGTTCGCGCGGTGGCGCGTGCCTGTGCCACCAATCCGGTTTCCATCGTTGTGCCGTGCCACCGGGTAATCCGCACAGATGGAAGCCTGGCGGGATATCGCTGGGGCTTACAACGTAAGGAAAAACTATTGGAACGGGAGAAGGCGCACGCTTCAGCGTAAAAGCTACGCGCGGCCAACCTAGCCGCGGGGCTTTTCAACCTTGGTGCCCTTGGGCCAATCGGGCTTGAACTTACTGTCGGCAATCTTCAGGTTCTTCAGGGCGTTTTTGTAGTGGGACATGAAGTAATCGCCGGTGCCTGCTTCAAAGAATTTTTGTTGTATCGGCAGCCAGGAAGCTTCGTCCACCCACATTTCGATCTTGGTGATCTGATTGCGCATCTCCTCGGAGTCTGGCACCAGATCAATCACGGCAGTCTTATGGCCATCGAGATCTTCTTCGCCCACTAAACTGATCTGGTAGTTTTTCTTGAGATTGTCGCCCTTCGTGCCGAAGCCCAGTGCCAGATACTGATCTGCCAGGGCGCGGTGCTTGCCGATGTTGTACTCTTCGACGCGGCTGATTTTGGGGGTGTAGATGTACAGATTGTCTCCCTCGCGCAGAATGGTGCGCTGGTCGGGCTTCAGGAAATCGATGCGCATCTTTTCGTCCTTGCGCACGAAAATCTGGCCCGTCTCCGTGGAAGTATCCTTCACCACGGCGGTGTACTTGATGTGCTCGAGATCGGCGGTGAGGCTGTGAAAATCCTTGGCCGATTTATCCATCATGGAGAGCACGAAATTGAGGGAGATTTTTCCACTGGACTGTGCGGCGCGGGTAATGTGGAAGCCGGCGAACGCAGCCAGGAACGGCACAAAAAACAGCAGGCGGAATCGTCTCAAAGCAACCCCTGGAGCGGAACTTGCGTGAATCTTGCTCCCGTCAAATCGTAGCACAGCCGGCGTCGAAGCACAGCCCGAGCGAGGGGTTAAGAAGGAATTGGTCCGGTGGGCAGCGGGCGGAGCGACAGTCAGTGCCGGATGGTCACTTCGTAGGCCACGACATTGCCTTTTTCATCGCGCTGGGGCTCGATCGTGCCGATGGAGAAGCGGCCATCGTGCAGGTCCGGCGTGGCCTTCTGCAGGGCATTGTGCAAATCGTTCTGCAGGGCCGGGGTGCGTTCGGGAGGAGCCAGGACGCGCGCATCCACGCGATACACTTCTTTCTCTCCTTCCTTGGAGAGCAATTCGACCTGGCTGGTGTTCGCGGGCAAGCCTACCTGGGGCTGGTCGCGGAACCATCCCCGCGGCGTCAGCAGCACGAACACCAGGATCAGGATTACGGCAATGTCGTATTGCCAGGAGCCGCGTTCGTAGGACCAGAAGAACGTCCGCGAAAGGATTTGACCGAGGCCTGCCATATCAGTCCGCCGGAACTCCGTCAACGATGATGCCATCGCGCATGTGCACGACGCGGTCAAAATAAGTGGTCGCCTCGGGGTTGTGCGTAATCATCACGATGGTCTGCCCCAGGTCCTTGTTCAGGCGCCGCAGCATTTCCAGCACGATATCGGAATTCTTTGTGTCGAGGTTGCCGGTGGGTTCATCGGCCAGCAGAATTTTCGGCTCGTTGATGATGGCGCGGGCAATAGCCACGCGCTGCTGCTCCCCGCCGGACATCTCCGAGGGCCTGTGATGCAGGCGGCCCTCGAGGCCAAGCATTTTCGTGACGACGTCGAAGCGGTGCGGATCGTACCCATCGCCATGGATATACTGCGCGATGGCAATGTTGCCCCTGGCTGTCAAGGTGGGCAAGAGGTTGAAACGCTGGAAAACGAAGCCGATCTTGCTGCGGCGCAGCTTGGTGCGCTCGGCATCGCCCATGGCGGTGAGGTCGTTGCCGTCAACCAGCACCTTGCCGCGCGAGGCCCGTGCGAGGCCGCCGATGACATAGAGCAGAGAGGATTTGCCACAGCCGGATGGCCCCATGACGGCCACCGATTCGCCGGGCAACACGTCGAAATTCACGCCGCGCAGAGCCGGGACTTCCACCTTGCCCGCGTGATACAGCTTCCAGAGATTCTCGGTCTTGAGTATCGGATCCAAGGGTTTCCGCTCAGGGTCCGGCTTTCCGTCCATCAGCGACCGTATTGTAACTGTGATTGCCATCTATGCCTAGTTTCCAGAGTTCCTCAATCGTAGGAAAGCGCTTCCACGGGATCCTTGCGGCTGGCCAGCCACGCGGGATAGCTTGCGCCAAGCACGGCCCCAACCAGGGCAATGAGTCCGGCCCGCAGGACCCATTCCGGCGTAATCAGAATCGAAAGCGTGGGAAAGAGAGCGAGAAACCCTGCCCGGACAAGGTAACTGAGTCCTACGCCGGCCGCAATACCCAGGACGCACAGGAGTGTGGTTTCCGTGAGGAGGGCCCGGACGATCAGGACCTTGCTGGCACCTAGGGATTTCAGGACACCAATGTCGCGGGTGCGTTCCAGCACGGTGGTGTACATGGTGAGGAAGATCACGAGAAGGCCGATGGAAACGGCGAGGGCGATCATGGCGTTGATGAAGGTTTCCAGGCCGGGAATATTCGTTGAGGTCATCAGGGTCATGAATTCCTTGAGCGGCCGGACAGGGTAATTGGGAAGAAGATCCTTGATTTCGGCGATGACGTCCTCGGTGTGATCGGGGTGCGAGCATTTTACGAGGAAGAGGGAAGCTTTATCGTGGGCGCCTACGAGATCCTGCAGGGTGGCGATGGGGACAAACAAACGCGCGCCCTTGCCGTGCTCCACGACGCCCGCAACGTTCCATTTGTGATTGAAAAGATTATAGGTGTCGCCAACCTTGACGTGCTTGGCTTTGGCTTGCCAATCATCCACCAGAATGTCGTCGGGGTCCTGCAAATCATGGCCTTGCAGGAAGACAAAGCCGCTGGAGACTTCGCGAAACGATTTGGCATCGATGCCCCAGACAGTCTCTACGCCGCCCGTGGAGTTGAACTGCAAGAGCGCCGGAGCGACAGCCCGGACATATTTGAGTTCCGCCAGCTTGTCCGCGATTTTGATGGGCATGGGAGAGCCGCTGAAGGTGATGAGCATCGGCGCGGTAGGCGATTGCACCATGAGGTCCGCGCCAATGCCTTCGATGCGTTTGGCGGTTTCCTGGAGTATTCCGGAGGTGAGCCCAACGATGAGGATGACCAGAGCCACCTCCACGGCAACCGCCATCACGCCGATCAGCGTGCGCATCGGCCGGTGAAACAGATTCCGCAGGACGAGTTGCCACATCATGGTTTCTTGTCCTCGGCCGCGTCACCCAGATGCACGATTTCCTCTCCGGGCGGAGGTTCCAGCTTGAAACGCTCCGCTTCCAGCGGCTCATTCAGACTGATTTTTTCGACGCTCATATCCAGGCGATACTCATCGTGAGGGCGTTCCAGGCGAATCGTCCGCGGATACTCGCTGACAGGCGCAGTGCCTGATTGCACGTTGGTTGCCGCAACTCCTTGCCAGTCCGAGAAGCGCACATCGGAGAGGAGGACACCCTTGGGGCCAAAAGTCTCCATACGCACGACGTGAAGGTCCGCGCGATCAAACCACACTTTTCGCAAGATCTCCGTGCGATAGCCGCCGCGCAACACCGTCAGCACGTAATACCTCGCCGCCTCGTCATTGAACTCTTCAAATAGGACGGCTTCTTCCTTGCGGATTTCCGGCCAGAGCAAAGCGTCCACCAGATGCTGGGGACGCAGATTCTCAATCGGCTTACTGGAGGGGCGGTCGAGAGAAACCGGCCCGGCCAGGAATTTGTTCTTCGATGGAATGGAAACCTCAAAATTCTGGCCATCACTGGCCATATCAAACACCGTTTTCCCGATAACCGGAACTTGCCCGATCATGCGAATGTTGTAGGGCCGCGATGCCTGCAGGAATGCCTTTACCTCGTGATACTCGTCAATCACGCCGCTGTATTTCGACCCGGCGGTGGGTTTCAATTCCACCGTTGCGTTCACGGTTTGCACGGCGCGGGCCAGAGCGTTGTAGCGGTCCAAAAGCTCATTCGCGGTGGCATCTTTCGCCACGGGCCGCTGCGCAGCCGGCACGGTGGTGATCTGGTGGACATGTCCCCTACAGCCGCAAGCAGCGACGGACACTGTCAGCAAAACCATGCATTTCCAAGCACGCTGCATCAATGAATTCCCTGGTCCTGAACCTAAAAGGAGCAATTTAACAACCATGGGGAGGCCGGTCAAACGAACGCCCAGGCTGGCCACCTCTAGTTTAGCGCAGTCTCGCCGCTCATTGAGGCCGTGCGATATAGACGTCGAAGGGTTGCAGCGCGGGCCGCACGCGGCGGATCACCTCGCTGGGCCAGAGACCTTCGCTCAAGAGAGTCACCCAAGCATCCTCGGGCTCGACCACGGCGCAGAACGTGTAGCGGGTATAGGCTGTCTGATAAGCATCGAGGCCGCGGAGCGAAAGCTTGTTTTCGAGCGCAGCGTCGGCGTTCTGTGCGGCAGGCCCGGCGCGCATGCCGAATGTTTCCGCTTCAAAGCGCGCGAACAATTGGCGCAACTGCTCCGTGGAAAGGCAGGGAACGACCAGGCAGCGTGGGGCCGCCTCACGATACGCGATGGCGTGCGTGTTGCAGAATTCGCGCGCACGCTCCACGTGGCTGAAAAAATCGAGGAGGAGCATTTCCTTGGCCGCGAGGGCGGAGAAGGCGGCGGCCCAGATTGGTGCTGCTGCGCTTCCGCGCAAAGGCTCGCGGCTTTGCGTTTCCAGGAGCTCCAGTCCGACCGCCCTGGTGTCGGCGCCGAGCTCCAAGGCCTGCACGCCGAGGGAATAGGGAGGCAGATCGGGCGCGTTTGTTTCGGGTCCCAACGCTATTCCTCCTCGATCACCCCAAACTTTTCGCGGAACTCGGGCGTGGCTTTGCGCACGTCCAGCCAGTCAAAGAAGGCTTCGGGGGTTTCCAGCCAGATGCGGAACCACTCCGCGATTTCTTTTTTTTCCTCGCGCTTGCGCACCTCCACCTTGCGATTGCGTGAGATCATCTCCGCGCGGCGCTTCCCGAGCCGGGCAATCTCCAGCACGCGTTGCACGGCTGCTTCTTCTCCGTGCGTGCGGAATCGCCGCATCAGCTCATCCAGGCGCGTCAGGCTGACCTCCGCGTCGGGCAGCGTCTTGAAATGCAAAATATCCTCGAACTCTTCCTCGAAACGTTCTTCGGCTTCTTCCCGCTCAGTGAGTTGCACCTTCCAGCCCATGGTTTTCAAGATGTCGGCGATATAGTCGTTACTTGTTTTTCCGGCTTCGCCATGTTCGGCGAGCAGTTTGCGCCGCAACTGGTCAATCTCCGCGGGAGTCCATTTCTGAACGCCGATCGCGCGGGCCGCTTCCAGGATCAGATTTTTCTTCGTTTTCAAATCGTCCATCATCGTTTGCCTTTGTGAGCCGGGCCCGCGGCGCGCTTATGGCTCACGTGGGTTTCCGGGGGATCCGCGGGTTCGCCATTCAGGAGCCGATGGTATTTGGCCACATTTTTGTTGTGTTCCGCCAGTGTGGCGGCAAAAAAGTGGCCGCCCTGGGTGTTGGCCACGAAGTAGAGAAAGTTGGTTGGCTCAGGATTGAGCGCCGCGCGGAGCGAAGCTTCGCCGGGATTGCCGATGGGGCCGGGCGGCAGGCCCGCGTGCATATAAGTGTTGTAGGGCGAATTGAACCGCAAATCCTTGAGCGTGAGCGCGCCTCTGTAACTGTCGTTTTGTTCCAGCGCATAAATGACCGTCGGGTCACACTGGAGGAGCATGCCTTTTTTGAGGCGATGGTCATAGACACCGGCCACGACCGGCCGTTCATCGGGCTTGGGCGTTTCGCGCTCGACGAGAGACGCCACGGTCACTATGGAAAGCAGGGAATGGAAGCGCGCGGGGACTCCCGGAGCGGGGCCTTCCGGATTGATCTGTTTGATGGCGTCACGGAATTTCCGCACCATCATGCGCGTTAAATCGGAGGCGGCAGGATGGCGGGAAAGCCCGTAGGTCGCGGGGAAGAGAAATCCTTCGAGGGAGGCGGCCTGCGGCGCAAGGTCGCTGATTAAGCCGGGGTCGCTGGCGGCTTTCAGGAAATAGTCGGCCATCATGATTTTTGCGGCTTCCAGTGCGCGGGCGATGTCGAACATGCTCTGGCCTTCGCGCACGGTAAAGGGTTGCTGGTAGATCTCACCGTTGGCCAGCTTCCAGAAGACTTCCTTGCCGCTGAGCGGGTGGTCGAAGAAGTATTCTCCGGCAACCGGCATCCGCTTGGGGTGGCGCCGGGCGTAAATCTCAAAGGCGATGGCGCTGCGAATCACGCCGTCCTTTTCCAGAAGACGCGCGGCGGCGCGGCGGGATGTTCCGTGCGGAATCTGCACGAAGGTGCCTTCCGGAGGAATGGTACCGAAGGGCTTTTCGATGCAATACCAGAAGTAGCCGGCCACCGCGCCCGCTGCCAGCAATACCAGAAGAACAATGATGGCCAGGACCTTCACGCTAGGTCTGCTCCTCCGTGCCACTCTCCCGCGACAGATATTCCCGCAAAATCACCATGGCGGCAATGGCATCCACCGTGTATTTTCCCTGCGCGTTACGTAGGAGCTTCCGCTTGCCGTCGCGCGTGGTTTCATGGGTGATGCGCCGCCCCAGCTCTTCCTCGAGGATGCGTTCGGCCTCCCAACTGGTCAGTCGCTCGTCCATCATGGCGACGGGGATACCGATTTGTTTGCGGAGGCGGTTGGCAAAGCACGTGGTTTCTTCGGCCATGTCGCCGTGCGAGCCGTCGAGGCGAAGGGGCAGACCGACAACGATCTGCTGCACGTTGTGATCGCGAACGAACTCGCGGAGGCGGCGCACATCTTCATTGCGATTGACGCGTTCGAGGGTGTCGTGAGGCTGGGCGATGCGCGCTTCGGAGTCAGCGATGGCGAGGCCAATGCGCGCGCGGCCGTAGTCGAGCGCCAGGATTTTGCCCTGTTTTTGCGCGGCTGTTGGCCGCGCCGCCGCTGTTTCTGGTGAAGTTTGCTTCACACTTCAGTATAGCGTGAACGCTGTGGCGGCGGCGTGCGGACCCGCTAGGGTTTTCTACCGCGGGCGCCGCTTTGCCAGTCGGCCCACATACCGAATGCCTTCAACTCTTCGTCGAGTCGCGTTTCTTTCAGCAGCGTCTCCATTTCCGCGCGGGAGAGGCGTTTGCCGATAGGTTCGGCGCGATCGGCGATGCCCCAGGCGGTGACCGCGGCGAGCACGGTGTTCAACTTCAGTTCGCGAATATCTACTTTGTCGAAGGTGTCGGAGGCAGCGTGATAATTTTGCAGGTAATTCGCCACCTCCTGATTGGCTACCAGAGTGGGCACGCCTTCCAAAAGAAAATCGAGGTGGTCGGTGCCGGTTTCCGCGTCGTAGGTGTGATTGTCCACGCCCCAACCGGCAAAGGGGCGCAGGATTTCGCGCACAGCGGGTTCGATGTCGCGGCGGCCGCTGAGGGAATAGCCGGTGACACGCCCGATGCCCATGTCAAAGACCACGGCGGCGCGGTACTTATCCATCTCGGCGCGATGCGCTTGCACATAAGCCCAGGAGCCCAGCAAGCCCTGCTCTTCGCCGCTAAAGAGGATGAAGCGGATGGTGCGGCGCGGCAGCAGGCCGCTGGCTTTGATCGCGCGGGCCGCTTCGACGACCATCGCGGCGTTGCAGCCGTTGTCCAGCGCACCGGTGCCCAATTCCCAGGAATCGAGATGCGCGCCGAGGACGACGATTTCGTCGGGCTTCTCGTAGCCGCGGATTTCGCCGACCACGTTGAACTGGTCCACCGGGCCGCCAATTTTGTTGGGCATGGTCAGCCGCACGCGCACTTTGCCGGGAAACGCAGCCACCGTGCGTTGCAGGCGCAGTGCATCTTCCCGCGCGACAACTGCCTGCGCGATCGGCTCGATCTTTCCATCCGGCGAATTGGTGTGCCGGTAGAGCAGCTTGCGCTCCCGTTGGCTGGTCCAGAGGATCGCGGCAGCGCCAGCCTTTACGGCGCGATCAATAATCGGGGGAGGCTGCTCGTATTCGTGGAAGAGATCCTGCCAGGTATAGCTGACCTCGGTGTGGACAAACAGAATCGCGCCTTTCAGGGCGCTGCCGGCGCGTGCAAATTCGGCTTCCGAGCCGCCGCCCACATCAATGAGCGTGCCTTCGAGGCCGCCGGGCGGCGTGGCCGGGGAAAATCCGCCGGACACCAACGAAACGGGGAATTGCACCGGGCCGAGCAATTCCAACCGCGTGTTGCCTTCGCTCCACGTCTTGGGAAGAAGATATTTTTCAGTGTGCACCTCGACGCCCGCCGCGCGGAATGCGGCGACTGCCCAATCGACGGCCTTGGCCATTTCCGGTGAACCGCTGACGCGCCCGCCGATTTCATCCGTTAAGCGGCGCAGATTTTCTTCCAGCGGCGATTCGCCCATCACCACAGGCGTGATCTTGGCGGCGGCTTGCGCGCACGCGGAACTCTCGGTTGCGGAACAGCCGGCACTGCCCTGTATGGCCTGGGCGGGATGGAGCGGGTCAGTTTTGACAGGAGGCAGTTGGGCAAAAGCCGGAGAAAACGAAACAAGGAAGCAAAGAAGCAGGAAAGTGAAAATCAGACCGCGAGTTCGCATGAAGGATTTCCTTTGAGGCGCGTTGAAGTTTCGCGCGAATTATAACGCAGCCGGAGTCAGAAAGCGCATGCGCGAGGGAAGTGCAGGTGGTTCGTCGAAAAGCGAAAATTCCTTGTCATCCCGATCCCGTAAAGCGGGAGAGGGATCTGCTTTTCGCGCAAGACCCGGGAGAAAGCAGATTCCTCGCCCCAATCAAAAGGCAAACGGGTCTCGGAATGACATTTGCTTGTATTATTCAGCAATCTGCTAAAGTTGCCTTTACTTGGGTATGAATGCCTTGCGGAGTGCGTCGGCGACTTTGGCGACCTGCGCCATTTCGGCGACGTCGTGCACGCGAACGATGTGCGCGCCGCCGAGAATGCTCGCTGTAACCGTAGCGGCAGTGCCCCAGATGCGCGCTTCGGGCGGCGCTGGCTTGCCGCGGCTGGCCAGCGTGGCGCCGAGAAAGCCCTTGCGCGAAGTGCCCACCAGCAGGGGATAGCCGAGTTTCACGAGTTGGGGCAGCAGAGCCAGCAATTCGTAGTTCTGCTGGAAGCTCTTGCCGAAGCCGATGCCGGGGTCGAGGATGATCTGTGAGCGGCGCACGCCGGCGCGGCGCGCGATGGCGATGGAGTGACGCAGGCCCACAGTCACGTCTTTCAGCACATTCTTGGCGAAGGGCTGCTTTTGCATTGTGCGCGGCGTGCCACGCATGTGCATCAGGACGAGGGGAACGCCCAATTTTGCCGCGACTTCGGCCAGGCGTGGATCGTTTTTCAGCTCGGAGATGTCATTCAAAATAGCCGCGCCCGCTCCCAAAGCAATCTCCGCGACGCCCGCCTTTTGCGTGTCCACAGAAATGGGAATTTTCAAGCGCGTGTGCAATGCTTCGAGCACCGGAAGCAGGCGCTGCAATTCTTCCGCGGCGGAAATGCCCGCTGACCCGGGGCGCGTGGATTCGGCTCCGATGTCGAGGATATCCGCACCGGCGCGTTCCATGGCCAGCGCGCCGTCAATGGCGCGTTTTAGGCTGAAGAACTTTCCGCCATCGGAGAAGCTGTCCGGCGTGACGTTCAGCACGCCCATTACGAGTGTGCGTTCGCCCAAGACCAGCGTCCGTGAGCGAAGTTTCAGGCGAAAGAGTTTGCGTGGTGGCATCTGTAAGGGAAAGTGTAGCGTAGAAGAGGGAGCAAGAACCAAGCGCAGAAATCACGGAACCCAGCAGACTTGTAGATCGAAGAGGGATCCCTCGACTGCATGACCCGGCGCGCCAGCGAGCGGCGCGGAGGAAACAACCGGGTCACTCCCCTCGGGATGACCGTTTACTCGGCCTTGTCAGTCGAGGTCGAAATCGCGGATGGGCTTTTCGGCCGGAGCGTCCTTGGCCTTTTTCATGGCTTCCTCAAACTTCTTGGCCAGGATGTCTTCCTTGTGCGTCTCCTGGAAGAACGAATCGGCGAATTTGTCTTCGCGTTGGCGATGCTGTTCTTCAAGGATGGTGGCGGTCTGGGTGAGATCCACGTCGGGCCCGGGCTTCACGGGAGCCTCGTGCGACAGCACCGCGCCGAAGATCGGATCAATCACGAGCTTGGCCTGGCAGCACGGGCAAATCACATTCAAGTTTTCGCCGTCTTTGCATCCCATGGCCATATTCTACTCCTTTTTCAAATCGCCGAAACCCAGGGCGATCGTTCCATTTCGGATCACCCCGGCAGGTGCCCGCAGTCTCTTGCTAACTGCTCTGTCAAGTCTAAGTCATGGGCGAAGAAGCAGTTGCATGCAGGAGCGCCTCTTTGGTATCTGGCGTGCCCAATTTGAGCGTGGAGGGCAAAGGATTCGCCATGCCTGGAGGCATCCCATGATCAGTGCGCCCATCCCTGGGAACGAAGCGGAGAGGCTGGAAGCGCTCCGTCGCTATCAAATACTGGACACCAGGTCGGACCCGGTCTTCGACGATTTAGCGGCGTTAGCTTCGTACGTCTGCGGGACCCCAATAGCCCTGGTCAGCTTGGTGGACTCCGACCGTCAGTGGATTAAGGCAAGAGTTGGGTTAGACGTGAGTGAGACGCCTCGTGACGTTTCCTTTTGCGGCCATACGATCCTGGCGAACGACACTTTGGTAGTCGAGGATACGCTTGCCGACAGCCGCTTCGCAGACAATCCGCTGGTCACGTCTGACCCGAAGATTCGCTTTTATGCCGGGGCAAAGCTCACGACATCGGACGGCCATGCCCTGGGATCGCTGTGTGTGATCGATCGCGTTCCGCGCAAACTTACTTCGGCTCAGAAAGAAGCGCTTCAAGCCCTGTCCCGGCAGGTTGTCGCGCAGATGGAGTACAAGCGTAACGTCCTGGAGATGGCGGAGATTATCGCCGAGCGCAAGCAAACAGAGGAATTGAAAGCGGCGAATCAAGCGGCACAAGCGGCCAGCCGCGCCAAGAGTGAATTCCTGGCCAATATCAGTCACGAACTCCGTACCCCCTTGAACGGCATTATCGGCATGACGGAACTCGTTCTGGATTCCGCGCTGACCTCCGAGCAGCGTGAAAATCTGGATGTCGTGAAATCCTCGGCGGACTCTTTACTGTCGTTGGTCAGTCACATGCTGGATTTTTCTGAAATTGAATCAGGAAAACCGGGGCCGGAAGCCGCCGAGTACTGTCTGCGCGATACTCTTAATGATGTTGTCGAGCTGACGGCGCCACGGGCCCGCGAAAAAGGGCTAAGAATTGTCTGCCACACGCGTCCCGATGTGCCGGACGTGGTGATCGGAGACCCGGAGCGGCTGCGGCAAATCATCGGTCATTTGATCAGCAACGCCATTAAGTTTACCGAGCGCGGCGAGATCGCGATTGAAATGGGGGCGGAGATGCCCCTGAGGGACGGAATCCTCCTGCATTGCTCCGTGACGGACACGGGAACCGGAATACCGGCCGAGAAACAGCAAACGATCTTCGACGTCTTTACGCAAGGCGACGGATCTTTGACGCGAATTCATGGCGGTGTGGGGCTGGGTCTGACAATTTCTGCGCGATTGGTGGAAAAGATGGGTGGGCGCATCTGGGTAGACAGCGAGCTTGGCTCAGGCAGCAAGTTTCACTTCACATTTCGCCAAGGGGTAAGGAGAAAAGGTCCGCGCCCGCGGTAGCCTCGGAGTGACGGAGCAAGCGCTATCGCCGCTAAAGCTGGCGGCTCCATGAAGATCGCCTCGAAATAGTTGGGTGATCCGGGCAGCAACAACACAGCATCAACAGTCCTTACCGGCCAATATGGATGAGATTCCTTGACTACCCGGTGCAGCCGAACCTTATCGAATTGGCCCGGACCCACGGCCAATGTGTAGCGGTAGTGGACGATGTCGCCGTGCAGCACCGTCTGGTCTGAGTTGATGATCCTCACGTGGGCGAGCGAGTTCTATCCCTCGGGTAATGCCCCATTGATTTGTGCCGACGCAGAAAGCGCCAGTGGCAACGAAACCAAACACGTGCATAGAATTAGGCCCAGAATACTGATGCGTTTCATGACTGTCCTCCCTCCAAAAAGAAGAAATTGAAAGTCTTACCTGTGTTCCCCTGTGGTCCGGTAAGCCGTCCGGAGCGAGGGCGGCTTGAATGAGTTAAATCAAGCAACGATGCCGTGAATTTCAGCGATGATTCTGTGTAGTGATGCGGTACTGCACAGCGCCTCCGCAGTTGTTAGCGGTGCAGGAGCCACCGCCGAAGCCTCCGACGGTGATTCCCAGATTATTGGGCTTGTAGGCGAGACTCCAATCACCCGGGAAGCCCAGAAGTTGGAAGAAGTTCACATCGTGGGAACTCCACAGCATTGCCTGCTCTCCCGACGAGCCCCACATCACTCCTGTAATGTCGCCCAAGTCATTGATGCCATCTGCCCAACTTCCATCGGCGTAGCCTATTGGATCGGCCAACTGACATAAATAGGAGAGGTACGAGAGACAACATTGTCATCTACGCACCGTAGCACTTTGCGGGTTAGCTTCTTGTATGAGACCTTCACGTCACGGAAAGCGCAGCTTGGCGTCATTTGCAGCCGCGACCAACACCTTTTCAGTGCCTGCTGTGGTCAAGTGGGAATTGGGCTGTGAGTTGCCAACGCCGTAATCCGGTGAGGATGGCCACCTCTGAAGAACCGGTGACGCACCATGGTTGAGAAAAGCAGATAGAAGATGAATGCTAAGACGATTGCAAACAGGAGGCTTCCAATTCCGAACGAGGGCGTCTTTCGTCCTTCAGTGCCCGTCGTCTTCAAATCAGTTGTCATCACAGCCGCCTCACCGCCAGCTCTCAGGCGTCTTGCCCTGGCACTGCCATTCCTATGATCCCACAGACCGCTAAGAATGTTACCGGCGCATCATTGACTCTGGTCATTGCCGCTATCTGCCGGAGTCGGCGAAACCACGATAAAAGCTCCATTCCCCTGCCGATTGATGCGCAGCAAAGTGTCAGCTTTGGCCTCCGCAGCCAGGCGCTCAAAATCCGCCACCGAGTGGACCGGTTGGCGGTTGATGCTCTCGATCACGTCTCCCTGGCGAATACCCGACTGGGCCGCCGGGCTTGACGGATCGAGGTTGCTGATGACGACCCCTTGAGTGCCAGGTGGCACACCGAGCTGTTCGCGCAGCTCAGGTGTAAGGCTCTGAACACTAACGCCTCCCAAGGTGCCTTGTGCAGGAGGTTTGCCGAGGCTGGCGTGCACGCCCAGAGCCGATGGACGTTCCCCCAGCGTGATCTTCACGTTCAGGGACTTGCCATCCCGGAGTATGTCCAGAGTGGCGACGGTCCCAGGAATCGTATCGGTCACTAAGGCAATCAACTGACCGGCGTCGGCGACACCTTGGCCGTTGTATTTGCGAATCACGTCGCCGTTCTTCAGTTGTGCATTGTCAGCAGGTCCCCCGGGTGAAACGTTCTCGACCAAGGCTCCGGAAGTGTCGGGCACGGCAAAGGCATGCGCCAGGCCTTCGTCCAAGGACTGTATCTGCGCACCCAGGTAACCCCGCGACACTTTCCCACTCTTAACCAAGTCTTCCATCACATGCTTGGCCATGTTGATGGGAATGGCGAACCCGATGCCAACAGACCCGCCTCCCTCTCCGGGGCCGGATTGACTACTCAAAATGGCTGTGTTGATGCCCACGACTTCGCCCCGAACGTCCACCAGCGCACCGCCGGAGTTTCCGGGATTGATCGGCGCGTCCGTCTGGATAAAGTTTTGAATGTCTTCAATGGCGCCTTCCGACCTGTTCAGAGCACTGACCGCGCCGCGGGTTACAGTGAAATTGAGTCCATAAGGATTCCCAAAGGCCATCACGATGTCCCCCACGTATAGGTTAGAGGAATTGCCCAGGGAAGCCGTGGGCAGATTCTCGCCCTCGATCTTTATCACCGCCACGTCCGTCTGCGGGTCAGCCCCCACGACCTTGCCGGTGAAGGTCCGCTTGTCCGAAAGCATCACTTTTATTGACGTGGCATTTTCAATGACGTGGTTGTTCGTCAGGATATACCCGTCGGCGCTGACCAGAACGCCGCTGCCCAGGGCGTGCTCTCGTTGCTCGCGCGGAGTCTGGTCCTGGTTTCCAAAAAACTGTGGGGAAAGTGGGGCCATCTGAACCTTGACCACTTGTGTAGATTGAATCGACACGATCGCCGGGGTCACCATCTGGGCGATTCGTTCATAGGCTTTGTTGAGCGCTTGCAGAGTGTTAATGTCTGCACGGTCCAGTGCTTTGTCCTGCGCCAACGCGAATACTGAGTAGGTGCTAGGGCTCAAGTAGGTGATCGTGGCGGCAGCCGCGCAAAGCAGGCCAATGAAAGTGAGCCTTATCCCTAAAGAATTGTTGCACGAGAATCGTTTTCCGTTGGAACTCATAGATATTCTCCTTCTTGGCCTTGCTGATAATGGGCGATGGGACCCGAGAACGATCAGAGCCACATGCCAGCGTGCTCAGTATCTTTCCTGAGAAGTTCGTCCTCGGAGTTGCCGCGCGCTTCTAAATTACATCCGGGATTCAGGTCACTTCATTCCAGGGCTTTTGCCACGAGGGAACCTCTTTAACTTGGTTCCATAATTCAGAGCGAAACACCATCTCCATAAGGGCGTTCCGCCGCAAGCTTTACCATACCAAGAGGATTTCCGCAGAACTGTATAGAATGGAACAGTTAGCTCGCCCTATGGTCTTCGTGTACGAACTTCCATTTTGACTCCCACCAACTCAATACAACCGGAATGTCCGTTTTGACTTCCCGGCCGACCGACAAGGTTAAGCGAGAGACATGAAGGCAAGGGACTGGACAAATCGCTTATTCGTCCGACTGAGGAGAAGGCCAGGAGTGGCGACGCACGGATCACCCAATGAACGATCCGTGTTGGCAACGAAGCTGGGTAGCACACTCTTAGGCGCAGCGGGTATCGTGAGGTGGCTTGCTTCTTCAATACCACCACCAATGACAATGTCGCTGTTTGGCAGAAAGCGCTGAGCTATCGTGACGGAGACCGTCACTCAGCTTTGTAGGCGGCTGACCGAAAATCTGCCCCCCGCGAAAGATTTTTTCTTACTTTTTCCTTTTTCAAAGCCTCCTTATAAGTGAGGGGAGTTCTTGCTGAATGTTCCCCTGGGGGCTTGGCGGGCCCGATTCAGCCGGGGGGAACCGCCAAGCGTCGTGGACGGCCGGGAGACGACGCGCCGGACGCGAAGGTATCCGAGATAAGAGGGAGGGCAGAGTGGCCGGTTCGATTCGGTACTCCCACCAGGTTGAAAGTGATTGCCAAAAGGGGCGCAGCGTGCTGCGCCCCTACGGTTATGGGAGACGAAGGCGAAAATTGCGTTAGGCCTTGGCGGGCGAATCGCCGCGGGTGAAGCCGGGTGCGGGCCGCAACTCCGGGCGGACGACCTTAGGGTCAGTGCTGGGCGCGCCCTGTGGCGGCGGTGTGGGAGGCGTGCGCGGCTTTTCCGGCAGCGGCTTGCCCTCCATCAGCAACTTCACTTCGATGGCGTCTAGCACTTCGCGTTCGAGCAAAGCCAGGGCCACGTGCTCCAGGGTGTCGCGATGGTTTGACAACAGGGCGCGAGCGTTCTCGTAGGCCTCGTTGACAATGCGCTTTACCTCTCTATCGATCTGCAGCGCGGTATCCTCGCTGAAATCGCGGTGCTGGGCAATTTCGCGGCCGAGGAAGATTGCTTCTTCCTTTTTGCCATAGGCCAGCGGTCCCATCTGGCTCATGCCCCATTCGCAGACCATGTCGCGCGCGATATCCGTGGCGCGTTCGATGTCGTTGCCTGCGCCGGTGGTGATGTGGCCGAGGAAAATCTCTTCCGCGCTGCGCCCGCCCATCAGCACGGCCAGCATGCCCTCCAGATACTCCTTGGTGTAGGTATGCTTATCGGCTTCGGGCAGCTGCATGGTGAGGCCAAGCGCCATGCCGCGCGGGATGATGGTGACTTTGTGCACCGGATCGGCGCCGGGCGTCATGGCCGCCACCAGCGCGTGGCCGGCTTCGTGGTAAGCAGTGTTCTTCTTCTCCTCGTCGGAGAGGATCATGGACTTGCGCTCCACGCCCATCAAAACTTTGTCCTTGGCCATTTCAAAATCAACCATCATGACAAATTTGCGATTCTGGCGTGCCGCCCAGAGCGCGGCTTCGTTCACGAGGTTAGCGAGGTCCGCGCCAGAAAAGCCCGGCGTACCGCGCGCGATGATGGAAAGATCCACATCATCGGAAATGGGCACCTTGCGCGTGTGCACGCGGAGAATTTCCTCGCGGCCTTTCACGTCGGGGCGCGCCACAATCACGCGGCGGTCAAACCGGCCGGGGCGAAGGAGGGCGGGATCGAGCACATCGGGACGGTTGGTGGCGGCAATCAGGATGACGCCTTCGTTCGTTTCAAAGCCATCCATTTCGACGAGCAGGGCGTTCAAAGTTTGCTCGCGTTCGTCGTGGCCCCCGCCGAGTCCGGCGCCACGATGGCGTCCGACGGCGTCAATTTCGTCAATGAAGATGATACAGGGCGCATTCTTCTTGCCCTGTTCAAAGAGGTCGCGCACGCGGCTGGCGCCCACGCCCACAAACATTTCCACGAAATCAGAGCCGGAAATGGAGAAGAACGGCACATTCGCCTCGCCGGCAATCGCGCGCGCCAGCAAGGTTTTGCCCGTCCCTGGAGGCCCCACGAGCAGCACACCCCTCGGAATGCGCCCCCCGAGTTTCTGGAATTTCTGGGGATCCTTGAGGAAATCAATAATTTCCTGGAGTTCTTCCTTGGCTTCGTCGCTGCCGGCCACATCCTTGAAGGTGGCCTTCTTTTGCTGCGCGGAAAGCAGCCGCGCGCGTGATTTGCCGAAACTCAGGGCCTTGTTGCCGCCCGCCTGCATCTGCCGCATCAGGAAAAAGACAAAGCCCGCCAGCAAGAGCAAGGGCAGGGCATTCAGGAGGATCAGCACCCAGTCGCTGCTGCGGACTTCCTTGACGCTGAGTTGCACGGATCTGTCGCGCAGCGTGTCCATAATCTGCGGCGCCTTTTCTTTAGGGATCAGGACGCGGAATTTGCGGTTCGCCGGCTGGATGTATTCACCCTGAAGCTCGTAGCTGTTCTGCGAGAGATACAGCGTGACTTCCTTGACGTCGCCCTTGTCGACCTTCGCGGCGAATTCGCTAAAGCTAGGAGTGTCCTCGCGCGCAGCCTGCCCGTTGGCGGAAACCAGGCGCCAGAGCATGACCCCCAGGAATACGATCGAAATCCAAAAGAGAATCGTCTTAGCCGTGGAACTGGAATTCACTGTACCCTCGCTGTTAACCCTGAACCCATGAACCCAAGAAAACCCATGAAATCCTGGAAGCGCCCCTAGCGCTTCTTTTTGGCAGACCGCCTCGGCTTGCTACGCCGCTTCGCTCCACTACCTGCCACCAAGTGTTTGCCGTTGCGACCTGTACCGTTCGCGGCGGCCAGCCCATAGCCGGCCCACAATTGGTTAGATGCAGTCTGAAAGCCAAAGTAATCGGGCTCCAGAGCCACATGGCGCCGCGATGGCTTGTCCAGCAGCACGGCCAGGCGCAACGACCGCGGCTTGCTCTCGCCAATGCGCCGCAGCAGAAAATCCTGCGTGACGCCGCTTTCGATCACGGCATCCACCAGCAGGACGTCGCGGCCCTGGAATTCGGGGCGTTCCTTGCTGGCGGCCATGGCCTCGCGATTGGCGAAAAAAACTTCGCGGCGGGCGCGGCCGCCCTGGTCAACGTCACGCACATCTTCGCGGACAAAGTGCACGACCATGGGCGCATCGATGGCGCGAATCAGATCCGCGGCAAAGACGAAGGCGCGGTCCATGGTCACCACCACGTCCAGCCTGCGGCCGTGGCAGCCACGCGAAATTTCCCGTCCGAGGGCCTTGACGCGATTCGCGATCCGCGCGGCACTATAAGTGGCGACGCTTGCGTTGGTCACGATGCTTGGTCCTCGGTAATCACGACACCTTCCCGTGTCTCTTTCCCTGCGGCAAACTCATGGGCGGCGCCTAATCCGCGAACCCACGCGATCTGCCCGCCAGTGGTGAGCACCGGCCACGACTTTTTTTCCCAACGGCTGACGCCAATCTCATTCAGCAAACGCGCCAGTTTGTGGCGTTTCCGGTGGCCCAGGGGCTGCATGGAATCGCCCGGGACCCAGTTGCGCAACACCAGGGGTACACATAACCGTCCACGGTCCAAGACCGCCCCTGTAGTCTTAGTTTCTCGCCCTTCTGGGGGCCAGTCAATCACCCTGAGGTGCAGGCGGCAGTGAAGTTCCACAACCTGCAACTTGACTTGGCCGGCGCGCAAATCCACTTCGTAGGCATACTCGCGCGACGCGGTTTTTTTTCGGCTGGACGGCGCAATTTCTGCCGAGGGCAGGAAGACCAGCGCTTGCGATTCCCGGCGCACCTCCACGCCGCCCGGCAGTTGCATGGACTTGCCGCTGTCTGGATGTTCTGCAAGCGCGAGGAGTGCATCCACATGGGCGGCGCTGAATTGGCCGGCACGTGGCTTGAGATGATCGACGATGCGGCGTAGCAGGCGGGTCTGGATGGCGCGAGGTTCGCGGAGAAAACCAGACAAGGCGAGCCGCGTTGCGTTTTGCGCTGTTTGAGTCATTTCCTTTTCGTGCAGTGAGGCCTGATGTTCGAGGTAGGCTTCGTCCGCGCGTGCCAATTCCGCGAGTTGGCAGAGATGCTCCACGGTTGCGGGCTGAAATTGCCGCTCCAGCAGCGGCAGGAGTTTTTGACGAATGCGGGCGCGCATGCGCTTGGTGTCGCGGTTGGAGGCATCCTCGCGCCAGGCCTGGCGCCTGCCGCGCAAATAGGCGCGCAGATCCGCGCGGCGGATTCCGAGGAGCGGGCGCACAACGACACCGGTTGTGGGATGGATCCCGCCGAGCCCGGCGAGTCCCGTGCCTCGCAGGATATGCGCCAACACGGTTTCCGCCTGATCGTCGGCAGTGTGCGCCACGGCGACGCGCGCCAGACGGCTTTCTTGCACGAGGCGCTCAAAAAAAGCGTAACGCGCCCGCCGCGCGACATCTTCCAGATTGCCGCGCTCGCGTTTGGTTTTTGCGGCGATGTTCTCTCTGGCCACAAAAAACTCCAAGCCGTGCTGCGCCGCAAGTCGCGCGACAAACTTCTCATCAGCCTCCGAAGCCCGGCCGCGCAGCTTGTGATTGAAGTGCACAACGCACAGCACGCAGCCCAACTCCTCTCGTAGTTCCAAAAGAAGATGCAGCAAGGCCACGGAATCCGCGCCACCGGAGACAGCGACGCCCAGGCGCTCTCCGGGGCGAAGCCGATTGGCCCCGCGGAGTAGGGCCAGGAGCCGTTGGGCGAGCTCATTTCGCCGAGGCATGGTTTTTCGTTGCGTCGCTTCCCCCGTCAGGATTGCGGCAGCAGAATCGTGGAAGCCCCGCGTCTGCAGGTATCCTAACAACGCCAGGCAGGCAGGTCGAGAGCAGAACACACCAAGGGTTTGCACAATGGGGCGCAGCCAGTGTTCAAGGGGCCGCTTGCAGCTATCTTCCCTTCTTTGTTTGCCTCGGCTAAGCGAAGAAGGCGTGCGGCGTGGTTGTCGGCCCATCGAGGTGGCCGACGAGGTTGTGCTCCAGGCCCTCGCGCGACGGCGAAAGCGCGTGGCGCAGGCGCTCCATCTCGTCTTCTTTCAACGGGGAGAAGCTGCGGGCTACCGCAATGTTGTGTTCGAGCATTTCGATGCGCGGCATGCCGACTACGGCGGTGGTGACCGGCAAGCTCATGGAATAGTGCAGCAGGGAATCGATGTCTGCTTTTCCCGCAGCGTTGCCGAGAAGAAATTCCTGCCCGGTGACCTTCATGGCGATGACCCCAAGATTCTTCTGAATCGCGGCCGGCAGGGCCAATTCCTCAAAGCGGCCGTTGCGCGAGGCATTTAGAGCCATCTGGACGCAATCCAGATCGTGGCGTTCGATGGCCTGGGCCATCACGGCGCCGTTGGTGTGGCTGGTCATGCCGATGAAGCGCGTCATTTTCTGCTCGCGCGCGTGGAGCAGCGCCTTCAGTGCACCGTTGGGCGCTTCGATTTTCTCCAGATCATTTGCCTGGCCCAAACTGTGAATGTGCAGCAGATCGACCTGATCCACCTGGAGGCGCTTCAGGCTGCCCTCCAGGCGGCGCATGAAGTCGTCGTAAGAGCGGTCCGGAATTTTCGTGGCCAGCCAGACTTCCTTGCGGCGGGTGGCCATGACTTTGCCGACGCGCGTCTCGCTCTTGCCATCGCCGTAGGCATAGGCCGTGTCGAGATAGGTGATGCCCAGATCGATGGCGCGGTTGAGCGCTGCCAAGGCCTGGTCTTCTTGCTCGTACATCAGGAAGCGGCTGCCGCAGCCAAAGGCCAGGATGGAGACCTTTGCGCCGGTGCGCCCAAGCGTGCGGCTGGGCAGAGGATCCGCGGCAGCGGGGCGCGCCTCGGCCAACTTATTCAAGAGCGACAGACTTACGCCGGCGGCGGTTCCCAAACCAAGGTGTTCCAGGAATTTTCTGCGGGAGAGGTCTTTGTCCATGATCTGCACCTCGGTGAATCGCAAAGGATGCCAGAACAGCAGCGGCTCCGGCAGGCTGTGAATGAGAGTGCGGATCGGGAGAAGAAGCCGGGGCGCGCAGGCCGGAGCGATGCCGGATTAACGCGGTCATGGTGGCACATCACTCCTGCCGCGGCAAGACGAAAGCTGGGAGTGCGCCTGTGCCACGCAGCAGGCGCTAAAGGGCGCGGCCCATGTGGAACAGGAAGAGGAGAGAGAGCTGAACGTCGCGAAAGAAATTCAAAGGCATCATGAAGACGGGGATGCGGAAGATGCGGCGTTCCGTCCAGCGCAGGCGGACGGTTTTCCAGAAGGCGTCGAGGTCGGCGCGGGTATAGACGCGATGAGAAACCAGCAAAGGACTCCACTTGGCCCAGAACAGAGTGACCTTGGAGGGCACGTGGAGCGTGGGGAAGTGCACCTTGGCGCGCTGAAAGGCCGCCTGCAAGTCCCTGAGCTTGAGTTGGCCATACTTTTCGCGAAGCACGGCGATTTCTTCCACAACGCGGCGTTCGGCTTCGGAGGGATGGCGGGTTTGCAGCCAGAGCTCCTCCATCTCCGCCAGGACGCTGAGCATGCTTCGGAGATCGCCGAGAACTTCCTTGAAGCGAGCCGGGTAATAGTCCCAGCGGGAAAGCACTGGGAAGCCGGGGCGCCGCGAGGCACGTCCTTTGAGGCGGAGGTAGCCGCACATCATGGGGTGGCGGCCTTCAGTCTGAATGGAATTCTTGTACCAGATGAAGCGCAGGAAATTGTTCCAATAATTGGAGCGCGGGCTGCGTTGCAAGATCGCTTTCATGTTCTCAAAACTGTAGAAGGTGCGCCAGGCCTCGAAATAAGTCTCTTTCCAGGAGCCATCCTTCAGGTAAGGATGATGAGTCAATTCATGCTGGGAATCGTATAGGTTGAAATCCGGGTGCATCCACTCGCCGCGGCGCAGCATGTTGAGGTGATCCATGGAGCCGGGCAAAGGCATGAGTATGAAAAAAGAGGCGTGGTCCGGGCAGACCTCGTACATAAGGAATTTCAAATCGCGGCGGATGGAGTCGACCGTGTCGAACGGGAAGCCGATGATGTAGCCGACATGCGTGGAAATTTCCGAATCGCGGTAGGCCTGAATGAGCTGGCGGTATTCACTGACCTGATTTTGTTTCTTACCGGCGGCGGCAAGGTTGCCGGGATCGACGCTCTCCATCCCGATGAACACATTGAGGCAGCCGGCCAGGCGGGCCTTGTTGACGAATTCCTTGATTTTCCAGGAGAGGACGTCAACCTGCATCATGAATCGCACGGGGATTTTTTCCTCGGTGCGCAGGCGAATGAGGGCGTCGAAGATAGCCTCCCAATTTTTATTGCGGGCAAAATTGTCGTCGGTGAAGAAATAGAAAGTGATGCCGTTTTCGTGGTAGTTGCGGCGAATGGACTCGGCAATGTGCTCCGCGGAGCGGAAACGCATCTTGCGGCCCTGAACATTGATGATGGTGCAGAAGGAGCATTCAAAGGGGCAGCCGCGGCCGCAATCGAGGGTGCCGAAATTGGAGGCGACGAATTTGCGCAGATATTTCCTGCGAATGGCGGGGATGGGCTTGGTGTAAAGGTCAGGCTTGTTGTTCAGGAAATCGTAGAGAGGCTTCAAGCGGCCGTGAACGGCATCGTCCAGCAGGTCGCCCCAGGTTTCTTCGACCTCCCCTTTCACAATCGTGACGCCCGCGTCCAGGAGCTGCTGTATGTCGGGAGGGATGTCCGGGAGAAGAGCGAGGTAGCCGCTGACGTGGAAGCCACCGATCAGAACGGTAAGGCCGGCGCGCCGAAAGGTGTGAGCAAGATCGCAGGCGCGGGGGAATTGATTCGTTTGCACGCCGACGAGGCAGACGATGGTCTTGGCGAAACCCCAGCGCTGGGAACGGCAGATGCGCTTTACAGGGATTTTGTCGACCGTTTCATCGAACAGGTGAACCTTGATCTTCCAGGAGTCGCCCAGGCGCTTTTGCCGCACCACATCTTCGGTGAGCCCGGCCAGACAAGCGAGCGTGTTACTCGGAAGAACGCCGCGAAAATGGCGCACCACATAACCGTCATCATCATATTGGGAAGGCTTGACGAGATAGAGGTGAAGGGTTTTGCGCATTTTACCGGGCGCCCGCGACCAGTTTCGCGGGCGGAGCGAAGCCAGAGAGACACATCAATCGTGGCACATCTTAGGAAATGCCGCAAGACGAATCCGACGCAGTGTCTTAGCTCCATAATTCTGTCACCCCTTAACGGCAACGTGAAAATGTCACCCTATGAGACAGGAGACATTCACGTTGCGTCAGAAGGAACTGCAGCGAGTGAGCGTCATTACTGCTTGCGTCAAAGGAGACATGGCGTGTGCCAGCGCCGCCGGACTCCTGTGCCTGAGCGTGCGCCAGATTAAGCGCTTGAAAAGGCGTCTGCGCGAAGACGGGGAGGCGGCGCTGGCTCACGCCAAC
>Ga0208038_1000437_pt1 | contig 34717 bp, 35 predicted proteins | sample June2015DPH_16_1_FD_184714 | JGI IMG/M metagenome (GOLD analysis project Ga0208038, IMG submission 184714) | Peatland microbial communities from SPRUCE experiment site at the Marcell Experimental Forest, Minnesota, USA - June2015DPH_16_100... | ecosystem: Environmental > Terrestrial > Soil >...
ACACCGCGAGGTTCGTTAGGCTCACGTTGCCGCGCTGACGCGGAAGGCTGGACTCGATGCGACCGTACTGCACCTCTGTAATCTCCATGAAAAGGAGAATACCACAAAACTTATTTAGTGTTAACACGCCCTAGCTGAGGGCAGCCTTGGGAAAATCCGCAGCCTTGGCTACACGGGGCTTAGCCCATTCCAAGTTGCTTTGACGCTTGCACTCAACTGCTCCTGCCTCGCCTGCACGAAGGGTGCATAGTGACGCTCGGTAGTTTTGATACTGGAATGCCCCAATAAAAGAGAAACGCTATGCATGGGAACTCCTGCCAACAAAAGACCAACCGCAAAGCTGTTTCTGAACATGTGAGGATGGCAACGCTTGGGTGTGCAATCTAGATGGAACAGCTTTACTTTTTTGAATAACTTTGAAAGTTTGTGATGCCAGTGCTTGACAGCCGTCTCAGGATTACCTGAACCACTCCAGAACAAGTATCGAGGGTTCGGGAACAGAGGAAGATCACGAAGTTCCTGCGCCACGCTTTGAGGCACGTCTACGCACACGCTCACGCCAGTCTTGGCTCGGTACAGAAAGATTTGATTCTGAGCATTGAGAGCTTCGCGTTCAAGGGTGACCGCGTCCCGAATCGCAAGCCCCGACCACCGCATGAGGAGAACCAACGCGTGGAGCTTTGGGGCACGGCTCGGGTGGCGTTCGTATTCTTCTCGGGTAGGCTCTGCGGCACGCAGAATTTTCTTCATCTCGTCATCTGTGAAATAGTCAGTCGGCTTATGCGTGACCTTGATCTTGGAGAGGCCTTTCGCTGAGTTCTCCCTCAGCCACCCCGAGGAGACACAGAACGTGAAGAACTGCCGCAGAGCTTCCTGTTTCTTCTGCGCAGCCAGAGGGCCTAGTTCCCATGAGGAACGCCACTGCCGCAAGTGTGAGAGATCAAGGTCAGTCAGGAAGTGGACGGCATTTGCTCGGCACCACGTCAGCATATCCTTCTCGAACCAAAGCACGCGCTTGCTTAGAGTTGAAGCCGTCAGTTGCTGTGCGCGTTTGTCTTCAAGGTACGCTGCTACAGCCTGAGCCACGGTTGTGGGTTCTGTTGGCTTCGGTTTCTCACCAGCTGCGATGCGTTCATAGCGTTGCTCGACACTGCGAGCGTATACCGTGGCCTGCTCATGTGATCGTGTCTTGGTGCTCTCGCGGCGCTGCCGTCCTTCGAAGGTGTAGGCGACCCAGCGCACGCAGCGACAGCGCTTCCACTGAGGATCAGACCTGTGTGGGCAGGAACGACTGTGGCGTGCGTAGATGTGAACCAACATGTTTTGTTGGTATCACACTTTAATCACACGATGCAAGATCACTTTCGTAACGCATTGATTGTACAACTACAAAGATATGGCGGAGAGGGTGGGATTTGAACCCACGATACCCGTTAAGGTATGTCCGCTTTCGAGGCGGATCGTTTCAACCGCTCACGCACCTCTCCGAACACCAGTTGTCACTGGCCAGTGGCCAGTAAAGGCTCTTAACCCGGTTGCCAGTTGCTGGTTCCTAGTTGCTCCTCGCTAACCACGAAGAGCGAACGACTAACGACTGACTTACAACTAACGGCGCTTCCGAAAAAACTCCTGCACCATTTCCGCCGAACGTCCGGCCAGCACCCCGCCCCGGATTTCCATCTGATGATTCAGACCGGGGTGGTTCACCACCTGCAGAATCGAGTGGATGGCGCCTGCCTTCGGATCGTCGGCACCGAACACCAAGCGGCGGACGCGGGTATGAACTGCTGCTCCCGCGCACATGGCGCACGGCTCAATTGTAGCAAACAGCTCGCAGTCGCCGAGCCGGTGGTTGCCGAGGTTTCGTCCTGCCTCGCGCAGCGCCACGATTTCAGCATGAGCCGTCGGATCGCAGTCGATGAGGTTGCGATTCCATCCTCGTCCAACCACGCGTCCTTCGCACACCACGACCGCTCCCACCGGCACTTCGCCCGCCTCCAGCGCGCGCTGGGCGCAGCGCAGGGCTTCTTCCATCCAAAGTTCGTCGGAGGAAAGCTGGTCGGAGGAAACTTTGTCAGCGGAGAGCAGTTGTCCGTCACCCGTGGCTGGTTGCCAGAAAGCTAGTTTTCAGTTCCCGGTTTCCAGTTCTCAGATAAGAGTCTGGGCCCGCAGACTGACCCGTCCATTCTAGCGGGTGAATGGTTGCAGCGGCTAAAGCTGCCGTCGATTTTGCGGGACTTACGACGAGGCTGAAGCCGCGCTCCTTCAAAGGAAAGTCGAACCCCGAGTTTCTCGTCAGTGTTATCCTAGTGGGGTCATGGGAATCGCCGGCGTTTTGCGGAAGGTGTTCTTGGTGGACCTGATCCAGGGGCTTGGCGTGACGTTCCGCTATCAGGATCCCAAGGAAATCTACACCGAGCAGTATCCGCTGGAGCGGCCGCAAGTGGCCGAGCGTTACCGGGGCGCGCCGCGGCTGAACGTCAACCCAGACACCGACGAGACTCTCTGCATCTCCTGTGACCTGTGCGCTCTGGCCTGTCCGGAACACCTGATCGTTGTCAGCAGCGAGCGCAATGAAAAGACCCGCCGCAAAGAGCTCACGAACTTTACCTACGACCTGAGCCGCTGCATGTTCTGCGGCCTGTGCGAAGATGCTTGCCCTACTGATGCGCTCGAACTCACCCAGGATTTCGAGCTCGCGAACTACACCCGCGAAGGCATGATCTGGGACCGCGAGGCGCTCGAGAAGGGTCCGCAGCCCACCGTATACAAAAAGTAACACTCCCTCCGCGAAGCGCAGCCGATTCCGAGCCTCGTCCCTAGACTTTGTCATCCCGGGCGAAGAGAGGGATCTGCAGTTTGCGGCGATCTACAGATCCCTCTTTTTGCCCGGGATGACAATTCATGAAAGGTGTCGCTCATGCACCCCGTCCTGACTTTCACCGCGGGCTGTTAAGCGTCATTCCAGCGCCTTCCCAAGTACGTCTATACGAACATGGCCGAATAGAAGGCCCCTCTCTGTTCTCTTGCGAGATACCTCTTGTCTTTTGGGGTCTCAAGCCCGTTTGGGCGGTGCCGATAGATATGTCCATGTAGGGATATGTGCGGCACAACGGCTTCGGTCTGGCGATCTGCCAGCGTTCATCGAACATTTCGGTGGAAGGGTGACGTTTGAGGATGACTGCAGTTCCGCTTTCAAGTTCACTTTGCCTGCCGGTCGACACGATAAGAAGGGGGGAGCCCGAGCGATGAAAGAATTACCTCAGGTCCTTCTTGTGGATGACAACCCGGCCGACGTCGATCTAGCGCGAGAGGCGTTCGCCGGGGGCAGGCATCAAAGCCAAATCAGCGATGTAGCGGACGGCGAGGAGGCCATGGCCTTTCTGCATCGCGTGGGCCAGTATGCGAATGCGGTTCGTCCCGACTTGGTAATCCTGGATCTGAATCTGCCGAAGAAAGACGGTAGAGCGGTGTTGGCGGAGGCCAAAGCCGACGTGAATCTCCGGGTCATCCCGGTCGTGGTGTTCAGCACCTCGCGCTCAATGTTGGATATAACGCGCAGTTACGAACTGGGCGCTAACTGCTATGTCAGCAAGCCCGGAAATCTGAACGATTATTTTTCGGCGGTGCAATCGATTGAAGAATTCTGGTTCGGCTCTGCGAGCCTGCCACGAAAGGAAGAATGATGGAACATGTATTGCTGATTGAAGACAACCCCGGAGACGCAGACTTGGTACGGCTGCGCTTGGTAGAAAGCAAGTCCGAGGTCCAGGTGAACTGCGTCCCCCGGCTTTCCGACGCTCTCGCGTGTCTGGACGCGGAAACACCCTCGCTAGTGCTGCTCGACTTGAACCTTCCCGACAGCCACGGCGCGGAAACTTTTCGTCGAATCATGCAGAAGGCTCCGAACGTGCCGGTGGTGATTCTTTCGGGGCAGGACGATGAGGCGCTGGCGATCAAAGCCGTCCACTCCGGCGTTCAGGACTACCTGGTCAAAGGCGACATCACCAGCAAACAACTGGAGCGCGCCCTGCGCTATGCGGTGGAACGGCAGGCGCTGCTGCGCTCTCTGGAAATCACCCGCAAGCAGCAACTTGAATTCAAGAACCGGTTTCTCTCCCACGTTTCGCACGAATTGCGCACGCCGCTGACCTGCATTCACCAGTACGTCACGCTCCTTTTGGACGGGTTGGTTGGTCCCATGGCGCCGGAACAAACCGACTATCTGAGAACAGTCCTCAAGAGCGTGAATCAGTTGCACGCCATGATCCGCGACCTGCTCGAAGCCACGCGCGCCGAAAGCGGCAAGCTGCGCATCGAACCGCGCTGCATCGATATCGGTGAGCTGATTCAGCAAGCAGTCGCGATGATGCGGGCCGCCGCCGCCGAAAAACACGTCGGCCTCGAAGTTGGGCTGGACCAGACCATCCCCATCGTCTATGCGGATCCGGACCGCACTCTCGAAGTTCTCATCAACCTTATTGACAACGGAATCAAGTTCACCCTACCCGAGGGGTCGGTGATCGTGAAGGCCTCGAGGGTGGAGACCGACCCGACCGCCGTCTATCTTGCGGTCAGCGACAGCGGCCGCGGCATTCCTCCAGAGTCGCTCCCGCTGGTTTTCGAACGTCTCTTCCAGGACCCCAACGCGGTAGACGGCAACCGCACCGGTCTCGGTCTGGGTCTCTACATTGCCAAAGAAATCGTCACTCTCCAGGGCGGGAGGATGTGGGTCGCGAGCCAGCCCGGAAGCGGCAGCACGTTCTCATTTACCTTGCCGCTCTATTCCCTGGCCAAGCTCTTGCTTCCGGTGATCGCTCATCGGGGACGTTTGCGGGAGGCCATTGTGCTGGTGCGCGTGGAGCTAACTCCGCGGTCCAAGTCACTGCGCGGAAGCTGGAAAGAAACCTGCCAGCGCTGCCTGGAGCGCCTGCGCTTGTGCATTTACGTGGATAAGGATCTGGTTCTTCCACCCATGGGAACCGGCGGCCCCGTCGAAACGTTTTTCGTGGTCGCCTCCACCGACATGCAGAGGGTCAACGTCATGATGAACCGCATCTGCGACCAAGTCGGCGCGCTGCCTCAGTTGAAGGCCAGCGGCACTTTGCGCGTGATGGCTGAGACGATCCCTGGCCCGCCAGCCACCGATCCGAGAACCTTGGAACAACAAATCTGGGGCGTTGCCGATCATGTCACCGAAATCATTCAGCAGGGTCTTTGGAACGGACATAACCTCACCGAAAAGGAGAACCACGAAAATGCGCACTGAGAGTTACAGCGACGGTCCGCCTATGAATCGAGCAAAAATTATGGTCGTGGATGACGATCCCGATCTCAGACAGGCGTTGAGTTTGCGTCTGCGGGCCAATAACTTCGACACCATCAATGTTTGCGATGGTTATTCCGCCATCGCCATGGCTCAGAAAGAGCACCCCCACCTGATTATCCTCGATCTCGGGCTGCCGGCGGGCGACGGATTTACCGTGCTGAAAAACTTGCAGGAGTATCCGGCGCTTTCCGACATTCCGGTGATCGTTCTCACGGCTCGCGATCCCGAGGGCAATGAAAAACGCACCCTCGAATCGGGCGCCGTCGCCTTCTTCCAGAAGCCGGCCGACAACGAGGAGCTGCTGGGCGTGATTCGCGCCAGCCTGCAAGCCGGATGGGGTTGGGGCGGAGCCTTGCCATCGTAGCGGTTCCGAAGGAGAACGATATGTATGTAGACAGCCGGGGGACGTTGGCCCATTCTCGCGACTACGACGTCCGCCGGCGGGAGCCGCGCTATTTTTCCACCATCCCAGTCACGTTGCAGCGTTTCTTGCGCTTCGGGTCGTTCGTCACTCGCGGTGTAAGTCTCGATGTCAGTGTGCGAGGAATGTCGGCGCTGGTCTGTGGCGCGCCGCGGGTAGGCGAAACCGTTGTGATCGCGATGTCCTTGCCAGACGCTCCGGTCGAGATGCTGGCGACCGTCCGCCACAGCACGGATACCAGCTCTGGATTTGAGTTCTACGTGCTGTCTTCGATTGCCCAAAAGGGAATTAAGAACTGGATACAGGAACTGCAAAAGCGCGAAGAGAAGCTGTTCCCCTATCTGTACGCGTCCGCGTCCAAGGTTGGCAGCGGCTAAAGAAAAGGAGGGACGGACTGCAGATCGCTCACTCCGGCAGCAGCGGCAGTCCCTGAATATCCCAGGAAATATGGTGGACGGCGCTGTTGGTCGCAAGGATCGCTGACCTGCCCGGAGCGAACGCCAGTCCGACCAAGCCCTGGCCGGAAACTTCGAGATTGGCCTTGCCTTGCGGAGTGATCTTCACGATGCCGCGCTTTCCGGCAAGAGAGGCGGCGACATAGACATTCCCCTCGACATCAAGAGCCAGACCCTGCGGACGCCCCAGACCGCGGTAGAACACGGACACGGTTCCGTGTGGATCGACTTTGTAGACGCAGTCGAAGCTGGAAGTGCTGGGGCCGGTGACGAACATATCGCCGTGAGGACCGAAGGCGATGTGATAGGCGGAAACACTCGGCTCCAGCGTCGCGAATACAAAAATTTGCCGGTCGCGAGCGATCTTGAAAATGGTTCCGCTACGGTCGCCGACGTAAAGGTTCTCCGCCGCATCGAAGGCAATCCCAGTCGCGACTCCCATGCCTTCCGCGTAGGTCGACATGGTGCCGTTCGGCGCCACCTTGTACACGGCCTCGTCGTGCCGCGAAGAAACGTACATCTGGCCTTGGCGGTCAAAGGCAATCGAGGTGGCATTCATCATGTCGCTGAGAAACGGCGCAACGTTGTAGTTCGTGTCGATCTTGAAGATCGACACCGGCACCTTCTGCCCGCGCGATCCGGAGAAAGTCACATAGATGTTGCCTTCGCGGTCGAGCGCGGGATTGGTAACCGGATGAAGGTTGTCGGCAACGGGGACCGCAATCTCAATGGAATGGGCATTGCTGACGTGCCCGTTGGTTCCGACTACGACCGGCCCCGACGCCGCTCCCTCGGGCACGCGGGCCACCAGGAAATCGTCGGAACTGATGATCACAGAGCCTTCGATTTCGCCGAAGCGCACGCTCGGGCGGCGCAACTCGGGCGGACGCAGGCCCTTTCCGATGATACGGACCTCGCCTCCGGGCAAAGCGAAACTTGGCGCGACCGCTTCGATGTGCGGCTTGCCGTTGACGTTCTTTTTTCCCAGCAGGCGGTCGGAGATGGTCATGGTTTTTTCCCGGCGGGAGCCAGCGCTACTTCATTAGAAGTCCAAAGTGCAACAGAAGATGCATGACCGCAAGCGCGTAAAGTCCCGCTCCCAGGTCGTCCACCACAATGCCGGTGCCCTCGGGCAGCCGCTCCAGTCGCCGAATCGGAAACGGCTTCCAAATATCGAAGACACGGAAGAGTATAAGGCCCGCGAGAAAGGTTTTCCAACCGAGCGGGACGGCGATGATTGTAACCAGTTGCCCCGCTACTTCATCAATGACGACGAATTGAGGATCCTCCAAACCGGAGGCGCGAGCGACCCGGGTGGCGGCGGGAATTCCGATGAGGGTCACAACTGCGGCGGCGACAATCGTCGCCCATGCACGGCTCGCGACCGGGACCCGCGAACTTGCCAACGCCCACACAATGACCGTGGCCAACGATCCCCATGTGCCGGGGCCGGGCTTGAGGCGTCCCGCGCCGAAGAAAGTCGCGACCAGTGTTGCCCACAGCGGAGCAGCGCCGCCGTCGGCGACTTCGGGCGGATGATTCATCAGTCTCCGTCCTCGTCGGCGCTGTCTTGTCGGATCGCTTCGTCGGCGTCGTCAACCGGCGACGAAATCACGTACGCGCCGCTCGCCCACTTGCCGAGATCGATCAAGCGGCAGCGCTCGCTGCAAAAAGGGAAGTCCGGGTCGGCGGCGTTTGCCGGCTTTTTGCAAATCGGGCAGCGCAGCTTGATGGGGCGTTTACGCGGCATAAGATGACTGCAGAGAATCCTCTAACTTCTGACCTCAAACGATTTCCGCCACTAAATCATAATCGTGCGCCGCCGTGATGCGACAGCGATAAAATTCTCCCTCTTTCGGCTCGTTCCCGTCGGGATAATCGTTCACGAAAACTTTGCCGTCAATTTCCGGCGCGTGCATTGCGGTGCGGCCTTCGAGCAGCAGGTCGGACTCCGCCGAAGCGCCTTCCAGCAGCAGATCGAATTCGCGTCCGATGAGCGATTTCTTTCTTGCCCGGCTGATCTTCTTCTGGATCGACATCAGCGATTTGCGGCGGCTCTCGATCTCACCCGCAGAAAGCTTCTTGTCATGATCGAAAGCGCCCGCGCCTTCCTGGTCGGAGTAGCCGAAGGCGCCCATCCAGTCGAAGGCCGCTTCTTTCACGAAACCGCAAAGCTCCTCGAATTCTTTTTCGGTTTCGCCCGGGAAGCCGACAATGAACGAAGTTCGCAGAGTAACACTGGGAATTACACGGCGCATTTTCTCGATTGATCGCAAGAACAGGTCGGCGCCGCCCCCGCGCTTCATGCGCTTCAGAACGGTCGCCGAAGCATGTTGCAGGGGGACATCGATGTACGAACAAATATTGTCGTGCGCGGCGATCGTTCCGAGCAGCCGCCCGGTGATTTTATTGGGATAAGCGTAGAGGAAGCGAATCCACTGCAGGCCTTCGACGCCCGCGAGCTCTTCCAGCAGCAGGGCCAGGCCGTCTTTCAGTCCAAGATCCTCGCCGAAGCAGGTCGTATCCTGTCCGATGAGCGTGATTTCGCGCACGCCGGATTGCGCCAATCGCTCCGCTTCTGCGATCACGGATTCGAAACGTCGCGAGCGGAATTGTCCCCGAAGCTGCGGAATGATGCAGAAGCTGCAAGGATGATCGCAACCTTCGGCGATCTTTATATATGCCGAATATGCAGGCGTGGTCAGCACGCGGGGCGTGTGGTCGTCGTAAAGATAGTTGGGCAGTCCGGCGACGGCGCCGTCCCAGGAATCGTGCGCAAAGCGTCCTTGTCCGCGGCGATGATCACCCTCGGCCCGCGAGGTCGTGCTGTTCGAAGTTAGCGTATTTGAAGTTAGAATGTTGAACGGACTCGGCGCGCGGTGTGGTTCCGGCACTCCGGCAGCGGCAAGAATTTTCTCCAATTCGCCGGTGCCGACGACCGCGTCCACTTCAGGAATATTCTTTCGAATCTCATCGTGAAAACGCTCGACCAGGCAACCGGCGACCACCAGTCTCTTCGCCTTGCCACCCGTCTTGTGGCGGGCCATTTCGAGGATCGTATCGATGGACTCCTGTTGCGCGCTGCCGATAAATGAGCAGGTATTCACCACGATGACGTCGGCGTCCTCCGCATCGGGAGTAAGCTCGGCCCCAGCCTGGGCCAGCATGCCCATCATTACCTCACTGTCGACGAGGTTCTTGGGACAGCCGAGGCTGACAAAACCTATCTTGGCCGGGGCAGTCTGCCCCGAAGTCGCGGATATGCTTTTCTTTGCGGGCATTGGGACGATTGACGATAATGATCAGCAGGAAACAGATCTAAACAATTTTAGCATCCTGCATGGCCCCGTCCGCGCCCTGCCGGACGCCGGAACCCTGGCACCAAGGAGAGTACCTTGTCTTTATCTTTTCCGCCGATCCGGGCGACCCGTGCTAATCTTATGGATACAAAAACTGCACCCCTCAATACTCCGGAGGAGAGATGTCGGCTAAACGTCTCGCGGTTCTGGTTGTGCCAGTTTTAGTTCTCGTTTCCAGCGCTTTGGCGCAGGACTCCAGCAATTTGGCGGAAGTCAATGAGCTTTCCCTCACGGCGGGGCGAACTTTTGTCAGCACCCAGACGGTGCCGAGTACGGGCTTGCCCATTCATTTCGGAAACGAGGAGACGGTCGCGTTCAATTACGGTCGCCTGCTCAAGAGCCATAAGATTTTCGGACTGTATGCGGAATTGCCCGTAGCGATGTATTTTCGGATGGACCTAAACTACCACCTCGGAACGACTCCCAAGGATGTCGGGGCGCTGTTCGCTACTCCGTCCGTGCGTTTGAACTTCTTTTCCGGCCAGGGAGTCACGCCGTGGGTTAGCGTCGGCGGCGGCTATGGCCGCTTCCGAGAGGCCCCGCTTACACTTTACGAAAAGCCGAACCTTGGGCCAACCGGCACCAATACCGGCGTAGTCCAGTTCGGGGCTGGATTAGATGTGTGGATATGGCACCGATGGGGCGCGCGGTTCGAAGCGCGCGATTTCTACTCCGGAGTTCCCGACCTGAACGTCGATACCGGAAGAAGCCGTCAACACAATTACTACGTAGGTGTCGGCGTCGCGCACCGCTTCTAGGAACGTGTGGGGACGGGCGCCCTCGCGAGCCTGCCGCCGAAGCCCCGAGCGAAGCCGAGGGGGAAGTCGAAGGGTCCAAGCCGGGCGCACCGGGGTGGCGCAGCTCGGCATCTGCCTGTGGTCACCGCAACTCCGGATTCGCTTCTAACTGGCCGCCACGCGCTTTGCCGTTTTTTTGGAGTTCGCCGCTTCGGTGGCAGTGATGTCCTGGAAAAGTTCGGGCAGGCTCTGGGCGTCGCCCACCGACTTGCCGAAACGCGCGGATTCGTAAGCGCGCGTAAACCTGGCGACCTTCTTCTGCAGTGCCGCTTCCTGAATGGCCGCGACGAAATCCAGCGGTGTCTGCGACAGCGACTTGCGCCAGCCCAGCCGTGCCATGCGGCTCACCATCCGGTCATACCAAAGCGCAGCCGATTCGCGCGGGGCGCGCTCCGGATGCGCCCGCAGGCTACGGTTACGTAGGCCCCTGACCAGGTGCCGGAGATTCAGCAGCGCGATCTGTACTGCCGCGAACGCGATGAGCCCGCTCAACCATCGCACAGGGAAATTGGTGAAGTGGTCGCGAGCGCGCCGTGCCGCCCGCAGCATGGCCCGATGCTGCCGCCCAATCCACCGGAGAGCTTCGTCAAAGAACTGCCGGCTGCTGGCAGCCGTATTCTTCCCCAAAGTGCGCTGGTGGCTGACGTCGTAATTGATAACCCATTCGCGCCAAAAAGATGCGGCCGCATCCACATAGAGTTGCATCCGCGACCAGCCAGTCCGCGCCGGCAGGCTTCCCGCCGGAGTCGGATCAAAACTAATCCAACCAGATCCGGGGAAGTAAGCCTCAACCCACGAATGGGCGTCACTGGCCCGCACCACATACTGGCCGGTGAGGTCATTGTATTCACCCCCGCGGAACCCCGTCACAATTCGCGACGGGATACGCAAAGAGCGCAGCATCACCGCCATCGAACTGGCGAAATACTCGCAGTGACCGTGCTTTCTCTCGAACAGGAAATTGGCCAGTGGATCCTGCGGCAGGCTGCGGGGCAGTTCCAGCGTGTATCCGAAGTGTGTCGATAGATACTGTTCCAATGCGACTGCCTTGTCATAGTTGCTGGCAGCTTGCCCGGTGATTTCCTCGGCCAGCTTCGAAATGCGAACGTCGAGCGGCGGCAGTTTCAGGTACCTGTCCATGCCGGCGGGCACGGTGTTCGCCGCTACACGAAGCCCGTCGTTGTCGATCTCCGGCAATTGCGACTCAGCTTCGTACTGATTGATCGGATGGTCGGCATCGAGGTCGTAGACAGCTCCCCCGGCGTCCATGCTCACCTGCCGGAAATTTCCCGTGAGACTCTGTGGCCTTTCTGCCAGAAAAAAGACGTTGGTTCCAATCGGCTCCATCAGGACGCGATAACGAATGGATCGGCTCGCGGCCACAGATGCGCCGCGCAGGTCCACCAAAGGCGCCAGCCGATAGCTTCCATCTCCCGCCGGCCGCAGCTGGGTTTGATCGAACGAATTCGTCCACTCTCTGCCGTCAAAAGCGCTCAACGCCATCCCACGCCACTTCAAGTCGTAAGCGCCTTGCAGATCGTTCTGGATCTCGATGTGCATAACCACAGCGCTGGACTGCTGAATCTGGCCGATGCGGCCCAGTTGCACGCGATCCGTGAAGCCAGTGGAGACATCGCTGGTCGGAGCGTAAGCGCTGAGGTAGCGTGAAGAAATGCGGGGAAGAATGAAGAAGATCAGGAAACTTCCGGCCAGAATCATCAGCATGAGCGCCGGAGCGATCGCCAGCAGCCCGTAGGCCATGGGCCGCGCGGGAGAGGCAACGCGTGGATCTTGTGCGTGCGTTTGCTCGCTCGAGACCGAGTGCTGCATTTCCATCAGGACAAAAGTGACGACTGCAACCAGCAGGAAGCCCGCAAAAGAAAGCAGAAAGACACTGCCGACCGTAAGCACGGCGGCCGCCAGCACCATCAGAAACGAAAGCACCGCGAGCATGTAGTGGTCGCGCGTCCGCTGCAACGAGAAGAGCCGGACGACCATCGCAAAGAGTACAAGGTGAACGGTTGCCGTTAGAAAGCTGCGCGAAAGAAAGAAGTAATCCGCGAGATAGATGACAACGTAAATCAGCGTCAGCAAAGTGGTCCAGCGTTCCGGGATCGCAAACTCGCGCCGTGTTAGAAGTTGGACTCCGCGCAGCGCCAGCGCCAGCCCAACGAGAATTACTGCCGGAAGATCGAGCCCTCCGGTCGAAGCCAGAGCGCCGAAGCCACTGAGCACGAGCAAGTAAAGCGCCACATCAAAGTAGCGCTCAATGGTTTTGGCCATGATGATCCCGCCCGGCTTGATGGAGGCTTCCGTCACGATAACTTCTATTCTTGGCGAAACCAGCGCGGAAGGGAAGTGTCGGCGGTAACAAGTTGATCTTCGGGCCGAAACAGCGCAATGCGAAGGGTCGTTGTGTCTGGCACTCGCTCCTCCGTCTAGAATGGAAAAGTATCGCGCCGAGAGTGTATAGGAGGTGTACTCGTGCAGATCAATGCTTTGCTTGCCGCTCATGGCCGGATTGTCAGCGTCATTGTGTTCGCACTCACTTTCACTACATTTTCGGCGGAACAGATGGGCTCCCAGCATCCCCGTCCGAAGGTGGTTGCGCTGGACGCTTCCGTAAAGGACTACTTGAGCGTGCTGAATGGGCCACCGGAGAGCGTGAGCATGAAGTCCGGGTATGTCGTGCTGAGTCCTGGAAAGTCGGTAGGCAAGCACAGCACCGGACACCACGAGGAACTGCTGGTGGTCTTGGAGGGCGCTGGTGAGATGCTTTTTAAGGATGGTTCGAAGCTGCCAGTCAAGGCAAACTCCGCTGTCTATTGTCCGCCGGAAACCGAGCACGACGTGATGAACTCTGGCAGCCAAGTGTTGCGGTACGTGTACGTAGTGGCAGAAGTGCGGTAACGAGCGTCGCTCGCTTCTGCAATTCATTTGGCGTTTACAATACCTGCCTATGGACTACCTTTTGAAAACTGAACCGGCTGTGTATTCCTTCGCGGATCTCGTGCGGGAGAAGACGACGATTTGGGATGGGGTGACGAATCCAGCGGCGGTGAAGCATCTGCGCGAGATGAAGCCGGGGGAGCGGTTGGTGATTTACCACACCGGGTCCGGAACGAAAAAAGACGAGAAGAGCGCGGTAGGGACGGCGTCGGTGGCAGCCGTGGATGCGAGCGATCCCAGGAATCCGCAGGTGAAGATCAAGGTTGGGAAGCCGATCGCAAAGGCGAAGACGCTGGCGGAAATCAAGTCGCGGGCGATTTTTGCGGAGTCTCCGCTGGTGAAGCAGGGACGATTGAGCGTGGTGCCCCTGACGGCGGCGCAGTACGCGTGGCTGGTGGGGGAGTAGTCGACTTTTCGCGTGCCTTGGCGCCCCAGTCACTCGCCGGAAAAAGTCGCCGGTCAGGTGGTCAGCTTGATGACTGTCCCGAGAATGATGAGTGCAGCATCCGCCAAGGCCGTAAAGAACAGAGCCAGCGTGAACTGGCCAATGCCTCTCAGATTCTGTGGCGCGACCTTCGAACGACGGCACACGACGGTGTGCGCCCACTCATCTCCGTGCCGCTGCTGCTGTGGACTTTTCTGCATATTGAAATAACCGATCAGGCCGAAGAAAAATGCGTCGATAATGTAGGCAAAGGACCGGACCCAAGCCGAGCCCGGACGGCAGGGCGAGCCATCTTCCTGGACGACGACCATGGAAAGCAGGAGTTTGCCGGGCGTGCTTCCGTGAAACCCTTCGCAGATTGCTTCAAAAACAATAGAGCCAAGCAGCGCGAAAGTGAACAGTGCGATCCCACCAGGCGTCCGATGTGCGAGCAGAACCCGGACGGAGGTGTGCTGTAAGGCTGCGACAATCGCCAACATGATCCCAACCAGGAATCCCCCGCAGAAACCAATGAAGTAATGGACAGTCAGGTCGATGCCGCAGGCCGCTACGCGGGGCCAGAAGCTCACGCCAGGCAAACTTCCGGGTTGTCCAAGGTAGGAGTCGAGGGCAGCAAGATGGATACCTTCTGCTTCTGGTGACAGGTCGGGCAACGGTGTTATCGACATGAGGGCCTATCTTGGCTTTTTGAGGGCCGCAGCGAGCCCTCGTTCCTGAGCAATGTATACGGGTGCGCAGAATTGCGCAACAAGGAAAAGTGAGCATTGGGCGCCAGTTACGTCCTCACTAACCGTTCGCTGCAATCGGATTCCGGGCAGGCGTAGGTCACGTGATTGCGCTGGCGGTCGAAGCTGATGATGAACATGGGGCGTCCGTGGCGCTCGCAGGTGGGCTGGCCGGGGGTGAGAACGGGCGCGTCTCCGCGCTTGGGCGTGGCGTAGCCGATGCGCTCGCCGAAGCAGCGGTGGCAGAACTTGTCGGTGCAGCGAAAGAATTCGATGGAATAGTCGGCGTTGTAGGGAGCGAGCGCGGGCTCCATGGTGCGATAGTGCTGGTCGCAAAGGGGCAGAAGGTCCGTCCGCATGCGAAGCGAGTTTAGCACTTTAGAAAGAATCCGGAGGGAGTGCGCGCTCCGAAGGCCCGGCGAGAAACGGCGCTGCACGCAACATCCGGATCGCGTCAGCCGATGTGGCGCAATGCGTCGACGATGCCCAGGTGCGAGGCGCGATAGGATGGAATGAGGCCGCTGACCAGCCCTACGAAGGCTGCGACCACCATGGCGACCGCCGCAGTCGCGGCCGTCATGTGCATCGAGACCGGCAGCCCGATTCCGGGGCGCGCCATGAACAGAATGGCTCCAGTCGCGAACGCGACGCCGATCAACCCTCCGATTACCGAAATGGCGATCGATTCGCTTAAGAGCAACTCGAGGATGCTTCCGCGGGTAAAGCCGAGCGTGCGGAGCACGGCGACTTCGCGAGTGCGCTCGCGGATCGACATGGCCATGGTGTTGGCGCAGACCAGCAAAGTGGTGAAGAGTACGGCTCCGCAGATGCTGAGGATGAATGCTTTGACGCTGCCGAGAGTGTTGATGAAATCGAGTTTGAACGCCTGTTCGCTCTCACTCCTAGTTGGAACCGGACTCCCGTGGAACATGTCGTCGATGGCGCGGGCTACCCTGGGCACATCTTCAGGAGTATCAACGCGAGTGAAGTAGAAGAAGGTATTGTCTTTAAACCATCCGACAGATTCTTCCAAGTACTTAGTGTGGAAGTAGAGATTGCTGGACGGCGGATCGATGGCGTAGATGCCACGCACCGTCAGGTCGAGATTGGCGGAGAAGGTGGTGCCCTGCAGGATGATGTGGTCGCCGATCTTCCAGTGGTGTTTTCTGGCAAGGTCAACATCGACGACGCAGCCCGTGCGGTCGCGCTTCCAGGCGGCGAGCTGGTCGGCGGGCATCGCCTTGTCGGCGGCGACGTCGAAATACTCGTCCGGGTCGGTGGCAAACTGCGCGAAGTAGTTTTCCGGCTTGTCGTCTTTATACGTGCCCCCGAACCACGACATGGGGACGACATGAACGACGCCGGGAACGGTGCGAATCTTGTCGCGATAGTAGATGGGAAGAGGGTTGGCGAACGAGACCTTGTGACGGGTCATAATGCGAAGCGCGGAGTCGGGCGCTCCCTTGTCAATGTAGAAGGTACGCCAGACACAGAGCATGATGCAGAGCAGCAGCAGAGAAAATGCAATGCTGGCGACCGTCAGCAGACTGCGCCGCTTGTTGCGAAACGCGGACTTGGCGACGAAGCTGGCGAGGGTCATGGCGACAAGAGCATTCTACAACGCCAAAAGGACTGTAAGTTGCGCAAGTCGGAATCTTGCTGGTGGAGAGCCGGACGTCCACGCTCCACCGGGCGAGACGCCCGTTCCTGAACGAGCGAACCTCAAGCGCTCAGTTTGCGGAGAAATTCCTGCTCGTCCATGCGGTATTTAAAAGCTTCTTGGCCGTTCATGAAGACCACTGGGACCTCGTCGTTATAAAGCCGCCGGATTTCGGCGTCGGAGTCTACGTCGATTTCACGCCAGGTGAAGCCTCCACGCTTGTGCAGCTTGACGAGGCTTTCCTTGACGATTTCGCAGAGATGACATCCCTTGCGGGAGTAAACGATAACTTCCCGTGGCTGTGTCATCCGAAGGAGTGTAGCAGTTTGGTTGCGGGGTTTCCAAGATCTGGAGAGCCGGACAAAGACGGGCGTAGAATCTCGGAATGATGACGATAACGACGAACGGACGGGCACTTTCTGGAAGGACGTTGCTGGTGACGGGAGCGGCGAAACGGCTGGGGCGCGCGATTGCTTTGGCCGCGGCCGAAAACGGCGCGGACGTGGCCATTACTTTTCGCGAGTCGGCGCGCGAGGCGCGGGCCGTGGTGGAAGAACTGGCGCAGTACGGCGTAGAGGCGCTGGCGGTGCGGTGCGATATTACCGATGAGAAGAGTGTGCGGGAAACGGTGAAAGAAGTGGCCCGGGAACTGGGCGGGATCGACGTGCTGGTGAATAACGCCGCGAATTACGAGACCGTGAAGTTTGAGAAGATTACCGTAGCGAAGTGGGATGCGATTTTTGCTTCGAATGCGCGCGGACCGTTTCTGGTGTCGCGAGAGGCGCTGCCGTATTTGAGAAAGCGCAGAGGCCGCATCGTCAATATGGGTTCGCTGGGCGGGTTGCGGCCTTGGGCGACGCATGTGCACTATTGTTCGTCGAAGGCGGCGGTGCACATGCTGACCAAAGTGATGGCGAAAGCGCTGGCGCCGGAGATTGCGGTGAATGCGGTGGCTCCGGGGATGATTGAGCTGGGGGAGAAATCGGCGGCGGCGTTCATGAGGAAGATGGCGAAGCAGACGCCGATGCGGCGGAATGGAACGGCAGCCGACATTGCCGCGGCAGTGATGTTCTTCGCGACGGCTCCGCAGTATATTACCGGGCAGGTGCTGGCGGTAGATGGCGGCCTGGGCTTGTAGCGGCTCGGTTTTGACCTTGCTTTGAAGGGGTGCGGCTTCAGCCGCGCCGTAAGTGCCACGTTATGGATGCGCCTTTAGGCGCTGAGGCCCGAGATGGAAATTTTCACCGCGGGCTCGAGCGATTTGTTTTCCCGGCTTCTATTCACGTATCTTTCTTTTTCGACGTTGACCATTCTTATGACTCGAGCCAATCCGGGCGTGTGCTCTCTTTTTCTGGCACTCTTTCTGACAATGTCTCTGGCAGTTCCCCTTGCTGTCGCACAAGATCGCCCGCAGGAAGGCGGTCATGAGATCGAGGTTTGGACTGGTGGCGGGCGCTCGGTTCCCGGCGGGACCAAGGATACGAGCGTGTGGAACGCGGGAGTCCGTTATGGGTGGATCCTGACGGCGCCGCACGGGCCGGGTTTTCTCAACGGTCGCTTCGAGCTTGCGGTGGACGCGGTGCCGGCGTTTGTTGTATTCCAGCCGGCAAACACCGCGTATGGGGCAGGGGTGAACCCGGTGGGGCTGAAATGGATTTTTGCCACGCGCGGACGTGTCGCTCCGTACGTCGAGTTGAATGAAGGAACGCTGTTTACGACACATGAAGTGCCGTCGGGAACTTCGACGGTAAACTTCACGTCGAGCGCGGCGTTTGGGCTGTATTTTCTCGGCGATCATGCATGGTCGGTCGATGTCCGCTACATGCACATTTCAAATGCCGGGCTGACTGTGCCGAATCCGGGCGTGAATACGGTGCAGGTACGGTTGGGATTCGGGAAATTTTTCGGGAAGAAGTAGCGAGAGCGTTTCCCGTAGAGACGCGGCTTGCCGCGTCTGAGGCGGGACAAGCCGCGTCTCTACACTCTAATCAAAAACTAACGTTGATGGGATAACGCGGTAGAGGTTTGCCTCGGTTCGGCGCGACGTCCGCAGCAGGGGCCGGGCGGAATGGGAGCGCCATGCGGGCAGGTGCGCGGATGGTTGAGGAAGGTGCAGATCTTGTCGGTGGCTTCGGGCGAGAGGATGTGCTCGAACTTGCAGGCCTGCTGCTCGATTTCGGTTTCGCTGTCCATGGCAAGCGAATCGGTGAAGAGGCGCTCGGCGAGGCGGTGGCGGCGGATGATGTCGGCGGCGCGCTGGTGCCCACGCGGAGTGAGTTCGACGATCGCAGAGCCGTCGCCCGTCGAAAAGCCGGCTGGTTTCAGCGCGTCGTGGCAGGGATTGACGAAGGGCTTGTGATCGTGCACTTGGGGCGGGTGCGGGCGCGCCGTTACCAGCCCCATGGCGGCCATTTTTTCCACTGCGAGGGATACGGGCAGAGCGCCGTGAACTTCCATCCGGCCAATCTCCGCGATTTGGCCGTTCTCTTCCAGGGCAAATAATTCTTCCAGCACTTCATCGAACTGCTCCTCGTCGGCCATGGCAAAAACTTCCTGGGCGGCGATTTTGCCGTGATGCAATTCGATGCGGCGGTCGGCCAGACGCGCTACTACGGGATCGTGCGTCACCATGACGATGGTCCGTCCCTGCTGGTGCAGTTCGCGGAGCAGACGCAGGACAATTTCTTCGTTGACCGCGTCGAGGTTGCCGGTGGGCTCGTCCGCGAGCACGATTTTAGGATCGTTGATGAGGGCGCGGGCAATGCAAACGCGCTGCTGCTCGCCTCCGGAGAGCTGTGAGGGCAGGTGCCCGGCGCGGTCTTTGAGGCCCACGCGATCGAGGGCTTCGAGAGCTTCCTGCTCGTCGGTCATGCTGTGAAAGTACTGGGCGAGCATGACGTTCTCGACGGCGGTGAGATACGGGATCATGTGGAACTGCTGAAAGACGAAGCCGATGGTTTCGGCGCGCACATGGTTGAGGTCGGAGGCGCTGAGGTTGGCGACGTTTTGTCCGTCAAGCCAGATTTCACCGCTGGTGGGGCCGTCGAGGCATCCGATGAGATTGACCATGGTGCTCTTGCCAGAACCGGAGGGGCCCATCATCGCGACCCACTCGCCGGGCCCGATGGAGAGAGAGATGTCGTCGAGCGCTTGAATGAGGCTGAGGCCGCCATTATTTTCTTCCGCTCTCGCGGGATAACTCTTGGTGACGTGCTTGAGTTGGATCATCTGATCGTTCCCTTCTACTCTCCCCTCAGAATAATCGCGGGTTGCACGCGGCGCAGCAGTTCGATGGGCAGGATGGCCGAGATGAGGGCCACGGCAACACTGCCGGCGAGCACGTACGGAAAAACGCTGAAGCGCGGGACGACGGGCGCGTGGAAGTTGACTCGTCCGATCCAGATAGCGACGCCGGTGCCGATGAAGAAGCCGACAATCGCGCCGACGACGCCCAGGGCCGCCGCTTCGGCCGCGAAGAATCCGTTGAGCAAACGTCCGGACGCGCCCAGGGCCTTCATGATGGCGAAGTCGCGGCGGCGGTCGAAGACCCATCCCATGAGCGTGGCGAGAACGCAAAGAGCGGAAGTGAGAACGACCAGTGTGGCCGAGGCATAAAGCGTGGCGCGCGTTTTGTTCAGCACGTTGGCTTCGGCTTCCATGATCTGGCGGACGGGGCGGATGTCGGTCGAGGGCAAAAGCTGCGCGAGTTGGCGAATCGATGTTTCAATTTCCGCGGCGGTTCCATTGGCGGCGACTTCGATGGTGGAGGGCGCGACGCCGGTCCAGTTCTGGAATTCAGATTGATTGAGATAGATGCGGCTGTCTTCACCAGCGCCGGTCTGGAGCATTCCGGCGGGAGCGAGTTGGATCGCTTTACCTTGGAAGGTGAGTTCGAAGGGCTGGCGATTGGGGCTGACTACTGTGGCGGCGCGCATGCCGATGAGGGCTTCGTTTTGCGCGTCGGGCCAATGGCTCACCTTCCACCAGTGGTTCAACTGGCGGGCGCGGGTGAAGTCGGTGCCGACGACGACTACAGATTGTCCGTCTTTGGTGCGGGCGACAGCATAAGAGAAAGGAACAGCCAGCGTCTTTGCGCCGAGAATGGATTCGACTTTGGCCAGTGCGTCGGCGGGCAGCGACTGGCCGTCCTTTGCGACGATAACCACGTTGGCGCCATAATTTCGGAACTCCGTGCGGAGCTTGGCTTGCACGTCGACGTAGAGATTCATCATCGTGGTGGCGACGGCGGCGGCAACGATCATGGCGAGCAGGGCGGAGGCGGCGCGTCCGCGACGAAGGACAGCGGCGCGGAGAATCATGCGCGTGAACATGGAAATATGCGGCGCCCGAGCGCGGCGATCGGCAACTTGCTTCGGAGTGAGGACGGTGCCGGGAGTGGTGCTCGTCGTCATTCTTCACCTCGCAGGGCGAAGACGGGATCGAACTTTACCGCGCGGCGGACGGCGGCGGCGCTTCCGGCAAAGGTCACGAAAACGGCGATGGCAAGGATGATAGGGAAGAGCACGGGCTCGATGGAAATCTGCGAGTTGAAAATCGACCGGCCGATCTGGCGGGCGAGCAGGGCTCCAGCGGAAAATCCGGCGATGCCGCCAACGATTGCGAGGAGCAGCGCTTCCGCAAAAAAGATCGCAGAGACCGCGAAACTGCTTGCGCCGAGCGCTTTCATCAAACCGACTTCGACGCGGCGCTCATAGATGGCCGTGGCCATGGCGGCGGAAACGGCAAGCGCGGACGCGAAAAGCGCGGCGAGCGTGATCAGCAGCATGAGTCCCTTGATGCGCGAGAGCACAGTGCCTTCGTTTTGCGCGACCTGGCGGATCTGCTCCGCGTGCGAGTGCGGGATGACTTCCTCTAACTGTAAGGCAATCGACTCCACGTAGGGCGAGCAGTACCAGCGGTCGTAAACCTCGGGAGTCATCGTTTTTGGGTCGCGGACGGAGAGCGCATCCGGGGGCTTGGTCAGAGCGCTGACGTAGACGCGGCGTACGGCGCCGGGTTTGCCGAGAATTTGCTGCGCGAGGGCCAGCGGCGCGACGATCTGGTCGTCTTCGGCGGCGCCGGTGGAGAGGATGCCGGAGATGGTGGTTTGGCGGCCAGAGACTTCGAGTGTGTCGCTGGGTCGCTTGCTGAGCTTCGTTGCCAGGCGCTCGCCAACGAGAATATTTTGAGAGTTGTCGTCCGGCCAGCCGCAGTTTGGAGACTCTTTGCCATCCCCACACGAAACTCTCCACCACGGGTGTGTAATCCGCACGCCGGTGGTGAAGTCATCTTTGCTAAAGCTGAGCGCCTTATTGAAGTAGGTGCCGACCAGCGTGACATCTTTTGCGCCGCTGCCGCTGCCGACTTTCACGGTGACGGGCAGCATGGGCGAGAAGCCGACGATGTTGTGGTGCCAGAAGGTGCCGCGAATTTTCGGCAGGTCCGCTTCGTTGAGGAACGTGCCGTCGCTCGGCGGCTTCAGGTTGATGCCGCCGACTTCCACATCGAGTGTGTCTTCCTGCGGAGTGACGACCAAATTGGCGCCGTAGCTGCGCAGTTCGCGATTGATTTTGTCGCCGATGTCGGTGGCGACGGCGATCATGGCCGTGGCGACCGCTACGCCGAGCGCGATCGCAATGCCCGCGAGCAGCTTGCGGCGCGCCTGGTGGCGAAACGATTGGTAGACGATGCGAAGAAACATTATTTCTGCTCGAAGTAGCGTCTGCCGGCCGCAACGTCGGCTTCGGAGACGATGACCGCATCGTCGGTGACCTGCGCTTTCAGCGGGATCGGATTGCAGCCGCCGGCCATGCCGATCGACTGCGGATTCATGAGGGCGGCGCAGTTCTTGCAGATCACTCCCTGTTTGCTCTTGTAGAAGCCGACCGGGCCGCAAATTTCGCAGGCGTCGAAGACGGTCGCGATTTTTCCGTCGGGCTTCTGGTAGAGCCAGAAACGGACTTCGACGCCTCCTTCTTTGGCTTCGAAGCGATGCAGATCGCCGTCGTAAATTTCCTTCAGCGGGATGGAGACTTTGCCGTCGACGAAGATGACTTCCGTGGCGGGCGAGAGCGCGCTGGCGCTCTTCTCGTAGATGAAGCTGGCGGTGATCATCACGACGAAAAAGAACGAGCAGATGTAAACCGAAGCCATCCAGAGGCGCTCGCGGCGGGCCGTCCAGAGCGCCTTGCGGCGGGCGGCGCCGGCGGCCGGCAGTTCGACCGGCTGGCGGCTCTTCATTTCAAACAGCACCATCAGCGCAGCCAGCACGAGGATGGTGACGAAGAAGAAAAAATCGTTGCGAACAATGGGGCCGATGATGGCCATCTCCTGGCGAGAGGAGGGAAGGACGCCATTCTCGGAGAGCTCATGCAGGCCCGAGATCACAAGTTGCCCGGCTACCAGGAAAAGAATCGCGGTTGTGACCCTGAAGAATTTCTGCAGGTTGATCTTGACGCTGCCCTTGACGAACATCACGCCGAACAGGATGGCGACGATCACGCCCATGACGGTGCCGATGAAGCTCATCAGCTCGCTCGAATTCAGGGTTACGGCAGAGAGGATTAGCACGGTTTCGGCGCCCTCGCGCAGGACCATCAGAAAAACGAAGAGGAAGAGGCCGATCCATGCGTCGCCACGGGCGAACAAGCCGATCTTCGTTTCGATCGTTTCGATCTGGCCTTTGAGCTTGCGGCCGGTCTTCATCATGAAGACGATCATGGTAACGACGAAGACGGCGGCGACCAGCATGACCCAGCCTTCGAAGACGTCCTCGTTCAGCTTAAAGCGGGAGAGAACGACAGCCCCGCCGATCGATCCCACAAAAGCTGCGGCCAGGGCGGCGTAGACCGACTTACGCAGATCGTTGCGGCCGAGCTTGGCGAGATAGGCCAGGGTGATGCCGACGATGAGAGCGGCTTCGACGCCTTCGCGGAGCGTAATGATGAATGCTTGGAGCATTGAAAAAGGTGCCGCTTTCTACGTGAACATGAATTTCAATTTCAATATCAATAGGATACGGTTTCGAGCAGGGACCGGTCAACGCACTGAATCACGGATTGCTGTGATTTGCATCACGCGGGGAAACGGGGCATTGAATGGTATTTCGTAGGAACGCCAAGTATTTGTCACAATTTTCCTGTTATGCATGAACTTGTTTTCAAGCGCTAAGAGCCACGAAACTGGGCCCAGGGCCCGTGGTGTAATGGGAGCACGTTGGCCTGTCCAGCTAGAAGGAGGTCCTTCGCGGCGCTCAGGATTTCGCCTGGAGGCTCCCGCTTCGCTCACGCCTCCAAATCGGCTCAAGTTCGAATCCCGTCGGGTCCACAGTCTCCCAGTTTGGTGGGGGGACTGATCTGGGGACTCAGGACAGGGAGTCCCCTTGGTAATGTTGACACTGAGATATGCACTGGCGATAATCGTTATAGCTGGACAGGCTAATAAGTTCCCGAGACCCGGACCCGCGCGGTTCGGGTTTTTCTTTGACGACAGACATTTGTCAGCCCAGGCGACGCCGGTATCTGAGTGAAATCGCCTTGCTTGCAACAACTGACAAAACATTTATCCATTCCCACCGGGAGCATCTACGGAGAACAGACGCATAGACGAAAAGAGAAGATTAGCCCGGTACAAGCACAAGGCGTTCTGCTTCATCCGTGATCTTCCCGCCGCCGTCAATGGTTATCGCGTGCTTTAGTTTCCTTGACGCTACGGCAAAGATATCAGCGTATTTGGTGATGTCGGCGGGGTATCTGACGCCTGACGTCTTGGTGGTTGCCGCAACTAGAGGCTTGGCATCAGGACGGTCAGCATCAACGCCCCAAATTCCGTGCAGTAAGAGGTTTCGCTCCGCAATTGACGCGCCTACCAACTTACAGGCTTCGTCAACGAGGGTGCGTGTCTCGGCTCCTGGAATCTGGTCCAATCCACTGGTTAGAATATCGACCTTTCGGCGCAGAGGAAGTGGGTTCACTAAGACTATTCTGGCAGCGTGCGGGATTTTGTGAAGCATTCCGACGTGTGTGTTGAGAATAAACTCAGCAAAGCCAGTATTCACTACCAAGCGGCCCAACTCCTTCAACTGTTCGTCAGACAGGGGTGACTCAAAGGCTGCGTGTTCCATATAGATAATTGTAAGGGGAGGCGGGATTACATAGTTATTGATAAATACCCATTTCACTCGCTGAGAACCAGAATCTCCCTCCGCTTTCAGATAATCCGCAGGAACTTCTTTGCCTGGGCGAGTTCAGGGAAGAGCTTCTCTTCGGCCAGAAATTCCCGCGAATGCACACATCTCCGCCTCCCCCGCAGTTTGACCGGATGTTTCAAATGCAGCATCTCGTGAAACAGGATGTATTCGACGGCGTAGCGTGGGACCCGTGGGTGGTCGAAGACGCGGCTGATGACGATGGCGTTGTGGGCGGGGTCGTAGTGGCCGAGGCTGCGGCGGGCGTGGTTCTGGCTCCAGGTGATTTGCGGGCGTCCCATGAGTCCGTGGAAGAAGCGGCGGTTGAGGTCGTCGAAGATTTCTTCCAAATGGTAATGGTGGCCGCGAGCCGAGCGGATGTGCTTGCGTCCGCGCATCTGGCGGACGAGGCGGGCTTTGGCGGCAACGTCGTGACTGGCGACATAGCGGCGATAACGCGCGCTGAGGGCGCGCTCGACCGGCTGGCGATAGAGCTTGGCGAGCAGGATATGGGCGATCGAGTGCAGCACGGTTTCCGGAGCGCCTTCGAGCAGGTCGGAGAGGCGGATATAAAGCTCTCTCTGGCGCAGCCGGATGGTGTTGTTGATGGAGACGAAAGGATAGAAACGAACGTGCATCGGCGGCGCGGGCGCGCGCGGGCGAAGTTCGCGATAGGCTTCGTGAAAGATTTGCGCCAGCTTTGGGGACACGGTGAGGGAAGAGTAGCAGATCAGCAGGCAGAGCAGTGAATCGTGGTTAGTGAATTCTGCTGGTGCGCTTTCTGAATGTAAAACCGGGGAACGTTAGTTGCTCTTTTTTTTCTTCTTCATGTATTGCTCGACGTCGGCGACGGTTTTGCGGTGGTCGTCGGCGCCCGAATCGACGGTGTCGAGGGCGTCGGTCAGCAGGAATTCGTACTGGCTCGCTTCGGCGGCATTGGTGTTCGCGGAGTTTTTTAGGGCGCGCAGCTTGGACTGAAACTCGGTGTCGGCTTCGATGATGACTTTCAGCGGCTTGCGGATGTCGTCCTTGCGGCCGACGTACATGTCGATGTTGTCGTTGAGTTCGTCGTAGACGGCGAGGAAATCTTCCAGCATGTCATGCGTCTGGCGGCCGCGTTCGGTCGTCTTGGGATCGCTGCGCATTTGCTCAAGTTTTGTCATGCGATCCCGGGAAAACTTCACGTAAAGCTTTAAGCGTTCGTCGGGGTCGAGCATGGCGTCGCGAAGTTGGTCGACCTCCAGCGGATTGAGCGGGTCGCGGCGGCGCTGAGCCCAAAGCGGCGTGAAGAACGAAGAGCAGAGCGGGAACACGAGCAACAAGGCCAGGCCGAGCGCGGTGCGCCAACGCCAGTGCCGATGCACGCCGGGCTTCATTTCTTGTCCTTCTTATCTTCCTTGGCGAACATCTCCTTGAGCAGAGATGTCCGGATGTCTTCGAGGCCGCGGATGGCCTGTTCGACCGGGGCCTGGTCCTCGAAGGCGAGAGTGCGCTTGATGTCACGCAGCTTCTCCGCGATTTTTCGAACATCGATCTCGACATTTTTGAGGTGTCTCTTCGTTTGTATTGCAGAGTCACGGGCTTTCTCGGAGTAGGTAACAATGTCCTCGACCGCGGTGCGGGCCTGGTCTACTTTGCCATCGCTGTAGAGCTTGTCGGCCTCGCGAAGCTGGCGCTGCGCGATCCGTATGCCGAGTTCGGCGCGGTCTTCGGGTCGCGCGCCTTCGAAGCGTGCTTTGAGTTCGGCTGTGGTTTCGTCCTTGGCCGCGCCGTAGGCGAAGGCGAGTGCGAGGAGAAGCGTGTAAAGGGCAAGTCGGCGCATGGCAGTCAACGCTTCTTCGGCTCAATGGCGATCAGGCGGTGGCTAGCCTGCCACTCCTGATCGGGATACTTCCCGTTAGCGACATCCAGAAAGTGATGATAATCGACCGCGGCCTGTTTGTAGTCACGCAAGTGGTCATAAGCGGAGGCCCGAAGAAAAAAACAGATCGGCGGCATCTCCGCACTTAACATGGTGCGCCCATTGAGGGCTCGGATCGCGAGTTCGTAGTTCTTGTTCTCGCTAGCCGCAAATGCCAGATCGACGTACACATCCGGCCAATCGCGCTTCAGCCGGACCGCCGCCAGAAATTCCTGTTGAGCCTCTGGGAATTTTTTCTGACGCAGCAAGGCCTGCCCCAGGCCGCGGTGCAACTCGGCGTCACTCCGGTGGGCGGCGACAAGAGCGCGATATGCGGTTTCCGCGAGATCATTTTTCCCGGCACTTGCATAAAGGTCGGCAAGTTCCCGCTGCGCCTCGGAGTCCGCGGGAGCGAGTTTCAGCCCAGTCTGGATTTCCGCGATGGCGTCGTCTTTCTTGCCCTGCGCCGCGAGCACGCGTCCCAGTTGGAGATGAATGCCTGCGTCATCGGGTCGCTCAGCGGCCAGCCGGCGCAGCAGCGGCTCAGCTTCGCCGATGCGTCCCGACTTCATGTAAATGTTGGTCAGACCGATGGCGGCTTCGGTGTTCTGCGGATCATTTGCGTGCGAATCAACGTTGTGCGGATCGGTGGAGTGCCGATCGAGTGTCAGTACTTGTTTGTACTCGGCTTCGGCGTCGGAGAATTCTTTTTGCCGTTCGTGCAGCAAACCGGCGGAGAGATGGGGTTCGGGATCCTTCGGTGTGAGCTCGGAGGCTTTGCGATAAGCCGCAAGTGCGTCTTCCGGCTTCTTATTTTCGAGCAGATGCGCGAGCGCGAGCCACGCGCGGGCCTGACCCTCTTCGACGTGGGCCGTGGGTTTAAGGCCAGTGGCCGCACGCAGGAATTGCTCGGCGTCGGGATTATTGGCGCGGACGAGCATCAGGCCCAGGTTGAGGTTGGATTCAAAAACGTCGGGCTTGGCGGCGACGGACTTGCGGTAAGCGGCGATGGATTCGTCGGTGCGGTCGAGACGGTTCAGGACGAACCCAAGATCGAACCACGCCTGATAATTGTTGGGATCTTTGTCAATCGCCTTTCTCAGCAGCGTTTCCGCAGCGCCGAAAGCGTTTTTCTGGATGGCATCTTCGGCCTGGGAGATTTCCGGCGGCGTGTCATCGATGCGTTCCTTGTAATGGCGGACGGTGGTGTGGGTTTGCGCAAGAGCGCAGGTGCAGGCGGTTAGCACAACGACGATCAGCAGGATCGCGTTGGTGAAAGGGCGATTCATGCGTGGGCCGCTCTGCGGGGTCCCGCCAAACGAGGACGCCCGGCGCTCCACTATTATTTTACTGTTCACCATTGTGTGCGCCGTTTCCGCTCAAGACCCGCTTCAGGTACTGTCCAGTGTAAGAGTTTTTCAGCTCCGCGATCGCTTCGGGCGGGCCGAAGCCGACAACATTCCCACCGCGATCTCCGCCCTCCGGGCCCAGATCGATCACCCAGTCCGCGGTCTTGATGACTTCGAGATTGTGCTCGATAACGACGATTGAGCCTCCCGTATCGATTAGACGGCGAAAAGCGAAAAGTAGTTTGCTGACATCGTCGAAGTGCAGGCCGGTAGTAGGCTCATCGAAAATGTAAAGCATGTGGCGCTTGCGCTTGGGCGCGTCTCCGCCCTCCGCGGTGCGCTTGGCCGTGCGGGTACCAGGCTGCCGAATTCCGGGTTGGAGGTGCGCGGCCAGCTTCATGCGCTGTGCTTCGCCGCCGGAGAGCGTCGTGGCCGACTGGCCAAGACGCAGGTAGCCGAGGCCGACCTCGTCGAGCACGCGCAATTTTTCCGTGAGCCGGGGAACGTCGGCAAAAAACCTTAGCGCTTCGCGAATCGTAAGGTCCAGCACCTCATGAATGTTCTTGCCTTTGTAATGTATTTCGAGCACTTGCGGCTTGTAGCGCGAGCCCTTGCATTCATCGCAAATCAGCTCCACGTCGGCCAGGAACTGCATTTCGACGGTCACCGTGCCATCCCCCTGGCAGTTTTCGCAGCGGCCACCGGGCACATTAAAAGAAAAATGCCCGGCAGGGAAGCCGCGCTTCTTGGCTTCCGGGAGCGAGGCGAATAGTTCGCGGATGATGTCGAACGCCTTGATGTATGTGACCGGATTCGAGCGCGGAGTGCGTCCGATGGGCGATTGATCGACGAGCACGACCTCGTCGAGAAACTCGTCGCCTTCGATGCTGTCCCACAAAATAGCGGAAGCGCCGCCATTGGTCTGCCGCTTGGCCATGGCCAACGCTTCATAGAGGACGTTATGGAGCAACGAGGATTTCCCCGAGCCGGAGACGCCGGTAATCGCCACCAGCACGCCGAGCGGGATTTCAAGATCGATGTGCTTCAGGTTGTGCGCGCGGGCGCCAGTGATTCGGAGTTTGTGTGACCCGGGTGGGCGGCGTCGCGGTGGAATCTGGATGCGAAGTTCGTTGGCGAGGTAACGGCCGGTGAGCGAATGCGGCATCTTTATGATCTCGTTGTAGGTGCCAACGCCGACAACTTTTCCGCCATTTTCTCCCGCGCCAGGGCCGAGGTCGAGAATGCGGTCGGCGGCGCGCATGATGTCGGGATCGTGCTCAACCACGAGAATGGTGTTTCCCAGGTCGCGCAGGTCATGCAGGATCTTGATGAGCCGGTGCGTATCGCGGCTGTGAAGGCCGATCGAAGGCTCGTCGAGCACGTACAGTGTGCCGACCAGACGCGAGCCAAGCGAAGTCGCGAGCTGAATGCGCTGTGCCTCGCCGCCCGATAACGTCGAGGCGAGACGGTCAAGCGTGAGGTATTCGAGCCCGACTTCGTTGAGAAACCGCAGCCGTTCCCGAAGTTCGACAAGCAGCCTGTCGGCAATCGCGGCTTGTTGAGTCGAGAGCGTGAGTTGATCGAAGAAGCGGGCTGCCTCTTCGACCGTCATACCGCACACCTGGCAGATATTCTTGCCCTCGATCTTTACCTGGCGCGCTTCCACGCGCAGGCGAGTCCCGCCGCAAGCGGAGCACAGCGAATATCCGCGATAGCGGCTGAGAAAAACGCGGACGTGCAGCTTGTACTTCTTGCGTTCGAGATACTGAAAAAATCCGCGGACGCCGCCGAAACTGCGGTCGCCATCGACGATCAACCGCTGCTGCTCGGCATCGAGTTGATGCCACGGCACGTCCAGTGGAATTGCGAGTTGGCGCGCGAAGCGCTTGAGCTCGGTGAACAGCGGCCTGTACTTTGGTTTTGTCCACGGCTCGATAGCGCCTTCGTTGAGGGTCTTGCCTTTGTCGGGGATGACGAGGCCGAGATCGAAATCGATGGTGTTGCCGAAGCCCTGGCAGCGCGGGCAGGCCCCATAAGGATTGTTGAATGAAAACAGACGCGGCTCAGGCTCTTCGTAGCGACTGCCGTCGTTCTTGCACTCGAAGCGCTGGGAAAAACGTAGCCGCTGAGGAGTTTCGCCGTCGCCATCACCACCGTCATTCCGAGGCACGGTTTCGAAAATCACTTCGCCAGCTTCGCGATAGCCGATCTCGATCGCATCGACGATGCGCGACCGCTCGCCGGCGGAGACGGCGAGGCGATCCACTAGTCCGAAGACAGGCTCGGAAAAGTTGACGTCGAGCAGCGATTCCGGAGTCGAAAACTCGAAGACCTGGCCGTTTTGAAAGAGGCGGTTGAAGCCGCGTTTGCGCAGATCGAAGAGCCGCGCCCTCATCGCGTCCGAGATCGAGTCAAAGCTCGCGTCGGAAGGCGGATTCGGCTCGTCCAACTTTTTCTTTCCCCGAGACTTCTTCGCGCTAAAGCTGGTTTCATAAATCGGATTTGGGTAGGGCACGGCTTCAGCCGTGCCGTTCAGGGCCCGTAAAACTGTGGGCTTTAGCCCCTGAGGGACGCCCTTTCTGAAACCAGCTTTCTTCTCCTCCGCAGCCGGCACGTGCGTCTGAATCGGAAAAAGCACGTGCAACCGAGTGCCTTCGCCCAGCGCGAGCAGGCGGTCGGCGACTTCGTCCACCGTATCTTTTTTCACTTCGTGGCCGCATAGCAAGCAGTAAGTACGTCCGATGCGCGCGAAGAGCAACCGCAGGTAATCGAAGATCTCGGTGGCGGTGGCGACGGTGGAGCGCGGATTGCGGGTGGAGTTCTTTTGCTTGATGGCAACCGCGGGCGCGATACCGTCGATCAGATCTACGTCGGGCTTCTCAATCCGCTCCAGAAACTGCCGCGCGTACGCGGAAAGCGACTCGACGTAGCGGCGCTGTCCTTCGGCATAGATCGTGTCAAAAGCGAGCGACGATTTGCCGGAACCGGAGACGCCGGTGACGACGGTCAGAGCGTTGTGCTCGATCTCAAAATCGATGTTCTTGAGGTTATGAACCCGGGCCCCGCGAACAACAATGCTATCTGTCGACATCTTCCCCTGGCACTACAGACGGATCAAAACGCGCAACCGAATCTTTCTATTATAAAGCGTCGATGGCCGTACAAAGCGTCGACGGGCAGGAGTCGTCGCGGAGATGGGGTGGCAGCCTCTCCAACTCTGTCATCCTGTCTCTCCAACTCTGTCATCCTGAGCGGAGCAGGGACTTCACGAAGTGAAGTCCCTGCGGAGTCGAAGGACCCCTGCATCCTCGCGCTCGGCAAGGACGCGTCAGGGAGTTCTCCCCGTGGTCGGCGGCAGGGCACGGCCTCACAGGCTGCGGAAAAAGTAGGCGCTGCACTTGATTTTGGATGGCGCACCGGTTCGCCGCTGCGATAAGTGTATGGTTTTCAGAATCGGCTTTAGCCGCTGAGGCTAACCCTATGATTCCATTAGATAAGGGCTAGGGGGGTAGTGGTCAGCACGAGTTAATATCTTCGAAGTAAGCCGAGAAGCAATGGAGACGATTCACTGCGCCAGCAATCAATCGTCGGCAACGCCCTCGCACGTCTGCTTCCAAGAACCGGCGGCGAATCGCGATCAGCGAACGACGGGTCGCCAACGACCAACGACTAACGCCCAACGACTACTGTGCCGCAAACGAGAACAATATAAGGATGTAAATCCACAGGCCCGTCATGCAATGCCAGTACCAGGACGTAATGTCGACGACGATACGGCGGGTTTCAACCGGACGACGCAGCGCAGCCGCGAAATTGGCGAACAAAAGAGCCAATACGCCGCCAGCCAGGTGAAGGCCGTGCATCGCAGTAAGAATGTAAACGAAGGAACTGCTGGTGCCGCCGACGAGGTGAAACCCTCCGGCGGAAAGCTTGCTCCAGACAAAAAGTTGACCGCCAAGAAATAGAAGGCCGAGAACGGTGGTCACGCCGAGCCAGGGGAAGTGGCGCTCGTCGCCCAGCGAAATCCCCGGAATCGATTGGACCGGGGCGAGCGCCGCTTCTCGCGTGATTTCGCGCCGCGCCAAGTCGATCGTGATGCTGCTGGCGATAAGGACGGCTGTGTTGGCCAGCAATAACGTCCAGGGCAAACGGACCGGAACCCAGGTCTGTATGTAAGCCGTGTCGTTCAGATCGAGACTCAGAAATCCGCGCCGGATGAGATACACCGCCGTGAAAGAAATGAAGAGCATGACGATGGGCGTCATGGCCACGGCCAGTCCCATCCGGGCCCGGCGCAGGCGCTCGCCATAGTTAGGAATATAGTTAGGCATACTGTTGCCGCTGCCGCGCCCGCGGCCGTCGTCGCCTCCGCCGGCGCGGGGCGGGAGCGAGGCGCCGTTGTTGCCGGAGGGGCGCGTCGAGATGGGCGTCAGTCGAGGCATGTCCACCGCTCGCCTCGCCGGCCGGGATTAGAATCACCGGCGTTAGAATCACGCGGATTAGAATCGAAGACCATGTCGTTTTCTTCTTCCGATTCTTGTTCCGGCGACGAACGCGAGCGCTGGAACCAGAAATATCGCGAAGCGTCCGGCGCAGGGACATGGACGGTTCCCGATCCCTTCCTGGCGCAGGCGTTTTCCAAATACATTCTGCCGCTGTTTCCGTGCGGAGCAAGCGCGCTCGACCTCGCGGGAGGAGCCGGACGGCACGCGATCTGGCTGGCGCAACAGGGTTGGGAAGTCACGCTCATTGATATCTCCGAGACCGGAGTCGAACAGGCGCGGCAGAATGCCGGACCGCTCGCGTCCCACATCCACTTTGTAGTAGATGATCTCACCCGCTTCAAGGCTTCGCAAACGCAGTTCGAAGTGGTGATGGCGTTCTTCTATCTGGAGCGAAAGATTTTTTCGGAGATGGTGAAGGTGGTGCGACCGGGCGGGCTGCTCGTCTACAAGACGCACACGTTGGCGCAGGCGAAGATGACGGGCGGGCCGAAGAACCCGGCGCACTTGCTTGAACCGGGCGAACTCTTACAACTGGCGCGTGGCCTGTGCGTATTGCATTACCAAGAAGAAGCGGCGAAGAAGGCGACGGCGGAGTTGGTGGCGCGAAAAGAAATCTGAACTGAGCGGGATGACGTTCGGCACCCGTCGGTCAAGTATGCGACGTTGCTACCGGCATAGGTTCGCATCTAGACTTGTGATGGCCGGAGTCGATCCGGGAACGGCAGCCCATAGTTCGCCGAACGATTCGTTTGCCGGACGATTCAAATGGCCATGAGCGACCTCCATCTCTTACGTGTTCATCGGCAGAGCGCGGCGGGACGTTCGGTTTTGTTAGGGGGAAATGCGAAAGTGGCGGAATTGGCAGACGCACCAGACTCAGGATTCTGTAGAACCAATTGGCGTGGATTTGCAAATTATGCCCATTTTCAGCGAACACCGGCGTCCAGCAAGGCTTTTCACCAGTCTCAAAACTGAGTATCTCGCTATAGGTGCAATCTACGTGCCTACAGTTTGCCTACATCTGACGCGGGGTGTGTCTTCGTTTGTTGTTCGCCTGCCGCCCCGGGACCTTGTCGGGATTTTTCCAAGGGGTGCCCTCGGATGGCAGAGGCGTGCCCGGTAGGCTCAGAAGTGCTGGGGTTTCAGCTAGGGATTTCTCAACGAGTGTAATTGCCTGTCAACAGCAACTATCGGCAAACAGCAAGCGATAAGGAAGGGCTTTTTCCAGCCATTGCAACTTCGCGTACTCCGCTTTGGCTTGCTAAGCTAAACGTTGCAGCAAACAAGGCGTATTGTTGAAAGGTGGTCAGGGGTACACTCGCGAAATGATGAAAAAGCTCCGATTCGTGATATCTCTTCACACCCGCGAGAACGATTTCCAAGCGGCACAAGCCCAATCCGCGGAAGATACCGCGCGCAAACTGGGGAGCGATGCGGAGATCGTGTTTGCCGATAACGACGCGGTGAATCAGAGCACGCAGCTTCTAAAAGCAATCCAAAACCGGGTTGAGTCTCGACCCGATGCGATTGTGGTGGAACCGGTTGGGGGCACGGCCCTGCCGCAGGTGGCCCGGGCCGCCAGCGCCGCCGGAATCGGCTGGGCGGTCCTGAACCGGAGGCCGGATTACTTGTCGCATCTTCGCACGGCGGCAACCGCACCCATCTTTGCTGTCAGTTCCGATCACTTCGAGATTGGACGCATTCAAGGAAGACAATTCGCAGCGTTGCTGCCCGGAGGCGGTTCTGTTCTATACATTGAAGGACCTTCGCAGAGTTCCTCGGCCCAAGAACGTACGTCCGGGATGCTGGAGACGAAACCGTCGAACATTCAAGTGCGGATGCTAAAGGCACGGTGGACAGAGGAAAGTGCCAGGTGGGCGGTGCGGTCCTGGCTGAAACTGGCCACGTCACAAAGCGCGTCAATTGACTTGGTCGGCGCGCAGGATGATTCGATGGCCATGGGCGCTCGCAGAGCTTTTCAGGAGATCCCCAACGAAGCAGAGCGTTCGCGATGGCTGAGCTTACCATTTACCGGATGTGATGGTCAGCGGGCGACGGGGCAAGCCTGGGTACGCGAAAAATGGCTCACGGCGACGATTCACATTCCACCGCTTACGGGACAGGCGATGGAGATTCTCGCAAGAGCCATTCAGGACGGGACCCAACCGCCGGAACATTCCTTGACCACGTCCTTCTCGATTCCTCCCCTCGAATCATTGGTTCCGCGAAACCCATAGGCATTCAAACGATGGCGGGGCTGTTCACAGCAGCCTTCACGCAGTCCGCGTATGGCAGATTGATTGGCATAAGATCGCCTCTCTGACAATGTCGGCGGTGTCAAGCACTTTTGGGGCGCACTGCCCCGTGCACTCCGAAGAGTGCGCCATTTCGCTCTCGTTGAAGATGTGCCGTTCCAACCAAGGCTCGCTCGTAATCGGTTTTCAGGTCAGGAATCTCAGTCCGACCCATGCATCTCTTCGGTCATACCCTCGATCATGATTACCAGTTCAGACTCCCCCGTGAAGGGGAGCGGGACGCCCAATCAATTACTCGGTGTTCGACTGCACACCACGGCGATTTCCAGGTTGTCCCGCGTGCGAACCGAACTTTTTCACCTGTTCGTAATCCCATTCCTTGC
>Ga0208038_1000438_pt1 | contig 34682 bp, 24 predicted proteins | sample June2015DPH_16_1_FD_184714 | JGI IMG/M metagenome (GOLD analysis project Ga0208038, IMG submission 184714) | Peatland microbial communities from SPRUCE experiment site at the Marcell Experimental Forest, Minnesota, USA - June2015DPH_16_100... | ecosystem: Environmental > Terrestrial > Soil >...
GGATCTTTTTGGCGTAGCCGTAGCTGACGCCAAACTGCTCGGCCAGTGCCTCCAGCCCCAGCTGACCCCGTTTATACGCCCATAAAATCTTGCCGCGCAGATCGTCGGAATAAGCTCGCGCCACGCCCTTTGTCGTCGCCGAGAAATCGCCGATCCCAGCTTATCAACCCCGGCTGGAATCGGATATACCTTCTAAGGAACCGCTCTAAAGCCGTGCCCTGCCCAAAACCAATTTAGGAAGCACGCTCCAGGTCAGAACTCCAGTCGCGCTTGAAATGCGATCATGCGCGGAGTGCCGTCGCCGCCCAACCCAACGCCGAGCAAGCCGGTCGGCGGAGAAGTTGTGGACGTGAGCGCTCCAAATCCACCCTGCGTGGAAGGATTTCCCGGAATGCCGGCCTGCATCACGCTTGGAAGGCTGAAATTCGGATGGTTGAAGGCATTGAAAAACTGGGCCTCAAACCGCAGCTTCACATGCTCGGTCAAGGCAAACCATTTTGTCAGGTAGAAGTCACTCCAGAGGAAATCGGGACCGCGCAGTGAGTTGCGACCGAGGTTTCCGAATTGGCAGGTATGAGCATTGTCTTTGTCACCGCCATGAAGGCTATAGCATGTCCCTGTACTCGTATCAAATGCCGATACAAACGCATCGGGATCGAGCCACTGAATTGTGCCCGCTTGGGTAACGCCCAGGCTGCAATGGCGACAATAGGGATTCACTCCCGGCACAAGACTGGCGAACTCCGGCCCACTGCCCTGCACAATTCCCTCTTCCTTCCCGGTGCTTGGATTGGTAGCTGAATAGGGCGAACTCAACACCGAGAACGGAACTCCGCTGTGCCAAAACGCTGTCCCGGAAATCTGCCAGCCGTTGAGCGCGTAGCCCAGAGAATGACTACGCACTCGAACCGGCAACTGATACACATACTGCGCATTGAGATTGTGGCGGATGTCATAGTCGCAAGGACCATAATCGCGGGCCAGCTCTCCCGGCAAAGGCGAAAGAATTCCTCCGGCGGAGAATTGCAGAAATCCTCCGTTCGAGACTGTATCCATGCAACGGCTCCAGGTGTAGTTGACCTGTCCTTGCAAACCATGGCCGAGCCGCTTCATCGCGGTCAGTTGGAGGCCGTTGTAGTGACTGTTCGCGCCGGTGGAGAACTGCGTCACCGCGCCGAATCGTGGATCGGTAGGTTGCATGTAAGGGAACGGCGTAAAACAGCCCTGGCACACGGTTTGGTAGCCGTTGACTTGGGTTGAGTACGGCTGGTTCACAGCGCGCGTGCCGACGTACTGCGCGTGCGCGCTGGCGGTCGTTCCGAATTGGTGTTCAATGCCCAGACTCCACTCCATGAAGTACGGAGCGTGGAGCTTGCCATCTGGAATGGCCGTGATCGCGACCGGTGGAAGGCAACTTGTCGGATTTGACAGTGGAGATGCGCACGAGAGCTGGCCCTGGGGGAATCCCGAAGTAAAAGTCTGATTCGCTGCAATGGTTGCGTCCACTGCGCTGTTCGTCACTGCGGGAGCGATGGCTGCGCAGCCGACTACCGGGTCGCAGCCCGCGGATCCGGCTTGGCCCACAGTGCCGAACAGTCCTCCCTGGAACGTCTTATCGTATGGAGGATTGGCGCCGATCAGGTCGGCCACAGTGCCCGGCAAAATATCGCTGAAAATCCCAAAGCCGGTGCGGAGAACGGATTTCGGCTCGAACTGCCACGCAATCGCGGTTCTCGGTTGCAGAATGGCCAGCGGCGTGGACGAGAACAGATTACCGAGATGAGTTTGAATAGCGGCGTTCAGCGGTTGATTGACGTCATGCGAGATGGAACCGAAGGAGCCGCGAAGACGGGCGACCTGTTCATGCGGATTCAGCGGATTGGAGTTGAAGGTATCGCGCAGACCGAACGTCCAGGTCAGTTTGCGAGTCACTTTCCAGGTGTCTTGCGCGTAGACATCGAGATTGAGAAAGTTGAAGGGCTCATTTGCGTTCGAAGGGAACGTCTTCAAGGCGGTGTTCGCTACTCCATAGATATATTGCTGCAAGTTCGCGTAAGTCACGGTGGAAACCGCGCCTTCCCCGAAGTCGAAGTCGTTCAAACGGAAGATACGGGTATTGGTTCCGAATCGCAGTTCGTGAGCGCCACGGCTCCAGGACAGGTTGTCATTGATGAAGAACCGGGATGCGCGCCTGCCTTGAATCCAGGTGTTGTCCAGCCCTCCTATGGGCGTAAAGGGGTTCGCGCCGCTGCCCTCGAGCACGATCGGGAACGCCGAAAGTGTCTTCTGAAGGTTGCTTGGCCCAAACAAGCTTTCGTACCAGGAGAATGCGGGATTGAAGTAGTTCACCAGGTTCTGCGAGAAGACGTGCGTGTGTCCTGCCGCGAAAGAACAGAGAGGCTGCGGCGAAAGCGCGTTGAACACCGGGTTGATGGGGTCCGTCCACACGGCTTGCAGACCGGTGTCCGACTGAAAACGAAGCCATGCGGTGTCCTTCGGGCTGATGTTGTAATCGATTCGGGCCGTCTGCACTTGCTCGTGGTCGTCGCTGGTGTGCGAAACGCTTTGCTGGTTCGCGCAACCCACCGCGATCGGACAACCGTCTATCGCGTAGGCGGTACCGCTGGTATTTCGATAGAGGGAGAACATTTGTTGATAGAAAGGGACCAACTGCGGCGCGGCGGGGTAACAATTCCGATTAGGCCCGCTAGCCACGCAGCCGGTTGTTTGACCCAGCGGAAGCTGTTGCAAGACGTATTGTTGGAATGCCGCAGTGGGAACGATCGTTGGCGTAACAATCGGTAGCGCGATCCGCATCCATTCGCTGTCGAAGAAAAAGAAGAGTCTGTCGTGCACAATTGGGCCGCCCAGACTGCCCCCAAAATGATTGACCGTCGATCTGGGCTTGTGATTCCCCGGCGTCGCATTGGTGAAGTAGTCCGCTGCATTCAGCAGCGAACCATTCCACAGTTCATAGAGATTTCCGTGAAACAGATTCGTGCCAGACTTGGTGACGTAGTCGACTTGGGAGGCTCCATACCGCCCTTGATCCACGGAATAGGAAAGAGTGTTGACAGTCACTTCTGAAATTGAATTCAATCCCAAAACAAGGTTGGTTGAAAGGCCGCTGTTGAGGTTAGTAAGCGGGTCGTTCGTTTCCAGTCCGTCAACGATGTAACCGTTTGAGAGGGCGGGCAGTCCGTTAAACTCCACGTTGCCATATCCGTTTGTGCCGCCGACGAAGTCGTTGCTGCTGCCCGCCGTGTTGATGAGGGCGCCAGGCGCAAACTGCAGAGGGTAGGTTAAATCACCACCTGGATTGGGCAGATCCTCCAGCGCCGGCGCATTCAAAGTGGTAGATGTGTTTGCGTTTTCCGGGTTGATGAGTGGCGCTTCACTGTTTACCTCAACCACCTCATTTGATCGCGCCACGTTAAGCGTGAAATCCACTCTTTGCTTCTGGCCCAGGCCCGAAACGACATTGTCATTTTGCCGCGGTTCGAAACCTCGCGCTTCCGCTCTGACCGAATAGGCACCAGGCTTTAGCTGTGGGAAATTGAACCGGCCTGCGTCATCGGTGTGAGCGCTACGCTTTAGACCGGTCTCGTGATTTGTGACCGTCACAATGGCGCCCGGCACAACTGCGTTAGTTGCATCCCTTACTTCGCCGACGATGGCACTGGTGGTTTCGCCTTGTGCGAGTGCTTTCGCCGGAAGAAGAGACGCGATGACCGCCAGAATGAGATCCAAGCAAATTACCCGTGCCATGTATTCCCCCACTGCGCTTGGCCACTAAGCGCCAACGTCAGCCCAGTTCGCCGACATTAACCAAGGATGATGTTGTATAGTTAACCATAGTTAATCGCAGTAGACAAGAGAAAAAGGGAGGAGGGAGTAGTAGGAAGTTTTAGGCTTGCGTGGGTTGCCGTTGCCTCTCGATTACTGAATCAGTTGGGCGAGCGTCGCCTAGCTCTCGCGTCACGATCACACCTCTAGTTCCAACTGCGCGTTGGGGATGCTGGGCGGTCACGCCGTTTCCCTTTGCTCTTTGACTTCTTCTTGGCGTTTTCGCGGACGAAACGTACCGCGGCGTAGGCAAGGAAGACCACGAACGCGAGCCACAGCACAAGGAAAGCAACCTCAAAGAGCCGCTCGCCTTGATCGAAGAAGCGGTCCCAGGGGAACGAAAATGCCGCCGTGGCAAGGAATCGAGGTTGATCGCCAGACATTCCATCTATGTAAACCGGAGTGCCGGATGCCGAGAACCCTATCTTTCAAGTTTGGCAGCCATCTTTCGAGCGTTCAAGGCTATCTTTCGGCAGATTCCTGAAGTGGCGCGGACACATTCGTGTTCTCTTGCGCCGGCCGAAGATGGGAATTCTCGTGCTGACAACTTGAAAAAACGGTGCTATCCACCGTGAGGAGCACGCCTGCCAGACAAAGAAGGATCCCGAAGGCGCGGTACCAGCCTACGAACGAAGCTCTGTGTTCAGGAGCTAAGTTAGCGAGTCGTTGCGACCCCCAAATCTTAGCCGCCCGATAGGGTGAGGCCGCAACAAAAGTTCCAAGTGCCATGGCGACGGTACTCACTAAAAGGTCTGTTGCCATTGAGTACCAGGTTGCAACTAGTGACGCCTTCATAGTTAGCTCTTAGGAATGTCGGGACGGTTCCACCATCCGCCGCCAAGAGCCTGGAACAACGCGGCAGTGTCGGCATAACGATTCGACTGAGCCTGCACCAAGTTAATCAGGGCTTGCTGATAGGCTTGTTCCGCGCTCAAGAGCGCGAGGTAATTGGCGTAACCGGATTCAAGCTGTTTCTTAGTCAGGTCGAGGGTGACGCTGGCGGCGTCTTTAGCGGCAGCCGCGGCCTTCAAGGCGTTCGCGTCCTGTTGGAGCGCATTCAGCGTGTCAGCGACATTCTGAAAGGCGGTTAAGACCGTGCTGCGATATTGTTCGGCGGCCTGAGTATAAGCGGCTCTCGCGGCGCGCTCCCGATGTAGGAGGATGCCGCCTTGAAAGATGGGCTGCGTGACGCTTGCGCCTATATCCCGAAAGCCCATGCCCGCCGCGAATATATTGCTGGCGGCGACCGCCATGCTGCCAACATTTCCAGTCAGCGCAAAGTTCGGGAGGCGATTTGCACGCGCAATTCCAACCTGGGCGCTGGCTGAATGCAAGTTCTCCTCGGCCTGGCGCACATCCGGGCGTTGCTCCACGAGTTGCGAAGGAAGGCTCAGCGGCAGTTCCTGAGGCAGATGCAGACTCGACAGCTCAAACTTTTCGGTCAAATCCTGGCTGGGGAACCCGCCCGACAGCACAGCCAGCAGGTCCCGTTGTTGCGCCAACTGCTTAAGCAGCGGAGGCAAGGCGGCGGCGACAAGCGCGAGCTGTGATTCCTGCGCCGCCACGTCGAGCTCGCTCGCATACCCCTTCCTTCTCAACGGGAAACAGGTAGCTTCCCACCGGTTCGATCTTGATCGAGTTCAGTTGGCTGGGTGACAGGTCCAAGGCCGCTTCGGACCCGGACGTGTTGGATTTTGCGCCCGATTCCTGCGGCGCATTTGCGTTTGCAGCCTGACCACGACTGCGGCCTGATTCCAGAAGTCCCGTTGCGACAATGATCGCTGCGGCCGTCACAAACACAACGGCAACTCTCTTACTGATGTGAACCGGATACTTCATCATTTTCGTTCGACCGTCACGCTTCCAGGATTCGCCCTAGAGCGTAGCCGCGATTGCTCCAACTCGACGCCCCTCTCAGGCCTCTAAAGATGCCGTGCTGGACGCGGCAGTGATCATTGTGCGAGCCACTGTGCGCGAGGGGGAATCCTATCTTCGAGTCTCAAACACTATCTTCCGGTGAGCGAGGGGGCTATCTTTTGGCTGGTTTGTTTGACAAGTTTCGCTTTTGCGCCACGCGCCGAAAACTCGGAATCCCCACATTTCGGTAGGCAAGTGCGCAGCTCACGTGGGAAGTCTGTTATTTCTTACTTTTGTTGTTGTTGGGCATAAAGCCCAATTCAACAATTGCTGTCACATTTTGCTGCGGTCCGTTAAAGAGCAATGGATAGTGCGAGATATGTTCATACTGCAGCTGGCTCTTCACGTACAGTCCCGATCGACGATGAAACTCATTTTGCACAGAGTAATCCTGCCAGGCGCCTCCTCCCGGAATGAAAGCGGGATCAACAAAATTGTTCTTGTACATGAGTTGGACAGTATTCCTGGCCAACGCCCAATAAGTTAGCCAGCCTTGAATGGTCTTGCCGTCTCGGCCAACCGTGTTGCCCATCAGAAAGCCATTGTCGGTGTCCGCTTCTTTGTAGTCGTAGTCCCAATAAATATATTGCCCCTCATTGCCGCCGATCCGACTATGCCATCCAGGAGTCTCCGTGTTCGCGGCTTCAATATGAAGATCGAGTCTGGGGATTCCGGGAATGCGAGTAATGTAGATCCCCGGCCGAAATGGAGACGCCCTGATATTCACCCACGCGATGAAGTCGTCCTCTGCGTACATTTCACCGTATAGAACGATATAGTTCCGCACCTTCGGGACATAAAACGTCCAATCCATCTCATCATCGTTGTCGCCCGGAATCGAACCAAGCTTATGACTCACTTGACCAAAAAGGCTGAGAATGAAATTGTGCAAAGTGAATGGGTCCCCACCCCGGCCTCCAATTGTAGTGATGCGCCCGTATCCGATCTCCAGGCAAGGCAAAGGCTTGAAGGTGATTTTTTGGCCGTAAACCCAGGGGGTGCGCATGATCCGTGCGGCCTTCGAGCATTCCCACAAATTGATCGATCCGCGCCGGCCCCAGGAACTTCAAAAGAAAGGGCAGACGGATGGGCTCCGGGTTGACGATATCGACCATGCCAATAGGCTCGGCATTGTCGCTCAGCAAGAAAGCGCCGCCGGGGCCGGGGCCCCAGGAATGGCTTTGCCTGTCCACCGAGAGCTGCCAGTTGCTCAACTTTAGCGGGCTCAAATTCAGGACGACATAAGCGTCCAATAATCGCGGCCGTTGATTCCGTCAACGCCGGCATCGGGAGGTATGGGCACTTCATCTTTGAGCACGATCACATTGAGGACGGCCTCCGAAGGAGCGGGAGCAGAAGGCGCGTGCTGATATTCGGCGCGGACGTAAAGCGCAAAGGGTCCGGCTTCAGCTCGAAAGGCGCCGCCGGCCTGACCGTTAGTCCCTCGTTCGAATGGGCGGCCAAAGTCATAAGAAACCGTTTGGCCGAAATGGTAACTGTTGGTCAAGGCTGGGCCACTGACAGATACAGCCCTGGCGTAAGCTGACTCAAGGCTTGCGCCTAAGTTGCGCTGGCCATCTCGCAGGCCTATTTCAAAGGAAAATTCCTCTTCGAGGCGGCTCAGCAGATCTTCTGCGTCTTCACTCAGAGGATAAAGTACTTCCAGGTCCTCTTCGGCCTCCTCAATCATTCGTGCGCATTGCATGCGAGTCCACGGACGCACACCCTCGAATCCCCTCTCCGCATAGCCCAATGCGGCGAGGCGATCCAGAGCCGGATATATCCAACTGTCTAGCGGAACATAGGTAGAACCCATGTCCTTGGGATTGTGGGTGTGGTCTGGAAGGTCGCTCGAAGCCCTATTACCGGTCGGGTTCTGGGTTTTGCCCACTTGCCGGTTGGATTCATCGGAGCCCACCTGGTCGGCCTGCGGCGCTGCGTAGCATTTTGCAATGATCGTTGCGATACCTATAGCCAATAGACAAACGACCAATCCCCTCGAAAACATCAAGCTCGCCTCTGGATTCGGTTGTATGTCATTTCTTGATGTGGGCAAAGTATCCTTTCGGCTGGGGCACGTTTGGCTAGGGTACACTTCTCCGCGGATTGTTTTGCATACACTATCTTTTGGTGAGCCGGGAGCCTATCTTTTGGCTAGGGTTTGAGAAAGCAGTTTTCTTGGCACACGAAGATAGCGCACCATTAAAGTAGCCATGAAAGACGTACTGTCCATGTACGCACCGGCCAACCGCACCAGACTGATCGTTGTTGCCGGTCTCTTGATATCAGCCATCGCGGTGGTCGACTGGGCGACGAAGCCCTACATCTCGCTGGGATTTCTTTACCTATTTCCCATCATGATTCTCGGGGGGTTCCTGTCAAGGACTCAGATTGTGGGGGTTGCACTGGTTTGTGCAGTTCTTCAGGAAGCGTTCAGCAATTTGCCAGAAAATGAAGCGGTGCTTCGCTTGCTGTTTAGCTCAGCAGGATTTGTCGGTACGGGACTGTTTATTTCAGAGTTGATCCGCAATCGCCGAATTGCGATAACGCACGTCGAAGAACTCGAAGGGCAGATCAAGCTACGCGAGGACGCCGAGGAGCAATTGCGTTCCCTCGTCGAAAGCAGTCCAGCTGCGATTGTCACGATTGACTCGGGCGGCAGCGTCTTGTTGGCAAATGAAGCAGCTCAACACTTGCTCGCTCTTGAAGGGAAGCCTTTGCAAGACCAGGGAATCAACTCTTATCTCCCAGCTTTGCAGACGATTCTCAAGACTCAACAGCCACGAGTATTCCGGACCACTCTGCAGTGCACAGGGAAAAGGAGCGATGGGGAAGTCTTTCTGGCCGGTGTTTGGTTTTCGACCTACGGCACGATATCGGGCCCGCGCTTGGCGGCCATCATTGTGGACCTTTCTGAGGACCTGCGGAATCGCGAGGATCTCAGTCTAGACTATCTATTGAAGAACACGAGAATCCTGATGAGCGCTGTGGCCCATGAAATTCGGAACCTCTGCGGTGCAGTGCTTGTCGTGCATAAGAACCTCTCCCGAGTTAAGGAGCTTGAGTCGAACGAGGACTTTGAGGCCTTGGGGAACTTGATCCAGAGCCTGGAAAGAGTGTCGGCATTGGAATTGGGTTCCACCACAGCTCAGAATGGTGAGGTGGTTGAACTTACGTCTGTACTGGACGAATTGCGAATCCTGATCGAAACCGCCTATCACGAGTCCGATATCAAAGTGCAATGGGATGTTCAGGAATCATTGCCATTGGTTTGGGCTGACCGGTACGGACTCATTCAGGTTTTCTTAAACCTGGCGAAGAATAGCCGCCGGGCCATGGCGTCCACCGGGGTGAAGCAACTTCGAATTGCGGCGCGAGAGGAGGACGGGACTGTCGTAATTCGATTCGAGGATACAGGGACGGGAGTCGCTTCGCCAGAAAACCTGTTCCGGCCGTTCCAGAGCGGCGCCAAGTCCAGCGGTCTCGGGCTCTACGTTTCCAGGGCGATTATGCGCAGCTTCGGGGGGGAACTTTCTTACGAGCCGAGATCGGAAGGTTGCTGCTTCGCTGTGGTCTTGCCCCTAGGTGTCGGAGAGGAGGAGGCGGCAAATGCCTGAAACTGCGGCGAGCACCGTCCACCTTTTGTTGTTAGACGATCACACGTTGTTTCGAGAGAGTGCAAGTCGGCTCCTCGCTGCGGAGCCCGGGTTCGAGGTTGCTGCTCACTGCGGCACAATTGGAGAGGCTCTGCAGATTCTGCGGCGAAAGGCGATCGATGTCGTGCTCCTTGATTTCGATCTTGGCGAGAGCGATGGCCGGCAGTTCCTCCGATTGGCAAAGGAAGAGGGATTCCAGGGAAAGGTCCTCGTTGTAACTGCAGGGGTGGATGCGGGGGTGGCTGCGGAGCTGATCCGTTCCGGCATTTCTGGAGTTTTTCGAAAACACGACTCTGCCGCATTGCTGGCACAGGCAATTCGTGACGTAATGGCTGGCAAGGTGTGGCTGGACCGGGATCAGCTGCAAACCGCCCTCAATAGCGAGGCAGCAGTGCCGGGGGAAACCCGAAGCAGACGATTCACGGAACGAGAACAGCAAGTGCTTTCGTATGTATTCGAGGGCCTTGCAAACAAAGAAATTGCGGCGCGCATCGGAGTGTCGGAGAGTTCGGTCAAAGCCGCTCTTCAGCAGCTCTTTTCCAAGACTGGTGTCCGGACGCGGAGTCAATTAGTGCGCATCGTTTTAGAGCAGCATCGAGATCAGATCTAGAAAAACACTTGTAAATGTTACTGTCGAATCTTGCGGAATTGTTGGAATATCAAGAGAATACTGAGCATGGCATTTCATCAGGAGTTGGGGCAGGGGGTCTTAGCTGTTGTGCTTGTCACAGGTGTTTTCCTGGTGGCGATCGCTTACGCACAGGGCACAGAACCTCCGCCTGCTTCGTCAAGTGAATCCCCGCAGATCGGCAAAGTTCTCAGCGTACGAAAGGTCCTGCGTAATCCGTACTTTTTCAGCCGCTATCCGCGAATCCACTACTACCTGCTTTATTTTGCGGTTCGGGCTTCCGGCCAAACATACTGTAGCGAGTACGAAACACCTGTTCTCGATGAGATTGACGATCTGTTTTCTGCGAAGGACAAGGATGTCGAGTTTGTACTCAAGGGCAAGAGTCTCACGCTGAGAACACCGAAGGGCCGGAAGCTCAAGGCTCACTTAGTGGACGAAAAGCAGTGTTAACCTAGCGGGGGCATTCAGGTCGCTCGAATCCGCTTGCGCCCGCATCTTGCTGATGTGTGCGGCCCCGGTCCGAGCACAAGACCCGTTTGAGGCTCACGTCTAAGGATATGAACCGCTTGCACCCGGAAAATTCACTCTCGAAACGCACCTCAACTAAGTAAGAATAGGCACCAGGACTCCCCAAGGTATAGTTGCGCCAATGAACGATCAGTTACCCACGACTTTTGAATTGACCGGAGGATTGACGAACAACATTGCCTTGGGAGTGATGCTGATCACCGCTGGATAAACAAACGCACCAGATTTATCCCGGTGGGGACGTGAAGCTCGGCAAGAGGCTGCCGTTGAACGTTGGTGTGGGAGTGAGCGAGCATAACACGACACAATGTGTTCTCTTCCCAGGAATTTTTGAGCGTCCGGTGGCTATCGCCCGCGTTATTCCGGGCGTAATCGGGGACTGAGAGCTCGGGCCGTCAGCTCCGCAAGGAGAGTAGGATTTCATGGAGATGGAGAATGATCCGAGGAAGCTCCGCCCCATCGAGTTGTGCACTGAAGGAGGCATGTCGTGACTACCTTGGCCCTGTATGAGGGGCTTGGGTCTGATCGGGTCTAGACCCGATACCAGTCTTCGCGGGTCAGCGGCAAACCACTCTGCCCGTGCAACGGCTTGACAAGCAGGGTTTGGTATACGCTCAGACGACCGCTCCGGAATCCATGTGCCGCGCCCGCCATATAGAGGCGCCATGTGCGGTAAGCGGTATCGTCGGTGATCCGACGCGCCTCCTCTGCATGGGCCTCCAGCCGCCGGACCCAGTGGTGGAGTGTCAAGGCGTAGTGCTCACGCAAACTTTCAACGTCCCTCACCTCAAAGCCGCTCAGCTCCGCCGCTCGAAGGCTTGTGCTGATCGGCAGCAGTTCGCCGTCGGGAAACACGTAGCGATCAGTAAACGACGCTCCTTGCCTGCGATACGTTGCAGAATAAGCAATCCCGTGGTTCAGAAATACACCGCCCGGCCGCAATAAGTCCCAAGCCCGGCGGAAGTACTCCGGCAGGAGTTGTTCACCGACGTGCTCAAACATGCCGACGCTCACAATCTTGTCGTACTGCTGGTCGTGTTCGAGGTCGCGGTAGTCGCAGACCTCCACGCGGCATCGATTATTTAGCTCTGATTCGTGCAAGCGTCTTCGTGCCACCTCCGCTTGCGGCGCACTCAGCGTGATCCCCACAGCGTCCACCCTGTAGTGTGCGGCCGCGTGCATGATCAATCCACCCCAACCGCAGCCGACATCCAGAAGACGCTCGCCGGGGCGCAGCCGCAGCTTCCTGCAGACGTAATCCAGCTTGCGCACCTGGGCGGTATCCAAGTCTTCTTCCGGCGTGGCGAAGTAAGCACAGGAGTAAATCATGCGCTGATCCAGCCAAAGCGCGTAGAACTCAACCGGGAGATCGTAGTGATGCCTGACAACCTGTCGGTCCCGATCCTTGGAGTGGACCGGTCCCCAGAATCTAGTGGGATGCAGGCTTGTTCGCGGGAGATCACTCCCCGGCAGCTTCTGAAGCCGCGCCGTGAGATCTAGACTCTCCCACAGGCTGCGCTTCTGACTAAGAAGGTAGTCGGCCAAGTCGAAGGCGGCTTCGATATTACCCTCAATGTCGAAATCGTCGCAGATAAAGGCTTCTCCGAGCGTGAGTTCACTGGGCGAGAGAAACATCGCACGCAGCGCTCCCGGGTGCTTGAGAACCAATGTGAAGCGCGCCTGCTCTTCCGCTCCCCACGTAGTGCCATCCCACAATCGAACCTGAAAGTCACGCCTCGGGTAGTCCGCCAAAAGCGTCTCCAAGAACTCCGTGCTGACCAGGGAAGGCGTCTCCCTGAATAGAAACTTCGCCAACATTCCCATACCCTCCTCCTTTGCGCCGTTGCAGCGTGGCGCCAGCCTACCTCCAGCGCGATTCGGCTCCGGTGGCAGTGAATACGACTAAACACTAGACCCCTGCCCGGTTCTAAATAGCCTTCTTCCGCTGCGCCTTCAGCTTCGCCCACCTTGCCCGCTGTGCCGCCGCGATCTTCCTGCGGGCTGATGCCGACATGGTGCGCTTCGCAGGGGCCGAACCAGTTCTTTTCGCTGGGTGCGATTCCTTCCGTACCCTCGCCCATCGTGCTTTCTGCGCTTGCGCCATTCTGCGCCGTGAAGCGGCCGACACGATTCGGGCCGGCCGGGTTGCCTCGCGGGATACTCCTGAACCGTTCAAAGACTCGATCACGGAAATTGCTCGGTCTAGCTTCTCAACTTCTGCCTGCGCCCGGCGGCGTTCCTCGCGAAGCTGCTGCAGCGCATTCTCTAGATTTGGCACTGTTGCCCCCCTCGGTATTTGACAACGGCCTCATTGTATTTCGAATTTTCCGCATGCCTGCAGCAATGTGTCAAGCTGCGCTTGTAACTTGGGCTGGATAGGTTGAGCGGCGAACTTGCAGCGGGCATCGAGGCTGCGGCGAAAGAGGCGGGCGTGGCTTTCTGCCACAAACGCGCCGGATCGATGTTTACCTGGTTCTTCACGCTGGGGCCGATGACAGACCGGGATTCGGCTTCGGAATCAAAGCCGGAGGCGTTTGGCCGCTTCTTCCGCGCGATGCTCGATGGTGCAGTGTATCTGCCGCCTTCACAGTATGAGGCGGCATTCCTTGGCGCAGCGCACGCCGAACCGGATGTTCAGCAGACGATTGCGGCGGCGAAGCAGGGGTTTGCGAGGTCATAAGTTCTCATTTGTGGGAAGGCAACACGGTCCAGATTGCGGGATCCTCGGCCCCGAGCAGCCACGAACAAAAGCCCTGCAAATTGCGATCGCGGGCTAAATTCAGGCGCTCCTGGAATCCGCGCTTGTCGGTGTAGAAAACCCACTCGCGAGTATCGTCCCTGTAGAAGTAGAACCAGGCTGTGCGGTCGAACGAGTCCCACTCGGGATGCGCGTGATAGGCAGCCAAAAATTGGTCGACTTCCTGCTGCCCGATGTATTCGGCAGTCGGGTTCGGTTTCTCATCCTTGCCGGGATCCCCGGCAAACCAGTGATATCCATAAACCGGAATGCCTAGCGACAGCTTTTCCTTGGGAACAAATTGCAGTGCGTATTCCAGTTGTTGCACCGTCCACGGATAACCCGCGACCGGGCCGGGTTCTGTCCATCGCGTGTTTTGATCGTAGGTCATCAGGCAAATCAGGTCGGCTGCTTGGGCCAGGGCTTTCAGATCGTATGCACCGCGCCAGTTGGCATAGAGCCAATGAGAGTAGCTGCTCTTCCCCGGAGCGCCGGGAGCGTTGGGCACGGTGGCGATGGTAAGTTGCAAGCCTTCCTTGTGGAGCGCGGCCGCAGTTTCGGCAACAAGGTCCGAGAGCAGATCGCGGTCGATCCACTGCACATTTTCGAAGTCGATTTGAAAGCCGCTGTACCCGTTCTTTTTGCACTCGCTGAGAATCGAGTCGACGAAGGCCTTTCGCGCCGCTGGAGTCGTGAAAAGTTTGTGCAGCTCAGCTTGCACGGTGGTGGCGACGATCGGCATGACCGGCACATGGTGCTGCGCCGCTGTCTGCAGCACGTACGGAATCGGTCCGCCCCAAACGAGTCCGTTGCCGTCAACGCGATACCAGGCAGGCACGAGAATGTCGATTTTGTCCGCGTGCTCGGTGAACGACTTCACAGAGTTAGGGCTGTCCGTCATGTAGAAGAGCGCCTTGGGCTGCGCTGCGGCCATGATCGCGCTCACGAAAAGAAAAAGAATGACGTGCTTCATCGGATAACTCCTGACGGTTGCATTTGAATCGGGACTAACGCCCATCTTCAGGGCTCCGCCCAGCTTGCAACGCAGCCTCGATAGCGGACTCCTGCATTGAAAAGGCGTTTGGCAAATAGAAATGAGTTTCGGTCATCCTTACTTCAATAGATACTCCTTCACGAACATCGCCGTGGCGTAGAACTCGTAGTCGACGTTCTGCTTCTTGCGAAAGCCGTGTCCTTCGTTCTTGCCCAGCAACCACCATACCGGAGTCCCGTTCTGGCGCACGATCTGTACCATCTGCTCCGACTCACTGGCGGGAACCCGCGGGTCGTTCTTCCCCGCGATCACGAATAGTGGCTTGGTAATGTTCCTGGCTTTGTTATAAGGCGCAATCCGTTCCAGAAACTCACGCATCTTGGGATCGCGCTCGTCCCCATACTCCACACGGCGCAGATCCTGGCGATACCCGGATGTATGCTCCAAAAATGTGACCAGATTCGAAGGCCCCACCACATCCACCGAGCAGCAGATGCGGTCGTTGTAATTCGTGGCTACGGCCAAGGTCATGAATCCGCCGTAGCTGCCGCCTGTGATCATCACCCGGCTGGAGTCCAGATCGGGCTGCTGCTGAATCCAATCCAGCAGCGTGCCGATATCCTCGTACGACCCCTCGCGCAAGAAACCGTTGTCGAGCGAAAGAAAGGTCTTGCCGTACCCGGTCGAGCCCCGCACGTTGGGGAAAATCACCGCGATGCCAAGCTCGTTGAGCCAATAATTAATGCGGCCCAGGAATCCCGGCCGGAATTGCCCCTCAGGACCGCCGTGAATATTCACGATCAAAGGCCGTTTCCCAGTAAACTTCGCCGGCGGCCGGTAGAGAAAACCGCTGATCATGCGGCTATCCCAACTTTTCCAATGGATCAACTCGGGCTCGGGGAGGTTGGCCGTATTTAGCCCGCCGGTTTCGCTGAACGTCCAGCGCTCAACTTTCGCGGTTTCCACGTCCAGCGCGTAGACATCGGAACTGGAGCGCGCCGAGGACAAATTGAATCCCAGGTCGCGGTTATTCTTGTTCCAGGCCACGCCCGAGACGATCCCTTTGGGCAGCTTGGGCACGAGCTTTTCTTTTCTTGTCGTGGTGTCGAGCAGGTGCAGCACACCGAAGCCGTCTTCGTTGGTTACGAACGCAATCATCTTGCCGTTATCAGAAAGATCGAATTCGTCCACGTCCCAAGGAATGTTGCTGGTCAGGCAGGTATGCTGCTTGGTTGTCAAGTCGATGTAGGCCAGGCGATGAAACTCAGAATCTTTGTCGGTCGTGGTATAGATCCCCTTGCCATCCTTGCTGAACTTTCCACCCGTATAGTTCGCCTTTACGTCGCCCTTCGCCGTGAGCAGCGTCTTTTCCCCCGAGTTCGCATCCATCAACCAGAGATAACTCTCCTCGGCGGAGACTTCGTTCAAGACCAGAAGTTTCTGGCTATCCGGAGACCAATCCAACGGTTCCCAGCCTCCGCCGTCGAGCTTGGCCAGCATGTGATCACTCTTCGGATCGGCTGGATCCATCGCCCAAATATCCACGTCATTGCCATCGCGCCTCGTCGAGCCGTAGGCGATTTTCTCGCCGCTCGGCGCCCACGCCATTCCCACATTGCGCGATTTCCCATCAGTCAACAGCGTGACATCGCCGCTTCCTATGTCATACCGGTGAAACTGATAAAACTCTCCGCCGCCAACATCCTTACTGAAAACGAAAAAGCCGCCTTTCTTCGGATTGAATTGAGCCGCCGTCACCGGATCTGGATAAAACGTCAACTGGCTGCGGGCGCCGCCCGGCATCTTCACCAGATGAATCTCGGGCACATCGGCAAAGCGCGTCGAGACCAGCATCTCCCGCCGCTCCGGATTCCAACTCGCCAAGCTGGCGCCGCGGTAATTGCCGTAGCGCTCCACGCTCGCCGCGAGCGAACTTGGGATCGGAGGTACACCTTCCACCGCCAGATTTTCGTTAGGGATAATCTGATCACTTTGCGCAAGGCACAGAGTGGTGAACAGAAGGACTGCCAGCAACCGCGGAACATGCTTGATCACAGTGGTTCTCCTCGATGATTCGGACGGTCCCGGAGACGTTCGGTTAACAGGACTAACGGTCATTATGCTTCGGCGGCTCTGACCCGACGTGAACGCGAAAGCGCGGAAGCCGGCGGTCTGGGGCCGTCTTTTTTTACTGCTCGCACACTTTACCATTTACCCTGAAAATTCGCATGGTCTTCGAGCTGGAACACAGCGCACCATCCATCTTGTTCGCCTCGTCGAGGCTGACAAACTCGCAGGCTTGCGACGATACAATCGACCGCCTCCGCCTTACAAAACGCATCGCCCATTGGGTCTCCCTAGCCTGCTAGACTGAAAAACAACAAGGAGGCACCCTTCTGTGCGCCGACGCAGCGAGAACAAAAGAGATCACGCGGGACTTGGAACCCGGGGAGTGTGGGCTGGTGAGGAAGGCAATTATTGGGAGCGCGCCACGCAAATCCCTGTGGCGCTGAGCGTCTCCTTCGGCTACGACGATGTGAACGAGTGGCTGAAGGTGGCGCAAGGAAAGACGCATGGCCATATCTACAGCCGGAACACAAATCCCACCGTAGCCGCCTTCGAAGAAAAAGTGAGAAATCTGGAGACGGCGGAAGCTGCCACCAGTTTTTCGAGCGGCATGGGCGCGATCAGCAACACGCTTTTTGCACTCCTGTCTCCCGGCGATGGCGTCGTTTCCATTAAGGACACCTACGGGGGGACGAACAAGCTGTTCATCGAATTCCTGCCTCGATTCGGCATCAAGGTATCGCTCTGCGATACGAGCGATCACCAAGCAATCGAAACGGCAATCGGACAGGGGTGCAAGGCGGTGTACCTGGAAAGTCCGACGAATCCAACCGTCAAAGTTGTCGATCTCGCTCGCCTGGCTGCCGTGGCCCATCGCCACGGCGCCGTGGTGATTGTGGACAACACACTGGCCACGCCCATCAATCAACAACCTGTGAAACTCGGCGCCGATCTCGTCATTCACAGCGCCACGAAGTTCCTCGGCGGGCACGCGGATGCGCTCGGCGGTGTGGTGTGCGGCGGCGCCGATCTCGTAGGGCGGATTTATCACTTTCGTGAGATCACGGGCGCCTGCCTCGATCCCATGGCCGCTTACTTGCTGCTTCGAGGAATGAAAACGCTTCATCTTCGGATCGCACGGCAAAACGAGAGCGCGCTTAAGATTGCGCGATTCCTGGAATCGCACCCGCACGTAATCAGGGTCTTTTATCCCGGGTTGGAGTCCCATGAACAGCACGAAATTGCTCGCCGGCAGATGCGCGGTTTTGGAGGCGTGCTCAGTTTTGCCATCAGAGGCGGTTTCGATGCAGTGAAATCTTTTTTGCCGCGTCTGCGTTACGCACATTTAGCTGCGAACCTGGGTGCCGTCGAGACGGTCGCTGGTCCACCGTCCACCACGAGCCACGTCGAGTCCACCAAGGAGGAACGCGCGGCGAGCGGCATCCCGGAGGCTCTCATCCGCTACTCGGTGGGGATTGAAGACACCGAAGACCTGATTGCCGATCTGCGTCACGCGTTAGGCAAGGTCCGCCTCGCAAAGCGGCGGGCAAGATCGTGAGATACCGCAGTCGAGGCGCATCGGGATGTCCGGTGGAAACGCCGATGTTTTGAACTTATCGAAGCTTCGAGCGTCGGTGGATGGTATCGTTCGGAGTATCATCGCCGCCGGCCGGTAAACCACAATTCGAAATGAGGCGGGGATGAAGGGGCGACCCAGATGAAACTCAAGCTCAAGGCACGCGTCAACCGCTCGGATGCCCGGACGATCCGGCACGCTCTTGGGCAACTGTCGGCGAAGGGCTCGGTCAGGAAAGCGGGCGACGAGTCCATTGTCGAAGCCGAGATGGAAGGTGCCAGCGCAAGAGAGTTGAATCGCACGTTTCTTTCCGCCCTGAGAAAGGTGGAGAAGAGAACGACGCTCCGAGCGGAGTGGACTTCTGACGACGGCACCAGCGAGAGGTTTTTCGACTACGTCCTGAAAAAAACAATCAAGAATTGATCCGCCACTGTGGGACTACGCGGCTGGGTTCGGAAGCTTTTCAGAAAGCCCATTCTGCTGGGATCTACCTGCCCGGAGCCCGCCCTGTTTTGCCGGCTACTGCACAACGAGAGCAAAAGTGGTGTTGTGTGTGAGAGAGCCGCTGCTGGCCGCCACCGTGATGTTGAAGGCGCCGGTCGGCGTTCCGGTTACGACGCTGAAATTGACGCTACTCGAGGAGCCTCCACCAGGAGCAGGATTGGTGACAACCACCGGGAAGGCGCCAGTGGTAGCCATATCGTTGGTGGATAGTGGAACCGAGAGCTGGCTCGCGCTGACGAAGCTCGAAGCATGAGCAGCACCGTTGAGGGTGACGGTGGAGGCGGACATGAATCCCGAACCATTTACGGTGAGCGTCTGGGCCGCGGAGCCAGCCGCGACTGAGGTGGGAGACAGTGAAGTGATCGAGGGAACCGGGTTGCTGGAGCTTCCACCGCCGCAACCAGGGAGAGTCATGAAGAAGGCAAAAACCACCAACGCAAGCAGGCTGCTCCGCTGGCGCCTTGATATGGGTGCACCGATCAGGCATATCCCGACCAGAAGCGCTCCACCAGTCGCCGCCCACCAATTTGAGCGATTCGCGGCGCTCGCGCGCTTTCGGGCTTGTCCAAGAGGAGTTGTGCTGATGGTAAGTGTGGTTGTGCCGCTGCCTGTAACCTGAGCCGGATTGAAGCTGCAGGTTGTCTCCGCGGGAAGGCCCGCCGGGCATGCGAAGTTAGTGACCGTTCCGTTGAATCCGGAAAGGGCAGTAATGTTGATGGGCACATTTACCGACTGGCCAGCTGTGACGGTGAACTGGCTCGAGCCCGGCGCGATGGAGAAATCGGGAACGTTGATGCTGACAGCTGGCGAATAGGACGAGGGGTAACTGTTGTCTCCGCTGTACTGGGCTAAGACCATTTCAGAAGATGGCACTGTAAAAGTTGCTGTTACCTGACATGCATAGTTGCCGCTGCTGTCCTTCGCGTTGGCGCAGGCAGCTGGGCCGTAGACATACAGATTGTTCGCGGTGTTGAAAAAAGTTACCTGTCCGGTCGGATAGGTCGTGTGGTTTGCCGTGTCAACCAGAGCCGTTAGTGTAGCGGTGCCGCCTGAAGAGACGGTCTGGCTGGCTGGTGTCACCGAGACAGTTGGTTGAGGATAATAGAGTGTGAGAGTGGATGAGGGAGATGTGGATGTCTGGTAGTTTTGATCTCCGTTGTAAGCAGCGGTAACAGTGTAGGTCCCCGGCGCAGAAAAGGTTGTTGTCAGGCTTGCGGCGATGGGGTAAATGCCTCCATTGCCGTACGTTACAGTGCCGGGGATAGTTGTGCCATTCGAATAAAACGTGACTGTTCCAGTGGGGATAGCGTCATATGACAATCCGTTGGGATCCCAAACCAATGTGCTGAGCGTAACCGGCTGGGTGAAGTTAGTGCCCTGTTCGACAACGGGCAGAGTTTGCGAGGATGCTTTGGTCACCGTGATGACGACTGACGCCGAACTCGCGTTATAGTTGTTGTCTCCGCTGTATTGCGCGGCCAACGTATGCGTGCCGGCAGTGAGAGCGACCAACTGGCCGCTGGTTGTCGTGAAACCCTGGTTGTTCAATGTGTAGGTACCAGTTCCGAATGGATTGCCATTATCTGTAAGGACGATGCTTCCAGTGGGACAGGCGATTTCGCCGAACGGCGCTGGATTGCAGGAAGCTCCTTGGGAATTCTCTAAATTGACCTGCACCCAGTATTCCCAATCGTAGGCGACGGTGGTAACAATACCCCCGGGGCCGGTCGCGAGGAGAACACCGGGCAGGTTGAGTGTGCTGTTTTCTTTGCTGACGGTGACGCTTACCGGAGCGGAATAGCTGCCGCCGTAGGTTCCGTCGCCCCCATAATGCGCAATCACGTCGTAGGTGCCGCCTGGCAGAAGGCTGGTTGATCCGGTAACCGATCCTCCGGTCAACGTGAAGCCATCGATGGCTTGACCAGTGGTCGTTCCAGAGCCCGTGCTCACGAGGAGGGAAGCCACGCCAGTAGCGGCGCTTGGACCCACGCTGATGTTTACGGGGACGGCCGTCCCATGCTTCACGTTTACGGGATTGCCAGACTTCAACTGCAAGGTGGTGGACGTGGGGGTAAAGGTGACCTCGCTCCAGTCATTCACCAAGTTAGCAGCGTCCACCGATCCCAGGCCGGTGGCCAAGTCGTACGCCGAGCCGGTGTTGTAGCCGGATAGCACACCGTAGGAATCGCCTGCGTTCGAGACCGTGCAATTGGGGCTGCCACTGTCACAGGGCATAGCAATGGTTGAACCAGGAGGGACATCGCGAAACGCGTTCGCCTGCTTAGTCGCCAATTTGTACAGGACAAAGCCAGGAACGCCCTGCGGTTCGCCGATCTTCTGGTTGACCAAAGACATGATTCCGGCGAAGGAGGGCGATGCGACGGAGGTTCCGCCGTATCCGACAAAATCGTTCACGTCGCAAACGCCGCCGGTCTGGTCCTGCTGGCAAATTACGTAGAAACTGCCCAGAAAGCCGTTGCTAGCGAAGAGCGAAATATCGGGCAGGTCGCGCCGGCTATCGTTAGGAACTCCAGCGCCGCTTTGCCACGAAGGCTTGGCGTAGCCCTGGGTGCAACTCCCTACGGTTTGGCTGTTCACAACGCAATTACTCGGGCCGCCACTGCCGCCGGTAGAGTTTAGACTACCCTTCGCAATCAAGTTCGGGTTGTTGCAGGCTTGTTCCGCAGTTGTGCCATACCCCAGCGTGATGGCCAGGCCATTGGTGCAGGAATCATTCCATGTGGTTTCCGGAATGTACCCCTTGGCAGATTCCTGTGTGGTGGGGTTGTTGGTCGAATTCCAGTAGGTCGTCCAAGTCATGTACTGGTTGAAGTCGGTTCCACCCACGGCGGCGTTGAAAGGGGTGGAAGCGAGTCCGTTCACATTCAACCCGTATTTCGCGGGGCCGCTGGGATCGTCGCAGCCGGCAGCACCGTTGTCGCCCGAGGAAACGAAGGCGCTGATCCCCTGCGCCGCAGCCTGCTCCCAAAGAACGTAATAAAACTGGTTCCCGGCAGTGCCGAGGCCGAGTTCGCATTCGCCGTAACTCTCGCTCATGACGGGGGCAAGATTGTTGTCGATGATGTAGAGCGCGGAGAGATCGACTCCGTCGGTGGCCTCGGTCGATTGTGAAGTCACGAAATCAATCGTCGCCTGCGGCGCAACTGCGCCTGACCATTGCACGTCAATATCGGCCTCCGCTTCGTCGCCATTGATCCCCGGGTCGACACCGTTGAGGATGATGTTGAGCTTGTTAGCGGGAACAGTAACACCGAAAAGCTGCCAAAAGTCGGTCGCATCCTGGGGGTTGATGTTGGTTCGGGCGACAATCGCGATGGTTTGACCTGTGCCATTAATCCCGCTGTTCCATAGGGGCAGGACATCGTAGATCGTAGCGAAGTCATACGGCACAACTCCGTAGCACTCCTGACCGTTGCCGCAGACATAGGTGAAGTCCGGTTTCGCCCTCGTCAACTGCTTCGTTTTCTCGGAGTACTGGCCCACATAGTTGTTCATTGCCTTCTTGCGGAAGTCGTAAAGGGAATCAATGCCAGCTATTGCTGGCGTCAACGCCGCTGGGATCTGCGGGTCGCTGGCATTCGCCCAGTGCTGTTCGCCGTTGACGATATATTTGTGAATCGTGGTGTGGAACGCTGCCCGTACTTGGCTGGCGGAACCGGAGAACTCGATCACGGTTCGGCCTTTGGAGGGAACTGCAACCTGGAACCCCTGGGATTGCAGCCACGCCGTGATGGTCTGTAGGTCGCTGTCGGCGGGGCCGAATTGCTTGCCGAACTGCTCGGGGGTGAGCCACTTGTGGTAGTTGGGGGAAGCCTTGTCCTGCTGGTCGTCGAGCAGCTTGCGGAACGCGGATTCCTGTTCGGGGCTGCGCTTCAGCACCAATAGCATGCGTTGCATGGGCAGGCTGCCGGGCGCTAATCCTTGGTCGAACTCCGGGCGCGCCAAAGGATGCGTGTTGCCCTTGAGAACCGTGAACTGTGCCGCGTCGACTGGTTGCGTGATGAGTAGCCGCGGTGTCGCGGCGCCGGACGAAACACTGGCATCCTGCGCCGCCGCCGCGCAGCAGGCAACGACAAGCAGAGTTAAGAGGACAATGACAAGCGAGGGCTTGGAGGAACGAACGGAGCAGATTCGCATCATTGGGACACCTTTACTTGAAGTTCTATGCCTTCCGAAACCGAAAGGATGAAGGGGAAGGAGAACGCAAATACAGGGGAACCTCGGCCGATAACTCCCTCAGCGCTAAGGAAGCGGCCCTGCTTGGGAACCACTAACGGTATAGCAGTGGGCAGCAAATTGCAACATTGATAACTGGCCTAACTTGAAACCGGAATCAGGACACTATCAGGTTACGCGCGAAAAGTGGGATCTTTTGCTTCTGGGAACTGCACCAGGAAGAGGGCTCCCTGAACCAACTGGTCTCTCAATACGTTATCCCCGCTCAGTCGACTACGGATGCCGTGTGGCCCATGCAACGGGAGTGAGTTCTGGGAGGCGCTGGATCGGAAGATCGGCGAGCCCGGGAGGGATCTCAGTCAGATACTCGCGCACCGGCGGTCTCAACCTACGGCAGCTTTCCACTACCGAAAGGACCGCCGCCACTTTGTGTCCGGCCTGCGGGCTTCGTATGTGTGTCCGAGACGAGGCAGATTTCAATAAAAATCCCGGCTCACAAGTCGTTCACAGAAACGATTTCGGCATAAAATAGTAAAGGTTCAGCTCATCTCACATCACATTGGGGGAGCAATGATGTTCGCGCAAAACTGTGGCAGTAAGCAATCGTCGGTGGCACTTCGACCCATTGACCGCTTGACGCTTGGATTGATTGGGATGGGAGTGATATTTGCTTCACTAGGCCTTGGCGAAGCCGTGTATCGATTAGCGTTCCTCGATTTTGATGGAGCAACCGATCGTCTTCCAATCGAGATGTTGTTCGGGCTAGCGTTCGCCTGGATGACTACGAAACTGGCTAGAAGAATTTGCCAATACCGAATGGAGACCGCCGCGAGAATCAAATTGGTTCGGGATCGCAACTACAAGATTCGTCACGCGGCAGAAGCAATCACGCCCCTGTCATATCCGAGCAATCAGCAAGCGATCCGGGTGATTCGTGAAGAAGTGGATCGAATTGAGTGGGCTTTGACCGACATCGTACGTCGGTAGGCACAGGCAGTGGTTGCTGGCGGACTCAAGGCCATCCGGTATGAATAAGGTGTGTCCTATTGCTTGCGCTTGCCGCATGGATGTACTTCAAGAGGCAGGCCAGGACGCTGGGGGAAGGCAACTTCCTGCAGTTTTGATCTTGTTTGGCGAGGTGGAGCAGATAAGGGAACTTGCCATCAACTCGCCGTATTCGGGGATAGTGCCCGAGGTCATGGGTCAAAGGAATCCCATGGCCAGCGCACTCCGTCAGATTTGTTCAAGGCGAATCGCTTAGGGGAGAAACTACATGGCTCGAGGATGGTTGCAACTCGCTTGTTTATTGATACTTTTGGTCGCGTCGCCACTCTTTGCCAGCGGTCCCACCGGCACGATCACCGGAACAATAACAGACCCCTCCGGTGCGGTGGTCCCAAAGGCACGGGTGATTGTGCGCAACGAGGGGACCAACGCCACCCGCGATGCGGAGACCAATGAAGACGGCGACTACACCGTCGCGCTGCTGCCGCCGGGCCGCTATCGCGTGGCGGTCGAGAGCGCGGGTTTCCGCCGGAGCGTCTTCCACGGCGTCAGCGTGGATGTAGATCAGACGGTGCGCCTCGATTTCGCGCTTCGGGTTGGCGCAATCACCGAGGAAGTGAGCGTCACCGAGACTCCTCCCATCGTGCAGACCGACACCTCGACGCTGGGCCAGGTGGTCAACAATCGCCTGGTCCAGGAACTGCCGCTCAACGAACGCAACTTCCTGTCCTTTGCCCTGCTGGTGCCGGGGAGTCAATTGCCGGCGGAAGGCTCCGAAAACTCGACACAAGGCGGTGCCCTCAGCGTCAACGGCGCCCGCGAGCAGTCGAACAACTTCTTGCTCGACGGTGTAGACAACAACGATCCCTACATCAACCAGTATGTCGCTCTCCCTTCCATCGACGCCATTCAGGAATTCAAGGTTCAATCCAGCAATTACTCGGCTGAGTTCGGCCACGCCGGCGGCGCTCAGGTCAACGTCATTTTGAAAAGCGGCACTAACCAGTTCCACGGCAGCCTCTTCGAGTTCTTCCGCAACCGGCAGATGGACGCCAAGAATTACTTCGACTTTCCCAACTGCACCGCCAACTCAGTGCCGGGCACGTGCGGCGACATTCCGCGCTTCGATCGCAACCAATTCGGCGGAACTCTGGGTGGGCCCCTTCGCAAGGACAAGACTTTTTTCTTTCTGGCTTATGAGGGATTGCGTTTACGGCAAGCGACTACGCGGGAAGCTACCGTACCCACAGCGGCGCAATGGCAAGCCGCTGCAGGCTTGTCGGAAGAGCTGTTTGGCTGTCCCCTCAACCCATCCTGCCAGATCGGCCAGAATGTGTTCAATCTCTATCCGACAGCCAACGTTGGCTCTGATCTGGCCAACTCGAACACCTTCCTTTCTGCTCCGGTCATCCGCAACACGGTGAACTTGGTCTCGGCCAAGGTGGACCAGCATTTCAGCGCCACGGACACGGTCTCGGCCCACTACTCGCTGGCGGAGGAAAGTCTCTTCAGTCCCTTCGATCCCGTCAATGCCTTCACCTCGTTGCCCGGTTACGGCAGCTTCACCCTGAATCATGGCCAGAACGCCGGACTGGAATGGACGCGCGTGTTTCGCTCGACCGTGGTCAACGAATTCCGCCTGGGCTTCATTCGCATGCGCGCTAACGTGCTGCAGCAGAATCATGGCGATGACATCGAAGCACAGTTGGGCTTTCCTGACGTCCTGACCAACCCGGTGGATCTGGGAGCTCCCAATATCAACCTGATTGGCTTCGACGGCATCGGCGAGCCTGTCAACTATCCGCAGGACCGTCACGACACCACCCTCCAGGTCTCCGATAACGTGGCCTGGACGGTCGGCCGCAACCAGTTCAAGATCGGGGCTGATTTCCGCCATGTTCGGATCGACGATTACCTCGACTTCCTGGCACGGGGCGACTGGTTCTTCCTGGGCCAGACGGTAGCCGGCATCCTGGCCCAGCCACCCGTCAACGATCCCACTGCCTGCTCCGGGGCCCCTGGGGATCCTTATCTCCCTGTGACCTGTTCTCTGGCGCAGTTGCTGGCCGGCGTCCCGGACTACGCCCTCGCGGTAAGCGGCAACACCTACAACAGCTTGCGCAGCCACGGAGTCAGCGCTTACTTGCAGGATGACATCCACGTCATCCCGCGCTTTTTGCTCAACGTTGGCTTGCGCTATGAATTCAACAGTCCGCCGGTCGAGGCACTGAATCGCTTCAGCGTTCCCGACCTCGTTCCTTGTCCCGAGCCCTGCTCCGCCACTCCCCAGTTCACCGTGGCGGGGACAAATGGAATCCCTCGGGCTACCTACAACCCCACCTACAGAGATATCGCGCCGCGCATTGGAATCGCGTGGCGGCCGTTGAAGTCGGAGCGCTGGGTGGTTCGCTCCGCGTATGGCATCTTCTACGACGTTTCCATTTCCCAGATCAACATTCTTCCTCGCATCAATCCGCCGTTCTACAACCTGGCCGCGTATTTCCAAACCGGCGCCTGCCCGGGAGTGTTGCAGGGGTTGTGCACGGTGCAAGACATCCTCAGCCAGACGGGCCAGCAGTCAGGCGTGGTCCAAGGCCAGATGATTTCTCCCAAGTTTCGCGACGGATACATGCAGCAGTGGAACGCCGACCTGCAGTATGAGGTGGGACCAAATTGGATGATCGACCTCGCGTACATTGGTTCCAAGGGTACCCATTTGGCGAACGTGATCGATCAGAACCAGTCGAACCCCTTGACCGGTCCGCCATACGGCCAGTTCTCCTCGGTCCTGTTCGTGGAATCGAACGCCAGCAGTTCCTACCAGTCCATGCAGTTCCGCTCGGAGAGACGTCTAAGCCACGGATTAGACTTCCTGGCTGCGTACACGTACTCGAAGTCCATTGACGACATTTCCTCGATCTTCGGGGGAAGCGCGGGCTCCGGCTTGCCGCAGAACTCGCAGAATCTTAGCGGCGACCGCGGCCTTTCCGACTTCAACGCGGCGCACCGCGCGTCCCTGAGCTTTGTCTATGACCTGCCGTTCCGCCGCATGTGGGCCCAGGGCCCCGGCTGGAGCCGGAGACTGGCGGACAACTGGCAGGCGGGAGGGATCCTCACGGCGCAGACGGGATCCCCATTTACCGTGGTTCTGGCGGGCTCGCCCGCCGCCTCCGCCGCGGCTTTCGGCAACCCGGAGCGGCCCGACCTTGTCGGAGACCCATTCCAAGCCGGACCCGTGGCAGCGAACCCAACTTGCCAGGCCCCCGCCCAGGTGGGAACGCCACAGAACTGGTTCAATCAGTGTGCATTCGCCGAACCTGCCGCGGAACCTTTTGGCCCGGCTTTTGGCACGGAGGGGCGCAACATCCTCACCGGTCCGGGCTTTACCAATCTCGATTTCTCCTTGGCCAAAACCATTCCGCTCCGTGCCGAAAGCCATCGCCTGCAGTTTCGCGGTGAGTTCTTCAATTTACTGAACCATCCTAACTTCGACATCCCGAATCATACGTTTGACCAGCCCCCGTGTCCTTCGCCGAATGGCAACCAACTCTGCACCGCGGGGAATTTTGGCTCCATTCTCTCGGCGAATGCCTATAGCAATAAACCGCCGCGACAGATTCAGTTGAGTGCCAAATATGTCTTCTGATATCAAATGCTTCGCTATGATCTTCGCCCACGCTCTGTCCGGAGGTTCCCATGAGTCTGCTGGCTCTCGCCATATAACCGTTGCGACCATCATCGCCACGCCCGGAGTTTCCCCTGACGAAACTGCGGTTCGGAACATCATTCAGGAGACAGGCTCAAGCACATGCCGGTGAGATGCGTAAGGGAAACGTGAGTGCAACCGTGAAACTGACGCTTTGCAGTTCGATCAAACTCTCACCATGGCCCCCCACCAACAGCGCGTTGCTGACCGAAGGCAGTTGACTCCCGGTTTGTCGGCAACCCTTACCTTGGGATTATTTCAGCGTTGCCCGTCAATCGCGGGATGGACGGATGTACAGCTGATAGGCCGTACAACAGGCGTGGATGTGGACGCCAAAGTTATCGCCGGCGAGTTTATGTAAAAAGGCTTCTGGAGACCTCGGAGCGGGGGCAACGGCCGGGGAAGAGGCCCCATCGTATCCTGCTGCGGGGCTTCTTACTTTCCTATCGCGGGAGCCGGGTACTCCGGCAGCCTCTCTTTGTTGATGTTGGCGCGCTTCACTTCCAGTTCATCGAACAGAATCGAAGGGGCCACGATGCTGTGGGGCACGATCTGCGGATGATTGTCGACGTAAACGTCGTTACCGGCCGCGACCAGATCGCTGCGCAGGGCGCGCGGGTCCAGATCTCCGAAGCTGGCGCCGCGCACCAGTTCCTCGTGCCCATCCTTGACCCAGACTTTGTAGAGCAGACGAGGCGTGAGTTTGGGACCGAAGGTTTCGACGCGGTAGCAGTACGCGAGGTCGCGCTGCCGGCAAAGCTCGAGGAATCTGTTTTTCATGGCAACGGTAGAGAGGGGCTGCGCGGAGCTTACAATCAGGTTGCCCACATGGGGAAGCGGAAAGGTCGGACCTGGAGTTGAGCCCGGAATGCGCGCTCGGGCGTGGCCATTGGACGCTGGAAAGTCTCGAATCGGCTCTCGTCCGATCAGGTAGTTCACCAAGGTTCCCTTTTCAATCACAGCCACGCGTTGCGCCGGAACACCTTCATCGTCGAACTCGTAATGTCCGAGCAGCGATTTTCCGCCGTAGGACGAAACCGTGGGATCGTCGACCACCGAAAGAAAATCGGGCAGCACGCGGCTCTTATAACTGGTTGCAAATGCCCCGGTGGTGCGCTCGTTCTTGCCCAGCTCCGGTCTGCGTCCGAGAACGTTCTCGCCGATCAAATCGGCAAACACGGTGGCCGCGGCATCCGCCGAGAACAGCACCGGACCGTGATATTCCTCGTCGGGGACAGGTGCGTCGCGCAGGTCCTTTAAAGTTTCCGCCAGCTTCGCGCCGCGTTCGACAAACTCCCCGGCCGACGGCAACTCTTTCATGTCGAGCGCTAAAAAACCGTTATTGCGTTGCAGGCTCATGCCGTCGCTGGCTTGCGTGCTGAAGGAGATATACATCTGGTATAGATTTTGTCCGCTGCGCACGACCGTTCCTTCGGAATTGACGAAGTACCTGTTCACAGCCTCAAACTTCAGGTTCGATTCCGAGGTCTCGATCTGGGGATCGCTCCTGTACAGAGCCGAGGCATCCTGCAGCATCCTGGTCCACGGCTGGGGATCGAAATCAAGTTTGGCCAGCGCTCCGATCGAGTGTACCGGTTCGGCATGAGCGAAGTCGTCCACCGGCTGGTCGACGTTGTATTGCTTCAGTTGCGACTGCTTGGCCGCAAGGGCCTCGGCCGCCTTCTTGTAAGCCTGGTCGGTTGCCAGCCAGAGTTGATGCCGGAGGACCAGTACATCGTCGTCCAGCGGCATGAAGTCGAGCATGCTGAGCGGGGTTTCGCCCCTGCCGGAATCGCCGTCCTGCTTGTAATCGCCTACACGTACACTGACTCGCAGCAAGCGGACATGCGCGCGCACCTCTGCGCGCAAGGCCCCGAACGCGGCCTCCGCGGAGTAGTCGTCCACATCGATGACACGGTATTCGATGTAATAGGGCGGCGCTACGCGGTCGAGCTTCAAGCTGGACTTCGCGCGGTCCAACTCGGCTCGCATGGCCTGCAAAACGGGGTCGTCGTTGACCACCGACCGCCCGTCCTTTTCCTGCGCGAAAGCGGCAGCTGCCACCAAGCTCGCGAGCATCACAGCAAGCACGCCGGATCGTCTCGTCCTGCCGGGCCTGGTGATCATGATGGGTCCGGTTCTTTCTCCGGCGGGACGGCGGGCGGCCCGACCGGCGCTTCCGGCGAGGGTGAGACGGGCGGAGGGAGCGGCGACGGCGATTCCGGCTTGGGCAGGGTGGGTGGGCGGCTGAGAGAACTCGCTCGTTTCTGCACCTCGATCTCCGAGAACAACATCGCCGGCGCCGCGGCGGCGACTGGTATCGAGCCGGATTCCGCGCCACAAATGCCGTTGAACACTTCAGTCTTCTCGCCCGTCATCACAATACGGCTTAGAGCGGCCAGCGGCGTGCCGACAATATTCACCCCGCGCACGAGTTCATCCGGCCGCCCGTCGGGATAGACTCGCCACACCATCACCGGCAGAACCTCGAACGCCTGTGGCAGGGAACGCTGCGTGAGCGTAAAGCCTCCCTGAATGTCCTCGAAGTAGAGTCCGTAGGGCTTGCCCTGTTTCTTGACCTCGTGAATCAGTTTTTTCCGCAAGTCGGAGTCTTTAGTAGTGCGCGATGAAGTGACGATGAGGTTACCCTGCCGTCCAGTAGGCATCAATCCAGCTTGCGCCCGTCCGTGTCCATTGGAAGACCCAAAGTTTTTGATCGGAAGGCGCGACATGAGAAAGTTTTTCAGGATGCCGTCTTTGATGACTTCCACGCGACTGGCCGGCATGCCTTCGTTGTCAAATTCATACCAGCCGCTCAGATCCATTCCATTCAGGGTGCGCAGCGTGGGATCGTCGGTGACGCTGATGAACTCCGGCAGCACCTGCTGACCGACCTTCTTGGTGAAGGTTTGTCCCTCCTGCTCGCCGCGTTGGCGATGTCCTTCGAGGCGATGGCCAAGCACCTCGTGGAAAAACACGGCGGCGGCGCGTCCGGAAAGCAGAGCGGGTCCATCGAAGGGCTCGGCGAGCGGGGCGTTCGACAGAGCCTTCAAATCCGTGGCAATCTTCTGCACGCGAGTGGCAATCTCGGACTCCGCCGGCAAGTGCTCGATGCTCTCCGCCTGGAATGTCTCCACGCGCATCAGGTCCATGCCGTCGGCGGCGCGCGCTCCCGCCTCGATCACCACGCGGATCGTCGCGCTTGGGACCACCACGTGACTGCCTTCGCTCGACGCAAAGTGCAAACGCGACCTTTGTGCGGTGATGATGGCAAAGGAGGAAATAATGTAGGGATATTTGCGGAGGTAGGACGAGTATTGCCGCGCCATTGTCTCCAGCACCCTCTGATCTGGCGGTGGTGCTAGCTCGCTGTAATCGGCATGGACCTGCGGCTTCTCCTGCGAGAAGTCCGGCGACGGGTCCTCTTCCTGGACGTGTACTCGGGTTCCCGTTTTGACGTTGACATAGGCCTTGGAGGCCTTGCGATATTCCTCGTAGGTCAGCCGCCACAGTTCATGCGCGATCGCATCTTGATTGTCTTCCAGGGCTAGGACTCCCGAACTGATCGCCGACTTCCGCTCGTTGCCGTGGCTGTTGTCGAGTGCCGGACTTCCGATGCGCACGGTAACATCGGCCGTGCGCCTCCGGGCATGACTGGAATTGATCAGAGCACCCTGACTAGCGATCGCGGTGGAGACGGACTGGTCGTATACCGCATAGCTCAGGAAGTAGGGGGCAGGATCCAGTTTTCCCACGCTGGCCTGAGCCCGTTCCAACTCCTGCTGCATGGTGGAGAGCAACGCGTCGCTCTTTTCGTCTCCTGGCGTAGCTGCCCAAGCATGCGCTGTGGCAAGCAGAGCGATTCCCAAGACCCATCCCAGAATGTCACGGCCAGATTGATTCTTCATCTTGGACCAAGTCTTTCACATAACTGCGAGTGCCACATAAGATTAGCAGACGATTCAAGCCGCCAGCCGGTACCCCCGGGGTGGTCGGCGACTCTTCCATAACCGAATTGGGGAAGAGTCGCCCATTCACTCGGGCGTGGCCCTAAGCAATTTGAATCAGAACCGCGCTCAGGGCAGGAACATAGCATGTGAGCTGGGAGCCACTAGGGTTGAGCGTGTAGGCGGCTGATGGAGCGAATGTGCCGTCCGGATTGACGCTGGCGCCCTGGATGGTGACACCCAAGGTTGCGGAGAGGTCTGGCGCGGTGGCTCCGCTCGTGAGCTGGGTCATGGCGAGGAGTGTGGCGGAACTGGCGCTCTGGGGAAGTTGCGCGGTGAACTGGAGGTTCTGGGTGAGGTCCTTGTTGACGACGATGAGGTTGAGACCGCCCGAAGATGTCTTGACCGCGTAAGCAGTGACGTTGAGCGATCCGGCGGAGACCTGCGTGGTGTAAAGAGTGCCCTGGCCGGCGAGGGTGAAGAGGAGAATGCCGTAGAACTCGGGACGCGCGCCGACGACGCTGCCGGCGTCGTCGGCGATCGGCGTGTATCCCGGCCCGTCACCGCCACCGTGGAAGTTGACACCAACGGCACCGCCTTGGGCGCAGTTGAACAGGTAGTCGATGACCCAGAGCGAGGATGCGTAAGAGTCGCTGACGCCGCTCGATCCGCCGTTGTAGAAGGAATTGCATTCGGACATCCGGTAGGGGACGCCGATGCTCTGGGCGCCGGGCGCAAGGATGGCGAGGTTTGCGATCAGCGCCGGGTCCGGCGTAATAAGATACGCCGCCGTAGAAGTCGGCAGCTGGCCGTTGGCGCGATAGTAGTGCTGAGTGAGCAGCGTAATCTCGCTCTTGGTCACGGTCTCGCCGAACGGAACTGTCCATGTCGACTCGTTGCCCGCGTCAGCCGGACCAGTGATCGGCACGCTGGGCGTGCTGGCAAGAATCGCCTCGCGGAACTGGCCCCAGAGAGTAAGGAACTGGGAGAGCGACCAGTTGCCCGCGAAGTAGTTCCCTGCGTGTCCGTAGAGATCGGGCTCGTTGCCGATCTCGATGCCGAGCAGCGACGAGCCGAACTGCTGGGCGGCGTAAGCAACCTCGGCCGCGGCCAGCGCGGGCGTCGTTGCGCCGGTGGCGGCTCCGCCCAGGTTGATGCCGTAGAGGCACTGCCAACCCGCGGCCTTCACGAAGGCGGCGAGCGAGTCGACATCGCTGGGTGCGATCTGGCCGGCGGTCTGGCCGGGGCCGTTCGGCGTCCAGACGTTCCTGTCCACCGAGTTCCCGCCGATACGCAGAACGCTAGGACCGAGGCGCTTGAACATGCCGATCAGGTCGCTGTTGGAGGCGGTGAAGAGCGGTCCGTAAAGTTTGGACTTCTCGTAGGAAAGCCCTGCGAAGGCGGGACCAATGGAGCCTGCCGCTGTGTCGACGACGGTCAAGGAGGCCTGAGTCAAGGGCCCCGGAGGCGCCGGCTGCGGATTTGGTTGCGGGACACCGGTGCTATTCGAAGAACCGCATCCGGGCAAGAGCGACGAAGCGACAAGAGCGACCGTACCCTGCATGATTTGGCGACGCGTAAGCCTGGAAGATTCTGCGTGCGCGCGCAGGGGCGGTATATCCCGGCGTTTGTCCATGTCCTCTACTATAACCATTGAGAGTAACAAAAGTTGCTCTTTGCATTCCGGATTGATTCGCTGGAACGACATAGACCTTATCGCTGAATGGTCTCGAAACAACCGGCGCTATGTCATCGACGAGCACCCGTGGCGCCATTCGTGTGCCGGGCGCACGGTTGACGGTGTCATCGAATTTGGCGTGCTTACGCTTTGGGACTCGATGGAGGCAGTCCGTAAGTTCCCGGGCGTAGAGCCAGAGAATGTGATGGTCGCTTAGGGTCGTCAATTGGGGAACTGACGGCGGTTCAGAAATGGGCTTGCGGCACGCGAAAGACAAAGACGAGATTCCGGGCGTATCGATGGCCGGCAAACGAGAAGTGTGCGCTGAGCAGCGCGTTGTTCACGAGGGTCGAGGTGTAATAGCTCAGACTTGATCTGACAGTGTGGTTAGATCAAGTCTGAGCTATTACACCTCATACTCGGCAACATTGGCGGTACAGAGTATGCGGTTGCGAGTCCAGACGATCCGCGTAATGTGCTCACCGTTCGTGATTCACCGATGGCGGCACGCACGGTTATTCCGCGCTGGCAGTGGTCGTTCGCCCATACGGTCAATGGCAAGCTGGAACCAAGCGATCGAGACATTCGCCTGCAAGGAGGTTTTCAGCCGGGAAAGATTTACGAATATGTGTACGTCGTAAAGGATCCTGTGGTCGCAGGCCTTGGCTTTTGCCGCCATTCGAGACTTTGCATCTTATGCTGCTTTTCGCCAATAGATCTAAATCGACATCTCTGTGGTGGACGACGTTCCTCGGGTGGTGGAGGTCCTCGGCGGCGCAAGCGAATTTCGTGATTGGAAAGATTGTAATGGCGGAGGAATTTCGGCAAGTGAACAGTCCGGAAACGCTGCGCAGCTTTGAACTATGCTTTGGAAATATCGAAACCATTCTCGATCCGCACATGCGGATCAAGGAACGGGTCCCGTGGGCGATAGGATTGGTGCGCACGGGCGATCCGATACAGTACGCCGACATGATTGTGGAGTCAGCGTAGACAGGGAACGCCCGCGAATGGAGGGCAATAATAAGCTTCCTTATCGGATGGCACTGGCTGACGGCTGGATGGATCAGCCAATCGTGTCCACGCTCAATCTCCGGCCGCCGGGTTCGATGGCCGTGGTCGGGCTGGAGCCTTACTTCCGTTTTATGGATCGAGCGGGAATGCGGCCTGAAAACAGGAACTGCGCCAGCAGGACCGGCGCAGTCTCGTGTCGCGAAATTCCTAACCGGCGCTCAGCCCCGCGCAAAGCGCAGTGCGCTACCCGACCGCCGGCCGCGCTTCCACCTTCTTCGTCGTGATGACCAGCTTGGCCGGGGTCAGCTCGGGGCCGTCCCAGCCTTCCTTCACCGCCTCAATATGAATCTCGCCTGCCGTCTTGGTCGCCTGCACGATCACCTGCGCCAAACCGTTGAACAACGAGCGCTTGGGCTCCTTGTCGCTCTCCTGGCAGTTGGGGTCGCCGTTGCCCACGCCGATCAGTGCGCCCTCGCCGGAGACCTTGAAGCCGATGAAGTTCGATGCCGTCGGTACCGCGCGCCCCTCCTTGTCCAGCGCTTCTACCTTCAGGATCGACACGTCCTCGCCGTCGGCATTGATCTCCGTCCGGTCCGCGGTCAGCCGGATGGCCACTGTCGGACTGGTGGTCTCCCGCTTCTTCGTGAGCACCACTTTGCCGCCTTTGCTGCCGCGGGCC
>Ga0208038_1000439_pt1 | contig 34673 bp, 30 predicted proteins | sample June2015DPH_16_1_FD_184714 | JGI IMG/M metagenome (GOLD analysis project Ga0208038, IMG submission 184714) | Peatland microbial communities from SPRUCE experiment site at the Marcell Experimental Forest, Minnesota, USA - June2015DPH_16_100... | ecosystem: Environmental > Terrestrial > Soil >...
GCAACACCTCGTAGTACTGGATCGACCGCGAAGTGGTCCCGGCTGCAGGCTAAGATTTCCCCAAGGGCTCCTGTGCACATCATGGGCGCTGGGCACACAAAACGGATTGGGAATGAAAAGTCGGCTTCACGGAAGCTGAGCACTACCAAGTGTTTTTGGAAGGGTTCGAGTTTGGAGCTTCGGCTTGGCTTGATCGTTTCGATTTGGTCCGGCGGGCAGGGAATGTGTTCCCGTTCTCCCTGAGTCAGTTCGCCTGGACGACTCCGCCGTTTTTGAGTTAATTGGAAGTGAGTTGGGGCGGTTAGGTGTAAAGGTTGAGCTAGTTGAACGACTTTCTGCTCTTTCCCAGTTCAAGGGGATTGCAGAGCGCGAATTGTTCTCCCACCAGGTGGGGTATTCGGGGGGAGAAAAGTGAAGACACGGACCTCGATTCGTCTGCTGCAAGTAAGGTGGCGTGGTCCGTGGGGAACGGTGTGGGGGCAACCTAATTATGAGCAAATTGTTCGCGGAAAAGGGGCAACATCCCCACACCCTACACTTAGTGAAGAGGGTTTGAAAAGATTTTAACGACGAACCGCATGATGATTCCGCCTGCCTAACGAGTGAGGGGAGAATTGTCGGGGTTTGCCCGAGCAGGTTTGCGGATGCTACAGGTTGGTGCAAAGAGTTAAAAGCTCTTCCAATCCTTAACCTTTCCGTAACCTTGAGCTGCCTTTTCCACAAGGTTTTCAACAAACCTGTTGAAAAATAACTTTGCTGACAGAGGTGATGGATGTCAGACGCCCGCGAATGGATTGTTGTTCCTGCACATAAAGAATTTCTAAGTACCCCTCAGTTTGTCCCTGTGGAGTCAGTCATGCGGGGCTCGCTCTGGCGCGTCTTGAGGCAATTCTGCTCGCTGGCGGGCATCCTGCCGTGGCGCACGGCGAGCGAACAGCATCTGGCGTGCCGGAGGCGGGGAGGGGCGGGAATAGTCCGAGGGCGGCGCTTTCAGAGCGTACCGTGGCCTAAGCCGCCACGCATTTATTTGTTTTTTGGTCCCTTTTTCTGTTCACTTTTAATTTTGTGCAAGAAAATGAGGTGAGCCGCCTCAGCGTGCCCACGAGTGGAGGGGACGTGAGCGCACTGGGTGGCAGGTTCACCCAGAAGGAGGTCCTCATGAGCGGCATGAAGCACATCCCCTCCACGCCCATCTTAGATACGGAATACTCTGCGCACTTCGCTGGCCTTCGTCAATGGTACGAAAGTGTCGTTCCGCAGGATGGTAAAGCCATACGCTTGAGGCATAACGCCTGTTCAAGGTTTTTTCCTTTCGCCAAAGCGTGACACTGTTGGGCCATGCAAATCGAAGGGCTCAAGAAATACAACCACCGCAACCGCATGAGCCTTTTTGAGGGCCTGCCGAAGCCCCCCCGCACATCTGCGTGGCAGCGGACGCGAGAATGGCCTCTCCACGAAGCCGCCTACCCCACCCCCGCCCGGCATTCGATTTCTTGAGAAGACGGTGCCGTTTGGTGCGGCGCATTGCGGAAACGAGACCGGGTATCCTTGGGCTTTCTCGCATTCCACGTTGCGGGCGGGTTGATTCACCTGCTGCTCATTGTGGCCGTCATTTCCTTGATCGTGCATTTCGTGCGGGGCCGAAGCGCCGCGTAAGACACAACTGTGCGTTACCGGCCCGAGGCAATCCCCGACTAACAGGCACCGATCAGGGGTTGAGAAGGAACGTGTTCACCTCCGGTTTTTTCCGCGCAGCGCTCCGTCGGGGATAAGAATCAAATTTACTGACGGAAGAAAAGGAGACATCATGCGCTTTGAGACGCGGAAGGATCTTTTTGTGAACGAAATGAAGGACGTGTACGATGCAGAACATCAAATCCTTCTTCTACAATAAATGACCGAGACCAGGGACTGTAGGTCCAATCCTACGTCCGATCAAAGGAGAAATATGAAAACGCACAAACTATGCTTAAACCTGCTCGCTCTGCTCGTAGTCGGGATCCTCGTAGGGTGTTCAACGTCCACGAAGTCGCCCGATGTTTCTGACAGCATCCGCAAATCGCTCGATCAGGCTGGCCTCAAAGATGTCACCGTAAGTCAGGATCGCGACAAGGGCGTAGTGACCCTTGGCGGACACGTCGCAGCTGAGGCGGACAAGGTAGAAGCCGAATCTCTTGCAAAGTCAATCGCAGGTGAGCAGGTTATCGCGAATCAGATTGCCGTGACTCCTCCCGGTGTCGAAAGCGAGGCGAAGACGGTGAACTCTGATCTAGACACGGGCATCGAGAAAAACTTAGACGCCGCGCTCATCACAAATAGGGTTCAGAAGGCTGTGAAATTTGATGTCAAGAATGGGGTCGTCACCCTAACCGGGGAGGTCAACTCAAAGACCCAGCGCGCGCGGGCCGAAAAGGTCGCTTCTTCAGTTCCAAATGTGAAGCAGGTGGTGAACGAGTTGGAGATTAAGAACCCAAAGGCCACGTCGTCGAAGTAAGGGCTACCTGCTCCAGGGAATGGCAAACAAGCAACCATGTTCAAAAGGGAGGTGCAATATGTCTCTAAACAGGAAAGCAGTACGAACCAGGGTTATCTTCATCCTTCTGATGACTGCGATGTTAGGACTGATCCTGATGCCCCGGGCTTCCGCAGCCGATCACGACAACATTAAGAAGGTGCAGGAGACTCTGCGCGACAAGGGCTACGACCCCGGGCCGATCGATGGCATCATGGGTTCCCAAACCCGAGGGGCGATCAGCCAATATCAGAAGGCAGAGAACCTGCCGGTCACGGGACACCTTGATGCCCAAACAGCAGGCAAACTGGGAGTGGGGCCGGAGTCGGTCGGAGGCGAATTCAAAGCCGCCGGCAAAGATGTGGGAAGGGGCGGCGAAGGAGTCGGCCACGAGATGAAGCAAGGTAAACCCATCGCTGCAGGCAAGGATTTGGGTGAGGGTGTGGGCAAGGGGGGCAAGAAAGTCGGTAAGGGAGTCAAGAAAGCTGTCTCTCCCCACAGCGACAGCAGTGACCCCGAAAAGAAGCAGTAGGCGGGGAAACCGAACAACTCGCAGTAGTTGATTTGGCCGGAGTCTCGTCTGTCTGGCGAAGCAGGGAGACGCGAGCGGCAAAGAGGGGAACCGGCAATCGAGCGGGCGGGAGCGTGTTGGCGTCACCGGCGAGTGCAGAGTAGCTCCTCGGTGCGAGATAATCCTGTGTTAATTGCTCGGTCTTGCATTTCGATGTCACTCCCTCAGGCCGCAGCTCACAAGTGGGGCCGAGGGGAGGGAGGTGCGATGTGAACACGGGAAGGGCATTGCTGGTCTGCGACGACCTCCGGGAGTTCCCATCTTACGAGGGCATACTGTCGGCTCTCGGGTACGATTTCGTCGTGTGCAGTTCCTATGAAGAAGGAGCCCGTCGAGTCGAGATGGAAGACTTCGACTTCGCCATCGTCGGCCAGGGAAGCGCGAGTTTTGAGGGACGATGCGTTCTGGAGCGAGCTGCAGAGATGCATCGGAATATTCCCATCGTCGTGGTTGCGCGCTGCCTGGACATCGACTGCTATCTGGAAGCGATGGAGCTAGGCGCCGTGGACTATCTCATAAGGCCGGAGCCGGAGGACCTCGGGTGGGTGGTGGAAACCCAATTGCGCCGGCGCGACACAGCTTGAGGGTTATCAACCTTGGGAAGTTGCTCGAATTCAAGGTTGACTTCTCGCCACTCATCGACGAAGGGCTATTTAAGAGTGGTGAAGCAAAAGCGCCTCGACCTCCCAATGATTGGGATTGTGGCGAGTTCGTGCTCATCCACCAAAGCTACGTTAAGTTACAAATGCCAACGAGGATAAAAAGATGTTAAGAAATGTCACCCATCTAAAGGGTTTTGCGATCCGAGCCACGGATGGGGAGATTGGAACGGTGGAGCAGTTCTATTTCGACGATGAGACCTGGGCCATCCGCTACCTCGTGGTCAATACCGGGGGTTGGCTTCCCGGCCGGCTTGTGCTGGTCTCACCCATTGCCCTCCGCCAGGCGGAGTGGCAATCAGAGCGACTCGATGTGGCGCTGACGAAAAAGCAGATCGAGGACAGCCCCCGCATCGATACGCACAAGCCCGTCTCACGGCAGCACGAGGCCGTGTACATGGGGTATTTCGGTTACCCCTATTATTGGCTTGGGCCTTTTCTATGGGGTCTTGCGTCCTACCCGGCAGGCTTGGCGGTTCAAAGGGAAGCGGTGACGGAAGCGAAAGCGTCGCAAGCCAGGGCGGGAAAAGAGTCGGCGGATTCACATCTGCGCAGCACCAACGAGGTGACAGGTTATCACATCGAGGCGCCTGATGGTGAGATCGGTCACGTGGCGGACTTCATCGTCGATGATGAAACCTGGGCTATTCGATACCTCGAAGTGGATACGCGGAACTGGTGGCCTGGCAAAAAAGTGCTGGTGTCACCCCAGTGGGTCGACAATGTGAGTTGGCCGGACTCCAAAGTCTACGTAGGCCTCTCCCGAGAAACCATCAAGAACGGCCCGGAGTATATCGAGTCCATGCCCATCAGTCGCGAATACGAGAATAGGCTCTACGGCTACTACGGCCGGCCGCCATATTGGGCGCCAGCATCTGAGCAACCACGTAGCCGTGCGACGAGCAAGGGTTGATTGATGGAAGAATCACGCTACCTATCTAGTGGACAACTTGCTCCCTAGTGCGCAAGGAGAATATACGAATGAAAAAGTCTTAACGATGTTGGCTGCACTCAAACTTTAGGTTGTTGGGGATATTCAGGGAGAATATACTGGTGCCCTATGGAACGTGAACGCTTCAACCCCCTCGACCTCATGGGCCGAATCGTGCTCCCTTTCGTTCTGGTCTACGGGACCTGGAACCCGTGGGGCCGGTCGTTCTATCACTGGGCCATCGCGCCCATTTTCTCGGGCAGGCCGGCGATCGGACCGGTGAAGGTCCTTGTGGCTCTGCTCCTGCTCGCGGGCTGGGTTGTGGTGATCCACGCGACGAGCCGGTCGCTCGGACTCGGCGGCGCGGTCCTGATCGCGGCCATATTCGGCGTTCTCGTCTGGCTGCTCATCGCCAAGGGGGGCGCCTTCCAACCGCACAGCGCGGCGGCCTTTTCGAACCTGGGACTCGTGGCGCTCAGTCTGCTCCTGGCTATCGGGATGAGTTGGGCCATCGTGCGCCGGAAGCTGACCGGCCAGGTCGAGGTGGATACAAAGCGGCGCTAGGCGACTGCCCTAACTCATGTGGTGCCGTCAACATTGACCAAGGCGATAGAATTGCAGGCGCGCTTCTGTGGCTGATCGGAGCGGACTTAGCTCGCTCCGCCCCCTTCACCGAGAATCTGGAGGTGTCTCCTCCACTTGAAGTTTGCGGGGTAACGAAAATGCCAAACGATGAGTGGATTAGAACATTTGCAGACGGCAGAAAGGTGAAATTCAGTCACGACGAACTGATGGACGCCACGTTTATCACCGCTCAGATCGAAGGTAACGAAGTCGTTTATTCGATCCTGTTGAACAAAGCAGAAACTAAGCTGAGTCGTGAAGAGGTCGAAAGGCGTTTCGAACGCGAGCTTTCGAGGAAGTAGCTGCGGCGACTAACGGTTATGACGCGGTCACTGCGAGTCTGTCTGGTTCACGCCCCCTTTCTCGCAGACTTGGCGATGCGGGGCTGCGCCATTTCTTTCTTGATGCGGGCGAGTGTCGCTTTGCTAGATTCTCTCCTAGGTTCCCTAATGGTTCCTATGTCTACCCCCTAATTGTGAGAGCAAGCTCTTCTTACTCTTCCCCTAAACATCATGATAGAAGCGGCGAAGAAGCGTGTCTGTTCCATTACGCACGGATGTCTGTGCAATTACGACCAACCCTCGTATTTGGGTTGGACATGCGCGATAAGAGGTACGACGATGCTCCACAAATGATTGTCCGTAAGCCCACATTTCCATTTTGAACTGTACTCCGAATCTTCGGATGTTCGTCTTAACAGGGATTTCGCTTTTCCTAACCCAAACATTGGCAAGGCTCCCTACCGGGCAGTGGCGCGCAATCGTCGCGACGCACGCTGTTCAAACTGCGCACTCTGCCTCTCCATCCAGCGGTCCAGGATCGTCTTCTTGAACTTCCAACGGTTACCCAGTTTGAACGCGGGTATCTTCTCTTCGTGAACATATTTATAGAGTGTCTCGCTGGAAACACCGAGATAATTCGACGCTGCCCGGATGTCCATGACCTCTCTGATTTCTGCCATGCTCTTAACCTTCCGACACACTCGCTGCTTTTACGCTAATCAGAACAGGCGAAGTGAATTGACTGCCTTAGTCGTGAGGCATCCAACTCTGATCGAAGCAGGTGTCTGGATCCTGAAGAGATCCCAGACGACCTCGACTCAGATGGCAGCAGGCCAAGTTAGGTGTCTGCCATTCGAGGAGATCAGAGGGTCCCATCTCCATTATATAGTTGCCATCGGACAAGTAGGGACCTGATAGTGAAGGATATCCTGACTCAACTATAACATGGGGAATCCCGCGAGGCGGGGCGCGGCGGTGTCTGAAAAACTGATAGAGCAGCCGACGACTACAAGCGTTCAGGACTCGCGGAGGGCAGAAGAGGGTCGTTCGGACCATGTCGGGGAGGGAAAATGCACGGAAAGAGTTCGATTGGAGACAAACGGGAGTATACGCTCAGGCGCCGCAACGCTAAAAAGCGAATTCCGGTCGAGGGATGGCCCCTGTCAAGAATGGAACAGGAGCCCGAACGGGGCAAGAATCGGCTGCCTCTCAGCCCTACTACTGTGCTGGCGCTTTCCCCATGTCGTACACGCGCCGGATGCTGACCGACACGTTGCCCGAGGAAGCCTCGAACCGAGTAATTACGTGGAGCTGTTTGCCGTCTTCGCTCATGCGGAACGTTTGCCTGAGTTTTTCCGAGTGGGGCAGCTTGGTCTCGGCGATGAAGGCGCCGCCTTCCCACGAGGCCTTGGTCGAGATCTTGTTGCCATCCGCATCTTTATCTTTATGCTTTTTACCGTCAGGGTAAAAAGTTTGGGCGCGGTCGGAGTCGTCGATGACCACAAACTGGTCGGAGCGCTGGTCGATCCGTAAGAACTTAGGATTCTCAGCGAGGCGATTCCACTCCTGGCTGCTGACGCTGCTACCAGGATTCCCCATTCCCCTCCGGCCGCGACCCATGCCGCCAATTCCCCCCATTCCACCCATGCCGCCCATCCCGCCACGTCCCATGCCACCGCCCCCACCGGGGTACCCGCCTCCGCTACCTGGATAGCCACTGCTGCGCCGGCTGTTTGCCTGCGCGTCGTGCACCTTCTGCTCCGCATCGTCGCTCTGGTCCTTGTTGAAATTCCAGTGGCCGGTCAGTTGCGCCTTGTCTTGGGCGCGCGCCACTACCACCAGCAATGCCGCCAGAAAACACGCCGCAATTGGAGCTGCTGCCTTCCCTGTAAAGCTGAAAACTTTCGCCATCGTCCCTACCTTCCTGATCGGATGCGCTTGTCTGATGCTTCTTCTTCGATTCCGCGAGCGGGCGGCTGGTTGTCTCGCTGGCGTGCTGTCCCTGCCAGAACCTCGATCGACCTTCACCTCTGAAATCGTCATAGATTCTAAGTTGAAGTGCCCCCTATCAACGGGTGCCAAACTCCCGCGAAATCTGGGCGGAGCACAATGTGGTAAGTCAGATGATTGAACAGTGACAATAAGCATTATATAGCTGCGATTGGACAAGTGGACCTGGCAGTGAAGAATATCCTGACTTGACCAACTCGCCATGGCCTGACGGCCAGGCTGGGACGCACTTATCATAATGCGAATACTAATGGGAATTCGAGATAGAACCCGCGGAGTCTGAAAACTGCGCGATATTAGATTGGGATAATACCGGATCGCTAGTCGGACCCGGTGCGCGTGTCCGTCCAGACTCGCACGGTTTCTTTCTCACTGTTCACGGTCACGTCCACGTCGCCCTCGCGAGCCAGGGCGCGAATGCCGGCGCCGACATCGAGCTCGTCAGAATTGTTGGCTAGCATCGCCCGAACGACCGCGATTGGAACCTTAATGGCAATCGTCTCGCCGAGATGATGTTCGGCACTTGGCTCCTCAACGATTCTAATCAGCAAGTCCCGGCCGGACTTCGCCACGCTCACTTCCTTGTCACGTCGCTCCACGGTGGCGAAAACGTTGTCGGGCGAATTGCGGACCGCGTCCAGCATGGCCCGCAGATCCGTGCCATTCACCGAGGCCTGCAAACTGAACTTGCTGTGGTGTTCACTGTCGGCGGGGATCGAAGGCAATACCGCCGACGCCATCTCAATGGGCACGTTGATGCTCACGTTCGCGCCCGCCCCTCTCACGTTCGCCACCCGCACGTGAATCCAACGCTCGACAGGGGCGGCCATCAGCGTGGCGGCGCTCAGGAACAAAATGGCAACGCCTTGATACATGTTTTTCGTCACGGGTCACCTCACGATTCTTTCCGTTCGACGTGGGGATTCACCTATCCCCAGAATTACGGGATGCCAACCTTATGCCCGGAAGATGCCGGGCCATTTTGGCGGCGGTAGAGGCGGCTTTACGCCGCCAATGCACGGGCAGCCGGCTAACCTTCCGATCAAGCTGCGGAGGTGACCGCGATCGAGACCGCCACCTTGACAACCACTAACTGGAGCGGAGTTGTGCTTCAGCTTTGCGCTGCGGTCCGTGGCGCCTAACGAGAAGCCGCAGGGTTAGACACCGAACCCTGTGCTGGTGTCTTGGCGTCTTGTATCCTGGTGTCCACTTGCGGCATCACCGGGAATGGCTCGCCCCCGCGGGGTGAATACTGCGCCAGGACGTCGTCCAGCTGCTTCGCCGCGGCGGGGGGGGTCGCAAGACCGTCGATCAGGATCTCCTTGGGTTCATAGACGTGCCGGTAGAACTGGAAATTGGCACCATGGTCCGGTCTGAGCATCGCGCCGGCCAGCGAGACCCCGGCAAAGAGCCCCCGCGAACGCGAGTAACTGAGGATCTCGGCATGCATTTGAAGGTCAGTGGCACCTTCCGCGGTACGCCCCACCGGTCCAGCCGCCGCTGAGGCGTCCACGCCCAGCTTGACGCCGGTCTGCAACAGCTTTCTCACCCCTCCCGTGTTCATCACAATGAAAAGGACGTCTGTCGCCTTACCGCCAATTTGGAATCCGAAATTCGCTCCGTACAAGGTGAACATTGACGGTGCTCCCCAGGGACCGTTACCGCCCTTGCGGCATACCAGCGCGCCATGCCCAAAGTCACCGCCAAAACCAAACGCAAGCCGAAGCTCTGATGGGATGACCCCCACACAGATGGCCCTACTGAGAAGATCCCGGGGGATGCCGTTTTCGGGCGTCTGCATGATCTCATTCACGACGAAGGCTGAGGATTCCAGCCGTTTGGCTTCTTTGCTTTGCCTTGCTGCCCGCTGGGGCTGTGGCTGAGCCTGTTCCTCAGTTTGGACCTGAGGCTGGGCCTCAGGGTCGTCCCCGCCACGAACGTTGGACGTGACGAACAATCCCGTCGTCAGAATTGCTAGTCCGATCAATAAGAATTGGTTTTTGATGGTCCGCCTCTATCGAACGCCCACTTTCCCAGTCCAAACCTGCGTCCGTTTTCTCCAAGGCAAGGTCCATGCCAAACTCGGAATTGGCCAATCTTGTTTATCTGCCGTCCGGTCAGCGGATTAGCGGGAACTGTATTTCTAAGGCGGGAAGAACCCTCCGCAGGACCCTGCCTGAATTGAACCGATTGGTGGCCCATTTCGGCCAGGGGGAGGTTTTTCCAGGTGCGGGAGGCGACGTCACCCTCCCTCGACCACGATGAGGTTTTGAAGCAAGACAATCCGCACAGAAGTGAAGCATTCGAGCCTGTCTCGGGTGTTCACAAAGAATCAACAGGTTGCGACGGAGAGTTACATTCGGCGACAAGGCGCGCTGGAGCGGGTGAATACAGGGCAAATTTACGCTAGACCGAACCGCTGTATCGGTGCATAGAGCAGCGTACCGGTGCGGAGTGGTCATATAGCGTGGTCACCTGGTTTTGAGCGACAACGTGCGTACCGTGCCCAAGAACCCCGATCAGAACTTTGCACAGATCGCCCCAAAACGACGCGGTGTGTGGTATATTCCGGCGCTGGAAATGCCAACATGCAAACTCTGGTACGAAGCATTCCACGCCAACTCACGCTGTTAGAATCGGGTCTGCTGGGACCGGTTGTCCTGTATTCGGTGACAGCGAAGTGAGCAGGCGGAACTAGATTCGGGAGACCCCAAGGAGAAGAGTCCAATGCGTTCCGTATTCACCAAGCGAGTAGTCTGCTGTCTGTCTTTGGCTGGCGCCCTCGTTCTGTCGACGATATGCCGAGGCGAGCAACAGGTGATCCCAGTATGGCCTGGGGCCGCCCCAGGGTCGGAAACCTGGACGCAGAAAGAGGAAACGACCACGCTTCCACCGTTGGCTGCGGGTGGGCCTCTGATCCGCAATGTCACACAACCCACGCTAACCATTTTCTTACCCGATCCCTCGCTGGCCAACGGGACGGCGGTGATTGTGTGCCCTGGGGGCGGATTCCATTTTCTCTCCTGGGCGAGTGAAGGCACGGAAGTTGCAAAATGGCTCAGCGCCCACGGCATCGCCGCGTTTGTGCTGAAGTACCGCTTGGTTGACACCGGGCCGACCGCAGACGACTTTCGCAAGGCGGTCTGGGCACTCTTCGGCCCTCCCGGCAGCGGCGGACGCCCCGCTGGCAGTGGGGGGCTTCCGGAATCGATGCGCAAGATCCTGCCCCTGGCTGTCGCAGACGGTCGCCAGGCGATGAAGGTGGTGCGCCAGCGCGCTTCCCAGTGGGGTATTGCCCCCGATCGCATCGGCATCATGGGTTTCTCCGCAGGCGGGATGGTCACCATGGGCGTGGTGATGGAACACGATGCGGATAGCCGTCCGGATTTTGCAGGGCCGCTTTACGGAGCGGGCCTCGCGGAGGGCTCTGCGACCCCACCTGAGGCCACGCCTCTATTTATCCTTTGCGCCAGCGACGATCCTATCGCTGCGACGGGCAGCGTGGCCACCTACACCAAGTGGAAGGCCGCCGGCGCTCCCGTCGAGTTGCACATGTACTCGAAGGGCGGCCACGGCTTTGGCATGAACAAGCAAGGGCTGCCCACGGACCATTGGATCGAGCGCTTCGGCGATTGGCTCGAAGCGCAAGGTTTTATGAAACCCAAACACTGAGGCATAAGCCATGATAATTCCTGATGCGGTGAAGCAATTGTTGAGCACGGCTGTCGTCGCGGGTCTTCTGATGGTTTGCAGCATGCCGGCAGGGGGGCAGTTTCCCAGCCCGCCACCAGCGCCCCAGGGCCCCTGGATGGACAAAACACTCTCGCCAGACAAACGGGCTGACCTCGTCATCGGCCAGATGACCCTGGACGAGAAGATCCAACTGGTGCACGGTCTCGGCTGGAAGGCCATGTTCATGCAGCCGGAATCGGGGCCCGGAACCCGCGCCATTTCAGGCGGGGGCTTTATTCCCGGGATCCCGCGCCTGGGTATTCCTGATCTGCAGATGTCGGATTCAGTGGAGGGTGTCTCCGGCGCGGGAGTAAAAGGACGCTACGCAACTGCATTGCCCTCGGCGGAGGCAATGGCGGCGGCGTGGGATCCCGCACTCTCGTTTGAGGTCGGGACGATGATCGGGAAGGAGTTGCGATCGCTCGGGTTCAATATGTCCCTGGGCTCGGGTATCAACCTGATCCGCGAGCCGCGCAATGGCCGCACATTCGAATACAAGGGCGAAGATCCGTTGCTTGCCGGCACGCTGGCGGGCCAGGAATTGAAGGCTGAGAAGGCACTCCACCTCATCACGGACGTGAAGCATTATGCGGTGAATGACCAGGAAGCAGGCCGCTTTGTCATCAACTCCGTGATCAGCAAGCGTGCCATGCGGGAGAGCGATCTGCTGGCGTTTCAGATTGCGTTGAAGGACTCCGGAGCGGGCGCGGTGATGTGCTCTTACAATCAGATCAACGGGACCTACGCTTGCGAAAACCCGTACACGCTGACCGATGTGCTGAAAAAAGGCTTCGGATTTAAGGGGTTCGTTGTCTCCGACTGGGGCGCGACACAAAGCACGGCAAAAGCTGCGCTGGCAGGTCTTGACATCGAGATGCCAGGAAATGATAACTTCGGTGAGCCACTCAAGAAGGCCGTGGAAAGCAGCGAGGTGCCCATGGAACGGCTCAACGACATGGTGCATCGTATCCTGCGCACTGAGTTCGATGCCGGCATCGTGGACGATCCGCCGCAGCCGGATTCTCCCGATGTGATGCGGGGCTTTGAAGTCGCGCAGAAGGTCGAAGAGAGGGGCGCTGTGGTTTTGAAGAATGAGCACAACGAGTTGCCCTTGCGAGCAGATTCGATCCGATCCATCGCCGTGATTGGAGGGCATGCGGACGTCGGTGTACTGTCGGGCGCAGGATCCTCGCAGGTGTCACCGGCGGGCGGCAGTCCTGTACCTCCTCCTCCTGAGATCGCGAACAACCCGCTTATGATATGGATGGCTCCCGCTTATCACCGTTCGGCCCCACTCAAGGGTATCCGTGACAAGGCCGCAGGTGCTGTGGTGAAGTTCGATCCGGGCACGGATCCGGTGTCTGCTGGGGCACTGGCCAAATCGTCTCAGGTTGCGATTGTGTTTGCTGTGCAGCACGAATCCGAGGGAATGGATTTGCCGGGTCTCTCGCTTCCGAACAACCAGGATGCCTTGATTGAAGCGGTGGCGGCAGTTAACCCGCATACGATTGTGGTGCTGGAGACCGGAGGTGCTGTGCTGATGCCGTGGATTGACAAGGTGAGCGCCGTGGTCGAGGCGTGGTATCCGGGGATTAGAGGATCGGAGGCAATCGCCAATGTCCTCTTCGGCGATGTGAATCCTTCGGGAAAGCTCCCGCTCACGTTTCTGAAGAGTGAAGCGGACTTGCCCCACCCCGTTCACGTGAATCCCCCGGCGCCCGATGCGAACCACCCACCTCCGAAGCTTCCGGGATTCCCCGCGCTCTTCGTGGCCGCTATGAAAGTGGGCCCCAATTTTGATGCGGTGTACGACGAAGGGCTAAAGGTTGGCTACAAGTGGTACGACGCCGTGAAAAGAACCGTGCTCTTTCCCTTCGGTTTTGGTCTCTCGTATACGACCTTCGCCTATTCCGGGCTAGCGGTCACCCCAGGTGATTCAACGACCGTCACCTTCACAGTGAAGAACACCGGCAAGCGCGCAGGTATTGAGACTGCCCAAGTCTACGCATCTTTGCCCGATACGGCCGGCGAGCCGCCGAAGCGCCTGGTCGGCTGGATCAAGGTTGACCTTGCACCAGGCGAATCGAAGCAAGTTTCCGTTCTGGTGAGCCGCAACCGGTTGGCGATTTACGACGAAGCCTCGGATTCCTGGAAGCTCGTTCCCGGAGAATACGTCATCCGGATCGGTGGATCATCCCAGGATCTGCCCTTGCAACGAACGATTTCCTTTTAAGGTTGCCAATATTTGCGAGGCCTTCCGCGAATTCCGACTTGAAGGAATATTGGAAGAATGGACTAACATGGGTAGGTAAACGCTAGACCGTTGATCGCGTAATCGGTGCCCGACCTGTCGTTTGCATTCAGCAGCGGATGCCCTTACGGCGGGAGATCCATGCGGCGCAGGAGGTCCTGGAAGTGCGGGGCGGAGCGCGGGGATTATTTCAGCTCTGCGTATTCCGCCTTGGCTTCCTTCAGAATGGGAATGTCGGGGTCGGCGTCTTTCCAGAGCGTGAGGAAATCCTGATAGGCGGCGCGGGCCTTGCGGGAACTGGGGATTGGCTGGATCGGGGCGCACTCGCCGCAGGCCAAGGGCCGCATTGAACGCTTCTTCGGCACGGCCCAGGACCGTTTGGTGAAAGGGCTGCGCTTGGTGGGGGCCGACAGTCGGGAAGCGGCGCAGACCTATCTGGAGGAAGAATACTTGCCGCAGTGGAACCAGACCTTCACGGTGTTGCCGGCGGGCAGCACGGACGCGCACCGACCCCTGCGCGCTGAGCATGAGCTGGCGGCCATCTTGAGTCTGGTTGAAGAAGGGATCGTGGCCTCCGACTATACACTCCGGTACGAAGGGAAGATCTATCAGATCGCGCGTAGCGATATCCGGCCCGGGCTGCGAGGCGGTCGGGTGCAGGTGGAGCAGCGGCTGGACGGCAGCATGGCCGTCAAGTTTCGCCAATATAGGTTAAGCGTGGCAGAGTGCCAGCCTCAACCGAAAACGCCCTTACCCCCGAAACGGGTCGTCGCGCCGAAGGCTGGCCCCAAGGTTGTGCACAACTGGATGAAAGATTTCCATCTGCAGAAGAGTCCTCCCATGGGAATGATTCTGCCGCGCACGACAGGGGGTGGGTCGCCGACGTTCTTTGGCGGCTAACCTCCGTCGCCCTACGGGCTCCTCCGGTTAGCCGCCAAAGAACGAAAAGCGGACATTTCTATTTTGCTGGGATTAGGACATTTCTACTTTGCCTTGACACATCTGCGAATTCTCGCTGGAGTGCACCAAGGCGCAAATCAAGGCTGCCGGCGGATTGCTGGATGGCATGGTGATCTGGGGCGACGTCGCCTATAAGCAGGGAATGATGTTTTCTCCGGTGTATTGGCGCCGCTACTTCAAACCCGGAGTGAAGGCCATTGTGGATTATTGCCACAGCCAGGGCTTGCCCGTTATTTACCACGGCTGTGGCAACGTGAATATGATTTTCGAGGATTTCATCGAAGTGGGCGTGGACGCCTATAACCCTCTTGAGGCCAAGGCCGGCCTGGATGTTGTCGACCTGCGGCGCCGCTTCGGCCACCGCATGGGCTTTTGCGGCAACATGGATGTTCTACTCTGGGCCGACGGCACGAAAGAGGACCTGTACCGCGCGGTTCTGACCAAGCTGAATGCGGCCAAGGGGGGCGGATACATCTTCCAGTCGGATCATTCCATCCCCAGCAACATCTCAGCCGAAAAATACGAGTACGTGCTCAACCTCGTGCGCGAGTATGGGACCTATCCGCTGGACCTGGGTGAGTTCGATATCCCCGAACTGAGCGGCCGGTCGGGCGCGTAATGTTCAATCCATGTGGAAGACTTCTTCCATGTTGGCCCACCACTCTCCTGGCGCGCGTGGGGAGCGGTTCCTGCATGGGGGTCATAATCGCCCACCATTCCTGCATCTTGGGATGGTCCACGATCTTGACATAGTCCGCGTTCAAATCATCCCCCACTTATTCGAAGTAGGCAAAAAGCAGGTCGTCCTTCAGAAACACGGAATAGTTACGGATATTGCCGTCGTGCATCGCCTGTACGACCTCCGGCCAGGCGTTGGCATGGTAGCGAAGGTATTCTTCACGCTTGCCCGGTTAGAGGCGGAGAACCTGGCCGCCGCGAATGGGTTTTGGCATACGCTGCTCTTAGACCTCCTTCATGAAAAACTGCATCGAGTTCGAAATTCCACCCGGCTCACTGCTCCTCTACGACCACGGTGCGCCCGCTCGCCAAGGTACAGTCCAACTTCAGCTCCTGGCTGGCCGCGCTCCAGGTTGCCTCAAAAGTGTGTCGCCCGAGCGTGCGTACGTTTCCCTGCTCGAGCAGCACCTTTTCCGCGCCGTCAACCGTCACAACGTAGCGGCCTTCTCCCGAAAGATTCCGAATGCCGAACGATATCCGGCCCTGATAATCGGTGCCTGGAACCATGGCGACGGCAAGCCGGCGCGCAGCTTTGTCGTAATACGCCTGGGTAATTTGCACTTCCGGATAGCGAACCTCCACCACCTCGGGATCACCCGAGTGGGGGAACGTGGCCACCGAGATCTTGTTGTATAGATTCCAGATTCCGTGGCCCGGATTGAGCCGGGCAAAGTTGACCAGCACGTTTCCGGTCTGCGGACCGACCTGATGCTGGCCCAGCATATTCGCGGGTACAGGCCTCGGAGGCCCTTCGTATTCTTCGCCGACAACGGTGTGCCGGGGATAGAAATAGCCGCCGTTGACCCACCGGGGAGCGAAGTGTTGATCGGCGTAGTCGACAAGCCGCTGCGCCGTCGCGCGGTCGCCGACTTCGGCGGCGTAGGCTGCCAGGAACCCAAAGTCTTCCGACACCTGTGATTTTCCCCACCGGACTCGCCAGTGCTCGGGGTCGGTGTCGATCAGCGCGGACAACTCAGCATCCCGCTGCGTTGGGTACACTTTATCGACGAACTCACGGTTCCAGCCGTCCAGCATGATTCCAGTCCAGCCGTCACTCGCGGCGAGGGGAAAGTTGACCCGCTCCTTCTCCAGGACCGCATAGAACAACATCGTGCGGTGTGTTTCCGGATCGATGTAGCCGAGTTCTTCTGCTTTTTGCCAGAATCGGTGGCGCACCTCACTGAGATCTGTCCCGTGGATCTGGTCGAACTGCATCAGCCCCAGAATGGGGTGTTGGTTGCATTCAGTGAAGACACGGTCGGGCTCACACTGGATGCCTACGTAATCCGAGCGGATGAACTGCTCCGCGATGAGTTTCGCCAGCGACTGGTGGTCGTAGGTGTGCCTGAAGCCCTTGTCGCCGGGAAGCTCGAAGACGATCGAGCCCGGCGCATCAAACTCTCGATCATCGTAAAGCGTCTCGTACAAGCTGATCATCTGCAGCACATGACCGCTGTACATGATGTTCTTCTCGCGGACCGGGTCGCGCCAGTCCTTGGCAGGGTCAAGGTACTTTTTGAATTCGGGGGCCTCGACAACCGCGAGCCACATGCCCCACACGTCCCGCTGCAACATCTTCCGGATCAGGTTACGGAACGCTTGGTGATACATCTCGCGGTACGCCGGCGTTACCTGCGACTGCACCACCGCGAGCGCGTAAGACGCAAACGCGATCTGGAATTGATAGGCATCATTCGATGGAACAGATTCCGGTTCCATGAATTGCCAGGAGCCCGGCGGCAGATTGGCGAGCTCGATCAAGTGACGCACCGCTCCCAACTGCTTCTTGTCTAACGAAGGGTACGGGGCGAGGGGCGAAGCTGCCTGGGCTGAACCCAGGGCGCCAATCACCAGAGCCACCAACAAAACAAGATTCGATGCCTTCATAATCAACTCTCCTAATTTGAGTTACTGCCAACCGCGCGCACTGATTTCACCAGTCGAGGGCTTTCAGCCGCCGCAGAATCTCTCCAGTGCTGGTCCTTGGCCAGTCGCAAACAAACTCTACGGCACGCGGCGCCTTGGTGGCTGCCCAAGGCTGACGACAGTAATCTAAGATTTCAATCTCGGCCACCGCCGCGTCGTTCCTTCTTGCACGGAATTTCCGACCGTCCCTTAAACATAACGGGTTTTGTTCCTTATGCTCGTATTTGCTGCGCTTCCCAATGACTGGCGGGTCTATGTAGATTTATCACCGCCCCCAAGACGACGTCCCTAGGTCTCCCCGCCTTAAACAATCCGTGCATGTGGCCCAAATAAGCGCAATACGTGTTCAGGTGTTCGAAGTATCTTCCAGTGAAACCCGAAATGTAATGCTATATCGGTTTCCCTGGGAAAAAGGGGGCCGCGGCCCGCTCGAAAGCGGTCCGCAGCCCCCCGGATGGCGTTGTGGCCCTTGCATCAAAGGCCGTAGGAGAATTAGAACACGTACTTCAGGGCAAACTGCATCTGCCGGGCTGGATAGGCGGCAAAGCTCTGGCCAAAAGTCGAGGGCGCAGAGATGTCCGACGCCGGGTTAGAGAAGTTCGGGTGGTTGAACATATTGAACATCTCGTAGCGAAATTCTAAGGTCTGACGTTCCCGCAGCTTAAACCTCTTGAACAACGAAAAATCCCAGTTCATGAAGCCGGGACCTGAGAAAAGGTTTCGGCCCGCGTTTCCGAAGGGCTTCGGTACAAGTCCGGCCGGGTCCGCCGGCCAAGCAAAGGCGTTGTAGTTGATTTGGTTGGTTGGGACGGTGTAGTTCGCGGGACGGAAGGGCTGGCCGGGCACCAGATTCGGCCGCCCCGAGGTATCCCCGATCATCATCGGATCACATGAGCAGATGACGTTGATCGGGAGACCCGTGCGTAGGTTGGTGATCCCGTTGATCTGCCATCCGCTGCCCAACCATTTGGGGAAATGGGGCGCGGCGGGGAGTTGATAAGTGTAATCGAAGGTCACGTTGTGGCGGACGTCGTAATCGGCGGAGGCCCACTCGGCTGCGAAATTATCGGGGTTCTGCGGTGCCGGGGCTAACCCCCCGTTGCTGATTGCCCAACTGAGCGCTCCTTGGTCTTGGTTGTGTGACCAGGTGTAGTTGATGTCAAAGCCGAATCCATGGCTCATCCGGCGCTTCAGGCCCACCTGCAAGGAGTTGAATTTGCTACTAGCGCCAGGATCGGCGTATGCGACTGGCCCAACATTCGGTAAGCGCCGCACTCCGGTCCCTGGGATGAACGGATTTCCGTCAATTGCCGGGACTAACTGAGCGGTGATATGCCGACCCCAATTTCCGACATAGCCGACTTGCAGGACCGTACTCTCGCCTAATCCCTGTTGAATATTGAGGTTCCACTGCTCGGTATAAATCTCCTGCCAGTGTTTATTGAAGGCCCAAAGAGAGAGAACGGGAGTCGCCGTGTATGCGCTGATATCGGGGAAGGGAAATCCCACCAGCGTCGGATCCTGAAAGATGGTGACCTCGCGGTTCTGAGCAAAACCGGGGACGTTGGTGGGGAGGAGTTGACCACCCGCGGCATTGAAGTCGGCATAGAAGATGCCGTAGCCGGCCCGAATGACGGTCTTCTTCGAGGCGAAGGGAGTATAGGCTAATCCGATCCGTGGCGCGAAGTTCAGCTTGGGCGCGTCGAACACGGTAGTCCCTGGAGCATCAAGCGTGCCAGTGCGCATATCGAAGTTGGCAATCCTCCCGAAGGCTTCGGTGGGCGACCCATCGTATTGGTAGCGCAAGCCGGCATTAATGGTCAGGTTATGGGTGGCCTGGATATCATCCTGCACAAAGTACCCCTGCTGGGTTATGCGCACCCCTGGCCGCGGCCAGCCGATGGTAAGGTCGAGATAGGGCATGTTGGCTTGAAACCAATCGAGGGTCGGGAAATAGGCCTCCTGCTGGAAGTTTACTTCCTTGTTGCATTGCATGCGTGCGACCTGGGCTCCGATCTTTATTTGATGCTTGCCCTTGATCCACGACAGCGTATCATTATAGGTAAAGAGGTTATTGGCCACGTCCATATCTTCCAACGAGGGTCCAGCGCCCGCCGCACCGCTGCCCATATAGACTACCGGAATGTTTCGGATAGCGTCGGTGCCGGCGGCGGCATCGGACCAATTCCCACGGTTGAGGAAGAAGCCCGCCTCATTCAGCATGGTGGGCGTGAGGGTGCGCGTGTAACTGATCTTGCTCGTTGTCAGCATGGCAGGGATGGGGCGCCACTGTCCGTCGCCCACGCCAAAATAGGTCTTGGTGAACGAACCATTCCCGTTATAGCGCACGGTCACGCGGTCCTTGGACGTCGGCAGATAATCGATCTTCATCATCCCCGTGTCCTCAGTGTCCACGTTAGAGTATGAATTGTTGTATAGGGCTAAACGGGGTTCAGCAGTTGACACCGGGCCATTCGGCAGCGGGAGCTGGGCTACCACGGGGTGGAGCACGGACGACAGGGAGTCCCGAAAGGCCGCCGTCGGGACGTAGACGCTGTACGATGTTCCCGTGCGCTCCCGCACCGCTTCGTAATCCGTGAAGAAGAAGAGCTTGTCCTTCACGATCGGCCCGCCCAGCGTCCCGCCATACTGGTTGAGCCGGAATTCCGGCTTGGAGAGTGGGACGGGGTCGAAGTAATTGCGCGCATCCAACACATCGTTGCGGAAGAATTCGAACAAGTCGCCGTGAAACTGATTGGTGCCCGACTTGCTGATGAAGTTGACCACGGCGCCTAGCGTCTGTCCATACTCAGCCGAGTACATGCTATCCACCACCCGGAACTCGGCGACGGCGTCCACGCTGATGCGATTGACGCGGGCCGTGGACCCATATCCACCGGAGGACAGGTCAGAATCGATCTGCGAGCTGTCGCCGCCATCGAGCAGCCATTTCTGGCCGGCATCCCCCCTGGCCGCGCTCATACCGTTAGTTACTGAGTTGAATGCGCCTGCGTTGCCGACTGGGCCTCCGACGCTTACGACCCCCGGCGCCAGCATGAGCAACTGGTCAATGGCGCGGCCATTGAGGGGTAGATCGGCCGCCTGTTGGGCGCTGACGACGCCGCCCAGCGTGGTCGAAGCGGTTTCCACCACCGGACCTTCACCCACTACGGTGACGTGCTGGGTCACGGCGCCCGGCTTGAGTTCAATGTTCAGCTTGATGCGGTCCGACACGTTAAGCTGGATGCCTTCTTGCACATAGGTATTGAAACCGGTCATGGAGACCGTGACTTTGTATTTGCCGATGGGAAGGACGGGCGCGATGAAATTACCACTTGGGTCCGTGGTCAGTTCTACAGTGGCGGACGTCCCCATGTTTTCCACTACGACCTTGGCACCGGGAATCACCGCACCGGATGAATCGAGAACGGTGCCGAGAATAGTGGCCGTGTCGAGTTGAGCCATGCCCATTCCGCAGGCCAAGAGCACCGCCATAACATATAATCCAAAACGCCTATAAATCATCTTCTCCTCCTCCTAATTCTAATCAAGATTGACTGCCAGCGAGAGGGTGCAGCCAGTCGCTTCGGACGCCTGGACAGTCCAGGTAGTGGGTTTGCCCAACCCCGTCAGCGTGTGATTCTTCGACGCCGGTATGTGTACCGTCCATAGCTTTGTGGACAGGCCACCTGTCCATTTCGCCCAATGCTCCAACCGAAGGGAAAACAATACAAGATGAGGCAGGCTGAAGCACTTCAGGCGCTGGTTTCCCTCCATAAGAAAACGTTCCTGTTCTCACGACGGTTGTGATGAGACCCAGGACCCTCGGCGGGAGGTCTTTGGGTGAGGACTTTGAAGCTTCCCCAGTAAAAGGCAGGTTCATCACCAGTGGTGAGTCGTTACTAGAGCTCGTAGCTCTGGTCACGAATTGGCCACCTCCCCACTCAGGCTTTAAGAACTACCCGACGCAACCGACCACTATCAAGGCCCAGCACGAAGGGATGTCACAGTATCTCCAGGCCGGGCCGAAGGCAGAACACCACACTAGAACTTAACGAAAGGGATTTGTCAAGGAAAAAATAAAACGATTCTATTATGTAGAACACGTCCGACATAAAGTCATTTGCCGTTGATTACTGCTGTCCCCAGAATATGGACATATAGCTGATATATACAGTCATTTACATCATATTTAAGTTGAATGCAGCGATTTGATTGAGTCTCTTCACGCCTATCTTTGCATAACATAGCGTTTCATTTCTGTTGCATAATCTCCGGCGTTATGCTATTGAGTGATTTGTTTTCGAGCACTTCTGATTCTGAGGCAGCCACGTTTCATGGAAGGAGGTTCCGCTGTGCACACGATTCGCGACGTAGCACGACTGGCAGGGGTATCGGTGGCAACGACCTCGAAAGTCCTCAACAAGAAAGGTTACGTCAGCACCAAGTTGACCCAGCGTGTCCTCAGCGCCACGGAGGCTTTGGACTATCAACCCGACCAAGTGGCGCGCAGTCTCAAGGTTCGCCACACCCAGACCATCGGCATCGTCATTCCCGACATCACCAATCCCTTTTTCACCGATGTCATCAAGGGCGTTGAGAACGAGGCTCGGGCACAGGGGTACTCACTAATCCTGTGCGACTCCAGCGAAGATCCGGCCTTGGAGCAGGTCAACCTCCGCATGCTTTTCTCCCGCCGTGTGGATGGCGTGCTGCTCGCTCCGACCGAGGATTATGTGGCCCCAGATCGCGTCACTCGCCGGCACTTTCCTCTGGTTTTCTTCGATCGGTGTTCCCGTGGTTTCACCGGCTCCGCGGTGGTAACGGACAACTTCGGAGCCGCCTATGATGCCACCCGCCACCTGATTGGCCTGGGTCACCAGCGCCTCGCGATCATCACCGGCCGCCTCGACCTGCCGAACGCGGTGGAGCGCTTGGAAGGCTTCCGGCAGGCGCTTCAGGAGGCTCGCCTGCTTCTGCGGGAGGAATACCTGCGACGTGGTGACTTTCATTTGGAGAGTGGGCATCAACAAGGTTTGGAGTTGTTGCGCCTGCCGGACCCGCCCACGGCGATTTTTTCCTGCAACAACAAGATGACCCTGGGGCTCATGCGCGCCTTGTACGAACTGGGCGTTCCTTGTCCGGAGCGCGTGAGCGTCCTGGGCTTCGACGATTTCGATTGGGCGGCGAATTTCAGCCCTCGGCTGACCACCGTAGCCCAGCCTGCCATGGAGATGGGCAAGCAGGCTGTACAAATGCTTCTCACCAAAATAGAATCGTTTAAGAAAGGTCTTGAATGGGACGAGGAGAAGGTCGTGGCGCTTAAAGCCGAGTTGCGAATTCGTGACTCGACAGCCGCACCTTATTCCGGCTAAGCGTGAGTCCAAACTTGGCCCCTGCAATGTTCAGGGACTGACGGGGTGGCAATCTTGGGAGCGAACGGATGGAGTGAAAGAGGTCTGCCGCATAGGGCGGAAGACACGACGCTCCCCGAGGACGGCGGAGAAGGCTGGTCGCGTTCAGGTTGAGGAGACTGGAGCATATACGTTTCAATCGAAAGCCTGAGGTCTGTGGTGGCAGTAATCATCCTAAAAAGTGAGGGGAAGTCATGGCAAAGATCAGTGGTATGAAGATGAACGAACCGTGCAATAGGTTGCGAGGCAGGTTGCCGAAGATCGGGATCAGGCCGGCCATCGACGGGCGGCGCAAGGGCGTCCGGGAATCGCTGGAAAACCAAACCATGGAAATGGCGAAGTCCGCCGCGAAGCTTTTTGCCGAGAACCTGCGGCACCCCAACGGACTCCCCGTGGAATTCGTGATCGCAGACACCTGCATCGGTGGTGTGGCCGAGGCCGCAGAGGCCGCTGACAAGTTTGCGCGCGAAGGTGTGGACGTTTCTTTGACGGTCTCGCCTTGTTGGTGCTACGGCTCTGAAACCATGGACATGGACCCTCTGATACCGAAAGCGGTGTGGGGGTTCAACGGCACGGAACGGCCGGGCGCGGTTTATCTGGCCGCAGTCTTGGCGGGGCATAACCAAAAAGGCCTGCCCGCCTTCAGCATCTATGGAAAAGATGTGCAGGACGGGGCGGACAGGAGCATACCGAAGGACGTTCAGGAAAAGCTCCTGGCCTTCGCCAAGGCCGGGCTCGCTACGGCGGAAATGAAGGGGAAGTCCTACCTTTCGATGGGCAGCGTCTCGATGGGGATTGCGGGCTCAATGGTTGATCCATCTTTCTTCCAGAACTACCTGGGAGTGCGCAACGAGTATGTGGACATGACGGAATTTGTCCGGCGCATCGATGAAGAAATTTACGACCAGGAAGAGTACAAGCGAGCCTTCGGGTGGGTCAAAACGAACTGCCCGGAGGGAAAGGATTACAATCCCCCGAAGTTGCAGGCGCCCCGGTCCAAGAAGGATGCTGACTGGCACACCGTTGTGAAGATGACGTTAATTGCTCGCGACCTGATGGTGGGAAATTCCCGGCTGGAGGAGTTGGGCTTTGGGGAAGAAGCTCTGGGGCACAACGCGCTGATGGGCGGGTTCCAGGGGCAGCGGCAATGGACGGACCACTTCCCCAACGGCGACTTCATGGAAGCGATCCTGAACTCCTCCTTTGATTGGAACGGCATCCGCGAACCCTTTGTTTTCGCGACGGAGAATGATTGCCTGAACGGAACCGCAATGTTGTTTGGCCACCTGCTGACCGGCACGGCGCAAATCTTTGCCGATGTCCGGACCTTCTGGAGTCCAGAGGCCGTGAAGCGCGTCAGCGGCACAAGCCTGACAGGTAAGGCCAGCGGAGGCATCATCCATCTGATTAACTCCGGCGCGGCAACCCTTGACGCCACGGGCGAGCAAAGGAAGAACGGCCAGCGCGCCATGAAACCCTTCTGGGAGATTAGGGCGGAAGAAGTCGGCCGCTGTCTCGATGCCACGACGTGGTGCCCTGCGAGCCTGGGCTACTTTCGGGGAGGTGGGTTCTCTTCCTGCTTTGCGACCAAGGGGGAGATGCCCGTGACCATGTCGCGCCTCAACCTGGTTGCAGGCCTCGGACCGGTTCTCCAGATCGCCGAGGGCCACACGGTGGAGTTGCCGGAGAAAATCCACGACGCACTCAGCCTCCGCACAGACCCCAGTTGGCCCACCACGTGGTTCGCGCCTATGCTTACCGGCCAAGGCGCCTTCAAGGATGTCTATTCAGTGATGAACAACTGGGGGGCGAATCATGGCGCGATCAGCTACGGCCACATCGGCCACTTGCTGATTTCTCTGGCGGCAACTCTGCGCATTCCGGTCTGCATGCATAACGTCGCGCCAGAGCGCATCTTCCGGCCCGGCGCCTGGGGTGCCTTTGGAACTCAAGACCTGGAAGGTGCCGACTACCGTGCCTGCGCCATATTCGGAGCTCTTTACGGCAGGAAGTAACGCCTGAAGGTCACGCACCGGAGCTAACCCGCGGGTTCGACCCGTTCGACTCGAAGAGGTTTAACCGTTCCGTGCTCCCTGGTTCGGGCGCATCTCCGTCCTCAGAGTTTAGGCCTTTTGGCAAGAAATGAGGTGGAACTATGGAGTGCGAAAACACGTAAGGACAGACCGCGCATATTCGTATACAAGGGAGGAACTACCCATGAGGAGATCCTGCTGGTCAGTAGGTCTGCTGGTTATCTGTGGGCTAGTGGCCCAAAATCTTGCCGCACAAACGCCCCCGTACAACGGGCTCGACCTGAATATGGGGAACTTGTCACGTCTCTCCCACGCGAAGACGCGCTCGATCAGTCCCGAGAACTTGACAGGTGAAAAGGGCAAGGGCGGCATGGCAACCGTGGGGACAGGCGCTGAGGCGGCCCGCGACTTGGGACAGGGCTGGAAGATATCTCCCTCCGTGAAAATCGAACCCAAGAAGGTATTCACGCTGGCGGAAATCCAGGGGCCAGGGGCGATTCAGCACATCTGGATGACTCCCGCTGGTAACTTCCGGTTTTCGATTGTGCGCATTTATTGGGATGGCGAGTCCCAACCTTCGGTAGAGGTGCCCGTCGGGGATCTCTTTGCCTGCGGCTGGGGAAGATACGCGCAAATCTCATCGCTAGCGGTGTGTGTGAACCCCGGCAGCGGGCTCAATTCTTATTGGGAAATGCCTTTCCGCAAGTCCGCTAAGCTGACTCTCGAGAATCTCGATGACGTACCGATGACGATTTATTACCAGATTAACTACGCGCTAACCGACGTCCCGGAAGACGCCGCCTATTTCCACGCGCAATTCCGCCGATCGAATCCGTTGCCCTATAAGACCGATCACGTCATCCTGGACGGCGTCAAAGGGTGGGGACATTACGTGGGCACTTATCTTGCCTGGGGAGTCCACAACACGGGTTGGTGGGGTGAAGGCGAGGTCAAGTTCTTCCTGGATGGCGACAGCAAGTTCCCTACCATTAACGGTACCGGCACGGAGGACTATTTCTGCGGATCATACGATTTTGACGCGGGTCCCCCTGTAACCTTTCCTTACAACCTTCTGCCCGGAGTCCCTCCACCGCTTAGTGGTTATCATTATCAGGAGTTCACTACCCCTTACTCGGGGTTGGCTCAAGTGATCCGCCCTGATGGACATTATGACTCTCAGGAACGCTTCGGGCTGTACCGGTGGCACATCATGGACCCAATCCGGTTTGAGAAAGATATTAAGGTGACTATCCAGGCCCTGGGCTGGCGGTCCGGCTGGCGTTACATGCCCCTGCAGGACGACATCTCCTCCGTGGCGTTCTGGTATCAGGCGGAGCCCCACGCGCCTTTCCCCAAGCTTCCGGACAAGGATTACTTGGAAATCCAGTAGCGCGGGCTGATCCCTTGAGCTGTAACCTTTTCGACTGATAGCGCCAAATTGCCCGAGGAGGGACGGCAGGCGCCATTGCGCGCGGCCATCATCCCACTTCCAGCGGGCAACCCCACGAAGAGAGTGATCTGTATATGAACATCTCCGTACAAGCCCCAGGCGCGGCAACCACGAACACTGACGACGAACCCACGCTCTTCTCCGCCGGCAGCACTCTCCCGTTCGTTCTGGTGACCGCGCTGTTCCTCTTCTGGGGCATTCCCAGCAACATGAACGACATTCTCATCAAACAGTTCATGAAGTCTTTCGAGATCACGCGGTTCCGCGCCGGCCTGATCCAGTCGGCGTTCTACATGGGATACTTCCTTCTCGCCATGCCCGCCGCCTTGGTCATGCGCAAGTACAGTTATAAGGCCGGGTTGGTTATCGGGCTGTTCCTGTATAGCGCTGGAACGTTTCTTTTCTGGCCGGCCGCCAACCACCGGGATTACGGATTCTTCTTGTTTGCCTTGTTCGTGATCGCCAGCGGGGCCTCGTTCCTGGAAACAGGAGCGAACTCGTTCATTGCGGTGCTGGGCGACCCGAGGACTTCGGAGAGGCGTTTGAACTTCTCCCAGGCTTTTAATCCCCTGGGAGCAGTCACAGGGGTCCTGATCGGAACCATTTTTATCTTTTCCGGTATCGAACTGAACCCGAGGCAAGTCATCGCCCTGAAGGTCGCCGGGACATACAATGCATATCTGCAGCACGAAACCATGCGCGTGGTTAAGCCGTATCTCGTCCTCGGGATGGTGATTTTCCTCTGGGCGTTGCTCATTCTGGCAACCAAGTTCCCGAAAATTGCGGAAGAGGCGCAGGCGGGTGCAGAACGAGCCAAGGGGCGGTTCCTGGATCTTTTCAAATATCGCCACTTCGTCCTCGGTGTCCTCGCTCAGTTCTTTTACGTAGGCGCGCAGGTGGGGACTTGGAGTTATTTCATCCAGTACATTCAGGACTACACCCATGAACCTGAAAAGGTGGCGGGCTATTTTCTTACGGGAACTCTGGTTGCCTTTGGAGTGGGACGGTTCTCTGCCACGTATATGATGAAGCACGTCACGCCCAGCCTGCTGATGGGCGCGTACGGGATCGTCAATCTGGTGCTGGTTGCCATCGGCGTGTTTTTCCCGGGCTGGGTGGGTGTGGGGGCGCTCTTCATGACCAGTTTCTTTATGTCCTTGATGTTCCCGACAATCTTTGCGCTGGGCATCAAAGAACTGGGCCCCAACACGAAACTGGGTGGATCGCTGATGGTGATGGCGATCATCGGAGGCGCCGCGTTCCCGCCCATCGAAGGTCTGATATTCCAGGCAACACGGAGCATGGCGGCGGCCATGGCGGTTCTCCTGATCTGCTACGCATTCATAACACACTATGCCTTCATCGGATCGAAAGTGCGAATTCCGCATCCCGCGAGATGAGTATGCAGGCTCACGGTCAGCGATGTTCAGGCGGTGAATTTCGTGGTCAGCTTGGAGTACCATGCCCATGAGTCGTCTCCGTGGGGTATTTCCTGCTCTCGATACCTGCTGACCAGCCGATCATCACCACAGCCGGACCGGGACTACAAGCTAGAGGGTTTGCCCAAGCGTTTGTATCTTCGAATTGTAAGTCGACCGCAATACTGCAGGTCTTGTTTTGAACCGAATTGATATCAGCGAGGCGAAGATGATGAGGCGATTGAGAAAAGTTCTGCTCGTAACCGTTTTGGGCGGGCTGGCAGCATTCCTGCCTATACCTTCACCCAGCCACTACCTCTCGGTGGGGAAGAACCGAGCTCTGTTGCAGAATTTAGCACACTCCGATCAAACGAGGTTTGCAATGGCGGCTCCCGCGACGTCGTATGCAGCGAAGATCGAACAGACGCAATACAGCGGCTGGACCGTGTACCGGTTGACGAATGGCATTGTGAGCTTGCTGGTTGCACCGCAGCTTGGTGGTCGTGCCATCCAGATGCAGCTTGGCGAACACGAGTACTTTTTTGTGAACAAGGACTTGGCCGGTAAGGTTCTGCCGCCTGAACAGAATAATCTCAAATCGGGGTGGGCCAACTACGGAGGTGACAAGGTATGGCCCGGCCCGGAAGGGTGGGCGAATGACGACGAGTGGCCTAGTATCCCCTACTACGTCCTTGATGGCAGCACGTTCGAGGCAGATGTTGTGACGGAGAACCCCTCAGAGGTAGCCGTAAGGGTGACTAGTCCTGAAGATCCCCGCAGCGGAGTGCAGTTTATACGGATTTATCATGTCTACGCAGGCACTACACGAATCAAAGTTGATCAGGTGATGCGGAATATCAGCCGAAGGCGCATCCGTTGGGGAATTTGGCACCTCGTGCAAAACGACGCGTCGGATGTGGGCAATCCCCTTAAGCCCAACCCGGAACTCTATATGTACGTGCCTCTCAATTCGAGTAGCCGTTATCCCAACGGGTACTATCTGCCTTACGGAGACGCGAGACACCCAAGTTATCAAGTGATCGACGACGGCCGCATGCTGCAGATCCACTATCTGTATCGCGTGGGAAAGGTCGGCGCCGATTCAAGTGCGGGCTGGTATGCGGTCGTAAACGGTCAGAAGAACATTGCATACGTCGAGAACTTCGAGTGTTTCCCTGATATGGAGTACCCCGACGGAGCTTCCGTGGAATCGTGGAACGATGGTCCCGGCGTCATCTCTCGCGGGCCATGGGACCAGACTCTTGCCGATGATCCCAAGAAGACTCCGTACTTCTTCGAGGCAGAAGCAATGAGCCCCTATGCCGCGCTCGATCCTGGAGAAGAATACTCCTTCCCGATCTACTGGTCGCCGACCCGGGTCACGAATCCCATTCGCGAGGCAGTCTGGGGTGGTGTCATCAGTGAGCCGCTTGCCGCCAAGGTAAACGGCGGTCGCGTCAACCTGAAGGGCGTTTTCGGCGTGTTCACGCCGGGGGCTCTGGAGGCGACCTTCTATAGCGTGATGGGAGAAGAACTCAGCCACGAGACGCTGCAGGCCGTGGATCCTCGTGAGGTCGTACGGCTAGACAAGGCTGTTGCGCTTCCGGCGCAAACCTTCCGAATCAGTGTTTGCGTGCGCGACGCAAACGGTGAGAATCGGGGGTTCCTGGGGAATGTGATTCTGAAGTAGGGAGGATTCTGGAGCCAGCTATTCACGCGAATTGGTGGGCGATCAGTGGTAGCTTCCCCACGCAAATAAGCGGGGCACAGGAATATCGTGAGGTTCGTTGGTTCGCTAAGTTCGACCGTGCTCGCCGCCTTCAGTAGTTCGATTGCCCGGTTCGGGTCTTTGCGTTCCAGGGCGACCCCCGCCCGGATGGTGGGCAGCCAATACCTCTGCACCAGCGTGTCCAGCGGGAAGGTCTTGTCGAGTTCGGCCGCCAACTTCTCCGCCCCTGGCGTATCCCCTGCCCGCGCCAGGGCCAGCGCCGCTATCGCCCGCACATCGTGGTTCGGGGCCAGCTTCAACGGCGCCTTGGCCTCGGCACGCCCCTGCTCCCGGTTTCCCGCTTCCACCTCGCGCAACGCTGCCGCTGCCTGATAGGCTGCCGCACTCTCTTTGGCGTCGTTGTGCCGGGCTGAATCCATCGCCCGCCCGGTCAGCTCGTGCGCGTTCTTCAGCTTGCCGTACCAACCTTCAGTGTCCGCTTGGGTGGCCAGCAACAGGTCTTCCGCGCCCGGCTTGCCCATGGCGGCTGAGACCAACTGCGCCATCTGCGCCGCATCGCCCTTCAGAAACGCCAACCAGTAGCGGCTCTGGAGCAGCATCTCGGCCTCCAGCTTGCGCTCCTCTGCCTGCTTGTACACCGCCTCCGCTTCCTCCAGCCGGTTGAAGGTCGTGTAGGCGATGCCGAGGTTGAGATAGTTGACCGCATTATTTGGCGCCAGGCGTAGCGCCTCTCGAGATTCCTCCAATGCCTTTTCCCAGTTTCCCAGGGCCATGGAAACGAATCCCAGGTTCGTGTAAGGCAGCGAGTCTCTCGGGTAGGTCTGCTGCCACAGCTCGAAGGTCTGCACGGCCTTCTCCAGCTCTCCCGTCGCAATTACGTAGTAGTCCCCCTCGATCAACAACCGCTCCCGTTCGCTTACCCTCTCCCGCAGCTCGTAAGCCTTGCGTCCATTTTCGGCCCCTCGCCCCACTTCGTTGAGGTTGAAGTAAACCGCCGAAGTCCAGGAGTAGGCCATGGCAAAATTCGGATCAAGGTCCACCGCCCGTTTGAAGAAGGGCAGAGCGGCTGTTTGCCCTTTCGCATAGAACGTCTTTACTCCCAGGCTGTAGGCTTTCAGCGCCTCCAGGGATGGCGTGGTCGCTTCCTCCAGCGGCGTGGCGTATTTCTGCACCGAGCTGAGCGACTCGCCCAGCTTGCTCCGCAAACTGACCGCCGCGGCGTCCAGAGCCTTGAGCACCGCTTCCTTGCCCGCCGCCTGCTGCTGCGCCTCGGCTAGCACGTCCCCCGTGTCGCAGTTCACTGCCTTCAGGCCAATCACGTACTGGCTGCCCAGCCCCGCAATCGAGCCGGCCAGCATGGCCTTGCTGCTCGTGCGCTCGCAGACCTCGCGTGTGACCTCCGGCGTCAACCGGTCACCAGCCGGACGGCCCATCAGCTTCAATGTCTCATTCACCTTGCGCTCGGAAACCAAGGCGAGAAAGGGCGATTGCTCAAGCTGTACGGAGAGTCCCTGCTTCAGCGTGTCGTCGAATACCGCATCGCCCGTCTTGTTGTCGAAATCGGAAAGGACGATGGTGTCCTTCTCGGTCAGGCGGGCCGTGGCCTGGCGCGAGCGGAAGTAGAGCGTTCCCCCGATGGCAGCCGCGACAAGTATCAGGGCGGCGGGGACAAGAACCTTCCGTAGGGGCACCCCTCGTGGGTGCCCTTCTGGGAGGAGTACCGATTGTATCGGGGCGGGCACAACGCCCGCCCCTACAGCGGGCGAGACCCCGATGGATCGGGGCAGGCCGCCCGCGCTCCGCCCGGATTCTGTGTCGCGCTTCAGGCGCTTCAGGTCCGTGCGGATTTCCGAAGCGCTCTGGTAGCGCAGCTCACGGTCCTTCTCCAGCGCCTTGTTGATGATGTGTTCCAGTTCAGCAGGGCACTCCGCATTCAGACGCAGCGGGGAAGTCGGCGCTTTTTGGAGAATCGCGTCAAAGATGAGCGCCGACGTGTTGCCTGGGAAAGCTAGGTGGCCGGTAGCCATCTCGTAGAGCACCACACCGAAGCTGAACAAATCCGTGCGCGCGTCAAGTTCCTCACCTCGCGCTTGCTCCGGCGACATGTAGGCCACCGTGCCCAGCGCCACCCCCGGGCTAGTGAGAAGCTCTTCTGCCGTCCCGGCTGTCGGGAGAGCCGAAGCGCCTACCGCTTCCGCTACCCGTCGTGGTTTCGGCGCCAGCTTCGCCAGCCCGAAGTCCAGAATCTTCGCCTGCCCTCGCTGGGTGACAAAGATATTCGCTGGCTTGATGTCGCGATGGATGATGCCCTTCGCGTGTGCGGCGTCCAGGGCGTCGGCGATCTGAATGGCCAAGTCCAGCAGTCCGTCAAGTTTGAACGGCTTCCCGGCGATACCCTGCTTCAGGGTCTGCCCCTCCAGATACTGCATCACGATAAAGGGCTGCCCTTCGTGCTCGCCAATGTCGTAAACCGTGCAGATGTTAGGGTGGTCGAGCGCAGAAGCGGCTCGCGCTTCACGCTGGAACCGTTCCAGGGCTTGTCGGTCCTTGGTCAGTTCTTCAGGCAGGAACTTCAAGGCGACGGCGCGCCTGAGCTTGGTGTCCTCGGCCTTATAGACCACGCCCATGCCCCCGCCACCCAACTTCTCCAGGATGCGATAGTGGGAAACGGTCTTGCCAATCATGGCGAGGGACCCGCCTTTGGTAGCTATCTTAGACTGCGCTTGCAGCTAAGTCAACGCGCAATAGGACTATCGCAGTAGGACTATCCGGGACAGTTCAAGGAGCGGAACAGTTCCCAGGAGTGCTGTCTGCAGCAACACCTGCCGTCCTGGACCAACCGCGAAGTGGTCCCGGCTGCAGACCAAGATTTCCCGAAAAGCTCTGGTGCGCAATGCGGGTACTGGGCACACACAATGGATTGGGAACGATAAGTCGGCTTCCCATCGACTGGGTCACCTCTTGGGCTGGATTCAGGTGTGGAAGGGCGTATCCGTGGAAGTACCCACCCCTCCTAGTTTCCGAGTGCGTTATCCAGGAGGAATCAGCAGGCGAACGTGGGCACCACATCTACGGTTTGCCTTGCTTTTGCCTTGTCGCCGCCGAACTCCAGGTCACAAGAACGGTAACGCGACTAATCAGGACTTGACCGCGAGCGAACCCTTTCACCGCGCGCCAGCTGTTCGTGTGGGCATGGCATGGTGACTGTAAACACAGACCTGCGCGGCGCTTTGGAGTAACGAGCGATTGAGCCTTCGGAACTGACACTCCCCCGACGGGATCGGGCATGTGCCTCTACTAAGGCCAACGTTGCTCCCAGAAGAGCAATCCCGACACCCTCGGAGGCAAATGACTTTCGGAGTGTACTGGGATCAATCGGAATTATGAAACTCACCGTTCGCTGCCTGGGCGCCACTTGCACCAAAGTACAGATCGGTGGCGCTTGCAAGAAAGGCGCTCTGAATCTGGCGGGGCCATCTCTTGCTTGACCGTTGAAAAAAGAGGGAGGTACATTGTTACTGAGGAGGTGAGTTATGGCTGTCAACCCGATTCTAAGTTTGGGTGCTCAAGGCCCTGGGGTCGCCCGACTCCAACAGCTGCTTAATTCCAAAATGAAGCCGAGTCCTAACTTGGTGCTGGATGGCAGATTTGGCCACGATACACAAGCTGCCGTTGAGCGCTTTCAGGCGGCTCACTGGCTGTCCAAGGACGGCATTGCCGGCCCATGCGTTTGGTGCACGTTGGAAGGGCGCGACAAGTACGTCATTTTGCACAACGTGAACTTGGTGGCTCAATGGACTGACTCCACGTGCTGGTCGGCCGCGCTGTCCATGCTCTTGGGGGGAGCGCCGGCTTGCATGTCTCCCGGCCGGGCCGCCGTGAGTCCCCAAGTCCGTGGTGATGACGGTCTCTACCATGGGGGCGGGCTTTATAATGATTCGATACTGTCACGACCGGAAAACACCCGGGCATTTGCCGATTCCTATGGCCTGACATTGCTGCACGCTACGAGCTGGATGCCGGATGGCTTAGCTGGCCAGCTTCGGGCTCATGGCCCGCTGATGATGAACATGCTCTGGAATGCCCCGCGTTTTGTGATGGGTAAGGGTAGCCCAGGGCATATGGTGATCATTGCAGGTATCCGGGGTGATGGCACTCCAGACGGAACCACCATCCGCATCTACGATCCCTGGCCCATTGGGAAGGGCAGCAAATACTCGCTCTCCTATGGCCCTTTTATGGGAAAGATGCCAACGGCTACTTATCAGCTCTACTACAAATGATCGCGGTGCCGCCCGCGATTGTTGCGGCGAAATAAGACCAACTAGTCAAAATTCCAATACGAGTCACTCGAGGCGGCACTAAGCGATTAGTGCCGCCTTTTCTTGCGCAACATGCCTGATTAACGCCCTACCCGTACAAGTGACCGCTTGGATTCGTGAGTCTTCGGTTCCTCGGGGGTCGCACCGTTTCTGGACGCATGGTCGACTCGGAAAGTATCCTCCAGGTGTCCGCCGGAGGAACTGATTTGTTCGTTTCACTGGAAGTTGCTGCCGCTCAACCAATTCCGGCGCTTTTTTGGGATTCGGAATGAAAAGTCGGCATCCCGGAGAATGGCAGCCAGCGAAGATCAACCCTATGTGACGCCGTAGCGTTTAGATTTCGCGGAGATCCCCATGTCGCTGGCGTCATGCCGAACTATCCAAGGCACGCGACGAACCAGGTCTGGGAAGGCAGCTTCACGAGCGACAGAAACGATAGGATTGCTGAAGTGCTGGGGGGCCAAATCACAGACCGGGAGGCTCATCGCCATCGAAGTGCGGATCGTAGCCGAGGAAGAGCAAGCATTCCAGTCTTTCGGCTTCGAGCAAGACTTCGTCCGGCACCCTCTTGCGTTCGCTTTGCAAATACTCGACCAGTCCGTTGACTGCCCTGACAACACACCGGTGCAGCATCTCGTCCTCGCGAGTTGCATCTACATACTGTCGCATCACCGCAGCGAAGGATTCGAACTCACGCGTCGGATACCGCTTCCGGCTCCCTGCGAGCGCATGTTGGAAGACACAGTGCTGATCGATTACCAGTGCCGCCAGCCGGTCTTTTTCCGAGCCAGACATTTCGTGTCGCCGCCGAAATGTAAGCGTAGACCGAGAATGGTGCCGATTGCAACGAGCATCTCCAATTTTGAGCATCTCCAATTTCTTCGCTCGCGGAGGTTCGCCAGTTAACCTTCGTTTGCTGGCGGGAAGGGCTGTTTTCGACAGATATTGGTAAACCCTTGGCAAAAAGGCAGGAGTTATTTCCCACAACCCCGTTTCTGGATAGCTTCCGAGTTGCCGATGCGTCCAGTGAGAACTGGATCGTGGTCACAATAGCATCATTCGACTCGGCCATTTTGGCCAGGATTGAGAATATGCGCCTTCCAAGGGCGGCG